>Ga0172376_10000006_pt1 | contig 333418 bp, 319 predicted proteins | sample Lak35m_FD_121114 | JGI IMG/M metagenome (GOLD analysis project Ga0172376, IMG submission 121114) | Freshwater microbial communities from Kabuno Bay, South-Kivu, Congo - kab_092012_35m | ecosystem: Environmental > Aquatic > Freshwater > Lake | place: Democratic Republic of the Congo...
ACCCGTACGCGGATCAACCGGGCCGCCATTGGCCTCGGGAAGGAACGCCGTCTCGCGCTCCTGAACCAGCATCGACGCACCCATCGACACCGTGGTGTCGAACACGATCGATACGTCACCGAACTGGGTTTCGTATGCCTGAGCTGCGGTGAATGCGCCAACCATGGCAATCATTGCTGCCGAACCCTTGAGGCTCCAACGTAACATTCTTGAATTCTGCATTTTGCGCATCCCCTGCTAACTCGATTGCTGCTGCTTTCGATGGCGGCCAAAGGCCAGCGGTTGCCGGCCCGTTTTCCGCCATCGACCCCTTGCGGGGCTTTTCCACACACCGCATCAATCGCATCCTGTACCTAAAAACGTAGTTAATTTCCGCGTCCGGTTGGCTCAACGTGGTTACGGACCGGTTTTTGCCTACAGGTTGAATCAATCCGGCAACATGAAACCGACGCGTGTGCGAAATCCCCAACGGCTGTTTGTCGCGATTGGGTCCCAATGGCGCCCCATTTTGCAGGCCTGATGCGCCGCATGACACGTGCCCTCGTTCTTTCATGCGTGCTCGCGAGCGTCCTTGCGACCGGTTGCGATGCGTTACCTCGAGGTGATTCGGGCGATAGGCAAACGGCTTCGCGTGAAGCGACTACACTGGTGCCCGTCCTCACGGTCAATCGTGACTGGCGCTCGGGGCGCATACCCTTCGGGTTGCGGCTGTCGGCGGCGGCGGAGGAACGGGCGCTGCAGCGGGTGATCTATGATGCAGCCTATGTGCGCATCCCCTACCCCAATGGCGACGTTGCAGCCGACCGGGGTGTTTGCTCCGACGAGGTGGTGCGGGCCTACCGGCTGATGGGCGTCGACCTGCAGCGCCAGGTGCACGAGGACATGCGGCGGGCGTTCCATGCCTATCCCCGGCGCTGGGGCCTGTCGCGGCCGGATCCCAATATCGACCATCGGCGCGTGCCGAACCTCGCGACCTTCTTCACACGGCACGGGACGTCGCTCCCGGTCAGTGCGCGCGGGCGCGACTACACGGCAGGCGACGTCGTGACCTTCGCACTTCCGGATGGGCGGCCCCATATCGGGATCGTGACCGAGCGGATGTCGGCTGATGGCGAGCGGCCGCTGGTCATGCACAATATCGGCTTCGGGCCGCAGATCGAGGACATGCTGTTCAGCCTGACAGTCACGGGGCGTTACCGCTATGAGGGGCCGCGCGGTGGAAGGGGTTAGGCGCGCCGCGGGAGACGAGGAAGCGGGTGGCCTCGGCAAGTGACCTGGCATCGGCCAGCGCGTCGTGAATCCTGCCCTGCGCGGCGGCCCCCACGTGGGCGGCGAGCGCGCCGGAATGGACACCCGAGAGGGGTACCCCCACCCTTTCGAGCCACAGGCGGAGATTTGTCGCGGGCGGCTGGCGCCAGAGGTCGGGCCTGCCGCAGAGGGCTGCGTTCCTTGCAATCACGAGATCGTCGCGGCCATAGCAGAAGCAGGGATCAGTGCCAGCGAAGCCAATGAACTGCGACAGCCCTTCCCCGAACGAGACGGCCTCACGGTCGAGGCGCTCGTTCGTGATGCGGGTGAGTTCGACGAAATAGGACGAAAGAACGGGGTTGACCTGCGGCCTGATCAGTACCTCGAACGATGCCAATTCCTTCAGTTCTTGCGTGTCCAGCCTGACAGCGCCGATCTGCACGATTTCCTGATGCTCGCCCGGTCCCTTCCAGCCGCGGGCCATCGACCCACGCCAGGCGGTGAATTCGGTGTCGAAGAGGATGACGTGGTCCATGGCTGGCACCCTTCTGGCTTGCGCATCATTGGTTTCGCACTTGCGAGAGGCGAGCGTTCGAGCGGAAAACGGTAAAGCGTGTGCGCGTGACAAAGGCGTCTTGCGCGCGGTTCAATCCAAGATTAAGCGAGCATGCCGTGGCGTGGCACGGACGGCGCGCGCCTTTCCCTGACCCGCCCGCCTGTGCCGCGGGTTCTTTCGCACTGGTAGCCCATGAACGCTCCACTCAACGATCCCAAAGACCTTGCAGGCTTCACGGCTGCCTTCTTCAAGGAGGCCGCGCCCGAGGATATCGCATCGTTTCCGGCGGCAGCACAGGCCAGCCTTGCGCGCGTGTTCCGTGAGGCGGCACGCACGCGACGGGCCGGCGAGAGCCTTGTGCGCGTTTTCTCGCCGGACTGGGAGAGGGACGGCTTCGGCTTTCCTGTCACCATCGTGGCCGCGGTCAATGACGACATGCCGTTCCTGGTCGGGTCGATCCTCAGCGAGCTGGGCGAACGCGGCGCGGGGATCAAGGCCGTGTTCCATCCGATCTTCCGTGTGCGGCGCACTGACGGGGCGTTCGCCGGCCTTGCAGGGGCCGGCGAAGACGGTGCGAACGAGAGCATGATCTGCGTCGTCATCCGCCGTGTCACGTCGGAGGGACAGCACGCCGTGCTCGAGGGCGCCGTGCGCAACGTGCTGAAGGACGTGAGCGTCGTTGTCGCCGACTGGCGGGCGATGGTCGACCGGCTGGATGCGAGCATCGACGAGCTTGCGGCCCATCCGCCGCGCATTGCGCAGGACGAGATCGACGAGTCCCTGGCCTTCCTGCAGTGGCTGCAGAGCAATCATTTCACGTTTCTGGGCGCGCGCGACTATGTTTTCGACGCTGCCGGCGAGGGCACGCACACCGCGATTGCCGAAAGCGGGCTTGGCCTGTTGCGTGATCCGGAGCGCCGGGTGATCCGGCGCGCGGGCAACAGCGCGCAGCTGACGCCGGAGGTGCGGGCGGCATTGTCGCTGCCCTCGCCGCTGATCGTGACGAAGTCGATCGAACGCTCGACCGTGCACCGTCGGGTGCCGGAAGACTATATCGGCATCAAGCGCTATGACGCGCAGGGGCGGCTTACCGGGGAGCGGCGGTTCATCGGGCTATTCACGTTCTCGGCCTACAACGACAGTCCCCGCGAGATCCCGTTCCTGCGGCGCAAGGTTGCGAACGTGATCGATCGCTCGGGGTTTCCAGAAAAGAGCCATAATTCCAAGACGCTCGACGTGGTGCTCGAGACCTTCCCGCGCGACGAATTGTTCCAGATCTCGGAAGATGACCTTCTGCGCATCGGCCCGGCACTCGCCTATCTGGGTGACAGGCCCGACACGAAGGCCTTCATCCGCTTCGATGCCTTCAACCGGTTTGCCTCGGCGCTGGTCTATTTTCCTGCCGACAAGTTCCGCGTGGGGCTTGTGCGCACCATCGGGACGTTGCTGACAGAGACGCTTGGCGGTCAGATCGCCACGGCCTTCCCGCATACGGAAGAAGGCCAGATGACGCGGATCCACTATACGCTGACGCTGCCGGAGGAAGGCCCGCGCGTCTTCAACGTGAGCGCCTTGCAGGCGCGGATCGCCGATGCGGTACGACTGTGGACCGACAATTTCGCTGCCGCGCTGCAGAGACGATATCCGGACGCGCGTGCCGAGGCCCTGAGCGCGATCTATGCCGCGGCCCTGCCCGAGGCCTATCGGGTCGCCTTCGCGCCCGAAGAGGCGATCGTCGACATCGAGAAGCTGGAAGACGTGGCGCGGGCCCCCGGGTCGATTGCACTGCGCACCGCCGGGGGCGAGGCGCGCGATGACGGTGTCATCGGGCTCAAGATCTATCATGCGGGCCCTGTCATCGCACTGTCGGACCTGATGCCGGTGCTCGAGAACTTCGGCGTGCGGGTCATCGAGCAGGTGAACTATCCGCTGCGCCGGACAGAAGGGGCACTGACGATCCATGACCTGAAGCTGCACGGCCTGCCGACAGCGGAGCGCGAGAGCGCGATGGGGCTGTTCGAGGATGCGTTCCTGCATGTGTGGGGTGGCCTTGCGGAGAGCGACCGGTTCAACCGGCTGGTGCTGGAGGCGGAGTTGACCTGGCGGGACGTGGCGCTGCTCAGGACGATTGCAAAGTACCTGCGGCAGGCTTCTTTCCAGGCAAGCCAGACGCTGATGGAAGATGCGCTGGCGCGCAACCCGACGATCGCGCGGCTTCTCGTGCGGCTGTTCAAGGCGCGGTTTGGGCTCGAGGTCGCCAACCGGGACGAGGCCGAGGCGGGCCTCGACGCCGAGATCTCGGCGGCGCTGGCGAAGGTCCCGAGCCTCGATGACGACCGCGTGATCCGTCGTTTCCGAAACGTGATCCAGTCGAGCCTCAGGACGAATTTCTTCCAGATGGGTGCCAATGGCCAGCCGAAGTCCACGATCGCGCTCAAGATCGACAGCGGGCGCATCGACGAGTTGCCCCTGCCCCGCCCGATGGTGGAGATCTACCTGTGCTCGCCAAGCGTGGAGGGCGTGCACCTGCGCTTTGGTAAGGTGGCGCGCGGCGGCATTCGCTGGTCGGACCGCCGGGAAGACTTCCGCACGGAGATCCTGGGGCTCGTCAAGGCGCAGCAGGTCAAGAATGCCGTCATCGTGCCTGTCGGCTCGAAGGGTGGCTTCTATCCGAAGAAGCTGCCGCCGGCCTCGCGGCGTGACGCGTGGCTGAATGCCGGCATCGCCGCCTACAGGCTCTTCATCTCGTCGCTTCTTGACCTTACCGACAACCTCGATGGGTCCGGTGCGGTGGTGCCGCCGCGCGACGTGGTGCGCCATGACGGGGATGATCCCTATCTCGTGGTCGCCGCCGACAAGGGAACGGCGACGTTCTCGGATATCGCCAACGGGATCTCGCGCGACTACGGGTTCTGGCTTGACGATGCGTTCGCCAGCGGCGGGTCGGTGGGCTATGACCACAAGCAGATGGGGATCACCGCACGTGGTGCGTGGGAGACCATCAAGCGCCATTTCCGCGAGACCGGGACCGACATCCAGACGACACCCTTCACCGTGGTGGGCGTTGGCGACATGTCGGGCGACGTCTTCGGGAACGGCATGCTGCTTTCTAAGGCGATCAAGCTTGTCGCCGCCTTCGATCACCGGGACATCTTCCTCGATCCGGATCCCGACCCGGCGACAAGCCATGCCGAGCGGTCGCGGATCTTCGGGCTGCCACGGTCGTCGTGGGCGGATTATGACCAGAACAAGATCTCGCGCGGAGGCGGTGTCTATTCGCGCTCGATGAAGACGATCCCCTTATCGCCCGAGGTCAGGGCGTTCACGGGGCTTACGGTCGAGCAGATCGAGCCATCGGAGCTGATCCGCGCGTTGCTGAAGTCGCCGGCGGACCTGCTCTGGTTCGGTGGCATCGGCACTTATGTCAAGGCTTCCTCGCAGAGCCATGCGGATGTCGGCGACAAGGCCAATGACGCGCTCAGGGTCAATGGCAACGAACTGAGGGCGCGGGTCGTGGGGGAAGGTGCAAACCTTGGCATGACACAGGCGGGGCGCATCGAGTATGCGTCGGCTGGCGGGCGGCTCAATACCGATGCGATTGACAATTCGGCCGGCGTCGACACGTCGGACCACGAGGTCAACCTGAAGATCCTGCTCAATGCGTCGATTGCGGCGGGCGAACTGAAGGCGGATGCACGCAATCCCCTGCTCGTGCGCATGACGGATGACGTGGCGCGGCTGGTGCTGGCGGACAACTACAACCAGTCGCTTGCGATCAGTGTCGCGCAGCGCGGCGGGGCGTGGGAGTCGGATGCCTATGGGCGCTTCATGCGCGCGCTGGAGCGCGATGGCCGGCTGAACCGGGCTGTCGAAGGCCTGCCATCGGACGAGAGCCTGCGCGAGCGGGCCAACCGCAACGAGGGGCTCACGCGGCCGGAGCTTGCGGTGCTGCTGGCCTATGCGAAGCTGCAACTCTTCCAGGAGATCAACAGCTCGAACCTGGCGGATGACCCGTTCTTCGCGCAGACGCTCAGCGGGTACTTTCCGGCGGAAGCCGGGCAGAACCTGACAAAGGGACTGAAGGCGCATCGCCTTCGGCGCGAGATCGTTGCGACCGTGCTGGCCAATGACATCATCAACCGCGGCGGACCGGTTTTCATGCACCGGCTGAAGGAGGCCACGGCGAGCGAGGCGCCTGCCCTGTCGCGCGCCTATACGATCGCGCTGCATGCCTTCGGGGTGGACCGCATCGCGGCTCGTATCAACGCGCTCGACAACCAGATTCCCGCCGACGTCCAGAACCGGATGCATGCAAGCCTTGCAATGCACCTGCTGCGCCAGACCGTCTGGTTCTTCCGCCACATCCCGGCGCAGGTGCCGATCGCGCAGGCGATCGCGCCCTATGCCGAGGGCGTGTCGAGGCTGAAGGGCACCTTCTCGTCGCTCGTGTCGGATGCCGAAGGACAGGCCATCCGCGCCACGATCGCCGCGTATCGGGCGGCGGGGGTTCCTGAGGAACTAGCCGACGAGGTCGGGGCGCTCGCCGCGATCGGCGCGACGCCCGACATCACGCGGCTTGCCAACGAGACAGGCAAGCCGCTCGACATGGTGGCTGGCGCCTATTTTGCCGCGGCCCACACGATCGGAATCGACCGGTTGCGCCTTGCGGCGGAACGGATGAACCTGCCCGAGCACTGGGACCGGCTTGCCGTGCGGCGGCTGGTCGATGACCTGCTGGGGCACCAGCGGGCACTGGCGCTGAGGGCGCTCAGCGACGGTGGTGCGGGCGGCAACCGCGCAGATGGCAGCAAGGCCGTCGCCGCGTGGGCGGCGGCGCATGGCGACCAGGTCGCGCGCGTCGTTGCGCTGGTCACGGACCTCGAGCGTTCAGGCACTTTCACGGTGGCACGCCTGACGCTTGCGGCAGGACAGATCCGGGACCTGCTTGCGGCGAACGAGGGCTAGGCGAACTTGAGGATCACGGCCCCTGCGGCCACGATCACGGCGCCTGCCAGCCGCCGGGCAGCCGCGCGCTCTCCGAGCAGGACCATGCCAATCAGGGCCGCGAAGACGACCGATGTCTCGCGCAGCGCACTGACGCCGCCGATGGATGCCCGCGTCATGGCCCACAGGACGAGGCCGTAGGCAATGAACGACATCACGCCGCCCAGCATGGCCCGCTTCCAGTAGACCTGCGCGTAGGCCACGAGACGGCGCCCCCTCAGGACAAACGCCATGGTCATGCAGCTCAGTGCGGAGCCAAAGAAGATCCAGCCATTGTAGGCAAGCGGGCTGCCTGATGCGCGGACGCCGATGCCATCGGAGAGCGTGTAGAGCGTGATGGTCAGCGCGACGAGCACCGCCAGTCCGGTGCCGTGGGCATGGGCGCCCGGGGTCATTCCCACGGTCAGGATCCCGAGGCTGATCATCATTACGCCGAAGAGACCCATGAAGCTCGGGATCTCGCCCAGGAGCAGGGCTGCCAGTGTCACGACGAGGATCGGCGGGAGGCCGCGGGCGATCGTGTAGACATGGCTCAGGTCTCCATTCTCGTAGGCGCGCGCGAGGAAGTAGACATAGGGAACATGCAGCAGCGAGGTGGCGATCACCCATATCCATGCCGATGGATCGATGGGCGGTGCGAAGAAGGTGGAGACAAGGCCCAGGGTGCCGGCGAACAGGAACAGGAGGGAGGCATCCGCGAGGCGGTCATTGCCGCCCTTCAGGACTGCATTCCATGTTGCGTGCAACAGGGCAGCCATCAGCGCTGCAAGCGTTGCGTCCCAAGGCAGGTGCATGAAGACTACCAGGCTGTCGCCGATACAGGGCACCATGTCGGGCAGATGCGTCAAGCCTCTCGCGCGAAGCTGAAAGTCGTGCGAGACTGCGTCTTCCTGTCACTGCAACAGCGAGGACGCGGGCTCATGCAGACGCAAGGTCCGGGTGCGACCCTCCCACTTTTGCAACGCCTGCTCGCTGTCCCCGATGAGCCCTCTGCCAGCGGCGGCGTGTGCACCTCGCGGCTTGGACAGTTGTCGTGGGCGTGGTTCGAGGGCGCGCGCAATCCGCACGTGCTTCTGATCACGATCTATATCTTTGCGCCTTACTTCTACAGCCAACTGGTTGGCGACCCCGTGCGGGGACAGTCGCTATGGGGTGACCTGAACTCGGCTGCGGGATTGTTCATTGCCCTGCTTGCCCCCATCCTCGGCGCGATCGCCGACGCGGGCGGGCGGCGCAAACCCTGGATCCTTGCGTTCTCGATCCTGCTTGGTACCACCGCGGCGCTGCTGTGGCTGGCGCTTCCGGGCGAGGCAGGGCTTTCGCTCGCGGCGATATGCGTGCTGCTGGTGACCACCATCATCGCCTTCGACTTCACGTCCGTCTTTCACAACGCGATGCTGCCCACGCTGGTGCCTGACCGGCAGGTTGGCCGGCTTTCAGGGCTTGCGCTGGCGCTTGGCAATCTTTCCGGCGTGATCCTTTTCGTCTTCATGCTGTGGTGCTTTGTCCTTCCCGGTGTCGTCGACTGGCCCTTCGTTCCGGCTGCACCGCTGTTCGGCGTCGACAAGGATGCGTTCGAACCCGAGCGCATGGTGGGGCCGCTATTTGCCATCTGGTTTGCTTTGTTTGGCCTGCCCCTCTTCCTCTTCACGCCTGACCAGTCGCGCGTCGCCCTCGGCCCGCTGACGGCGGCAAAGCAAGGCGTTGCGTCACTGGTGCGGACGCTGCGCAGCCTCAGGGACTATCGCAATGTGGGCAACTACCTGTTCGTGCGCATGCTCTACAATGACGGGTGCAATGCCGTGCTTATCTTTGGTGGCGGCTATGCGGCGACGACGTTCGGATGGAACACGCTGGACCTGCTTGTCTATGGCGTCGTGCTCAGCGTGTTTGCGACGCTTGGCGGTGTCTTTGGCGGGTGGATCGACCAGCGCTTCGGCTCGCAGCGCGGATTGCTGATTGCGGTTGGCGGCACGATGGTCGGGCTCGTGCTCTCGCTTTCGATGCGACCGGACACCATCCTGTTCTTCTTTGCCCATGATCCCGCCTCGCCACCGGTCCACGGCCTGCCCTTCTTCGAGAGCCTGCCAGAGCTTCTCTATGTGGCCGTTGTCATCCTCATCGCGATCTTCATCACGGCTTCCTATGCCAACAGCCGTACGATGATGGCGCGCATCGCGCCGGTCCCGAAGATGGCCGAGTTCTTCGGGCTCTATGCCCTTTCGGGGACGGCGACGGCATTCCTTGCCCCTTTCATCGTGGCGCGGTTCACCGAATGGTCGGGCAGCAATGCGATCGGGCTTTCCTCGATCCTGCTGCTGCTTGGGGCGGGGTTTGTCGGGTTGCTCTTCGTCAAGGCCGAGCGGGCAACACCGATTTCCTGACGGTGTCCGTTCAGTGACGGAAGTGCCTCATTCCCGTGAAGACCATGGCGAGGTTTCTTTCGTTGGCCGCGGCGATCACTTCCTCGTCACGCATGGAGCCGCCTGGCTGGATCACCGCCGTGGCGCCTGCCTCGGCAGCGGCGAGAAGACCGTCGGCGAAAGGGAAGAATGCATCGGAGGCCACGACCGCGCCTTTGGCGAGCGATGCGTCGAGGCCTGCTGCCCGCGATGCTTCCTCGGCCTTCCATGCGGCAATGCGCGCCGAGTCCACGCGGCTCATCTGACCGGCGCCGATGCCGACGGTCGCACCATCCTTCGCGTAGACGATGGTGTTCGATTTCACGTGCTTGGCAACGCGGAAGGCAAACAGCAGATCGCCAAGCTCGGCATCGGTGGGCTTGCGCTTCGTGACGACGCGCAGGTCTTCGGCTGACACGCGGCCACTGTCGCGCGACTGAACGAGGAAACCGCCTGAAACGTTGCGCAACGTCACGCCGGGCTCGGCCGGGTCCGGCAGGCCGCCGGCGAGCAGCAAACGCAGGTTCTTCTTTGCTGCCAGGATCTGAATTGCGTCGGCGTCGGCGTCGGGTGCGATGATCACTTCGGTGAAGATCTTCGCGAGTTCCGTGGCGGTAGCGGCGTCAAGCCTGCGGTTGCAGGCGACGATGCCGCCGAAGGCGCTGACGGGGTCGCAGCGCAGCGCGAGGCGATAGGCCTCGGCGAGGGACGACGCGGTTGCCACGCCGCAGGGGTTTGCGTGCTTGATGATGGCGACCGCCGGCCTGTCGTCACCGAGTTCGGCGACACACTCGTAAGCGGCGTCGGTGTCGTTGATGTTGTTGTAGGAGAGCTCCTTGCCGCCAACCTGGCGGGCGGTCGCCACCCCGAAGCGTTGCTTGCCTGATGCATAGAAGGCTGCCCACTGGTGCGGGTTCTCGCCGTAGCGCAGACCCTGGCGCAGGCGTCCAGCGAGGGCAAAGCGGCGGGGCGGCTGTTGCTGGCCGGGGGCCGGGACTACTGAAAGTTCGCGCTCGAACCAGGTGGCGATCGCGGCGTCGTAGGCGGCGGTGCGGGCATAGGCGCGCGCCGCAAGGACCTTGCGCGTCTCGAGCGAGAGGGCACCCTTGTTCTCACCCATCTCGGCGAGGATGGCTGCATAGTCCTCTACATCCACGATCACCGCGACGTAGCCATGGTTCTTCGAGGCCGCGCGGATCATGGCGGGGCCGCCGATGTCTATGTTCTCGACGGTCTCGGCGAAGGAGGCCTGACGGGCAACAGTCTCCTCGAAGGGATAGAGATTGCAGACGAGAAGATCGATGCCCTCGATGCCGTGCTCCTTCATGGCACGCGCGTGGCCTTCATCATCGCGCAACGCGAGCAGGCCGCCATGTACCCGGGGATGCAGCGTCTTGAGGCGGCCATCCATCATTTCGGGAAAGCCGGTTACGGCCGCGACATCGGTGACCTTGAGGCCTGCCGCGGCCAAGGCCTTGGCCGTGCCGCCGGTCGAGACGAGTTCGATGCCGCGGGCCGCAAGGGCGCCGGCGAACTCCACGAGGCCTGTCTTGTCGGAGACTGACACGAGGGCCCTGCGGACCTGCCTGAGACCGGAAACCGACATGTGATGCGCACCTTTCTCGCTTTGAAGCGCGCGCGGGATAGCATGGCCCGCGTCGCGGCTCCAAGCGCAACGATGCCTCAATTCACCGATGTTTCCGCGGGGTCCCCCCCGCCCGTGCGCCGCAGCGACCATTTCACCTTGCCCGTGTGGTGACCGGGCGCTTCGGTGAGGATCACCTGCTGGGTCTTGCGGATCTGGGCTGCGTGGCCAAGATAGACGCTTTCGGCCACTTCGATGGCGGCGTCGGTGGTGAAGCGCCAGATCGTTCCGCCCGGTGTCGCGAGGATCAGGCCATCATCGGCGCGCAGGATGCGGATTGCCGGATGAAGGTGGAAGCGAATGACGAAGGGCGGGATGTAATGATCCGGCGTCTGCACGATGGCGTCTTCGCCGTTCAACTGCATGCCGTCGTGCGACAGGTGGAGCACGCGATCATGCCGGAAGCCCGTGCGGCGATAGCCGTCGTGCGAGAGCGCGAGGGTAATTCCCTCCTCTGTCTCCCGGCGACGGCAGCGCACGTCTGTCGGGCCGTCTACCAGCCGCGGTCCCAACAGCTGGCGGATCCACCCGGCAGGCACCACGTGGGCCGAAGAGCCATCGCTGATTGCGAGCGTGGAGTGGGCCGCGGTCGCGCGCATCGCCTCCTGCCATTCCCCGCCCTTGATGCGCGAGGTCCCGCAGTTGACAATCAGCCTCTCTCCGACGGCGCCGAATTCGAAAGACAGCGTGCCGGCCTGCGCCTCGGTTGAGACCTCCGGCGGCGGCGGCAGACCTGCATCAACGATGAGCAGGGCGTCGGCGCACTCGATGCGCTGGTAACCGCTCTGCGGCGCCTGCTGGGCTGTTCGATGCCGCGCGAGATCCTGCGCAAGGATCGTCTCGGCCCAGCCGTCAGCACCTTCGCTGGCGCCATTGAACAGGGCGAGCCTGCCATCCTGGTGTCGCAAGAGGCGGATCATGGGCATCATCCGGTCGAGTGCGCGCCGGATGGTGACGGGCACCAGGAGCTGGCGCTGCGTCATTGCATCGACAAGGGACAGAAGATCGCTTGCGGCCTCGAGCAGAGCCTCGGGATTGCGCGATACATGACCGCCGTCCGGGAGGATCTGCGTCGAGAGCTCGCGCGCGATCAGGTGCAGGCCGCGGTTCATGCGCGCCTCGCCGTCGGGCAGGCAGACACCGGACTGCGCAAGACCGATGGCGGCGGTGAGCCTGGGCATTCCTGCCGGCGCGAGATGCGCGGTGCGCGCGAGATGACGGGCCTGGCGGGCCATGGAGAGGAGCACACGCGAGCGGAACAGGATCTCGGCATTGGCAAGGACGAGACGCCCGAAAGAGGACCAGGTCATCAGGCGGCGTGCGATCACGTGCGGGCGCCAGGCGAGCTCGTGCCAATCCCCGTAGTTTCGCAGCCAATGGGAAATCAGCTGGCGCAGGTGCTCCTGGAAGGGTTCGGCGCCACCGGCGTCGAAATGGCGAAGCCAATGAAAGGCATGCAGGCTCTCGGCCCAGGCCTCGGATGGCGGCGAAATGAAGAAGGGCGACCCGTCGCGCGTCGTCGCTTCGCCGCCGTTCAGGCGAAAGCGCCCCATGATGAGAAGCTCGGCCTCGGCCGGGCTCTTGGGCCAGAAGCTGCGCGGTGTTGCGAGCAGGCGATCGGGCGCGGGGCCGGCCAATGCCCTCTGCCAGGCAGACGATGCATGCAGGAGACGCGACGCGGCGGATCGTGCCTGCGCCAGAAGTCCGGCGACAAGTTCACGGCGGTGCGTGATGACGCTGAAGGCGTAACCACCTGCCCCGCTCGCAGGCGCTTCGCCGTCAGTGGCGGAGGCGGGCGATGTTTTCAGCGTAGAGGGCTGGCTTTCCGCCGAAGACGGCTGTTCCCGCGACAAGGACGTCAGCACCGGCTTCGACCGCAAGGGCGGCGGTTTGACCATTCACGCCTCCATCAACTTCAAGTTCGATCTGCCGGCCGCTCCGGTCAATCATCTGGCGAACCTGTCTCATCTTGGCCAACTGGGACTGGATGAAGCTCTGGCCGCCGAAGCCCGGGTTCACGGTCATGACAAGAACGAGATCAATGTCGCCCATCAGGTTTTCGATCAAGGATGCAGGAGAGCCCGGATTGAGGGCCACGCCCGCCTTCTTTCCCGCCGCGCGGATGAGCTGCAGGGTGCGGTGCACGTGCGGCCCTGCTTCGGGGTGTACGGTAATGATATCGGCGCCTGCGTCAACAAAATCGCGGATGAACGGATCGACCGGGGAAATCATGAGGTGCACGTCGAGCGGCAGCTTCGTGTGGGGACGCAGGGCCCTGACCATCTGAGGGCCGATCGAGATGTTGGGAACGAAGTGGCCATCCATCACGTCAACGTGGACGTAGTCGGCGCCCGCGGCCTCTACCGCGCGGATCTCGGCGCCGAGGTTTGCGAAATCGGCAGCGAGGATCGATGGGGCGATCTTGGGTGATTTCCTCATGTTACCGGACTTACCGCGTTGCGGCACGCGCCGCAATCAAGGTCCGGCGTTTCTCCGCAGGCGGCTGGCAAAAAAACCATCCATTCCGCCACGATCCGCCCAGTGGCAGGGCAAGGTGCGCAGGTCGCCTGCTGCCGTCAGGAAGGTCGCTTCGCCGCCGACATCGTCACTGCGGACGGGCTCGCGGACGAAATCCGGGGTGTCGCGCAGGAAGGCATCGACGATCTCCTCACCCTCGTCGCGCGACAGGGAGCAGACGCAGTAGACGAGCAGCCCACCCGGACGAACCATGCGGCTTGCGGCGCGGATCAGGTCGTGCTGGAGACCTGCCTGGGCGAGAAGGTCGGAGCGGTCCTTGCGCCATAAGATCTCGGGGTGGCGGCGCACGGTGCCGGTCGCGCTGCAAGGCGCGTCGAGGAGGACAGCGTCGGCGTGCTCGGCCGGTTGCCAGAGGCGGGCGTCGGCGACCACGCAGTTCATCTCAAGGCCGAGGCGTTCTGCGTTCTCGCGCACACGATCCATGCGGGCCGCGTCGAGGTCGATGGCGGTGACGGTGGCGCCGGCCGCGGCGAGCTGTGCCGTCTTGCCGCCTGGCGCGGCGCAGAGATCGATGACGGACCGGCCCCGGACGTCGCCGAGCAGGCGGGCGGGCAGCGCGGCGGCCGCGTCCTGTACCCACCACGCGCCCTCGGTGAAACCGGGCAAGTCTTCGATCCTGCCGCCGGTCGCGCGGCGGAGCGTCCCGGTGGGCAGGCGCTCGGCGTGAAGGACGGTGGCCCAGTGACCGGCATCGCGTGCAACCGAGATGTCGAGCGGCGGTTCGGCGAGGTGCGCGCGGGCGATGGCGCGGGCCGTCTCTTCGCCATGCTGTTCAACCAGCAGGTCCCACGCCCACGGAGGCATGCTCAGCTGCTCGTGGTCGAGCGTGGACGCCACGGACTGTCCTTCAGCGCCGATGCGCCGGGCGACGGCGTTGATGAGGCCCTTGAAGTGTCGGGCGCGGCTGTCCCTCGTGGCGATGTCGACTGCCGAGCTGACGGCCGCGTGGGGCGGCACGCCGAGATAGACGAGCTCGGCGCAGGCCATGCGCAAGATGAGTTCGGCCGGGCCCGACCTGACCGGCAGGGGTTCGCGCAGGAAGGTGGCGATGACGGCGTCGATCTCGCCGAGCTGGCGCAGCACCGTCATGACGATCGCGCGCGCGAAGGCGGTGTCGCGCGGGGCGAGCCCCGCGTGGCTGATGTGGCGCTCAAGTGCCTCGAAGAGCGGGCGTTCGCTGAAGAATACAGCCTGCAGGGCCTGCAAGGCTGCATCGCGCGCATTCAGCGGACGTGCGTTGCGTGCGGGAGAGCGCTTGCCTGCCAATCAGCCCCACGGTCCGCGGCGGGGCGCTTCCTGCGCGGCGCCGTGCATTTCCTGCGCCATCGACTGCAGGCGCGCGATCCGGTTTCCGGTCGAGGGATGGGTGGCAAAGAGGTTGTCCATCCCCTGCCCCGCGAGCGGGTTGATAATGAACATGTGGGCGGTTGCCGGGTTACGCTCGGCGTCGTCATTCACAACGCGGTGCGCCGACTGCTCGATGCGCTCGAGGGCGGAGGCCAGCCAGAGGGGCTGTCCGGCGATCTCGGCGCCCATGCGGTCGGCGTCGTACTCACGCGAACGGCTGATGGCCATCTGCACGAGGGCTGCCGCGATCGGGGCAAGGAAGACCAGCGCGATCGTGCCGACCATGCCGAGCGGGTTGTTGCGGTTGTCGCCGGACGAACCGAAGAACATCGCGAAGTTCGCGAGCATGCCGATGGCGCCGGCGATGGTCGCGGTGATCGTCATGATCAGGGTGTCGCGGTTCTTGATGTGCGCCAGTTCGTGCGCGAGCACGCCGACGAGCTCCTCGCGCGAGAGGCGGTCCATGAGGCCCGTCGTCACCGCAACGGCGGCATGGTGCGGGTCGCGGCCCGTCGCGAAGGCGTTGGGCTGGTCGTTCTGCATTATATAGACGCGGGGCATGGGGAGCTCGGCGCGGCGCGCGAGCTCCTGGACGAGGCCCCAGAGTTCGGGCGCATTGCTGCGGTCGACCTCGGTGGCGCCGTACATCCGCAGCACCATCTTGTCGGAGTTCCAGTAAGCAAAGGCATTGGTCGCGATCGCTATTGCGAGCGCGATGATCATGCCGCTTGTGCCGCCAATGAGGGCGCCGATCGCCATGAACATGGCGGTCAGGCCTGCCAGCAAGATTGCCGTTCGTGTCCAGTTCATCGTCGTGTCGCCCGAGACTTCATTGCGCGCATAGATGTATGTGCGCGCGCTTCCGGCATCAAGGCTCGTCAGCGGTTCGTGTCGCTGGCCGGAAGATCCTGGAAAGCGGGTGGCTCGCCTTCTCCTTCGAAGGGTGCAAAGGCCGGGTGTGCCAAGGCGTCCGGTGCCGGCGGGGCAGCAAACCCCTCGATCGACATGGGCATTGCCTCGCCGCCCACCTGCCCTGCCTTCCACTGCATTGCCATGTGGATCCTGGCGCGGCCCGAGGGGTGGTCGTAGAAGACGAACTCTTCCCAGGGCTCGGGATCGAGCTTGCGGTACTCGGCAAGCTTGAGGGCGATGGTGGCGAAGCCGTCGGGTTCACGCGCGGCGTTAAGGCCGAAGATGTCGGCCTCGGCCTCGTTCGTGCGCGTGATCGAGTTGGTGATCGGGGTGGCGAGGAGGCCGAACAGGGCCAGTGTGAACACGAGAATGGGAAGGCCTGCGGTGTCGCCGAAGTCCCTCACGCCCCACATCCGGCCAAACATGGCGTGCAGCGTTCCAAAGCCGATGTCCACGAAGAAAAAGGCGACTGCGGCGAGTACGGCCAGCGTCAGGATGATCTCGTTCATGTGACCAAGGACATAGTGGCCGATCTCGTGGCCCATCACGGCCTTGACCTCGGCCGGCGTGCCGCGCTCGAGCAGGTTGTCGTTCAGGGAGATGCGCGTTGTCCCGAGGAAGCCCGATACATTGGCGCTGATGCGCTTTGACTGCCTGGAGGCATTAAACTCATAGACGTCATCTGCCGGCACGCCGTTCGCACGCGCCATCGCAAGGATTTCTTCCTTCAACTGCCCTTCGCGCATGGGCTTGTACTCGTTGAACAGCGGGGCGATGAAGACCGGCGAGATTGCGATTGCGACGACGAAGAAGCTTACGGTCAGGCCGGTGGCCCAGAGCCACCACGCCTCGCCGGCGCGCCTGATAACGCCGTAGAGCGCAACCAGAAACACCGAAGTCATCACGAGGCTGACGGCAAAGCCCATGGCCGTTTCGCCCAGCCAAGCCTCAAGGGACATGTTCGAGAGGCCGAACTCGTGCTCGCGGACGAAGTCCTGCCAGTATGCCAACGGGAAGGTGAGGATGGTCATCGCGGTGATGAACTGCAGGCCGTAGATGAAGGTCTGCATGGCGCGGCTATCGGTGATGGCTTCTGCGAGATTGCGCATGCCGGATGAGGCGCGCGTGAACAGAAGCAGCAGGGCTGCCCCCATTGTTGCCAACGCATTCCAGAGGATGAACCAGTAGCCGCCCTCGAAATAGGCGTCGGATTTCGCCCTGGCTGCCGCGTCGACAGATGCCAGCATGGCATCGGTTGCGGCCTGCGGATCGAAGTCGGCGGCCTGCGCCCAACCCAACGAAACGCCGCACAACACAACTGCGGCGATAAGCGCCCCCGATCGCTTAAGCATAATTTCCCCCAGTCCCCTGAGGAACACTAGCCAGAGAGGCGAGTGACGTCGCGCCGCCTGTTTGGTTGATGCTGGACGTTAAGCATCATTCATGGTCTGATGAGGCAGACAGGACACACAATGACCCACGATTCGGAGATTGCCGCGCGCATCGCTGCGGCTGCACAACGTGCCCTTGCAGAGGCCGAAGCCCGCCGCGCCGAGGCTGATCGCCTGCGCAAACCTTTGCCGAAAGAGCTTGGCGGGCGCAACGGGCCCGATCCCGCGCGCTATGGCGATTGGGAAGTCAAGGGTATCGCCAGCGACTTCTAGTTCGCCGCGTCGATCAGGCGACGGCAATCCTTCGCACGACAATTCGGCGGATTGAGATCAGGCGTCGGCGCGTATTTCAGCTGCAATGGCTTGCCGCTGCGCATGCTGCGCCATGCTTTCTGAAGCAAGGTTTCGGCGACAGGCTGGCCGGTGTCGACGGCAAAGAACGTGAAGCTTCCCTCAGCCGCATTGTGGCAACGCACGCGGGTGCGGTCGATGAACGCCATCACGTCGCGGACGAAGCAGCGGTGGGCCGCCGGGTTCAGTGGCTGTGCCTCCTGTGTGGTCTCGCCGTCGCCAGGCAAGACTGGCTCCGGTCGCGGGCGCCGCACCGCGGGCGCAGGATCATCCGGGATGGGCGTGCCCTGGCGCACCACGACCGGCGGCGGCGATGCGGGAGGCGCGCCTGCGCCCGGTGTTGACGGATCTGCGGTTGCCGCCGAGACGCAGACGAACGCTGCAGCGTGAAGCACCGCCAGGCTTGCCTTCCATCGTCGCGCTTTCGTGGCCACTGATAATCCCTTCCCGCTCCAATTCACGCGCGATCGCGGGCGTGGCGTCAAGCCTGATCTGCTTCAGGAGGGGTGCTGCCCGAGCGCGTTTCGGCCAGGCGGAAGGTCATCAGGGTCGAGGTTGCGGTAGCAAACAGGCGATCATTACGGTCAACGACGCGGGCCTCGGCCGTCGCAATCTCTCGCCCGCGCGCGATCACTTCGGCTGTCGCCGTGAGCCGGCCTGCATTTACCGTGACCGCGCGATGATACTTGATCTCGAGCGTCAGGGTCGTGAAACCCTGCCCGGCCTTGAGCAGCGAGTGAACGGCGGCGCCGGTCGCAATGTCGATCAGGGTCGCGATGACGCCGCCGTGGACGGTGCCCAGCGCGTTGTAGTGATACTCCTGCGGATCGAAGCCAATGGCCACGCGTCCGCGCGCGGCTTCGAATTCTGTGACACCGATGAGATCGGCCACGGGTGCTGCAGGGACCCGCCCCTCGGCCATGGCCTTCGCGACATCGGCGCCCGACAGGCCGTCGATGGCGGCGGCGATGTCCTGCGGCCGCGTCCATTCGTAGGTTCGTGTCTGCTTCATCGCCCCTCGCGCCCCACTGGTGGCGCCACATCTTGCATATCCGGCGCAAGGTTGCACGTTTCGGCCGATTGCGGCAGACCTTAGCGCAGCCTTAACGCGTCGGGTGCGAGAACGCCTGCCTGAACCCTTCAACGGAGCGGGTGGCCCGTGCAGGCGCTGTTCATCGGACAAGCCTATATCGACATCACGTTTCTCGTGGACCGCATCCCGCGCGGTGACGAGAAGACGGTGGCGCGCGACTTTGCCGTGGCCTTCGGCGGCAATGCCGTCACGGCGGCGTTTGCCTGCGCGAAGCTCGGGATCGTGCCTGACCTGCTTGCGGCCCTGGGCGATGACTGGCTGGGACGCATGTTCATGGACATGGCGTCGAGCTACCGGATGCCGCTGCATGTGCGCAAGGTCGAGCGCTCGTCGCTGTCCTTCATCATGCCCAATGACGGCAAGCGTGCGATCGTGCGGTGCCGCGACGACACCTATCTTCACCCGTTCCCGCAGCTGAACCTCAAGGGCTGCCGTGCGCTTCATGTCGATGGCCACCAGGGCGATGCGGCCATCGCCTATGCAAGGCTTGCGCGCGCCCAAGGCATCCTTGTGTCGCTTGATGGTGGTGCCGTGCGCGACAACACGATGGAGCTTCTGCCGTTCGTTGACGTGGCCATGGTGAGCGAACGGTTCTGCGAGCAGCTTGGCCAGAGTGCCGAGGACACGATCGGGATGCTTGCCGCCCGGGGCTGCCGGGTGGCTGGCGTGACCCTGGGTGAAAACGGCCTCATCTGGCAGGAGCGTGGCCAAGGCCTGCGCCGCCTGCCCGCCCTCACCGTGCCGTCTGAGAAGGTGGTCGACACCAACGGTGCGGGCGACCTGTTCCACGGCGCGTATGTGTTCTCCCACCTGCATTGGCCGGGCCGGGACTGGGAATTCCACTTCCGGTTTGCCCGGGCTGCCTCTGCGTATGGCGTGCAGCACCTCGGAAATGAGGCGCGACTGCCACAGCTTGCTGATGTTTTTGCAACGGCTGCGGCCTTTGGTGACACCCTTCAGCCGTGAGCCCGCCCTTGAAAAATCCACCCCAACTGACAAATTGTCAGTAATGGTTCAACCCCTCTCCCGACGGCGCCAATCGACATGACACAGGCAGTCACCTATCGCGCGGAAGTCCCGGCCTCGATGGCCAGCACTGCGGCCCTTGAAGGGTTTCGCCTTCGCCCCTTCACGGCGCTGAGGGCGTTGCTGCGGCTGTTCAAGAACAAGGAAGACACGGTGCAGGTGTTCGAGATCATGCGCGCGCTGAGCGGTAACTCGATCCCGCGTGGCTATCAGCGGCTGATCTCGACACCCGCGGGCGGTGCGATCGCCTATCGCCGCCAGGAGCTGGCGGTGGTTCTGTCGGATCATGCCTATCTCGCGAGCCTGCCTGAAGGTTCTGTGGGGCGCGCCTATCTGGAATTCGTCACGCGTGAGAACATCTCGGCTGAGGGGCTTGCAGATGAGAGCCGCAAGGGGGTCGAAGGTGGCATCGACGCGCAGCACCCCTATGCGTGGTACGGAAGGCGCATGCGCGACGTGCACGACCTGTGGCATATCCTGACGGGCTACAGCCGCGATGCGCTGGGCGAGGCATGCGTTGTTGCGTTCTCTTACAGCCAGACCAAGTCGCTGGGCTTCGGCCTCATCGCCTGGGGTGGCGTCTACAAGATCGGGCGGGAGCTGCCGGGGCAGCCGGTCTACAAGGCCATCAAGCAGGCGTTCCGTCACGGCCGAGAGGCCGCGTGGCTGCCGGCCGAAGACTACATCAAGCTGCTTGGCGAACCGCTGGAAGCCGCCCGCCAGAGGCTTAACATCCAGCGTCCCACGTTCTACGAGGCCGTGCCGCAGGGACTGCGTGAACGGCTGGGCGCGAATCTGGAAATGCAGGCGGCCTGAGGCCCAGGCCCCTGATTGCGGTGACCGGCGGCAAGCCCGTTGCACGGCGGCGCGGCCTCGGCTATTGATCCGGCCCTTCAGGCGACCACGCCCCGACCTTGTGGCTTACGGATGGGTGGCAGAGTGGTCTATCGCACCGCACTCGAAATGCGGAGTACGGCAACGTACCGTGAGTTCGAATCTCACCCCATCCGCCACCATCTCCAAACCGCTTCAATAAACGCCCGCCTCCATGACATCGCAGTGCCTGCGGTGCCCCCGAGGCCAGCGGGGTCCCGGCGCTGACACTCGCTCCCAACTGCTTTGCAGTTGGGCTCGTGTAACGGCCGGGATGACGGTTGGGGTTGTTGTGGCATGATGGGCGGTACGAGCGGGAGGGATGAGGATGGATCGGCGGCAGTTCATTGTTGGTGTGGCGGGGTTGGCGGCGAGTTCGGTGGCCGAGGCTGGGCCGCGCGGTTTCAGGCGGGTTCGACGCGACAGGCTCAAGGTCGGGATCCTGGGCGTCGGCATGCGGGGACAGGTTCACCTGGCGGAACTGCTCCGGCGCGATGATGTTGAAATTGCTGCGATCTGCGACATCGATCCGTTCATGATCGAGCGGGCGCTCGCGCAGGTCGAGAAAGCGGGGCAGACGAAGCCTGCGGTCTATACGGGCAGCAGGGACGCCTGGCAGGAGATGCTGGCGAAGGCGGGGCTTGATTCCGTGTTCATCGTGACACCGTGGGGCCTGCATGCGCCGCAGGCGATCGGGGCAATGCGCGCGAAGGTGGCGGTGGCGTGCGAGGTGGTGGCGGGCATCACGCTCGAGGATCACTGGGCGGTCCTGCGGGCGCACACCGAGACGGGCACGCCCTACATGCTGCTCGAGAATGTCTGCTACCGGCGCGATGTGATGGCGGTGCTGAACATGGCGCGGCAAGGCCTGTTCGGCGAGATCGTGCATCTGGAAGGCGGCTACCAGCACGACCTGCGCGCGGTGAAGTTCAATGCCGGCGTGCCGGGCGAGGCCTATGGCGGGGGCGTCGAGTTCGGCGAGAAGGGCTGGTCGGAGGCGCGCTGGCGCACACAGCATTCGGTTGATCGCAATGGTGACCTCTATCCCAGCCACGGGATCGGTCCGTGCGCCATGCAGGCCAACATCACTCGCGGCAACCGGTTCCTGCGCCTGACAAGCCATGCGAGCAAGGCGCGGGGGCTCAACGCCTATCTGTCACGCGAGGCGCCAGACCATCCGAACGCGAAAACCCGCTTCCGGCTGGGTGACGTGGTGCAGACGCAGATCACGTGCGCGAATGGCGAGACGATCCTTCTGTCGCATGACACGTCCCTGCCCCGCCCCTATTCGCTCGGCTTCCGGGTTCAGGGGACACAGGGGATCTGGATGGACGTGAATGACTCGATCTACATCGAAGGACAGTCGCCCACGCCGCATCGGTGGGAGCCCGACAAGACGTGGCTCGAGCGGTTCGACCATCCCCTCTGGAAAAGACACGCGCCAAAGGCCGAGGGGGCCGGGCATGGCGGGATGGACTTCTTTGTCGTGCACGCCTTCATCGAAGCCATGAAGCGCGGCGAACCGATGCCGATCGATGTCCATGACGCGGTCGCGTGGAGTGCGATAACGCCGCTTTCGGAAATGTCGATTGCGGAGGGCAACCGCACGGTCGACTTTCCGGATTTCACGAACGGGGCCTGGCAGCGGCGCAAGCCGATCTTTGCGCTGGATGACCGCTATTAGGCGCGAATGCCTTGTAGATTGCCGCGCAATCGTTTCGCAACAAAGGCGTGGACTGCGATCCTTGCGGCTTGAACCGCGAGCGGAATGCAGCATTATCCGGGCGCTACAGCTTCAACTTCGGAGAGATTTGTCATGCGCCTCAAGGCCCTCGCCGCCGCAGCCCTCTTGCTTGCCTCATCGGTTGCCTCTGCCGCTCCCTACACGTTTGACCCGACGCACACGCAGGTCCGGTTCGACTGGATCCACACGGCGGGCGCCACGCTGTCGGGGTTCTTCACCAAGTACGATGGCAAGATCGACCTGAACTTCGCCGACCCGGTCAAGAGCAGCGTCGATATCACGCTGGACGTATCGGGCCTCTGGACAGGCGTGCCCAAGTTCGACGAGCACCTGAAGGCGCCGGACTTCTTTGACGCCAAGACGTTCCCGACGATCACGTTCAAGTCGACGAAGGCCGTCAAGACGAGTGCGACCACAGGCAAGCTGACGGGCAACCTCACGGTCAAGGGCGTGACAAAGCCGATCACGTTCGACGTCGTCGCCACGTCGAAATTCGAGAAGGTCGAGCGCCTTGGCTTCATGGCAACGGCCAAGGTGAAGCGCAGCGACCTGGGCCTGGGGCTTTATGCGCCGGCGGTGCCCGAGGAGGTCACGATCGTGATCGCCACGGAGGTGCTGGCGCCAGAGGGTGGCAAGAAGTAGCCGTCGGATCCTTGCTGTGGTGATGGTGCGCCGCGTGCTGGCAGGCGACGGGCCCATGGCCCAGGATGCCCGCACAGTTGCGCTGTCACCGCACCAACTGGAGGGAGATGCGCCCATGAAAATTCTTCGCCTCTGCGGCCTGAGCGCCGCGCTTGCCGTGGCCATCGCCCTTATCCCGGGGCCCGGTGCAGCAGCAACGCCTGCGCCAGCCTTCAATGCCGGGGCGACCGAGGCCTGCCTTGCCAAGGAGCCGATGGCCAGGGCCACGAAGTACAGCCATGCCGTTCTGGACTGCGTGGGGCTCGCCGCACAGGCCTGCATGAAGAAGCCGGGCGGCGAGACCACCTTGGGCATGATGGAGTGCCTCAAGGCTGAGTTGAGCTATTGGGACGGCAAGCTGAACAAGGCGTTCGCCAATCGGGTCGCGGATGCGAAGGCAAATGACGCGGAACTCGCGCGCATGCGCTTTGCGGGCCAGAGGATCGAGCCCAGCCTGCGCCAGATGCAGAAAGCGTGGATCGCCTATCGCGACGCAGCCTGCCTCTACGAGCGGGCGCAGTGGATGGGCGGCACCGGCGGAGGCCCCGCCACGATGGACTGCCACATGCAGGAAACCGCACGGCAAGCGCTCAAGCTCGACAAGTGGTGGTCGCAGTAACAGTGAGCGGCCGCAGGCCTAATCTGCCCGCGCGCGCCAGGCGAGGAGGAAACCCGGCAGGACGAAGATGGTGCTGGTCATCGCCATGGCAAAACTCCGCAACGAACCGGCGCCAAGTTCAACCTTCCAGGCCATTGCGATCAATTCGGGGATCGCGATCCCGAGAACGGGTGCCGCAAAGAGGCATCTCCAGGCCAGGACGAAAGTATGGTTGCGCTCTGACAGTTCGCGTTCGTCCAGGTCCTCGTCGCCGGCATAGGCGAACGAAAAGAAGAAGAGGACACTGGCCATGACACCGGAAAACTGAACAACCGAGAGGCGGAGGAGCAGCGGCTCATCGTTCATGGGCAGGAACACAATGCCGAGGAAGAAACATCCTCACATCACCACGAGAGCATACAGTCCCACGATGCTGCTGGCCGTCGGGCCTATTCTAAACGTCGTCATGCTTGTTCTCCTTTGCAGTCTTGGTCGGGTCGAGCTGCTCGGCCAACGAGGGGAATGGTTCCAGCGCGAAGAGTGTCTCGACGCTGACGCCAAAGGCCTGGGCGAGCTTCAAGGCAAGCTCGACGGTGGGCCGATAGTCCCCACGCTCCAGGTACCCGATCGTCTGCGGGTTCACGGACACGAGGTCGGCCAGTTCCTTGCGGGACAGGCCTCGCTCTCTTCTGAATAGACTGATGCGGTTGAACAGCATGTGCCCATCTATATCATATCGTTGTATATATGCAATGCTTCATTGCTACGAACCATCTTTTTGTTGATTTTCCGCGGGTTCAGGCTTGGCCCGCTTAAAAAAAATCCCCCGCGCGGGTGCGCGGGGGATCTGTCAGTCGGTTCTGCCTGTAGCGGGCTGACTAGCGCGCCGTGGAGAGGGCGTCCTTCAGGCCCGGCACGAATTCGGCGCCGTGGGGCACCTTGATGCTCGCACCGCGGAAGTCGTTGCCCACGGGCTCGAAGCGGCCACCAAGGCACTGCGAGAGGAAGGCCTCCGACACGGCAAAGAATGACGTGCGGTTCATGGGGCGTGCAAAGCCGTGGCCTTCATCCGGATAGAGGACATAGGTCACCGGGATCTTGCGGGCCTGCATGGCGCCCACGATCTGGTCAGCCTCAGCCTGCTTCACCCGCGGGTCGTTCGCACCCTGCCCGATCAGCAGAGGCTTTGCGATGTTCTGCACGTAGGTCAGCGGCGAGCGTTCCTTGAGGAGCGCGCGGCCGTCGGGTGTACGCGGGTCGCCGACGCGGCGGAACATCTGCTCCTTGAAGGATGCCCAGTAAGGCGGGATCGACTCGAGCAGCGTGTTGAGGTTCGAGGGCGCGACAATGGCAACGCCGCAGGCAAAGCGGTCGGGCGTGTTCGTCACGCCCCAAAGCGTCGCGTAGCCGCCATAGGATCCCCCATAGATGGCGACCTTGTCAGCCTTGGCGACGCCCTGTTTGATGGCCCAGTCGACACCGTCGATGAGGTCGTCGTGCATCTTGCGACCCCATTGCTTGTCGCCGGCATTGATGAAGTTCTTTCCAAAGCCCATGGAGGCGCGGAAGTTCACCTGCAACGAGGCATAGCCGCGGTTTGTCAGCCAGACCGTTTCCGGGTCATAGCCGTAGCTGTCGCGGCTCCAGGGCCCACCATGCACGTTCAGCACCAAAGGCAGAGGCTCCTTCGGGCGGCAATCGCCGTCGGGATCCGAACCCGCCGGCAAGGCGAGATACGAGACGAGCGTCAGGCCGTCACGCGACTTGATCTCGACGGGGCAAACCTGGGGCAAGGGAGCGCCGGCAAGAGCCGGCCGACCCACGTAGAGCTCTGACAGCGCCTTCGCCTTGCGGTCATAGACAAGGGCCCGGCTTGGTGCTGTGACGGGATCGCTGCCGATGATCCAGACATTGTTGTCGCGCGTCTGGCCCTGCACGCCCCACTGGCCCTTGAGCGAACGGTTCAGGAAGTCGATGTCGGCCTGCACGGCCGGATCAACTGCGCGCCAGTCGCTCTTGAGGTAGTCGACGCTATAGGCCAGCACTTTCCCGGTGTCCGGGTCGGAGATGCTTGCGCCCACATCGGCGCGGGCGTCCTCGGCGACGAGGCGGCGCTGGCCTGTTGCGAGGTCGATCGCAAAGAGGGCTGCCGTATTGCGGCCGCGGGTTTCGGTCCAGTACATCGTCTTGCCATCGGACGTGAGCCCGGCCGGTCCGGTGCCGGACTCGTCCTCGAAGCCGATGCGGTCGAAGGGAGCGGTCTTGCCATTTTCAAACCTCAGGACCTCTCGCCCACCGTCGGCCAGGGCGCGCGAAGCGAAGCGAATGGCGAGGTCATCATCGACGACGAAATTGTCGAGCCTCTCCGTGTTGTCGAAGACCTTTGAGAGGCTGCCCGTGCGCACGTTCAGCAGATAGGGATCGTGGAAGGACTTGTCGCGATCATTGATGCCAATCAGGAGTTCGTCAGGCCGCTTCCATGAGAAGCCCCATACCTGAACGGTCACTTCCTTGAAGTTGGTCAGCGTGCGCTCCTGGCCCGTCGCTGCATTGACGGCGTAGAGCAGGAAGTTCTCGTCGCCACCCTTGTCCTGTGCATAAAGGATGTCCAGGCTATTGGCTGCCCAGAAGTAGGTGCGCAGCGGACGCACGCGCTCGTTCGTCAGGGGCCGTGCACTTGACAGGGCCTTGCCGCGTTCGACGACCCAGACATTCATCACGCCGTCGCGCGGGGCGAGAAACGAGAGCCACTTGCCGTCGGGGCTGACCTGCGCGCCGGATCTTTCGGGATTGCCGAAGATCGCGCTTCGCGGAATGAGGTCGCCTCCCGCGAAAGCGGGGGTCAATGCGGTCGTGGACAGTGCGGCACCCACCGCAAGGATTGCGAGACCTGTCCATGCTGAGAGCTTCAGGCGGTTCATCTGTGCTTATGCTCCTTGATCATCAATGGCTGGCCCGCGCGATGGTCGCTGCCTGCTTGTATTGGCAGCGCAATGTCGCCTTCCGGCCGGTCGTTGGACTAGCACAGGCGGAGATCGGCTGTGGAGAGTTAAATGGGGGTGTCGGCCGCTCACGGGCTAACAATTTCGTGAGCGGAATTCACCGCACTTCCACCGTGAGACGGGCGATTTCGCGGATGGGGCTGAGGGGCTGGCGGCGTGTGCCAGGGAACACATGCGCCAGCGGCGCAAGCCGGTGATGCGGGCGTCGCCGGGAGCCTTGCGCAATCGGCAGACCTGCGCGTCGGGTCCAGACGTGGCAGGCGATGCCCTCAGATGCGAAGACCGGATGCCTGCGGATCCGGGGGAGTTCAGAGCGACAGTCCGCCGTCGACGACAATCGTGTGACCTGTCACATAGGATGCCAGCGGCGAGGCGAGGAACAAAGCTGCGCCCGCCATGTCGCCAGGCGTGCCGAGACGCCCCTGGGGGATCGATGCCAGCGCGCCGGCCCGGCGCTCGGGGTTTTCGGTCGTGACCTTCGTCAGCTTGGTATCGACGAGGCCGGGAGCCAGACCGTTGACGCGAATGCCTTCGCGCGCCCATGCCTGCCCGAGTGTCTTCGTCAGGCTGACCGCCCCGGCTTTCGAGGCCGCGTAGGCGGGGTTGCCGATGTTGGCCTTGAAGCCGGCGATTGAACTCACGATGATGATCGAGCCCTTCGTCGTGGCCAGTGCGCTGCGGAACTTGCGTGCACAATCCATCACGCTATCGAGGTTCACGGCCATGACCGTGTCCCATCCCTGGCGTTCAAATTCACCCCGGCGATAGACGACGGTGCCCTGGCAGAGCACGAGGACGTCAAGCCCCTCGAAGGGCGAGGGGGCCTCGTCTATCAGGTCCGGGTCGCTGACATCGACACAGGTATAGCCAAGGTCTGCAAGGTCGGATCCCTCGTTGCCGGCATAGTCCGCAGCTGTCGCGCGGGTGCCCCAGACATGAACGCGCGCACCTCGGTGCCTGAAGGCGTGGGCGATACCATTGCCGATGCCGCTCGACCCACCTACCACCAGCACACGCTTGCCGGAGAAATCCGTGTCGCTGGTCATGGCTGCTCCTGTGTTGCCGGACCGAGGATGCATGTGGGGTGCCCTGCCCCCGTGTCAATCATTCCCTTGAAAGCGGCGGGCGAAGGGTCTATCTCAGTTGCTCTTGATTTTCATTCTTAATTGGGTCCGCGATCAAATGTTCCGCTTTCTCCTTGTTTTCATTGCCTTTCTCAGCCCGACCCTTGCTTCGACGGCCGCGGAAGTGAACGTCTATTCCGCCCGCCACTACGCCAGTGACAAGGCCATCTGGGAGGCTTTCACGCGAAGCACGGGGATCAAGGTGAACATTGTCGAGGCCGAGCATGACCAGCTGATCCAGCGCCTGAAGAGCGAGGGCGCGGGCTCGCCGGCGGATGTGCTGATCACGGTCGATGCGGGGCGGCTGGCGCATGCGGTGGAGGCCGGCCTGCTGCAGCGTGCGCGCATCCCCGCGCTCGATGCAATCGTGCCCAAGCATCTGCGCCATCCGGACGGCTTCTGGTACGGGGTCGCCATGCGCGCACGCGTCCTTGTCTTTCACAAGGACCGCATCGCAGCCTCGCAGATCCCGACGTATGAATCGCTGGCCGACCCGCGGCTCAAGGGGCGCCTGATCACGCGCAGCGGGACCAACATCTACAATCTCAGCCTCGTGGGTTCGATGATCGCGGCGCGCGGCGTCGATGCCACGCGCGACTGGGCTCGCGGCGTCGTGGCCAACCTCGCCCGGCCACCGCAGGGCGGCGATACCGACCAGATCAAGGCGGTGGCTGCAGGCGTGGGCGATGTCGCGATCTCGAATTCGTATTACTTCGCACGCCTTGCCTCATCGGCGAAGCCCGAGGACCGCGCCGTCACGCAGCGGCTTGGTGTCGTGTTCCCCAACCAGTCCGACAGGGGCACCCATGTCAATGTCTCGGGTGCGGCGCTGGTCAAGACCGCGCCCAACCGGGACAATGGCCTGCGGCTGATCGCCTTCCTGCTCGAGCCGGAGGCGCAGCGCCTGCTTGCCGATGGCAGCATGGAATATCCCGCCAATCCCAATGTCGCACCGCATCCCGTGCTCGGGGCACTTGGATCGTTCCGCCAGGACGAGATCAATGCGGACGCCTATGCAAGGAACAGCGCAACCGCGTCACGCCTGATGGACGAGACTGGCTGGAAGTAGGTTCAGCCCGTGCGCGGAAAGACGAAGGTCATCCGCGGGTCAAGCGTGAGCGAGACAATCGCACCCGTCTCGGGCTTTTCGCTGATGGACGTGCGGGCAATGAGACGCGACATGCCGTCTGGCGCAGCGCGTGGCACGAGCTCGACCTGTGCCGCCGGGCCAAGAATACGAGAGGAGCGGACGACCGCCTGGAAGCCTTCGCCGTGTCCCAACCGCAGGCCTGCGGCCCTGACGATAACGTCCGCTGGTCCATCGGGGTGGCCTTGAGCTTCAACGGAGCCGAGGCTTGTGGCGGCGCGTCCGGCAGTGACGGTTGCGGGAATGAAATTCGTGTCGCCGAAGAACTCGGCCACGAAGCGATTGGCAGGCCTGAACCAGATGTTGTCGGGCGTCGCTTCCTGGACGATGGCGCCCTGCGCCATCACGGCTACGCGGTCGGCGACGTAGAGGGCTTCTTCGGGGTCATGGGTGACGAAGAGCACTGCCGTGCCCACAGCCTTGAGCAGGCCAACCATCTCGCTGCGAACCTGCTGGCGCAGGACGACGTCAAGGCTGGAGAAGGGTTCGTCGAGCAGGAGCACGCCAGGCCCCGGTGCGAGCGCGCGGGCCAGCGCGACGCGCTGCTGCTGTCCACCGGAAAGCTGGTGAGGATAGAGCCTCGCCATGCCCGCGAGGCCCACGAGCGCGAGGAGTTCGCCGACACGGTTGCGGCGGGCGGCTCCTGACAGCTTGAGACCGAAGCCGACATTGCCCTCGACATCGAGATGGGGAAACAAGGCGAGATCCTGGAACAGCAGGCCGACGTCGCGGCTCTCCGGGGCAATGAACAGGCCGGGTGCGGTGACGCGCTTGCCGCCGACGCGAATTTCTCCGGCCTGCGGGATCTCGAGCCCGGCGGCGATGCGCAGGGCCGTCGTCTTGCCGCTGCCGGATGCACCGAGAAGCGCCACGATCGCGCCTGGCTCGATGGACAGCGTGAAGTCACGCAGCACCTGGGTGCGGCCGAAAGCGTGGCGCACGGCAACAAAGGAAAGGGCTGTCATCGCGGCAGCACCTCGGGCCGATGGAGGCGAGCGTCAGCGCGCTCGAGGCCGAGGCTCAGCAGCACCACCGGGAGCAGGCCCACGGCTGCGATGGCCAGCGCGGGAACAGCTGCGAGGTCAAGGCGCTCGGTGGTCGCGAGCTGGAAGGCCTCGGTGGCCAGCGTGTCGAAATTGAAGGGCCGCAGGATCATGGTCGCTGGAAGCTCCTTGACCACCTCGACGAACACAAGGGCCATGACAGCCGCCATCGAGCCGCGCATCAGCGGCAGGTCGACGCGGCGGAGGATCGAGGCGGGCCGATGACCGAGCGTGCGGGCGGGATCGGCGTAGCGGGTTCCCATCTGCAGCCATGCGGCATCGAGGGGGCCGTAGGCGACGGCAAAGAAACGCACAAGACAGGCATAGAGCAGAACAGCGATCGAGCCGGAGAGCAGAAGGCCTGCCTCGCCGCTGCCGAGCACGCCTGCAGCGCGCAGCTGCGCATCGAGGGTGCCGGCAACAACAAGCAGGCCTATCGCCACGACGATGCCGGGTGTCGCGTAGCCCAGCTCGGCAACACGCGCGACCTGTCGCAGCCTGCTGTCACGCCTGCCAAGAAGCATCGCCATGCCCATTGCGACGCCCACGAGAAGTGCGGCCGCCGAGATCCCCAGCATGAACGTGTTCAGGACCAGCACCTGAAGGCGGCTGATGTCGATGCCTTCGCTGGCGTTGAGGGCCATCGCTCCGAGCGCGGTGGCCGGCACGAAAAAGCCCAAGAGGACAGGCAGGCTGCAGGCGAGCGTTGCCGCGATGGCGCGCGCGCCCTTCAGGGCCGTGCGGGCGGGCCTGCGCCTCACGCCGGTGACTGAGGCATAGCGCCGGCCCTGCCGGCTTGCGCGCTCGAGGATGACCGCGACGAGGACGCATGCCAGCATGAGCGATGCGAGTTGTCCGGCCGCCGCCGGATTACCCGTGGCGAACCAGGCGCGGTAGATGCCGGTGGTGAAGACCTCGAGTTCGAAGTACCTGACCGCCCCGAAATCGGCGAGTGTCTCCATGCCCACGAGGATCGCGCCCGCGGCGATGGCAGGCCTCGCCATGGGGAGCGCCACGCGCCGGAAGGCTTCGGCATGCGACAACCCGAGGGTACGCGCGGCCTCGATTGCGCTGACCGACTGTTCGGCGAAGGCTGCGCGGGCGAGCAGGTAGAGATAGGGAAACAGCGCGAGGCTCAGAACGAAGATCGCGCCGCCAAGGGAGCGGATCTCGGGAAACCAGTAGTCGCGCACGGACCACCCCGTCATCTGGCGCAGCACGTCCTGGACGGGGCCCGTCACCTGGAGCATGTCGGTCCAGGCATAGGCGAGGATATAGGCCGGCATCGCGAGCGGCAGGATCAGCGCGTATTCAAGAAGGCGGCGTCCGGGAAAGTCGTGCATCGTCACGAGCCAGGCCAGCCCCACACCCAGCAACGTCGCGGCGGCAACGACGCCGGAAACGAGCATCACGCCGTTGACCACATACGTCTCAAGCAGTGTCGCGCGCAGGTGTGCCCACAGGCCACCGGTGTCTGCCGTTGCAAAGGCGAGAACGGCGGCCAGAGGGGCCAGGATGAGGAGCAGCAGCAGCACCGCCATGAGCCCCGACGCTACTCCCTGCCTGCCCATGCGGCCTGAAATGTCCCCGTAAACTGCCACTGCCTGACCTTATTTGCAAATAATTCTCAATCTAATCTGCTCGAGGACCCAGGGTCAAATCCAGAGCGGGTTCGGTTTCCCGGGCCAGCATGGTAACCCGATGCGATGTTTGCGCGCGCCGGCATGGGGCGCGCGCCCTGCGCAGGTGCCCAGATGACAGACCCGGCCTCGGACATCCTGCTTGCGTGCTTCATCTTCGTCGGGGCCGCGCTCTACTCAAGCGTGGGGCATGGCGGCGCGTCGGCGTATCTTGCCATCATGGCGCTGTTCGGGGTTGCGGCGCCCGTCATGCGGCCCACCGCGCTCGTGCTCAACATCATCGTCTCGGCGCTGGGGTCATTTCGCTATGTGTCGCAGGGCATGTTCCGCTGGCGGGTGCTCTGGCCGTTCCTGGTGTCGGCGGTGCCGATGGCGTTCATCGGCGGCACCATCCACCTGCCCGGCGATGTCTACAAGCCACTGGTTGGCGTGGTGCTCTGGCTTTCGGCGCTGCGCATCTTCTGGCCGGTCGAGCTCAAGGGTGTGATGACGGCGAGCGACCCTCCGATCGCGGGCGGGCTGCTGATCGGTGGCGCCATCGGCCTTCTCTCGGGACTGACGGGCACGGGCGGGGGCATCTTCCTGTCTCCGCTGTTGCTGCTCATGGCATGGTCAGTGCCCAAGCAGGCATCGGGGGTGGCCGCCGTGTTCATCCTGGTCAATTCGGCTGCGGGCCTTGCAGGAAACTATGCCTCGGTGCAATCGCTGCCGGCGTCTCTGCCGTTGCTCGCGGGCGCTGCCGTGGCCGGCGCCGTCGCGGGAACGACGCTCGGCATCCAGCTTCCGGCAAAGGCGATCACACGCGTCCTGGGCGTCGTGCTCGTGATCGCGGGCGCCAAGCTGATCGGGCTTTACTGAGCGGGCGCTATTTCTTCGTGTTGTCCGGTGCCGCGGGCACGGGGACAGGATACAGCGAGGACACCCGATCGTTGAGGTTCTGGAGCTTGAGGTTGACGGCCTCCATCGCGACGCGCGCGCAGCGGCCCTGGTAGTTCCTGTTCTCGCACAGGACCCAGTCGCCCGCGCCGAAGATCTTGAGGCTTGCAACCTTGTTGTCGAACTTCAGGACCGCCAGGTCCGGCACGGGCTTTCCGATGCGGATGGCGTTGCCCTGGAATTCGGGCTTGTCGTAGATGACGATTTCGAGGGGGACGGGCACGGCGGTTGCTGCCGGGGCTGCGACGGCCGCCGGAGCGGCGAGTACGAATGCGGCGGCCAGGAACGCGGCGCGGGGCTGCATGATGGTTCTCCGATACGATTTCGCGTGGACAGCAATATTCCCGATCTGCGCCGGGCGTAAGCGGGTATTTTGGCTTTCCTGTGGCCATTCGCCCCGGGAGGTGATGAATTCCAAGTGAGGTTTCCAACCCTGCGGCGATTTGTTCTCTTTTTGTTTTCGGCGATTTCGGCGATGATCGGCGCTGAAACCCTTCAGGCTTGGATGACTGCATCCCGCCGGATGCCCACTTCTCATGCTGACGGGTCGTCCAGGTCCTGAAGCCTTGCAGACGCCTTCGGGCCCTGCGCCATTGTGCGGGCCAACCACTCGAGTGCCGGTGTCCATTCTGCCCTGAGCGTGTAGGGTGCATTGACCAGCAGCAGGCCTGCGGCGCTGAGGCCCTGAGGGCGATCGACGTCGACCAGGCAGAGGGACATCCGCGGGATCTGCGCCGAGCGCAATTCGTCGAGAAAGCGATCGAAGGCTGCCTTGTCCTTCAGCGGGAACCAGAGCATGAAAAGACCTGTGGGCCATTTGCGATGGGCGGCGATGAAGCCCGCCGCGAGGGCAGCAAGCTCGTCGGGCTGCTCGAAGGGCGGATCCATGAGGACGAGGCCGCGCTTGCTTTGCGGGGGAACGAGGCCCGGCAGGCGCTGGTAGCCATCGGCCTCAAGCACGCGAACCTGGCTGGTGCCGGCCACGGCGCGGCGCAGGGCGGCAGCCTCCTCGGGATGCAGCTCGCAGGCCGTGATCCTGTCCTGCGGACGGACCATGCCCGAGAGCAGCAGGGGCGAGCCCGGGTATGTCGCCGGTGGCTGGGCGCGCACGAGGCGCAGGAAGGGCAGCAGCGCCGCCGGCGGATCAGCCTCGGCCAGAACCCGTCCAATGCCCAAGGCGGCTTCGCCAGTCTTGAGGGCCTCGGGCGCGGAAAGATCGTAAATGCCTCGGCCGGCATGGGTGTCGATGAAGGACAGGGGTGCTTCCTTTTGCTGCAGGTAGGCCACGATCCAGCAGAGAAGCCCGTGCTTGAGTACGTCGGCGAAGTTTCCGGCGTGATAGAGGTGCCTGTAATTCATGTTTTTGGCTTATTTCCTTGGCTTTCAGGCTTGACACCTTCGCTGCCGCACGTATAAGTGCGCCCCTTTCCGGGATGGACCTTGCCTTTCAGGGCACGGCCGTGCCGATCACTTGCATCCAAGAAAGTCAGAAACATGTTCGCGGTCATCAAGGCCCAGGGCAAGCAGTACAAGGTCGCGCAGGGCGACGAACTCACCATTGATCGCCTTCCCGGCGACGAGGGTGCGTCCGTGTCGCTGGGCGAAGTACTGATGCTCGTCGACGGCGCCACAACGAAGGTTGGAACGCCCGTCATCAGCAGCGCCAAGGTGCAGGCTGAAATCGTGTCCCACAGCCGTGGCGACAAGATCAAGGTGTTCAAGAAGCGCCGCCGCAAGAATTTCCATCGCACGCGTGGCCACCGTCAGGACCTGACGACGGTGAAGATCACGTCCATCACGGCCTGAAGGAGGATCCGCAATGGCACACAAGAAAGCTGGCGGTTCGTCACGTAACGGACGCGATTCCAATCCAAAGTATCTCGGCGTGAAGCGCTACGGCGGTGAATCCGTGATTGCGGGCAACATCATCGTGCGCCAGCGCGGCACCAAGTTCCACCCGGGCGCCGGCGTGGGCATGGGCCGCGACCACACGCTTTATGCGCTGGTGAACGGCCATGTGAGCTTCAAGCTTGATGCCCGCGGCCGCCAGGTCTGCTGGGTAAAGCCGGCCCATTCGATGGCGGCTGAATAACGGGACGATCGCAAAAGGATCGCTCCCGGGACAAACGGGAAGGCGGTCCAGAAGTCACGAGGGAGATGGGCCGCCATCTCCCTTTATTTTTTCTCCTTCGTGCGACGTCGAAAAGGAGACGCGGCCATGACGAGATTTGAACCGATCGCAACCGAGCGCCTTGTGCTGCGGCCCCTCGAGGCCCGTGACCGCGCACGCCTGATCGAGCTTGCCAACAACTGGCGCGTGGCGAAAAACCTGAGCCACATGCCCTACCCTTATACGGAGGCCTCGGCCGACGACTGGCTGGGCAAGCAGGCGGCCCTCTGGGCGGGCGGCAAGAGCGTCAACGTCGCCATCACACTCGACGGACATTTCATTGGCGGTGCCGGCGTCAGCGTGCGCGACCACGGGGACTGGGAGCTTGGTTACTGGCTGGGCGAGCCCTACTGGAACCGCGGCTACGCCTCCGAGGCTGCCATAGCGTTGCGCGATCATGCCTTCGAGAGCCTGAAGCTCGGGTTCATCGTGGCGGGGCACTTCTCCGATAACCATGCGTCCGGGCGCGTGCTGAGCAAGCTCGGGTTCCGTTACACGAAGGAAAGCCAGCGTTACTGCCTGGCCCTTGGCAAGGAGGTTCGCTGCCTCGACATGGCCATGGAACGGGTGCGCTGGCTGGAGGTCCGTGGCGTCAAGGAGCCTGCTGCGGCGCATCCCTGAGGTTGACCGCAAGAGCAATTCTTCAACGGTCCGGCGAATTGCCTCTCGCGGATCGGGACGCGATGTACTAATTGAAAGACGTGCCGGGCGTGGCTCTTCGGATATCGGGTCCAGCGCCCTGCCCGGCACGTGCAACCCCCTCGCGGCCAGCCGTTCGATCCATGAAGTTCCTTGACCAGGCCAAGCTCTACGTGAAAGCCGGTGATGGCGGACCGGGGTGCGTGGGATTCCGCCGCGAGAAGTTCATCGAATATGGCGGGCCGGACGGTGGCAATGGCGGGCATGGCGGCAATGTCGTCCTGCAGGCAACGCATAACCTGAACACGCTCGTCGACTATCGCTACAAGCAGCATTTCCGCGCGAAGCGCGGCGTGCAGGGCATGGGGCAGAACCGCACCGGGGCAGCTGGCGACGACATCATCCTCAAGGTGCCGGTCGGCACGCAGGTCTTTGCCGAAGACAACGAGACGCTGCTTTACGACCTTACGCGGGCCGGCGAGCAGTTCGTGGTTGCGCGCGGCGGCGAGGGCGGGCTTGGCAACGCGCATTTCAAGAGCTCGACCAACCGGGCGCCGCGCAAGTCGACGCCGGGCGAGCCGGGCGAGGAGCTGACGATCTGGCTGCGGCTCAAGCTGATCGCGGATGTCGGCATCATCGGATTGCCGAATGCCGGCAAGTCGACGTTCCTTGCGACCGTGACAAGCGCGCGCCCGAAGATCGGCAATTACCCGTTCACGACGATCAACCCGCAGCTCGGGGTCGCCGAAATCGACGGCTATGAATTCGTCATTGCCGACCTGCCCGGCCTGATCGAGGGCGCACACGAGGGCGTTGGCCTGGGTGACCGGTTCCTCGGGCATGCCGAACGCTGCAGCGTGCTGCTGCATCTGGTCGATGGCGGGATGAGCCCGAAGGACATCGCCAAGGCCTATGCCACGGTGCGCAACGAGATCACGGCCTATGGGCACGGGCTGGATGCCAAGCGGGAAATCATCGGGCTGAACAAGGTTGACCTGATGAGCTCGGGCGACATGGAGCGCAAGCGGCGCGTGCTGGCCGAACTCGCGGGCGTCACGGCCCTGCCGCTGTCAGGCGAACAAGGGGTCGGGATCACAGAGATCCTGCGCGCACTGGCGCAGGCCATCGACGAGGTGCGCCGCGAGAACCCGCTGTCCTATCACGCCGATCCGCAGTCCGTGCGCGAGACCGAGGGGCTTGCAGATGAAGATGCGCCGCCTACCTCGAAGGGCTGGTCGCCGTGAGCGAGAGGCTCACACGCGCGCGCACCATCGTTGTCAAAATCGGATCCTCGACGCTGGTCGATGCGGCAACCGGTTCGCTTTCCGCCGGATGGCTGCAGGCCTTTGCCGCCGACGTCGCGCGGGCGCGGGCCCGCGGGCAGGACGTGGTCGTGGTTTCCTCGGGAGCGATTGCACTGGGACGGCGGCGGCTCGATCTTGCGGCTGGCGCGCTAAAGCTTGAAGAGGCGCAGGCAGCCGCTGCTGTCGGGCAGATCGCGCTTGCACGGGCCTGGAGCGAGGCTCTGGCGGGCCATGGGCTGACGGTGGCGCAGATCCTGCTGACGCTGGGTGACACGGAAAACAGGCGGCGCTATCTCAATGCGCGCTCGACGCTGAAGACGCTGCTGGGCATGGGCGCCATCCCGGTCATCAACGAGAACGACACGGTTGCCACCGCCGAGATCCGGTTTGGTGACAATGACCGGCTGGCGGCGCGCGTGGCGGGGATGATCGAGGCGGATGTGCTGGTCCTGCTGTCGGACATCGACGGGCTTTATACGGCCAACCCCCGCTCGAACCCTGACGCCCGCTTCATCCCGGAGGTCCAAGCGATCACGCCCGAGATCGAGGCGATGGCCGGACAGGCTGGCAGCGACATGGGTTCGGGGGGCATGGCTACCAAGATCATGGCTGCGCGGATTGCGATGGAAGCCGGTACGCACATGGTGATCGCCAACAGTGCAACGCCCTCGCCGCTTTCGGCCATCGAGCAGGGTGGTCGCTGCACGTGGTTCCTTGCGCCCCACTCGCCGGCGGCGCTTCGCAAGCGCTGGATCGCAGGTACGCTCGGCCCCGCCGGTACGCTTGTGATCGATGAAGGCGCGGCAGGCGCGCTGGGCCAGGGGCGCAGCCTCTTGCCTGCGGGCGTCGTGCGGGTGGAAGGTGCGTTCGAGCGTGGGGATTGCGTCATCGTGCGCGACATGAACGGGCGCGAGATCGCCCGGGGGCTCGTGGCCTATGGTGCAGAGGATGCGCGCCGGATCTGCCGGGCGCGCAGTGCGGAGATCGAGGCCCTACTCGGGCATCGCGGACGCGACGAGATGATCCATCGCGACGACCTTGTGCTTCTGAAAGGCTGACCGGAACAGGGAAGGACGGAATTGGCCGAAGAATTGAACAGCCTGCTCCAGCACATCGGGACTGCGGCCCGCGCAGCCGCACGCGTGCTTGCGCGGACAGACAAGAGCCAGCGCGCGGCTGCGCTGCAGGCGATCGCGGCCGCGATCCGGGCGCATGGACCACTGATCATCGGGGCCAACCAGCGGGATGTGGCAGGCGCGATCGAGGCAGGCGCAAAGGCTGCGTTCACGGACCGGCTCAAGCTCTCGCCCTCGGGGGTCGAGGCCATGGCCAGCGGGATCGAGACGGTATCCTGGCTTCCCGACGTCGTGGGCGACACGGAAGCCGAGTGGACGCGGCCGAATGGCTTGCGCATCGCGCGCGTGCGGGTACCGATCGGGGTCATCGGGATCATCTACGAGAGCCGGCCCAACGTGACGGGTGACGCGGCAGGACTTTGCCTCAAGTCGGGCAATGCCGTGATCCTGCGGGGTGGCTCGGAGGCGCTGCAATCGACGCTTGCCATTCGCGATGCCATCGCGGCCGGGCTGGCGCGATCGGGCCTTCCGTCGGATGCGGTCCAGGTCGTCCCCACAGCGGAACGCGATGCGGTGGGCAGCCTGTTGTCAGGGCTGAATGGCTGCATCGACATGATCATCCCGCGCGGCGGCAAGAGCCTTGTCGCGCGTGTGCAGAAGGAAGCGCGCGTGCCGGTGCTTGCCCATCTCGACGGCAATTGCCACGTCTATGTCGACAAGGCGGCCGACCTGGAGAAGGCCGTGCGAATCGTCCTGAACGCGAAGATGCGACGCGTTTCGGTCTGCGGCGCGGCCGAGACGCTGCTTGTGGACCGGGCTGGCGCGGGGCGGCTCATCGGCCCGCTTGTGAAGGCGCTGCTCGATGCGGAGTGCGACGTGCGGGGCGACCAGACGACCTGTGCTGCCGACCCCCGGGTTCATCCGGCCGAGGAAGAAGACTGGTTCACCGAGTATCTCGATGCCGTCATCGCCGTGAAGGTGGTGGACGGGGTTGACGGCGCGATCGCGCATATCGCGCGGTATGGCTCATCGCACACGGAGAGCATCGTGACGGAGGACCGGGTCGCTGCGGAGACGTTCCTGAAGGAGGTCGACAGCGCGATCGTGCTGCATAATGCCTCGACACAGTTTGCCGATGGCGGCGAATTCGGCTTTGGGGCGGAGGTCGGTATTGCCACCGGGCGGCTGCATGCGCGCGGGCCCGTGGGGGCGCGCGAACTGACTACCTTCAAATACGTGGTGCGGGGCGATGGACAGACACGACCCTGACTTTGCGCCGCCGGCAATCCTCGCGCTTGCGTCTGCCGGCGGGCGGATCGGGCTGATGGGAGGCTCGTTCAATCCGGCGCATGAGGCCCATGTGCATGTGAGCCTTCTGGCACTGCGTCGGCTCAAGCTCGATGCCGTGTGGTGGCTGGTCGCGCCGCAGAACCCGCTGAAGCCGGTGGCGGGGATGGCGCCGCTGGCGCAACGGACTGCGCATGCGCGCGGCCTGATCCGGCATCCACGGATCCACGCCAGCGCGCCCGAGGCCATGCTTGGCACGCGCTATACAGCCGATACACTGGATGCGCTCAGGTCCCGTTTTCCAAAAGCGCGCTTCGCGTGGATCATGGGGGGCGACAGCCTTGCCGGCTTCCATCGCTGGCGAAACTGGCGGCACATCGCGGAGAGCCTGCCGCTGGCAGTGGTGGCGCGCCCCGGGTTTACCACGCGAGCGCTTGGCAGCGTTGCCGCGCGTCGGCTCGAGGCCTTCCGGGTCATGGATGCGCAGGCCCTGTTCGCGGGTCCGCTTCCGGCCTGGATCTTCCTGCAGGAGCGGCTTGATCCCACTTCGGCGACGGTGCTGCGGGCGCGGGGGCTCTGGCCCCTGCCTACGGCCTGAAACCCCGGCTTTCCGGCGCTCCGGCGGTTGCGGGGGGCGTGCCGGAGCGGCAATTTGTGAGCCTCGCCTCAACCGTCCCGTGTTACACTCGGTCTCGTGCTGGCGTTGATCGGCCTTATTCAATCTCCAGGGAGACAAAACCTGTCCACCAAGCGTACGACCCGCAGCCCGCGCGGGAAAACAAGCCCCGGCGCCACCGCGACCACCAAGCGTGCGGTGCGCAAGACCACAGCGACGAAGGCGAAGGCCGTCAAGGCCAGCCCGGCGAAACCTTCCGTGAAGGCTGCGAAGAAGCCCCGTGCGAAGAGCCAGGCTCCCGCGCAGAGCCATGCGCTGCTTGCGACGATCCTGAAGTCGCTGGATGACGACAAGGCCGAGGAGATCGTCTCGATCGACATGTCGGGGCGTACGCCGATGGCCGACTTCATGGTCGTTGCCAGCGGACGGTCGAACCGCCACGTCGCCGCCATTGCCGAGCATATTGCCGAAACGCTGCGAACCGACGGCCTCAAGTGCCGCGTGGAGGGCTTGCAGCAGGGCGACTGGGTCCTGATCGATGCGGTGGACGTGATCGTGCACGTGTTCCGGCCCGAGGTCCGCGCCTTCTACAATCTGGAACAGATGTGGAGCGGCGCCGAAAGCGCGAGTGCGGGCGGCTGACGCCTTGTCCCTGTCGATCGAAATCATCGCTGGCGGCCGGGCGAAGGGCTCGCCTGAGACAGCGCTGGCGCTCGGCTATCTTGAGCGGGCACGCGAGGCGGGGCGCAGCCTCGGGTTCTCGTCGTTCGCGCTGCGCGAGGCCGACGAGCGCAAGGAGGGCGCCTTTGCGTTCGAAGGGCTGGGCGTTGCGCTCGATGAAAGGGGCCGGTCGCTCGGCAGCGTCGCCTTTGCGCAGACCCTGGCGCAGTGGCGTGATGCGGGCGAGCCGCGCGTGACCTTCATCATCGGCGGCAGCGACGGTCTTCCCGAGAGCGTGCGGGGGCTTGCCCGGACCACGATCGCGCTGGGGGTGCAGACCTGGCCGCACCTGCTTGTGCGCACCATGCTGGCCGAACAGCTCTATCGCGCGGTCACAATCCTGGCCGGGCACCCCTATCACCGGGCCTGAGGCCCTTTCCCCGGGGGCGCCGATGCTCAGGGCGGGCGGGATCCGTTTGACAGGCCCGGCGTAACGCGCGAACTTCGTACATAATTGTCATCTTTCCACCCCCAGCTTGGAGCTTCATCATGGCCGAGGCCTATATCATCGACGCCTGCCGCACGCCTCGCGGCATCGGCAAGGTTGGCAAGGGCGCCCTTGCCGAGATCCACCCGCAGCAACTCGCCGCCACCGTGCTCAAGGCACTCGCCGAGCGCAATAACCTGAAGACCGAAGAGGTCGACGACATCATCTGGGGCACGTCCTCGCAGCGTGGCAAGCAGGCGATGGACATGGGACGCATGGCCGCACTGGATGCCGGCTATTCCACCAAAGCGTCGGGCATGACCCTGGACCGGTTCTGCGGCTCGGGCATCACCACGGTCAACATTGCGGCTTCAGCCATCCTGTCGGGCATGGAAGACCTCGTGATCGCAGGCGGCACCGAGATGATGTCCTACACGTCCTCGTCGGCGGACCCGAAGGCGGGGCCGATGCTGATGGATGCGGGCAATCTTCGCCTCAGGGCGCGGCATCCGCAGTCGCATCAGGGCGTGTGCGCCGATGCGATCGCGACGCTTGAGGGCATCCCGCGCCAGGCGCTGGACGAACTTGCGCTTGTCAGCCAGCAGCGCGCGGATGCGGCGATCAAGGGTGGTCATTTCAAGAAGAGCCTCGTCCCCGTTTACAAGGAAGACGGGACACTGGCGCTGGACCGCGAGGAGTTTCCGCGGCCTCAGACAACGCTGGAGGGGCTGCTTGCGCTCAAGCCCTCATTCGAGGCCATGGCCGAGTTTCCGTTCGACGACAAGGGAACGACGCTGGGCGGCCTGATCCGTCAGGTCTATCCAGACCTCAAGATCACGCACATGCACCACGCCGGCAATTCGTCGGGCGTTGTCGACGGGGCGGCGGCTCTGCTGCTGGCCTCGCCTGCCTATGCCAAAAAGAAGGGCCTGAAGCCGCGGGCGCGCATCGTGGCGTGGGCGAACATGGGCGACAGCCCGACGCTGATGCTGAACGCGCCTGTTCCTGCCGCGCGCAAGGTGCTGGACAAGGCTGGCCTGAAGATCGAGGACATCGACCTTTGGGAAATCAACGAGGCCTTTGCCGTCGTGGCCGAGAAGTTCATCCGCGACCTGAAGCTTGACCGCAACAAGGTCAACGTGAATGGCGGGGCCATGGCGCTGGGCCATCCGATCGGTGCCACGGGTTCGATGCTGATCGGCACGATGGTCGACGAGCTCGAGCGGCGCGACCTGAAGCGCGGGCTTGTGACGATGTGCGCTGCCGGTGGCATGGCGCCCGCGATCATCGTCGAGCGCGTCTGAAACAGAATGCTGTCGGGGGGCCGCGAGGCCTTACGGCCTTGGCCGTGCCCCCCGTCATTTCCGGCACCCCCTGCAGCCACCCTTTCCTGCACTGCCCTTCCAGGTCTTTTCCATGAGCAAGCGCCCAGAGTTCGACTTCGCGATCATCCGCCACGGCCAGAGCGAGGCGAACCGGCAGAACATTTTCACGGGCTGGCGCGACAGCCCGCTCTCTGAACAGGGCATCAGCGAGGCCCGCGCCTCGGGGCGGGTTCTCAAGCAGGAGGGATTCCACTTCGACATCGCCTTCACGTCGCTGCAGAGCCGGGCGATCAAGACGCTGTGGCTGGTGCTCGAGGAAATGGACCTGATGTGGATCCCCGTGTGCAAGCACTGGGAACTCAACGAGCGGCACTACGGTGCGCTGCAGGGCAAGAACAAGATCGAGGCCGTCGAAACATTCGGTGACGAGCAGGTCAACAAGTGGCGGCGGGGCTATGCGGTGCAGCCGCCCTTCGTCGCGCTCACCGATCCCGACTATCCCAAGTTCGACGCGCGCTATGCAGGGGTGCCTGAGGGAATGCTGCCGCGCGGGGAAAGTCTAAAGGATGTATCGGATCGCGTGCTCCCCTTCTGGTTGAAGGAGATCCTGCCACTTGTCCGCTCGGGCAAGCGGGTGCTTGTTGCTGCACACGGGAATTCGCTGCGGGCCCTGCTGAAGCATCTCGAGCGGATGAGCGAGGCAGAGATCGAAGCGGTGAACATCCCTACTGGCTTGCCCAAGATCTATACGCTGGATGCCGGCGGGCTCGCGAAGACCACGTCCTATGTGGGGGATCCCGCGGACGTGCAGGCCCGCATCCAATCGGTTGCAAACCAGACGAAAAAGGGCTGACTTCGTATCCGTCGATCAACCTGACCGATTCGGGGCTCCCTGTCCGTGCGTTGCCGCGTGAGTTGCCAGAGCGTTGCCAAGCCTGCCGCCGGGGCGGGGCGATGAGACCCCGCGCTTTCGGTCGGCTGGCTGCAATGGGCCTTGCGCTTGCACCCCTCGCCGCGGGGCTACCGGCGGCACAGACGCTGACCGACCCACGTGAGAAGCTCGGCGAAATCGAAACGCAGATGCGCGATGGCCGCACGCAGATCGACCGCTACAAGCGCTCGGCCGAACAGTTGCAGCGCGAGCAGGAAAGCCTGCGCGGGCGCATCATCGTTGCGGCCGGAAACGCGCAGGCGCGGGAGCGTGAACTCAGCGCCGTCGAGCAACGGCTCGCAGGGCTTGAGACGCAGGAAGCGGCGGCCGTCGAGCGGCTGCAATCAGAGCGGCACAAGCTCGGGGAACTGCTTGCGGTCCTGCAGCGCATGGGGCGCGAACCGCCGCCCGCACTTATCATCCGGCCGGACAATGCCACGGCGGCCGCGCGGTCGGCGATGCTGCTGTCGGCGGTGGTGCCGGGAGCGCAGGTGAAGGCGATGGACCTGGGCCGGCGGCTGGAGGGCTTGCGCGCGCTGCGCATGCAAGCGGCGGACGAGCGGCTGAAGGTGTCGGCAGCTGTCGGCGCCCTCGACAAGGACCGCAACGTGCTGACGCAGCTGCTGTCGCAGCGACGCGCCATGATGTTGCGGACCCTTGAGAACCTCGATGCGACGCGCGACCGGGTGCTGTTGCTGGGCGAGCAGGCGCAGGACCTGAAGGCCCTCCTCGAAAGCCTGCGCCAGGAGGACCGCCGTCCGCGCATCAGGGGCCAGGGCCCGGCCGTGATCGACCGGATCGCCTCGGCCGGGGCGTCGCGGGCCGTTCCCTTCGACCGGCTTCGGGGACGCGTGCGCTGGCCGGCCAATGGGCAGCTTGTGTCCCGTTTTGGCGGACCGGACGGCAGCGGCGGGCATTTGCGCGGTATTTACCTCCAGACCCTTGCCGGGTCCACGGTCACATCTCCGTGCGACGGGAAAATAATGTTCGCCGGCGCGTTCCGCGGGTATGGGCAGATGTTGATCATTTCGGCCGAGGCTGGCTATCATATCGTCCTTGCCGGGCTTACCGATATCAATGGGGTGGTCGGACAAGTGGTGTTGGCGGGCGAACCTCTCGGGCGCATGGGAACGACGGGGGGAACGCGGGGTGCAAAAGGGTCTGTCCTGCGCGGCGTTGCAGGCGAGGCCAGCCAACGCCTCTACATCGAATTTCGCCGCAATGATGCCCCGGTTGATCCGGTACCTTGGTTCGCTTCGCTGAAAGAAAGGGTAAGCGGTTAATCCATGAAGAAATTTGCTCTGGCTGTCGTGTCCGCCATTGGCGGTGCAGCCGCGACCATCGTGCTGACGCAGGCGGTTGCCGGTCCGGACACCTATCGCCAGCTGAACCTTTTCGGCGACGCGTACGAGCGCGTGAAGAACGACTATGTGCGCGAGACCAAGGACGCCGAACTGATCGAGGATGCGATCAACGGCATGCTCTCGGGGCTTGACCCGCACTCGAACTATCTCAATCCGAAGAGCTTCTCGGACATGCAGGTGGTCACGCGGGGCGAGTATGGGGGACTGGGGCTTGAGGTGACGATGGAGGATGGCCTCGTCAAGGTGATCGCACCGATGGACGGCACGCCAGCAGCGCGCGCGGGCATCCGCAGCGGCGACCTGATTGCCAGCATCGACGGCATCACGATCCAGGGCATGACGCTGTCGGAAGCCGTCGACAAGATGCGTGGCCCTGTGAATTCCCAGATCAAGATCCAGGTCCTGCGCAAGGGCGAGAAGAAGCCGCTCGATTTCGTGATCACGCGCGCCATCATCCTGGTGGAGAGCGTGCGATTCAAGGCCGAGGGCGATGTTGCCGTCATCCGCATCAACACCTTCACCGAGCAGACGGAAGAAGGTCTTGAGAAGGCGCTGCAGCAGACCAAGGCCAAGATCGGGCCGCGCCTGAAGGGCGTGGTCCTTGACCTGCGCAACAATCCGGGCGGGTTGCTCGACCAGGCGATTGCCGTGTCCGATGCGTTCCTTGATGCGGGCGAAGTCGTGTCGACCCGCGGACGGCGGGCCAGCGATACGCAGCGCTATGGCGCCCGCACCGGGCAGATTTTCCCGGGCGTTCCGGTCGTGGTGCTGATCAACGAGGGTTCTGCGTCGGCGTCGGAAATCGTGGCCGGAGCCCTGCAGGATCACCGCCGCGCGCGCATCATCGGCACGCGTTCGTTCGGCAAGGGTTCAGTGCAGACCGTCATCCCGCTGTCGGGCGGCATGGATGGGGCCCTCAGGCTGACCACGGCCAAGTACTACACGCCGTCGGGACGCTCGATCCAGGCAACGGGCATCGATCCTGACATCCTGGTAGAGCAGACGGCAGAATCCGACAGCGAGGCCGAAGCGACCCAGCGGATGTCGGAGGCCAGCCTTCCCAAGCACCTTGACGCGCAGGAAGGCGGCCGAAAGCCCCATGTCGGCCCAAGGGCCCGACCGAAGCCCGGCGAGAAGTTCGACGACTTCCAGATGACCTATGCCCTGCGCCTGCTCAGGGGCCAGGAGGTGGTCTCGGCCGCCGACAAGCCTGCGCCTGCCAAGACGCCGGCGCCCAAGGCAAATTAAACACTTAATGACCTGTGACTTGATATAAGGCCCTGGAGGGGAATCAACCCCTTCGGGGCCTTCTTCTGTCCATCGGGCGCGCCATGAAACTGCCGCGGCTGTCCTTGCCGGTCTTTGTCACGCAGGGTGCATCCCGCGCGATCAGGTATCTGCGCGCGCTTCCGCGCCGCGCGGTGATTGCGATCGGTGTGACCTTGGGCATGGTGATGCTGTTCCTCGCGGTCAGCCTTCTTCCCGCCTCCACGCCAGAGGCGTCGACCGGTTCGACGGTCATCCGCCTGCAGCTTGACGGGGCGCCCAAGAGGCCTGCCGCTGGCCTGCTGGATCCCGGCAGCGGCGGTACATCGGGTGTTACCGTTGCCGGATTGGTGATTGCGGCCAATGGCGCCGTCATCAGCGACCCCGACCTGATCGAGATGACAAGCGACGGTCCCCTGCCGCGTATTGCAGCCGATGGACGCACGGCGATGGCGACCTATTCGCGCCAGACAGACACAAAGGAGATCCGTCCCCGGATCGCCATTCTGGTCGCCGGTCTTGGACTGAACCAGGCTGCCTCGATGGCCGCGATCGACACGCTGCCGTCGGGGGTTACCCTCGGGTTCTCGCCCTACGGGCAGGATTTGCAGGGGCTTGTCTCTGCCGCGCGCGGAAATGGCAACGAGGTGGTGATGGAGTTACCCCTTGAGCCTTATGACTTCCCCAACAATGATCCCGGACAGAACACGTTGATCGCCGATGCATCGACCAAGGCCAACGGCAACCGGCTGAGCCGGGTCATGTCGCGCTTCACGGGCTATGCCGGCCTTGCCAGCGTCGAAGGCGGAAAGTTCCTCGCCGATCCCAAGAATACGCGCCTGCTGCTGGACGCGATGCGCAAACGCGGTGTCTATTTTGTCGACAGTTCTGTCTCGGACCAATCCGTGGCGCGGGATGAGGCCCAGCGCACCGGCACGCCTTTTGCGCGCGTGAACTTGCGGATCGATGCAAATCCATCGCGGGATACCATCGCAGAGGCTCTGTCTGCGCTTGAGAAACTGGCGTTGCAACGCGGCAGCGCCATCGGCGTTGCCGGAAGCTATCCCGGCGCGATCGGGCAGATCGCCACATGGGCGAATGAGCTTGACAAGAAGGGCATTGCGCTCGTTCCGGTGTCGGCACTCCTGGCGCCGGGTGCCGACAGGCCTGCGCCGGCAGCAGCGCCTGCCACGCCGGAAGCCAAGCCCCCTGCCCTGCGACGGTCGGATAACAGCGAGTTGCGCCAGCCTGGTCCTGCGCCGCGGCCGCGCCCCGGTGGGCAGTCGGCAGCCCCTGATCCCGATGCAAAAACGGGTCCGCATCCATGAGACGCCCGGACCCCTCAAAGATGCCCTATCGCCGCTGTGTCGGCATGATGGTCCTGAACCGTGACGGGCATGTGTTCGTTGGCCGGCGGATCCATTTCGAGGCCAACGAGTCGTGGCAGATGCCGCAGGGTGGCATCGATGATGGCGAAGACTTTCGCGCGGCGGCCCTTCGGGAACTGGCCGAGGAGACCGGCATCACCAAGGTTGAAGTGCTGGCCGAAGCGCCGGGCTGGTTCACCTATGACCTGCCTGCCGATGCGCTTGGCCTTGCCCTGAAGGGCAAGTATCGGGGCCAGAGGCAGAAATGGTTCGCCCTGCGCTTCCTCGGAACGGAGCGTGACATCAACCTCGCGCAACACCAGCCGCAGGAATTCGACGCGTTTCGCTGGGTGCCGGTTGACGACCTCGTGGAACTGATTGTTCCCTTCAAGCGTGATGTCTACCGGCAGGTGGTCGAGGAATTCCGTCACCTCGCCCTCCCGTCCTGATTGTTGTTCGTCCACGAGGTCCGCTCCCTTGTCGTCCCAGACAAACATTGTGATGATCCACGGCGCCTTCTGCGGCGCATGGGCCTTCGAGGGCTATGCGCAGCTTTTCGCGGCGCATGGCGCGCGTGTGATCGTGCCGACGCTGCGCCATCATGATGGCGTGAAGGGTACGCGCGCGCCACGCGAGCTTGGTACGACAAGCATGCTGGACTATGCTGACGACGTTGAGGCGCTTGTGCGTGAACTCGATGCGCCGCCCGTTCTGATCGGTCACTCGATGGGTGGGCTGGTCGCGCAGATGGTCGCGCAGCGCGTTGCCTTGAGGGGGCTTGTGCTGCTGGCGCCATCGGCGCCCTGGGGCACGCTACCGACGACGCTATGGGAAATCATGTCGGCGCAAGGGCTCTATCTTGCCGGGCAGTTCTGGAACAAGCCGCTGCGCCCCGAGGCCTGGGTTGCCGAGAGCCATGCGCTGGACATGCTGCCGGCTCGCCTGCGCGAGGCGGTGTTCTCGCGCTTCGTGCCGGAGTCGGGGCTTGCGACCTTCGAGATCATGCACTGGCCCATGGACCTGCGGCGGGCGACCTATGTCGAAGCCCGGCGCGTGACGTGTCCCGTGCTCTGCGTGGCTGGTGCGTTCGACCGGGTAAATCCACCGCGCACGGTTGCGTCGATCGCGCGGCGCTATCGCGACCGGGGTGACTTTCTGGAAGTCGAGAACAGCAGTCACTGGCTGATCGGCGAGCCTGGCTGGGAGCGCACGGCGCTCAATGTGCGGCAGTGGATCAGCAAGCGGACCGCAGACGCGGACGCCTGAACCGAATACCCGGCTGAGGGCGTCCGCGTGACACGCGTTGTGCCTATTTGCGCCGCAGCAAGAAGAAGGCGCCGACCGCGACCACGATGAGAACGGCGATTATGACGCCGATGCCCGTGCCTCCTGTGCCTTCGGCTGCGGGTGCCGGCTCGGCTTCAGCGGTCGCAGGGGCTGCCTCGGCGGGAGTTGCCTCGGCCGGAGGAGATTCAACTGGCGCTGCCTCGGCGGGTGGCTCGGTGCCGACCGGTTCGGGCATGGCGGGATCCGGGGGGCTCGGCGCCTCCTGCGGCGGCCCTGGATCGATGGGCGGACTATCGGGTTCGGGCGGGGCCATGTTTGCCACCTGGAACGCGCCGCTCGCGTGTCCGTCGGCTGCCGTCGCGGTAAGCGGGCTGGCGAGAAGGATCATTCCTGCCACGAGAAGCGCGCGTGGGGCCTTGATGATCATGTCCGGGTTCCTCTTGCAACGGGGCGAATACCCCGGTTGGCAGGGTCCCCGGCGATGGACGTGTTGTCAAGCCGCGCACCCTAAGGCTGCGGCACGTGCGGTCAGGCCGGCGCCATTGTCCGGGCAGGTGGGCCCATGCGCCAGACGCGGAAGCGCACGAACTGCCAGAGGGCGCGGCCGATGAACTTGAGGACGTTCGACTCCGGGTGGACGCCGATGGCCTTGCCGGTCATGGCGACGGCGCGTTCGATGTGCAGCGGCTTGTAGAGGCGGAACATCGCTGACTGGTAGGCCTGGTTGCAGGCGTTGCGGTCGTAGGGAATGTGCTTCTCGTGGTCGGCCGGAACGTTGGCGCAGTAGTAGGCCATGGCCAGTTCGTCGTCCTCGGTCTCGGACACGCGGGTGGCTGCGATCCAGAGGCGTTTCCAGAAGCCGGGCTTCTGCTCGGGCTGCAGGCCCATGAGATCGTAGAACAGGCGATAGTGGGCGAACTCATCGGCGGCGATGAGGCCTGCGACCTGCTTGAGAACCGGTTCATCGGATGCATCGCGCAGGGCGACATAGGCCGATGAGGTGCCGCATTCCACGACGCAGCGTGCGATCAGTTCACCGACGCGGCTGCCGCGGACCGAGCCGTCGGCGTTGATGAAATGGGCGGGCCGGTAGGCCTTGCGAAACCGGGCGAAGGCGTCCTGGAAATTGAAGGTCGGATCAGCCATCTCGGCCCAGCGGCCGAGGGCTTCGCCGTGCTGGACTTCCTCGGTGCCCCAGCGGGCGAGCGAGTTCATCATCTCGGGTTCGTTGGCGAAGACCTTGCGCAGGTACTCCACATAGTCGGTGGCGTTGTACTCCACGAGGGAGGCCGCCTTCACGAGACGCACAAGTGCCGGATCCAGTTTCGAACGATCGAAACGGCTCCAGTCGACGGAGTCGAGGGTCCAGTGTTCACGCATCACGATCTTCCCAAGCTGATCGGCTTCCCACCAGCCGTATTCAACAGCATCCGGCTTTCATATAGCAAAGCGGGCGCCCCTCTTCCATGGGGAGCGCCCGTCCAAACGTCACAACCCGTCGCTGTTGTTAACCCCGGGAACGGCTCAGTGCAGGGCTGCCTGCAATTCCCTCAGGCGATCAAGGGTTTCCTGCGCCCGCTCGCGCCTGGCCGCATCCTTGGCATCGGCAACGTCCTCTTCGGCGTTGCGGATGCGTGTTTCCAGCGCTGCACGGTCGAATTCGGCCAAAGGCATGGCTTCCTCGGCGAGGATGGTCAGGCCTTTTGCCGTCACTTCCGCGAAGCCACCACGGACGAAGAACTTCTCGCCGGCCTTGCCCTGGGACTGGATCGTCAGCACGCCGGGACGAAGCGCCGTCATGAGCGGCGCGTGGTTGGCCAGCACGCCGAAGTCGCCTTCCGTGCCCGGCACATCGACCTGGTCGACCTCGGCCGAGATCAACAGGCGCTCCGGGGAAACCAGATCGAAGTGCAACTTGCTCATGGGTGACTAGGCCGCCTCTGCCGCCAGGCGTTCGGCCTTCTTCACGGCGTCCTCGATGGTGCCAACCATCAGGAACGCCTGCTCGGGCAGGTGGTCGTAGTCGCCGCGGCACAGGCCTTCGAAGCCCTTTACCGTGTCAGCGATGTCGACGAAGACGCCCGGCGTGTTCGTGAAGACTTCGGCAACGTGGAAGGGCTGCGAGAGGAAGCGCTCGATCTTGCGGGCGCGGGCGACGAGCAGCTTGTCTTCTTCGGAGAGCTCATCCATGCCGAGAATGGCGATGATGTCCTGGAGCGACTTGTAGCGCTGCAGGATGCGCTGCACTTCGCGGGCGACGCGATAGTGGTCTTCACCGACGACGCGCGGGTCGAGAATGCGCGAGGTGGAGTCGAGCGGGTCGACGGCCGGGTAGATGCCTTTCTCGGAGATCGCGCGGTTCAACACGGTCGTGGCGTCAAGGTGGGCAAACGAGGCGGCGGGTGCAGGGTCAGTCAAGTCGTCGGCTGGCACGTAAATGGCCTGCACCGAGGTGATCGATCCCTTGGTCGTCGTCGTGATGCGTTCCTGCAAGGCGCCCATGTCAGTGGCGAGCGTCGGCTGGTAGCCCACGGCTGAGGGAATGCGGCCGAGGAGCGCCGACACTTCAGAACCGGCCTGCGTGAAGCGGAAGATGTTGTCGACGAAGAAGAGCACGTCCTGGCCCTGGTCGCGGAAGTACTCGGCGACGGTGAGGCCCGTCAGGGCGACGCGGGCGCGGGCGCCCGGCGGTTCGTTCATCTGGCCGAAGATCAGCGCGCACTTGGAGCCGTCGGTCGAACCCTTCTTGGGGTCCTTGTTCACGTTCGACTCGATCATCTCGTGATAGAGGTCGTTGCCCTCACGCGTACGCTCGCCAACGCCGGCGAACACGGAGAAGCCACCGTGCTTCTTGGCGACGTTGTTGATGAGCTCCTGGATGAGAACGGTCTTGCCGACGCCGGCGCCGCCGAACAGGCCGATCTTGCCACCGCGCGAGTACGGGGCGAGGAGGTCGACGACCTTGATGCCTGTGACGAGCATCGAGGCTTCGGTTGCCTGCTCGGTGAACTTCGGCGCTTCGGCGTGAATGGGACGCAGCTCGACGCCCTTCACGGGGCCGGCTTCGTCAATCGGCTCGCCGATGACGTTCATGATGCGGCCGAGCGTTGACGGACCGACCGGGATGGAGATGGCGCGACCCGTGTCGACCACATCCTGTCCGCGGACCAGACCTTCGGTCGAGTCCATGGCGATCGTGCGGACCGTGGATTCACCGAGGTGCTGGGCGACCTCGAGGACGAGACGCTGGCCCGCGTTCGTCGTCTCGAGGGCGTTGAGAATTTCCGGAAGCTTGCCATCGAACTGGACGTCGACGACGGCGCCGATGACCTGCGTGACCTTGCCCGAAACCTTGACCGTTGCGTTCATTGCTATGCCTCTTAGAGCGCCTCTGCGCCCGAAATGATTTCGATGAGTTCCTTGGTAATCTGAGCCTGACGCGAGCGGTTGTACTTCAGCGTCAGCGCGGCAATCACTTCGCCAGCGTTACGTGTGGCCGAGTCCATCGCAGCCATGCGGGCGCCCTGTTCGGATGCCTGGTTTTCCAGCAGTGCACGGAAAACCTGCACGGCGACGTTGCGCGGCAGGATGTCGTCGAGGATCTGCGTTTCGTCCGGCTCGTAGTCATAGGACGCGCCCTTGAGGTCGGCGGGCCTGGAGCCTGCCGGCATCTCGGCTGGAATGAGCCGCAGGGGTGTGGGGACCTGGCTGATCACCGAACGGAACCGCGCGTAGAACAGCGTTGCCACGTCGATCTCACCGGCCTCGAACATGTCGAGCACCTGGCGAGCGATCGGCTGGGCTTCGGCAAAACCGATGCGGCGGACGCCCGTGAACTCGATCGTGCCGATGATCAGGCTGGCGTAGAGACGCTTGAGCTGGTCGCGGCCCTTGCGTCCGACGCACAGGATCCTGACCTTCTTGCCCTCGCGGGTCAGCCGCTCGATGTGCTGGCGCGCAAGCTTGACGATGTTGGTGTTGAAGCCGCCGCAGAGACCGCGATCGGCCGTCATCACCACGAGGAGATGGGTATCGTCGCGGCCCGTGCCGGCCAGCAGCCTGGGCGCGCCGGGCTGTCCGGCGACGCCGGCGGCCAGATTGGCGAGCACGCCCTGCATCTTCTCGGCGTAGGGCCGCGCGGCTTCGGCGGTGTCCTGCGCCCGCTTCAGCTTGGAGGCGGCCACGAGCTGCATCGCGCGCGTGATCTTGCGCGTGGACTTCACGCTGGAGATACGGTTGCGAAGGTCCTTTAAGCTTGGCATCTGGGCTTACGCAAAGCTCTTGGAGACGGTTTCAAGAACGGCCTTCAGCTTGGCCTCGAGGTCGGGCGTCAGCGCCTTCTCCTTGCGGATGCCATCAAGGATTTCCTTGTGGCTGGCGCGGATGGTCTGCAGCAGCGCCTGCTCGAAGGGACCGACCTTGCTGACGTGCAGCTTGTCGAGATAGCCGCGCGTGCCGGCGTAGATCGAGACCACCTGCTCTTCCACCGGGAAGGGGGCGAACTGCGGCTGCTTCAAAAGCTCGGTCAGGCGCTGGCCGCGGTTCAGCAGGCGCTGGGTCACGGCGTCGAGGTCGGAGCCGAACTGCGCGAAGGCGGCCATTTCACGGTACTGCGCGAGGTCGGACTTCATGGTGCCCGAGACCTGCTTCATCGCCTTGATCTGGGCCGACGAACCGACGCGTGACACCGAGATGCCGACGTTCACCGCCGGGCGGATGCCCTGGTAGAAGAGTTCGGTCTCGAGGAAGATCTGGCCGTCGGTGATCGAGATCACGTTGGTCGGGATGTAGGCCGACACGTCGTTGGCCTGGGTTTCGATCACGGGCAGCGCGGTGAGCGAGCCGGACTTGTTGGCGTCGTTCAGCTTGGCTGCGCGCTCAAGCAGGCGGGAGTGGAGATAGAACACGTCGCCCGGGTAGGCTTCGCGGCCCGGTGGACGGCGCAGCAGCAGGGACATCTGGCGATAGGCAACAGCCTGCTTGGACAAGTCGTCATAGATGATGACGGCGTGCATGCCGTTGTCGCGGAAATATTCGCCGATCGTGCAACCGGCGAAGGGTGCGAGGAACTGCAGCGGTGCCGGGTCGGAGGCGGTGGCGGCGACAACAGTCGTGTATTCCATCGCGCCGAACTGCTCGAGCGTCTTGACGATCTGGGCGACGGTCGAGCGCTTCTGGCCGATGGCCACGTAGATGCAGTAGAGCTTCTGCTTCTCGTCGCCGGTGGCGTTGACAGACTTCTGGTTGATGATCGTGTCGAGCGCGATTGCGGTCTTGCCAGTCTGGCGGTCGCCGATGATCAGCTCGCGCTGGCCACGGCCAACGGGGATCAGCGAGTCGACGGCCTTGAGGCCGGTCTGCATCGGCTCGTGCACGGAGCGGCGCGGGATGATGCCGGGGGCCTTGACGTCGACACGACGACGCTCGGCACCGACGATCGGACCCTTGCCATCGAGCGGGTTGCCCAGCGGATCGACCACGCGGCCCAGCAGGCCCTTGCCGACGGGGACGTCAACGATCGCGCCGGTGCGCTTGACGGTATCGCCTTCGCGGATCTCGCGGTCGGAGCCGAAGATCACAACGCCGACGTTGTCGCTCTCGAGGTTGAGCGCCATGCCCTTGATGCCGCCCGGGAACTCGACCATCTCGCCGGCCTGGACCTTGTCGAGGCCGTGGATGCGGGAGATGCCGTCACCGACGGACAGGACCTGCCCCACTTCGCTGACTTCGGCTTCGGCGCCGAAGTTCTTGATCTGGGACTTGAGGATGGCGGAAATTTCTGCGGCTTGGATATCCATCGGAGTGGCCTTAGGCACCTTTCATCGCGCGCTCGAGACGGGCGAGTTTCGATTTGAGGGAGGAGTCGATCTGGCGTGAGCCAACCTTGACGACCAAACCGCCCAGCAGGGACGGGTCGACCGATTCAGTCATTCGGATTTCGCGCTTGATGGACGACTTGAGTGCCGCCTGGAGCGCTGCGCGCTGGGCCGGGTTGAGCGGCTTGGCGCTGGTGACGGATGCACTTGTCTCACCCTTGCGGGCGGCGACGAGCGCATCGAACGCGGCCACGATGCCCTGAAGCGCGAAGAGACGACGCTTCTGGGCAAGCAGGCCGATGAAGTTTTTCGTGAGCTGGCTGACGCCCAGACGCTCGAGGATGGCGGCAATCGCCTTGCCCTGTTCGTCGCGCGAAAAGACGGGTGAACGGACGAAGCGGGCCATGTCCGCGCTGCCCTCGACCAACGCCCTGAGGCGCGCGAGGTCGGCGGACACAGCGTCAAGCGACTTGGTCTCGTCCGCGAGTTCGAAGAGGGCGGTCGCGTAGCGACCGGCCAGACCCGCAACGGAGATGTTTTCGCTTGCCACGATCGACCTGGCTCCAAACCTGAGATCCGCCCAAGCCCGGCACCGTGGGTGTGGTGCGACTTAAGCTGTTGAAATTATATACTAATTTTCTCTTGGGGCGCGGTCGAATGCCGACCCCTCGCGATGACGCGCGGGGGCATTAGCACAGCCCCCATTGCGGCGCAACACGGCGGAAATGCGCGGATCGTCTCAGTCCTCAGATTTCGACTTGCGCTGCGTGGCAGCGGCGGCAAAAGCGAAGCCCAGCGCAACGCCGAGGGCAAGGCCCATTCCGAAGTTCCCCATCGCCACCCCCACGGCTGCGCCGAGGATCAATCCAGAGGCAAATCCGCCATTGACCACCGCGATGTCTCCCGTGTCTACCCGCACCATATAGGGGCAATGACCCCCGCAGCAAGGCACTGCCCTTGAAGATTGAGGAGACGCTCGATGGACCTTTCAAAGATCAGCTCGGGGCGAAACCCGCCCAAGGACGTGCATGCGCTGATCGAGATCCCCTACGGCGGCACGCCCGTGAAGTACGAGATGGACAAGGCCTCGGGCACGCTGTTCGTGGACCGCTTCCTGCACACGGCGATGTACTATCCCGGGAATTACGGGTTCATTCCCCATACGCTGTCGGAAGACGGCGATCCGATCGATGTGCTGGTCATCGCGCCGGTGCCGGTCGTGGCCGGGACCGTGATCCGCTGCCGGCCTGTGGGGGCGCTGATCATGCGCGACCAGGCGGGGCCGGACGAGAAGATCCTGGCTGTGCCCGTCGATGCGTTGCATCCCTTCTATACGGGCGTGCAGTCCTACAAGGACCTGCCGCCGATCCTGCGTGACCAGACGGCGCATTTCTTCCAGCACTACAAGGACCTCGAAAAAGGCAAGTGGACGCAACTCGGGGACTGGGTGGATACAGCTGATGCGGAGCGCCTGATCATGGAGGCGATCGATCGCGCTGCGCGATCGGCCAAGGGCTGAGACGGACTAGAGGAAGCTCAGCGGGTCGATGTCGATCGTCATGGCGATGGATGCGGGCAGCTTCACCTCGCCGAGCCAGGCGCGCAGGAAGGCCTGGAGGTTGACAGTCCGATCAGCATGGACGGCAAAGCGGAGCCGCGTCTGCCCGCGGATCACGGCGAGTGGCGCGGGTGCCGGGCCCCAGACCTGTACGCCGCGCGCCTCAGGGGCGAGGCCTGCGAGATCCTCGGCGAAGGCATTGACGGCCTGTTCGTTGCGGCTTGAGAGAATGACGGCGGCCAGCCGCGCGAAGGGTGGCAGGTCTGCGGCCTCGCGCTTGGCCCACTCGGCTGCATAGAACGCATCCCTGTCACCCGACGCCATGGCGGTGAGCACCGGATGCGTCGGGTCCGTGGTCTGGATGAGGACACGACCCGGGCGCTTCGCGCGACCGGCGCGACCGGACACCTGATGCAGAAGCTGGAAGGTCCGCTCGCGGGCCCGCGGATCTGCCCCTTCGAGACCGATGTCGGCGTCGATCACGCCCACGAGCGTCAGCATCGGGAAATTGTGGCCCTTGGCCACGATCTGCGTGCCGATGAGGATGTCGACCTCGTGCGCGGCAATCGCCTCGATCGCCGCCTGGATCTGGCGGGGTCCTGCCATCGTGTCACTGGAGGCGATGCCGGAGCGGGCCTGCGGGAATTTCGCAAGCACCTCCTCGGCGACGCGCTCGACACCCGGGCCGCAGGCGATGAAGGTGCCCGTGTTGCTGCATTCGGGACAGGCGGCGGGCGTGCTGCGGTCATAGCCGCAGTGATGGCAGACGAGCCTTCGGCGATAGCGATGCTCGACCAGCCAGGAGGTACAGCGCGGGCAGCCCATCTTGTGTCCGCATGCCTTGCAGAGGGTCAGCGGCGCGAAGCCGCGGCGGTTCAGGAACAGAAGCGCCTGCTCGCCTTGCGCCAGTGTTTCGGTGATCGCCGCACAGAGCGAAGGTGACAGGAACTCGCCAGACTTTGTCTCTTCCTTGCGCATGTTGATGAGCGTGGCTTCGGGCAGCCTTGCCGTGCCGTGGCGCTCGGCGAGATGCAGCCTTGCATAGCGGCCCTGCCCTGCATTGACCCAGGTCTCGAGCGAGGGGGTGGCTGAACTCAGTACCACGGGGCAGGCTTCCATGCGGGCGCGGACCACGGCCATGTCGCGCGCGTTGTAGACGACGCCCTCTTCCTGCTTGAACGCGGTGTCGTGCTCCTCGTCCACCACGATCAGGCCAAGCTCGCGGAATGGCAGGAACAGGGCTGACCGCGCGCCGACGACCACGCGCACGTCGCCTGACGCAACGCCGCGCCAGACGCGACGGCGCTGGGCCTTTGTCAGGTCCGAGTGCCACTCGGCGGGCCTTGTGCCGAAGCGGCGGGCGAAACGATCGAGGAACTGAACGGTGAGCGCAATTTCAGGCAGAAGGATAAGCGCCTGCCGGTCGCGCATGAGGGCTGCGGCGATAGCTTCGAAATAGGTCTCGGTCTTGCCTGATCCGGTGACACCATCAAGCAGGATGGCCTCGAAGGCGCTGGCTTTGACGGCCCGGATCATGTGGGCGGCCGCGGTAGACTGGGCCGCAGACAGGGTCGGGCCGGCGAAGGCGGGGTCGGGTGTGCCGACAGCAGGCTCGGGCGGCAGCAGAACCTCTTCGAGGGCCCGCATCCTGACGAGGCCGCGGACGACCTCGGTGGTGACGCCCGCCTCGGTGCAGAGCTCGCCCATGCGGCGGGCGAGACCATCGGCGGCAAGGGCCAGCACGCGTGCTCGTGCGTCGGTCATCCGCGCTGGGACATGTGTGCCAAGGCGAATGGCCTTGCGATCGGGCTCCGGCTCAAGCGCATCGGGGGCGCGCAGCACGAGGTTTGCGATCTCGCCGGAGGAGACCATGACATAGGCGGCCACCCAGTCGATGAAGCGCAGAAGGGTTTCCTTCAGCGGATCGGCGTCGAAGCGGCGCGCAACGGGCTTCAGGCGCTCGGACGGCAACTTTCCTTCGGCTGGTCCCCACACGATGCCCAGCGCGGCGCCCGAGCGGCCGAGGGGCACTTCGACAATGTCGCCGCGCGCGAGATGCATGCCCTGTGGCACGCGGTAGTCGAGCGGACCCTTCAGCGGGCGTGGCACGATGACGCCTACCGTCGTGCCGTCCACAGGCGCGGGATCGAGAAGCTGTCCGAAATCAGCGGTCATGGGGTAAGGTCCACCGTACCGCACAGCAAAGGTCAAGCGTCATGAAATTCTTCATCGATTCTGCAGATGTCAGCGAGATCCGCGAACTGGCCCAGACCGGGCTGATTGACGGGGTGACCACCAATCCGACGCTGATTGCGAAATCGGGCCGGAAGTTCACGGACGCCATCGCCGAGATCTGCGACCTGGTCGACGGCCCCGTCAGTGCCGAGGTCACGGCCACGGATGCGGAGGGGATGATCGCCGAGGGCCGGGCCCTGGCGCGGATTGCCGAGAACATCGCCGTCAAGGTGCCGCTCACGTGGGCCGGCCTGAGGGCGTGCCGGACGCTGACGGACGAGGAGACGATGGTCAATGTCACGCTGTGCTTCAGCGCCAACCAGGCCCTCCTGGCGGCCAAGGCCGGCGCGACCTTCGTATCGCCGTTCATCGGCCGGCTTGATGACATTGGCGAGGACGGGATGCAGCTCATTCGCGATATCCGGACGATCTATGACAATTACATGGGGCTCGACACCGAGATCCTGGCGGCCTCGATCCGCACGCCGGCCCATGTGACCAACGCGGCGAAAGCGGGTGCCGATGTCGGGACGCTGCCGCCGGGCGTGTTCCGGCAATTGATCGAGCATGCCCTGACGGACAAGGGCCTGGCGCAGTTCCTTGCCGACTGGGAAAAGACCGGGCAGACGGTCCCGCGCAATTAAGATGCTGGCCGCGGAGGCTTTCCAGGCCTGGCGTACGCAGATGACGCATGTGCGCCGGCTGTCCTCCAAGACCGTCGACGCCTACACGCATGACGTGGGCGGGTTTCTTGCGTTCCTGCAGCAGCACCTGGGTGGCGAGGTCGATCTTGCGGCGCTTGGCGCAGTGAGCGCCGGCGATGTGCGTGGCTGGCTTGCGGTCCGGCGCGAGGACGGGCTTGGTCCGCGCGGCGTCGCCCGGGCGGTATCCGCGCTCAGGACCTTCTTCGTGTTTCTCGAAAAGCAGGGCTGGGTCGAGAACATCGCCGTCCGGCGCGTGCGGCCGCCGAAACTGCCGCCTTCGGTTCCCAAGCCCGTGTCGGTCGCGGGCGCTGAGGCGCTGCTCGACGAGGCGGAAATCATCGGCCGGGAGCCGTGGGTGGCAGCGCGGAATGTTGCGATCCTGACGCTGCTTTATGGTGCTGGGCTTCGCATCTCGGAGGCGCTGGGGCTGAACCGGGCCGTGCTGCCGCTTGGCGAGGTGCTGGTCATCACGGGCAAGGGCAACAAGCAGCGCGTGGTTCCGATCCTGCCGCAGGCGCGCGATGCGATCGACGCCTATCTGCGGCAATGTCCCTTCGGCGCCCTGCCCGATGACCCGCTGTTCCATGGGGCGCGCGGCAAGCGACTCAACCCGCGAATTGTCCAGGGGCTGATGATGAACCTGCGGCGCGGGCTGGGGCTGCCGGAGAGCGCCACGCCCCATGCGCTGCGGCACGCCTTTGCCACGCACCTGCTGGCGGCAGGCGGTGACCTGCGCGCAATACAGGAATTGCTGGGGCATGCGTCGTTGTCGACGACGCAGCGATACACCAGCGTGGACGAAAGCCATCTCATGCAGGTCTATGCCCGCGCGCATCCGCGGGCGAAGTCGGGCGCGTAGCGGCCTCAGAGGCGGTTGAGCTTCCAGACCCAGTAATTCGTCGCGAGGATCGCAACCCACCAGGCCACGGGCGAGCCCATCCACATGGTGGCGTAGTCGAGGCCGATCCAGTCCCACCTTGCGTCGTATTCAAAGGGATGCGTCAGGAAGTAGACAAACATCTGGGGAAGCCAGACTGCGAGCTTGGGCAGGAAGCCGCAACTCCATGAGTCAAGGCCATGGAGGGCGCAGGATTCGCCAAACAGCCCTGCGCGGATCATGTCCTCGTGCATGAAGTAGATCGCGATGGCTGCGGCCGCGATCCAGCCCATGGCCACGCCGACGCCCCTTGGTTCCCACATGATCCCTGCCTCCCCTTGGGGTGACAAACAGAAAAACCGCCGCGCCCGAGGCGCGACGGTTTCATTCCACATCACAATCTTGCCCGAATTGAGGCAGGCTCAGGTCTGGCCTTCCGTCAGGACTGCATCGTCCAGCCATCGACGGCCATCGCCGCCTGGCGAATGGCTTCGCTGAGGGTCGGGTGCGGGTGGCAGGTGCGGGCAATGTCTTCGGCCGACATCTGGAATTCGATGGCCAGCGCCGCCTCGGCGATCATGTTGCCAACCTCGGGGCCAATCATGTGGACGCCCAGGACGCGGCCGGCGCCGCCGGCTTCGGCGAGCATCTTCACGAAGCCCTCCGTCGCGCCGTTGGCGCGGGCGCGGGAATTAGCTGCGAAAAGGAACTTGCCCGACTTGTAGGCGATGCCTGCAGCCTTGAGTTCTTCCTCGGTCTTGCCGACAGCCGCGACTTCCGGGTGGGTGTAGACGACGGAGGGAATGGCCTCGTAGTTCACGTGACCCGCCTGGCCAGCAATGATCTCGGCGACCGCCACGCCTTCATCCTCGGCCTTGTGGGCGAGCATGGGGCCTTCGATCACGTCGCCGATTGCATAGATGCCCTTGATCGCTGTCTCGTAGTGGGCATTGACCGCAACGCGCCCGCGCGCATCCGGCGCCAGGCCGACCTTGTCGAGGCCGAGGCCTGATGTGTAGGGGCGCCGGCCGATGGAGGAGAGAACGATGTCGGTCTCGATGGTCTCGCGGGCGCCGCCTGCGGCGGGCTCTATCGCGACCTGAAGGGTGCCGTTCTTACGCTCCACCCCTACCACCTTCATGCCGAGGCGGAAGGCCATGCCCTGCTTCGTCAGGACGCGCTGGAAGTGTTTGCCGACTTCGCCGTCGAGGCCGGGCGTGATGCGATCGAGATACTCGACCACCGTGACCTGGCTGCCGAGGCGGCGCCAGACCGAGCCCATCTCGAGGCCGATATAGCCGCCGCCGATCACGACGAGCCGCTTCGGGACGTCCTTGAGCGCGAGCGCGCCGGTCGAGGAGACGACGTCCTTCTCATTGACCTCGACACCCGGCAGTGGCGTGGGTTCGGAGCCCGTCGCGATGATGATGGCTGCGGCCTCGACGGTGCGTGTCGAGCCGTCATTGCCGCGGATCTCGACCTTGCGGCCACCGGCGAAGGTGCCAGCACCAACGGCGTAATCGACCTTGTTTTTCTTGAACAGGAACTCGATGCCCTTGGTCAGGCCATCGACCGTCTTGTCCTTGTGGCCCAACATGGCGGGCAGATCGTAGCCGACCTCGCCCGTGCGGATGCCAAGGGCGCCGTAGTGGTTCTTCGTCTCGTCGTAGAGAGCGGAGACCTGCAGCAGGGCCTTCGAAGGGATGCAGCCGACGTTGAGGCAGGTGCCGCCCAGCGTGCCACGCTTCTCGACACACAGGGTGCGCTTGCCCAGCTGGCCCAGGCGAATGGCGGCATTGTAGCCGCCGGGACCGCCGCCGATGATGACGACGTCATAAAGATCGCTCATTCAGACTTCCAGAATCATGCGCTCGGGTGCCTCGAGGCACTCCTTCACGCGAACGAGGAACGTGACCGCTTCCTTGCCGTCGACAAGGCGGTGATCATAGGACAGCGCGAGATACATCATCGGGCGGATCTCGACCTTCCCGTCGATGGCGACCGGGCGCTGCTCGATCTTGTGCATGCCGAGGATGCCGGACTGCGGCGCATTCAGGATCGGCGTCGACATGAGCGAGCCGTAGACGCCCCCATTCGAGATAGTGAAGGTGCCGCCCTGCAGTTCCTCGAGCTTGAGATTGTTGTCACGTGCGCGCAGGCCGAAATCGTTGATGCGCTTCTCGATGCCGGCCAGGGTCAGCTGGTCGGCGTCGCGGACGACAGGGACGACCAGGCCGCGCTCGGTGCCGACGGCCACGCCGATATCGTAGTAGTTCTTGTAGACGATGTCGTCGCCTTCAATCTCGGCGTTGACCGAGGGGATTTCCTTCAGAGCGACAATGCAGGCCTTCACGAAGAAGCTCATGAAGCCGAGACGTACGCCGTGACGCTTCTCGAAGGTGTCCTTGTGGGCCGAGCGCAGGTGCATGACCGCCGACATGTCGACCTCGTTGAAGGTCGTGAGCATGGCGGCCGTGTGCTGGGCTTCCTTGAGACGCAGCGCAATCGTCTTGCGCAGGCGCGACATGGTCACGCGTTCCTCGCGGACGGCCTGAGGACGGGGACCGGCGGGCGTCACGGCCACGGTGCGCGGCTCGGTGGCGCGGGCTTCGATTGCCGCGAGCACATCGCCCTTCATCACGCGGCCATCGCGGCCGGTGCCTGCTACGGCGGCGGGCTGGATGCGGTTTTCCTCGGCCAGCTTGCGGGCCGAGGGGCTGAGGACCGGCGCGGCGGCCGGTGCTGCCTTGGGCGGCGCAGCTGCCGGTTTGGCTTGCTGTGCCGGGGCCTGCGCCTTGGGCGCGGCGGCAGCGCCGCTGCCCTCGCCGATCAGGCCAAGGATGGCACCGACGGCGATCGTCGAACCGGGTGCTGCCACGATCTCGGACAGCACGCCATTGCCGGGTGCTGGTACCTCGACAGTGACCTTGTCGGTCTCGAGTTCGACGATCGGCTCGTCCGCACGCACGGCATCGCCCTTGTTCTTGAGCCACTTTGCGACGGTTGCTTCCGTCACGGACTCGCCCAGGGTTGGAACGCGGATTTCAGTCGTCATGTTCCTGTTCTCTTGTCCTCAGATGGAAAAGGCGTCGTCGAGCAGGGCCTTCAGCTCTGCCTGGTGACGGCTCATCTGTCCTGCAGCGGGGGACGCAGCCGCGGGACGTCCAACATAGCGGGCACGTGCGGCCTTGGCGCCGACACGCCCGAGCACCCATTCGATGTTCGGTTCCATGAAACTCCATGCCCCCATGTTCTTGGGCTCTTCCTGGGCCCAGACCATGTCGGCGTTCCGGAAGCGCGTGAGCTCGGTGACGAGCGAGCGCGCCGGGACGGGATAGAACTGCTCGATGCGCAGCAAATAGACATCGTCGATGCCGCGCTTCTCGCGCTCTTCGAGAAGGTCGTAGTAGACCTTGCCCGAGCACATGATCAGGCGGCGGATCTTCGCATCTTCCTTCAGCGCGATCGTCGAGCCCGAGAGGGTCTGCGCGTCATCGTGCAGGAGGCGGTGGAACGATGTGCCGGGTCCGAATTCCGACAGCTTCGAGACGCAACGCTTGTGGCGCAGGAGCGACTTCGGCGTCATCAGGATCAGGGGCTTGCGGAAGTTGCGATGGATCTGACGCCGCAGCGCATGGAAGTAGTTCGCGGGCGTCGAGATGTTGCCGACCTGCACATTGTCTTCCGCACAGAGCTGGAGGAAGCGCTCGAGGCGGGCCGATGAATGCTCGGGTCCCTGACCCTCGTAGCCATGCGGCAGAAGCATCACGAGGCCGTTCATGCGCAGCCACTTGCGTTCACCGGAGGTGATGAACTGGTCGATTATGGCCTGGGCGCCGTTGGCAAAGTCGCCGAACTGGGCTTCCCAGATGACCAGGGCGCGCGGCTCGGCGAGGGCATAGCCGTACTCGAAGCCGAGTGCGGCTTCCTCGGAGAGGAGCGAGTCGATGACCTCGAAGTCGCCCTGTGCCGGGCTGACATTGAGGAGCGGGTAGTAGCGTTCCTCGGTTGACTGGTCGACCAGCGCGGCGTGGCGCTGGCTGAAGGTGCCGCGACCTGCGTCCTGGCCCTCGAGGCGGACATGATAGCCCTCGTCGAGGAGCGTGCCGAAAGCAAGCGCCTCTGCGGTGGCCCAGTCGATGCCTTCGCCGGTCTCAAGCATCTGCGCCTTCTGCTGCAGGAGGCGCTGGACGGTCTTGTGGGCGTTGAAGGTCGAGGGGACCGTGGTCAGTGCCGTTCCGACGCGCTTCAGACGGTCGAGAGGCACGGCGGTGTTGCCGCGGCGCTCGTCGCCCTCTGCAGGGCTCATGCCGGCCCAGGCGCCATCGAGCCAGTCAGCCCGGTTCGGCTTGAACGAGGATGCGCCCTCAAAGGCTTCGCTCAGGCGCTTCTCGAAAGCCTGCTTCATGCCTTCGTATTCATCGGCCGAGACTGACCCCTCGTCCACGAGGCGCTTGCTGTAGAGGGTCAGCGTCGAGGGGTGAGCCTTGATCTGCCTGTACATCAGCGGCTGGGTGAACGCCGGCTCATCGGTTTCGTTGTGGCCGAAGCGGCGGTAGCAGAAGATGTCGACGACGACGTCCTTGTGGAAGCGCTGGCGGAATTCGGTCGCCACACGCGCACAATAGACAACCGCCTCCGGGTCATCGCCGTTCACGTGGAAGATCGGCGCCTGCACCATCAGGGCGACATCGGACGGGTACGGCGAGGAGCGCGAGTGGATCGGCGAGGTCGTGAAGCCGATCTGGTTGTTGACGACGAGATGGATCGTGCCGCCGGTGCGGAAGCCCTTGGTTCCGGACATGGCGAAACATTCAGCTACCACGCCCTGCCCTGCGAAGGCGGCGTCGCCGTGAAGCAGGACGGGGATCACACTCGTGCGATCGACCTTGTCCTTGTTCTGGTGCTGCTTGGCGCGTACCTTGCCGAGAACCACCGGGTTGACGGCCTCGAGATGCGAGGGGTTGGCTGCCAGCGAGAGGTGGACCTTGTTGCCATCGAACTCGCGGTCGGAGGAGGCGCCGAGGTGGTACTTCACGTCGCCGGAGCCGCCCACGTCCTCGGGGCTTGATGAACCACCCTGGAATTCGTGGAACACGGCGCGGTAGGGCTTCGACATCACGTTGCAGAGCACGTTCAGGCGGCCGCGGTGAGGCATGCCGAACGAGATCTCGCGCGCGCCGAGCTTGCCGCCGACCTTGATGATCTGCTCGAGCGCGGGGATCAGGGCTTCGCCGCCGTCGAGGCCGAAGCGCTTGGTGCCCACGAACTTCACGGCGCAGAAGCGCTCGAAGCCCTCGGCCTCGATCAGCTTGTTGAGGATGGCCTTCTTGCCCTCGGGCGTGAACTGGTACTCCTTGTCGGCGCCTTCCATGCGCTGCTGGAGCCAGGCCTTCTGCTCGGGATACGAGATGTGCATGAACTGGATGCCGATGCGGCCGCAATAGGTGCGGCGCAGGATGTCGAGCATCTGGCGTACGGTTGCGGTCTCGAGGCCCAGCATGCCGTCGATGAAGATCGGCCGGTCGAGATCGTCAGGGCCAAAACCATAAGACGCGGGGTCGAGTTCGGGATGGGGGACGGGTTTGGTCTGCTTGAGCGGATCGAGGTCGGCCTCGAGCGTGCCGCGCACGCGGTAGGCGCGGATCATCTGGATCGCGCGCACGGTGTCGACCACTGCACGGCGGACCTCGTCGGAGGACAGGGACGGTGCGGCTGCCGCAATCTTCTGCTGCAGTTCCTTGACGGAGGCTTCCTTCTGCGGGGCCGGGCCTGGCCTGGCGTCTGCCTTGACCGGTGCGGGTGCGCCCGTCAGCGCACGCGTCAGGTCATCGCTGGCCTCGGGCCAGTCGGTGCGTGCCCAGGACGGACGCTGCACAGTGAGATCGGCAGCCGAAATCGAGGCGAAGAAAGCGCGCCAGGTTTCGTCCACCGACGCGGGGTCGGCGAGATAGCGCTCGAGCTGCGCCTCGATGAAGGGGGCATTGGCCCCGTATAGAAATGACGTCTGCTCCAAAATCGCGTTTGAGCCTGCGTCTTTCGTCTGCGGCGATGCCATCGTTTGATCTCTTCGTGTTCCGTCAGGCGGCCGGGTTCACGCCCTGCCGAGTATGCACGGGACTAATTGCCCTTCAGGACCTTCATCAGTGTCGTGCCGAGGGCTGCCGGGGAATCGGCGACGGTGATGCCAGCGGCGCGCATCGCGTCCATCTTGCCTTCTGCCGTGCCCTTGCCGCCCGAGACAATCGCACCGGCGTGTCCCATGCGACGGCCCGGCGGCGCCGTGACGCCTGCGATGAAGCCGACGACCGGCTTCTTCACCTTGGAGCGCTTCAGGAAGTCGGCGGCGTCTTCTTCCGCCGAGCCACCGATTTCGCCGATCATGATGATCGACTTGGTCTCGGGGTCAGCGAGATACATCTCGAGGACATCGATGAAGTTCGTGCCGTTCACCGGGTCGCCACCAATGCCGACGCAGGTCGACTGGCCGAGGTTCACGGCGGTCGTCTGGGCGACGGCCTCGTAGGTCAGCGTGCCGGAGCGCGAGACGATGCCGACCGAGCCGCGCTTGTGGATGTGGCCCGGCATGATGCCGATCTTGCACTCGCCCGGCGTGATGACGCCCGGGCAGTTGGGGCCGACGAGGCGCGTCTTCGATCCCTGCAGCGCGCGCTTGACGCGGATCATGTCCATGACCGGGATGCCTTCGGTGATGCAGACGGCGAGTTCCACGCCGGCGTCGATCGCCTCGAGGATCGCGTCGGCGGCAAAGGGTGGTGGCACGTAGATGGCGGAGGCGTTCGCGCCGGTCTTCTCAACGGCTTCGGCGACGGTGTCGAAGACCGGGAGGTTCAGGTGGGTCGATCCGCCCTTGCCCGGCGACACGCCGCCGACCATGCGCGTGCCATAGGCAATCGCCTGCTCGGAGTGGAATGTGCCCTGGTTGCCAGTGAAGCCCTGGCAAATCACCTTCGTGTTCTTGTCGACGAGAACGGCCATGACGAATGCGTCTTTCTAGTTTCTGATTGAACTTACGGAGAGCGACAGGCCCGGAAGGCTGCCGCCCGATACGAGATAATGCAGCGTCATGCCGCCCTTCCCCTGGATGGACCAAGTGTAGGTGGACATGCCATCGAAACGATCGGTCGATGTTGGCTGGCGCTTGAGGAAGTCGGAATAGGCGCGCAAGGCGGCGGCCTCGTCTGCCTTGGGTACAAGGACGCTGCAGGTGACGATGATCGAGGCTGCGCGGTCGCCGGCCATCGCGCCGGCTGGACGGGTGGAGATGCTGACGAGATGACGGACGCCATCGCGCGCAATGGCCCACCCCTCGACGCCCCGGCCATTGCCGGGCGCGAGGACCTCTCGCTCGGCCTCGGTCAGGGCCGACCACGCGCCTGACGCGGCGCGGATGCGCGCGGTGTCGACGCCGGTGTCGAGACAGGCTGTGCGGTAGACGTCGAACGCAGCCGCGTGGGCGCTCGATGCAAGGAACACCATGCTTGCGAAGGCACTGCTCAGCACACGCACGACCATCACGCACCTCCACCAAAGAAATACCCGTCATGGCCGGGCTTGACCCGACCACCCAGGGCCACGCATGCGGCGCCTGAACTGTTCTTTCGTCCACCGCGCAAATCGCCAATCAGCAAAGCCGGTGCGGCTACCCTGGGTGGCTGGGTCAAGCCCGGCCCTGGCGATCCATTTTGGGTGGAAAGAGTCACTTCGCGCCCTTGATCGCTTTGACGATTTTGTCGGCGGCGTCGGCGAGGTCGTCGGCGGGGATGAGGTTCAGGCCCGACTCCGCGAGGATCTTCTTGCCAAGGTCGGCGTTGGTGCCGGACAGGCGGGCGACCAGAGGTACGCCCAGGCTGACTTCCTTCGCGGCAGCGATGATGCCTTCCGCGATGATGTCGCAGCGCATGATGCCGCCGAAGATGTTCACGAGGATGCCCTTCACTGCGGGATCCTTGAGCAGGATCTTGAAGGCTGCCGTGACCTTTTCCTTGTTGGCGCCACCGCCCACGTCGAGGAAGTTGGCGGGCGACGAACCATAGAGCTTGATGATGTCCATCGTCGCCATGGCCAGGCCGGCGCCATTGACGAGACAGCCGATCGAGCCATCGAGCTTGATGAAGTTCAGATCGTATTTCGCGGCCTCGAGTTCGGCCGGGTCCTGCTCGAAGGGATCGTGCAGTTCCTGGATGTCCTTGTGGCGATAGAGCGCGTTGTCGTCGAAGTTGATCTTGGCATCGAGGCAGACCACGTTGCCCTTGTCGGTGACCACGAGCGGATTGATCTCGAGAAGGCTCATATCCTTGGCGACGAAGGCCTTGTAGAGCTTCTCGACCAGAGCGCCGACCTGCCTGGCGGTGTCGCCCGTGACGCCGAGTGCCTTGGCGATGCGACGGCCGTGGAATGGCTGGACGCCGGCGGCGGGATCGACATGGATCGTCAGGATCTTTTCGGGGGTGTTGTGGGCCACCTCCTCGATGTCCATGCCGCCCTCGGTCGAGGCGATGAAGGCGATGCGCGAGGTGTCGCGATCGACGAGCAGCGACAGGTAGAATTCCTTCGCGATGGGCGAGCCTTCCTCGACGTAGAGGCGGCGCACGAGGCGACCCTGGGGGCCTGTCTGGTGCGTGATGAGCGTCATGCCAAGCATACGCGTCGCCTCGGATTTCACGGCATCGACGGACTTGACGACCTTCACGCCACCGCCCTTGCCGCGGCCGCCTGCATGGATCTGGGACTTGACCACCCAGACCGGTCCTCCAAGATCGCCAGCAGCCTTGACGGCTTCGTCGATCGTGAACGCAGGAACGCCCCGCGGCACAGGCACACCGAATTCCTTGAGGACAGCCTTGGCTTGATATTCGTGAATGTTCATGTCCGACCTCGCGCATGAGGCGGTGCGCGCCCCTGATAGCAACCGCACCGTTTGAGAGGGATCAGCCGCACGACAGGGCGGCCAAACAAAAAGGGACGCCTGATATAGCCGCGCCCCTTTTCGTACGCAACGGGAACGGTTAGTCCCGTTTCAATTTGTCAGCGAATCTTCACGCCCGCCAAGGCGAATAGCGAAGCAATTGCAGCGGTCAGCGTCACTGTTGTCGCAGCCCATGGCATGCCGAATTCCTGGGCAACGGTCTGATGGATGCCCCAGGTGGAACCCACCGCCAAAAACCCCATGAACATTGGGGCCGCGGCCTTGTGCACGAGGAAGGCCATGATGCTTCCAACCGAGCCCGTGATCAGCGCGAACAGCAAGCGGATGCACAGGAACGCGACACCGAAGATCAGCAGGAAGGCGCTGAGCTTGATGGTGGCCGGCGACAGGCTCTGCGAGACGAAGCGCTCGACGAAACCTTCGTAGAGGCTGCGCATGAAACCCACTGCGGCGGGTGGCTCCCGTGGCGGGGCATTGTCGTAATCCCATGGCCTTGTCATGTCGGCTGGCCCCTGGGGTGCTGCATACCCCGGCCCCGGCACTGCCCCGGCGCCACCCTGCGGTGATGCGGGGACCGGCATTGGATCGACGGGCGAATAGCGCTGCGCGGCCATGTTCGGCGGCCCATCGCCGAAGAAGCCAAAGAGCACCGTGGGCACGGCGATGCCCACGAGGAAGAACGGCAGCATCAGAAGAAAGTGACGGATGCGTGATGATCCCATGACAGGCTCTCCATTCCCGGGGCGCGGCTCCTTTGCCGTTCTGCCCTGCCCGATCCTAGCACAGGTGGCGGGTGATGGGACCTGCATCATCGGTCGCGGCGGGAAGTGCGGAAGGGATCGCGGGCCGACCCCTTCCGGCGGAATGGTCCCGTTGCGGCCGGGTTCAGGCCCGGCGTCGCAGGAATGTGCCGGCGGCGAGGATCAGGCCCATGACCAGGCCGGGCACAAGGCCGAGCATGAGCGCATCCTCGACCGGCAGGCGGATGTCAGAGATGCCGCTGAAGAACTTCCAGAGGATCCAGTATCCGAGGACCGACAGCGAGACCGACATGACGAAGCCCAGGATGATCGCGGGTGTACGACCGGTCAGCAGGGTCGCGCGGGTGAAGAGCCATGAAATGAGGAAGGGGCCGACCATGGTGATCGAGAGAACGAGGGCCGCGTTCAGGATGGCGGACTGGTCCGCCGCCTGCCCTGCCGAAAAGTATTTCTGCCAGGCGGTGTAGGCGAGATAGGCGAGGAACAAGAGCCAGCTCATGTCAGGACACTCCATCGTGTTTCAGCAACAGGCCAATGGCGCGCCCGCAATGTGGCGAAAACGAGACGGCAATTTGGACCGATTGTGAGAGGCTGGCTTGAGCAGGCGTTCGCCGGGCGGATTTGCGTCGACGTGCGCGGGTATGGACGCGAAATCCGGCGGGCGACGTATTTCTGCACCGCCTGCAAAAGCCCTGTCCTTGACGCCACGCTGGTCGCGTGACGGTCGACAAGCCTTGTGCCCGATGGCTTGAAGTCATGACTCATATCGCGCAGATCGTGCTGAGCCGTCCGCACCGGATGAATGCCTGCATGCCCCGGCTCTGCGAGGCGGTGGTGCAGACTAGATGCCGAGGATCAGCTTCGACATGATGTTTCGCTGGACCTCGGAGGAGCCGCCATAGATCGTCGCGGCACGCGTGTTCAGGTATTGCGGCATGAAGACGAGGCCGTGGGCCGGTGTGACAGGGTCGAGGTTGGATCCCTGCTTGCGTGCCTCGGGTTCGAAGGTGGATGCGCGGAAGGCGAGCGCCTCGATGCCAAGCTCGGTGATGCGCTGGCTGAGTTCGGAGCCCTGCGCCTTGATCATCGATGAGGCGGCGCCCGGGTTCTGGCCCTGCGAGAGGCGCGACATGAGCCGGTGCTCGGTCATCATCAGGGCTTCGAGTTCGATCTCGATGGCGGCGAGCCTTTGCATGAAGGCCTGGTCTTCCGACAGCGGCGCACCATTGCTTGCCTCAAGCCCGGCAGCGCGGCGCACGGCCCCGAACTTCGCCTTGAGGCCGGCGGCGAAGACGGCGCCGCGCTCGAATTCCAGAAGGTATTTGGCGATCGTCCAGCCCTGCCCTTCCTCGCCGACCCGGTTTTCAACCGGCACGCGGACATTGTCGAAGAAGCACTGGTTTACCTCGTGGTCGCCGGCGATCGTGATGATCGGGCGGACCGTGAAGCCTGGCGTCTTCGTCTCGAGGAGGAGGAAGGTTATGCCCTCCTGCGGCTTGCCGGCGTTCGATGTCCGCACAAGGCAGAACATGCGGTTGGCGAAGTGGGCGTGGGTCGTCCAGATCTTGGTGCCGTTCAGCACATAGTGGTCGCCCTCGCGCACGGCTTTCATCTGGAGCGAGGCCAGGTCGGAACCCGAGCCGGGCTCTGAGTAGCCCTGGCACCAGTAATCCTCGCCCGAGAGAATGCGCGGCAGATAGAAGGCCTTCTGCGCCGGCGTTCCGAACTTCATCAAGACGGGGCCGCACATCGTCGTACCGAAGGGCGCAAGCAGGGGCGCGTGCGCCGCGGCACATTCGGAGGCAAAGATGTAGCGCTCCATCTCGGTCCAGCCGGGACCGCCATGTTCCTTCGGCCAGGCGGGCGCGATCCAACCCTTCTCGAAGAGGGCCTTGTGCCACTTCGCGGTCGCGGGCGGATCGGTGAAGACGCCGCCGGTCTTGCGGCCGGCCTCACGCAGGTCGGGTGTCAGGTGTTCGTCGAGGAAGTGGCGGACTTCGTCCCTGAAGGCCAGATCCGCGGATGACAGGGCGAGTTGCACGTTTTCACTCCGATCGGCTGGCGGGGGTGGAGATGCGGGGACGCGTGGTGCGCGCCGCCGCTTCTTCGCGTTCAGGCGAGCTTGGGCTCGAGCTTCTTGCAGGCGTCGATCAGGCCGCGCACGGCGTCGACCGACTTCGTGAGCATGGCCTGCTCGTCCGGCAGCAGGTTCAGCGAGATCACCTTTTCCACGCCGCCGGCGCCGATGATGCAGGGAACGCCAACGTAAATATCCTTCAGGCCGAACTCACCCGTGCAATGGGCGGCGCAGGGCAGGATGCGCTTCTTGTCCTTGAGATAGCTCTCGGCCATCGCGATGGCCGCGCTGGCGGGGGCGTAATAAGCCGAGCCTGTCTTGAGAAGGCCCACGATCTCGGCGCCGCCGTCACGGGTGCGCTGGACGATCTGGTCGAGGCGTTCCTGCTTGATCCACCCCATCTTCACGAGCTCGGGCAGCGGAATGCCTGCCACGGTGGAGAAACGCGTCAGGGGGACCATCGTGTCACCGTGGCCGCCGAGCACAAAGGCCGACACATCTTCGACCGAGACCTTGAACTCGTCGGCGAGGAAATGGCGGAAGCGGGCGCTGTCGAGAACGCCGGCCATGCCAACGACCTTGTTGTGCGGGAGGCCCGAGAATTCACGCAACGCCCAGACCATCGCGTCGAGCGGGTTCGTGATGCAGATGACGAAGGCGTCCTTCGCATATTGCTTCAGGCCCTCGCCCACGGCGCGCATCACGCCGAGGTTGATGTTGAGCAGGTCATCGCGGCTCATGCCGGGCTTGCGCGGCACGCCTGCCGTCACGATCACGACGTCGGCGCCGGCGATGTCGGCGTAGGACTGCGTGCCGCGGTAGCTCGCGTTGAAGCCATCCACGGGAGCGGACTGGGCGATGTCGAGCGACTTGCCCTGGGGCAGGCCTTCGACGATGTCAAAGAGGACGACATCCCCAAGTTCCTTCAATCCCACGAGATGGGCGAGCGTGCCGCCGATTTGACCGCCGCCGATGAGTGCAATTTTTCTGCGAGCCATTTTGGGTCTTTCTGCTTCCTGAAGTTGTGCCGAGACGGATCACCACGCCTGGCGTGAGCTATCCCGTATCGCAGTTAATCGAGGTGAGGAAGGGCTGGTATCGAATCGTGAGGAAACGCACAAGCGCCACGTGTGCGTGTGCAGGAAATTCCACTGTCAACCGAAATATTGATTAAACCGAATTTTCAGGGTATGGTGCGGCATCAAAGTTGCAGTGCCTCTTCAGCCTGCCTGGTGTCGCGACCAATCCCCCCCGTTTTCCGGTCGCGAAGGTAAAAAGTGGAGTTTTTCATGCGCTTGACCGCTCTTGCAGCGATCCTGGCCTCGACCACGATGCTTGGTGGCTGTGCCGGAACGATCGCCGGTGTCTCATTGGGATCCATCAGTTCCTTCGCCGGCTTTGCCTCAACCATCTTCACCGGCGCCGATCTCGGCGAACATGCAGCCTCGCTGATTACGGGCAAGGATTGCCGGTTCTCGGAATCGATGGTCCGCTCGGACCGGAGGGTCTGCGAGGACGCCGGATCGCCGGCGACCCGCGATGATTTCCGCGGCATCTTCGTTGAACGCGTCGAGGCCGATGGCACGGTGGTCCATGCGGCGCCGAAGTACATGCCGGCAAGCGTGGGTGCCGGCGAAAACGAGAACAACCCGGATGTCGTCTGGGCGCTGATCAAGCAGGAGAAGAGCCGCGAAGCGGCCGAACGCCAGCTTGCCCGCGCGACGAGCGGACAGCAGATCGATGTCGCGGCGCTGGCCAGCGGCAACCTGCCCTCGGGTTCGCTGTCGTTCCTGCCCGTGGGTTATCGCGCCGGCAGTACGGCGGCCCTTGACGAAGAACCCGCCAGCCAGACAGCTGCACAACCGCGCAACTTCAGCAATCCGGCTGCGTCCGCGCGCCAGGCTGCAGCCCAACCCGTGCCCGTGAGCGTCCCTTCGATCGAAGAGCCGCCAGTGATCGACGAGAAGACCTTCACGCTTTCGATGCAGATTGCGCAGGCCACCGGTTCCGGCGGGCCGTTCATTCCGCCGGCGACGAACTCGAGGCCGGTGTCGTCGAAGCTGGTCAATGGCGAGCCTGTCCTGGTGATGAAGATCGCACCCGTCGTTTCGCAGATTGCCGCTGTCACGATGGTGGAGCCCGCACCGGCCGTTACGACGCCGGAGGTTGCGCCGGAGCCCGTGTCACCGCAGGGCCTCATGACCTCGATGCCTGTCGCCACGACGCCGTTCGAGGAGATCATTCCGGCACCCGCACCGCCGCCCCCCGTGGCAAAGGCCAAGCCGAAGCCGGCTCCGGCCGAGCTTGCGCAGGCTCAGCCCAAGCCCGCAAAGCCCAAGGTGCCGCCGCCGGCCCCGCGCATCGTGCCGGAGGACGAGGCCTATCAGCCGCCCGCATCAGACCCGATCGCAACACCAGTCGCGCCTGAGGCCCTCGAGCCGCTGCCGGTCCCGGAAAATGTTCCCGTGGCTGCGCCGGTGTCATCGGCGACCGTCGACAACTCGCCGGTTGCGACGTCGGGGCCTGCGCCACTGATCACGCCCCCGCAGCCCTGACAGGGTCTACTGCGGCGGTTTATGGCGGCGCGCCAGGTAGTCTGCGGACTGCATCTCGATCAGGCGGGAGACGGTGCGTTCGAACTCGAAGGCACCGTCGCCTTGCGGGTAGAGTTCCGACGGCGAAGCTTCCGCTGTTGCCAGCAGCTTCACGCAGCGGTCGTAGAGCGCGTCGATGAGCGTGACGAAGCGCCTGGCTTCATTGCGGTGCTCCGGCCTCATGCACGGGATGCCCGACACGATCACGGCATGGTAGCGATCGGCGATCGCCAGATAGTCCTGCGGGCCCGTGGCCGTGCGGCACAGGGTATCGAAGGTGAAACGGGCGACACCGCGCGCCTGTTCGGGGATTTCCAGCCTGCGGCCCATTACCTCGACGCTGTCGGGCGTGCCCCGGTGAACCCCGGTCAGGTCGAGCCACAGGTTCTCGAGCGCGTGAGCGGCGTCGGCCGAGAGCGGGTGAAACCAGACGGCGCTGCGCTCGAGCCTTGCAAGGCGGTAGTCGATCGGGCCTGCGAGATGGACGACCGTCATCTGCTTCTCGATCAGCGCGATGGCGGGCAGGAAGAGCTGGCGGTTGATGCCGTTCTCGTAGAGGTCGGCGGGTATCCTGTTCGATGTCGCGACGATGATGACGTCGCGTTCGAAGAGTTCGGCGAACAGCCGGTAGAGGATCATCGCGTCGGCGATGTCGGTGACCTGGAATTCGTCGAAGCACAGCAGGGCCGCGCTGCGGCTAATCTCGTCTGCGACCTTCGGGATCGGATCGCCGGGCTGGCTGTCGCGCCAGCGCTTCACGGCCTGGTGGACCTCGGCCATGAAGTCGTGGAAGTGGACGCGGCGGCGTGGCTCGATGCGGGCTGTCTCGTAGAAGAGGTCCATCAGCATGGACTTGCCGCGTCCTACGGGCCCGTGGATGTACATGCCCTTCGGCGGCGGGCCTGGCTTGCGGAATGGCAGAAGTGACCTGCGGCGCGATGCTGACCAAGCCTCGAGAGATGCCGACAGCGCGGTGAGCGCTTCGGCCACGCGCAGTTGCGCGGGGTTGCCCGACAGCTTGCCGGCCGACACGAGTTGCGCGTAACGCTCGACCGGGTTCATGGGCGCGTCGATTTCCGCAGGCGCTGGCGTGCGCCCTCTCCTATTTCATCGTCGGGATGACGAAGCTTGCGCCCTCGCGCACGCCGCCCTTGGGCCAGCGCGCGGTCACCGTCTTGATCTTGGTGAAGAAGCGAACGCCTTCCGGGCCATGCTGGTTGACGTCGCCGAAGGCCGAACGCTTCCAGCCACCGAAGGTGTGATAGGCCAGCGGCACCGGGATGGGCACGTTGATGCCGACCATGCCGACCTGGACCTTGGCTGCGAACTCGCGGGCGGCGTCGCCGTCGCGGGTGAAGATGGCAACGCCGTTGCCGTACTGGTGCTTTGTCGGCAGGAGGGCTGCTTCCTCGAAGTCCCTGGCGCGCACGACCTGGAGAACGGGGCCGAAGATCTCTTCCTGGTAGGTGCGCATCGCTGGCGTGACGCGGTCGAAGAGCGAGCCCCCGAGGAAGAAGCCGTTCTCGTAGCCCTGCATGCGGAAATTGCGGCCGTCGACGACAAGCTCGGCGCCTTCCTTCACGCCCATGTCGATATAGCCCTTGACCTTCTCGCGGTGCTCGCGCGTGACCAGGGGGCCGTAGTTGGCGGCCGGGTCGGTGGGCGTCGACACCTTGAGGGCCTCGACGCGGGGCTTGAGGCGGCGGATGAGTTCGTCGCCGAGTTTCTCGGTCACGGGGACGGCCACCGAAATCGCCATGCAGCGTTCACCGGCCGAGCCATAGCCTGCGCCGATCAGGTCGTCGACGACCTGGTCGAGGTCGGCGTCGGGCATGATGATCGCGTGGTTCTTGGCGCCGCCCATGGCCTGGACGCGCTTGCCGTTCGCGGTGCCGTTTGCGTAGACGTACTCGGCGATGGCGGTCGAACCGACGAAGCTGATCGCCTTGATGTCGGGGTCGCGCAGGATCGCATCGACGGCCTCCTTGTCGCCGTTGACGACGTTCAGCACGCCGGGGGGGCCGCCGGCCTCGAGGAAGAGCTCTGCGAGGCGCAAGGGGACGCTTGGGTCCTTCTCGCTGGGCTTGCAGACAAAGGTGTTGCCGCAGGCGACGGCGACACCGAACATCCACATCGGGATCATGGCCGGGAAGTTGAAGGGCGTGATGCCGGCGACCACACCCAAGGGCTGGCGCATGGAGTAGACGTCGATGCCGGTGCCGGCGTTCTCGGTGTACTCGCCCTTCATGAGATGCGGGATGCCGCAGGCGAACTCGATCACTTCGAGGCCGCGCTGGATGTCACCTTTGGAGTCGGCGATCACCTTGCCATGCTCGGCGGAGAGCATGTGGGCGAGTTCGTCCATGTTCTTCTCGACAAGGGCCTTGAAGCTGAACATGACGCGGGCGCGCTTCTGCGGGTTCTGCGCGGACCATTCGGGGAAGGCCCTGGCTGCGGCCTCGACGGCCGCGCGCAGTTCGGCCGTGGTTGCAAGCGGCGTGCGTGCCTGGACTTCGCCGGTTGCCGGGTTGAACACATCGCCGAAGCGGCCTGACGTGCCCTTCACGTGCCGGCCAGCGATAAAATGCGTCAGTTCCCGAACCATTGCCTTCTCCGTCCCAAGCTTGACATGTCACGCGTGACGGGCGGGTGTGTAGCACCCCGGGGGCTGCGGTTCCAAGTTGCCTTCTCGGCAATCAGGCGGCCAGCAGGGACCAGAGGCGGGGGCCCAGAACAACCACGCCCACCAACGCGGCCGCCAGTGCGGCGACCAGCACCGCGCCTGCCGCCATGTCCTTGGCAGCCCTTATCGAGGGGTGGATGTCGCGGGTGACAGCGTCGGCGAGGCGTTCAAGCGCGCTGTTGAGCGCCTCGGCTGTCCAAACAAGTGCTGCGGCAAGGATGATGGCCACCCACTCCCAGGCCGTCAGGCCAAGCAGAAGGCCCAGTGCCACCACTGCGAGCGAGGCGGCCAGATGGACCCTGGCGTTGGGTTCCGTCGCCACAAGTTCGCGCAAGCCAGACCAGGCGTGGGCAACGCTCTTCAATCTTGCCTTAAGGCTGATCTTTCCCAGTGTGGCCTGCCTTCCCGGGCGATCCTGCAGGCCAAGGCCGGATACCGGTCAGGCCTTGGGAACCAGCGCCCAGTAATCGAGTTCGAGGATCACGGACGGATCGAAGGTACCATCGGGCGCCTTGTCAGGGAATGTGCTGCACTCCCGGTCCTTGGTGGCGACGGTGCGCAGGCGCAGCGTCCCCCAGCCCGGGCTTGAAGCCAGGTCGGCGGTGTCGACGATCTCGGTCCAGGCATAGACCGTGTCTCCGCCGAAACAGGGAGAGACGTGACGGCCTGCGTTGATCGCAGCGACAAACCATGCGTTTTCAAGACCGTTGAAGCTCATCGCGCGGGCGATGGAGATCACGTGGCCGCCATAGACAATGCGCTTGCCGAAGCGGCCGGCGCGTTCAGCGTGGGCATTGAAATGGACCCGCGCGTTGTTCTGGTAGAGGCGCGTCGCCATCATGTGCTCGGCCTCTTCGACGGTGACGCCGTCGGCGTGGTTGAAGCGTTCACCCTTGCGATAGTCGCCAAACCAGCGCTCGCCACCGGACAGCTTCCGGAGATCACCGTCAGGCGGGCGTGTCGCCGGCACTACGAGGCTTGCCGGCGCGACTGCCTTGGGCAGATCGGGGACGCTTGCCTGGGGCACTTCGGCTGCCGCGTCGCGCTTGCGGACCATCACCCAGCGGGCATAGGTGAGGATCTCCCTGCCCTCCTGGTTGAAGCCGCGGGAGCGGACATAGACGATGCCGGACTCGCGGTTCTGGTTCTCGCGCATGCCGAGAACCTCGCTGACTGCATTGATCGTGTCGCCGGGATAGACGGGCGCAAGGAACCGGCAGTCGGCGTAGCCGAGGTTTGCGATCGCGTTCAGCGAGATGTCCTGGACGGTCTTGCCGAAGACGATGTGGAAGACGAGCATGTCATCGAGCGGCCGGGCGCTGAAGCCGAGGCCGCGGGCAAATGGCAAGGCATTCTGGGGTGCAAATCGCGCGCCGAAGAGCGCCGTGTACAGCGTCTGGTCCGCCTCGGTCAGCGTGCGGGCCGGGTCATGCCGCAGGACCTGTCCGGGACGGAAATCCTCGAAGAAATTTCCGTTTCCCGATGATTGGTGCGTGGCCAAGGGGGGCTTACTTCTGGAGTTGCGCCAGGCCTTCCTTCGCATCCGCCTGACCCGGGTTGATGGAAAGGGCCAGCCTGTACATCTCGATTGCGCGCTGCTTCTGGCCGCTTTCCTCGTAAAGGCGGCCAAGGAAGGCAATGAGGTTCGCATTGCCGGGCTTAAGGCGGATGGCGGCCTCGCAGTCGCGGATCGCATCGTTCCAGCGGCTCATCGAGGCGAGCGACGTGCAGCGGCCGTCATAGTAGTTCCACTGGTCGGACTTCAGCGAGATCGCCTGGCCGAACGCAGCGACCGCCTTGGCGAATTGCTGCTGGGAGTGATAGGTCGCGCCAAGCTCGAAGAAGGCCGGGTGAAGCTTGGGGTCGGCCTGGACGGCGGCTTCGTAGTCAACCACGGCCTCGCGGAACTGGCGCGAGGAACGGTAGGCCTTGCCACGCAGGTACAGCGTCGTGGCAAGCCACGCCTTGGGCAGGCGTCCGGAGTTCAGGATTTCGGTGAAAAGCTGGATGGCGGTCTTGTAGTCGCGCGCGGCGAGCGCGTCCTGCGCCTTCTTGTGATTGCCCTGCCAGTCATAGCGTGTACCTGCCGCGTTGACGCCTGCACCTGCGGGGGCTGTGGCTGGTGCTGCCGGGGCCGGGGCCTGCTGGGCGGAGGACACGCTTGCGCTGAAGGCGAACGCCACGCAGGCGATGATCACTGACAGTCTGGACACGATCAATTTCCCTTTCACTGGAATTCCTGTCTGTTTGGGTCTTGCGGGGACCGGGTCAGATCCCGACCCGCTTCAGCCCCTCGGTGGCAACGGGGTTGCCCGGATCTTCGGCCTGGAGCCTGCGATAGAGTTCGCCGGCGCGGGCGCGGTTGCCGGTCTGCTCAGCGGCCTGGGAGGTTGCGAGCAGCAGGTTCTTGTCCTTGGGTGCTGCGGCCAGCGCCTTCTCGCAGTCCGGGAGCGCGCCGGCGTAATCCATCTTGTTGAAGAGCATGATGCAGCGCGACTTGCGATAGGCCGGCGCCTCGGGGTCGGCCTCGATGGCGCGTCCAAAGTCGGCAAGGGCCTTGTCTTCCTGGTTCATCTCGAGATAGCAGGCTGCGCGGCCGAAGAAGATGTCGCCCTTGCCGATGTATTCGGCTGCCTTGGTGAAGTCGGCAATGGCCGAGGTGCAGTCGTTCTTCAAACGGTGGGCGGTCGCGCGCTCGAGGTAGAGTTGTCCCAGGGTCTCGGGCTCGGAGCGGAACACGCCAGACTCGATCGCCTTGGTGTAGAGCGCAATGGCGCGGTCTGCGTCCTGCGCGTTGAGCGCATCGAGCGCCTTGGAGGGAAGTTCGCGAGCCTCGCGCATCTGGCGATCGCGGCGGTCGGTCATGTCGGCAGACGCCACAAGGGGTTGAGCGATCGTGCCGACCAGTACAGCCGCCAGCACCGCAGCCAAGAGCCTCTTCTTCATTACGCGTACCTCATGTCAACCGGACAGGGACCGGATCGAAAGCTGCAAAAAGGTGGGCCGGGCCCCTGACAGGAACCCAGCCCCTTTTTGCGATAACTATTTTATCATTCTGGCGCAACGAGGGCAAAATGCCGCTCAATCCTTGGTAAGTGCGTCGATGGCGTCGGCCAGCGCCACGGTCTGGCGGGCGATTTCCGCGTGCAGCAACTCAACCATCCTGCCGTTCAGGGAGATCGCGCCTTTACCCTGATTTTCGGGCAGGGCAAAGGCTGCGAGGATCGCCCGGGCCTGTCCGATTTCGGCTACGTCCGGGGAAAACGCCCCATTGCAGGGATCCACCTGGGAGGGGTGGATCAGGGTTTTGCCGTCAAAGCCCATGGACCTGCCCTGGCTGCAGGCGGCGGCGAAGCCCGCACTGTCGGCAATGTCATTGTAGACGCCGTCGATCACGGTCAGGCCATGGGCGCGGGCGGCCATCACTGTCATGTTGAGCGCGGCGACGAGCGCTTCCCTGCCCGGCGTGTGGCGGGCCCGCATTTCCTTCACGAGGTCGTTCGTGCCCATCACCAGACAGTTCAGGCGGCCACCTGCGCCGGCAATCGAAAGGGCATTGAAGATGGCGCGCGGGGTCTCGATCATCAGCCACAATGCACAACTTGCCGGGGCGCTTGCCATGCTGGCGGCAGCGGCGGTGACCTGGGCCTGGTCGTCCACCTTCGGCACGAGGATGGCGTCGGGCGCGGCCCTGCATGCCTCGGCCATGTCCTGACGGCCCCATGGCGTGTCGAGACCGTTCACGCGGATGATGACTTCGCGCTTGCCGAAGCGGCGCTCGCGGACGGCGTCACACACGAGCGTGCGGGCGAGTTCCTTGGATTCCGGTGCGACAGCATCCTCGAGGTCGAGGATCAGGGCGTCGGCCGGCAAGGTGGCCGCCTTCTCGAGGGCCCGGGCGTTGGAGCCGGGCATGTAGAGCACGCTGCGGCGGGGACGGATGGTCATGTGCGTTCAACCTCACTATTGTCATCAAGCCTAGCTGCAGCGTCCGCGGGAGCCAATACGCCATTCAGCACACGATCCTTTCCATCCAGTCCGAAGTGGTGCGCGGCCATGTGGGCAACAGCGCGGCGCGCTTTGCCCTGCAGCGGCTGGGACTGGACGCATGGGCGCTGCCGACGGTTCTGCTTTCGCATCATCCGGGACATGGGCGGCCAGCGGGGCGCACAACGCCTGCGGACGAGCTGTCACTGCTGTTCGACAGCCTGGCCCAGCGGGGCTGGGCCGGTGCCGTGCAGGGTGCCCTGACTGGATATCTGGGAGCGGCCGAGCAGGCTGGCGCCGCTGCAAGCATCATTTCGCGGCTGAAGGCCCTGAGCCCCGGCGCGCTTTACCTGTGCGATCCCGTGTTTGGCGATGACGCGGGGGCCTATGCGCGGCCTGGTGTCGCCGAGGCTATCGCGCGGGACCTGCTGCCGCTCGCGGATATCGCTGCGCCCAACCGGTTCGAACTGTCGAGCCTGACCTCTCAGCGCATCGATGGCCCCTCCGACGCGGTGCGCGCGGCGCGGCTTCTGGGGGTGCGCGAGGTGGTTGTCACGTCGGTGCCTGATGGCGCGCGGATCGCCAATGTCTGCGTGACGGCCGCGGATGCGTGGTGCTGCAGCGTCCGGCGCGAGGACCATGTGCCCCATGGCACCGGGGACCTTCTGTCGGCGCTTTACCTGGCGCTGCGGGTGCAGGGACTGCCGGCGGCAGACGCGCTTTCCGGCAGCGTCTCGCGGGTGCAGGCGGTCATCGGCGCCAGTCTCGGGCGCGATGAGCTGCATCTTGTGGCAGCCCAGGCGCTGCTGGTCTCGCCCCCCAGCGCCCTGCCCGCCGCGCGTATTTCCTAGGCTGCTTTCTTGAGGTGGCGGGCGATCAGGATCTCGGCGATCTGGATCGCATTCAATGCCGCGCCCTTGCGCAGGTTGTCGGACACGCACCAGAGCGCCAGGCCGTTCTCGACCGTGGGGTCCTTGCGGATGCGGCTGATGTAGGTGGCGTAGTCGCCGACGCATTCGACCGGGGTGACGTAGCCACCATCTTCGCGCTTGTCGACGACCATGCAGCCTGGGGCCTCGCGCAGGATGTCGCGCGCCTGGTCGGGGGTAATGGGACGTTCAAATTCGATGTTGATGGCCTCCGAGTGGCCGACGAAGACCGGCACGCGCACGCAGGTGGCCGTGACCTTGATGTCGGGGTCGAGGATCTTCCTCGTCTCGGCCGCCATCTTCCATTCCTCCTTCGTGTAGCCATCGTCCATGAAGGTGTCGATGTGGGGAATGATGTTGAAGGCGATCTGCTTGGTGAATTTCTTCGGCTCGATCGAGTCGGTCACGAAGATCGCGCGGGTCTGGTTGAAGAGTTCGTCCATCGCGTCCTTGCCGGCGCCCGAGACCGACTGGTAGGTCGAGACGACCACGCGCTTGATGCGGGCCACGTCGTGCAAGGGCTTCAGCGCCACGACCATCTGGGCGGTCGAGCAATTGGGATTGGCGATGATGTTCTTCTTCGCATATTTCGCGATGGCGCCTGCGTTGACCTCGGGCACGACGAGGGGCACGTCGGCGTCCATGCGCCACTTGGATGAATTGTCGATGACGACCGGGCCCATGGTGCCGATCTTCGGTGACCATTCGGCCGATACCGTGCTGCCGGCCGACATGAGGACGATGTCGGTGCCGCGGAAGTCGTAGTTCTCGAGAGCCTTGCAGCGCAGCGTCGCGTCTCCAAAGGAGACTTCCTTGCCAACGCTCTTGCGGGATGCGAGTGCGACGACCTCGCTGACCGGGAATTCCCGCTCGGCGAGGATGTTCAGCATCTCGCGACCGACATTGCCGGTCGCGCCGACGACTGCGACTTTCCAGGACATTTGTTGCTCCGTCATGCGTTCTTCTGGAGGGCGGCCAGGATGGCGCTGCCCATTTCATTGGTACCGATGAGCCTCATGCCGGGCTGCATGATGTCGCCGGTGCGCAGTCCCTGGTCGAGGACAGCCGACACCGCACGCTCGATGGCTTCGGCCTCGGCCTTCATCGCGAAGGAATAGCGCAGGCACATGGCAAAGGACAGGATGGCGGCAATGGGATTTGCCTTGCCCTGCCCTGCGATGTCGGGTGCCGAACCATGGATCGGCTCGTAGAGGGCGCGCTGGCGGCCCGTGGTCGCGTCGCGCGCGCCCAGCGAGGCGGAGGGCAGCATGCCGATCGACCCCGTGAGCTGGGCGGCCTCGTCGGAGAGGATGTCGCCGAACAGGTTGTCGGTGACGATGACGTCGAACTGCTTGGGGTTGCGCACGAGCTGCATGGCGCAGTTGTCGGCGAGGATGTGGGTGAGTTCCACGTCCTTGTATTCGGCGGCGTGAAGCTTCGTCACCTCTTCCTTCCAGAGCAGGCCCGAGGTCATCACGTTGTGCTTTTCGGCCGAGGCGACCTTGTTGCCGCGCAGGCGGGCGAGCTCGAAAGCGACGCGCGCGATGCGGTGGATCTCGTGGGTGGCGTAGACCTGCGTGTCGACGGCCTGACGCTCGCCATTGGGCAGGGTCGTGATGCCGCGCGGTTCGCCGAAATAGACCCCGCCCGTGAGCTCGCGGACGATCATGATGTCGAGGCCGGCCACGATCTCGGGCTTCAGCGTCGAGGAGGCCTTGAGCGCATCGAAGCAGAGCGCGGGGCGCAGGTTCGCGAAGAGGCCGAGGTCCTTGCGCAGGCGCAGGAGGGCTGCCTCGGGGCGCTTGTCGTAGGGTACGGATGCCCATTTCGGGCCGCCGACCGCGCCGAAGAGAACGGCGTCGGCTGCGAGTGCCTTCTGCATCGCGGCCTCGGTCACGGGCGTGCCGTGCACGTCGTAGGATGCGCCGCCGACGAGTTCGCGGCTGGTCTCGAAGCGGGTGGATATCCTGGTGTTGAGCCAGGAGACCAGACGCTCGACCTCGGCCATGACTTCGGGGCCGATGCCGTCGCCCGGCATGATGAGGATGTCTCGTGTTGTCATGTGGGTATAGCCCGTGAAGATCATTGCGCTTCTACAGCATCAGCCAATCAGCCGTCAGTGCGGGTTTGGTCGCAGCGGCGGGCTGATCCCGGATTTCTTCACAGTGGGGGGTTACAGCGCCGAATATCGCCGAAATCGCCGAAAACAAAAAGTGAACATATTGTCGCATGGGGAAGGGGGCGGTATGGAGCACTCATCCGCCACCAGCACTCGCATGTTGTTCTTCGGGTGTTTTTCTACTTCGCGCCTTCGCGTGACCCCCCTGCCCGTCTTACATCCACGGGGACTGGGTCTTGCGGCGCGCTTCGAAGTCGTCGATCGATTTTTCGTGGCGCAGGGTGAGGCCGATATCGTCCCAGCCGTTCAGCAGGCATTGCTTGCGGAAAGGGTCGACGTCGAAGCGGATCATGCCGCCGTCGGGGCCGCGGATCTCCTGCTTCCCGAGATCGACGCTGATGACGGCGTTGGCGCCGCGGCCAGCATCGTCGAGAAGCTTGTCGACCTCTTCCTGCGGCAGGACGATGGGCAGGATGCCGTTCTTGAAGCAGTTGTTGTAGAAAATATCGGCGAAGCTTGGCGCGATCACGCAGCGTATGCCGAAATCAAGCAGGGCCCAGGGCGCGTGCTCGCGGCTTGAACCGCAGCCAAAATTCTGACCGGCGACCAGGATCTGGGCCTTGCGGTAGGCGGGCTGGTTTAGGACGAAGCCTGAAATCTCTTTCCCGTCAGGGGTATAGCGCATCTCGTCGAAGAGGTGCTGGCCCAGCCCCGTCCTTTGAATCGTCTTCAGGAATTGCTTCGGGATGATCATGTCGGTGTCGACGTTGATCATGGGCAGCGGGGCTGCGACGGCGGTGAGGGTGGTGAATTTCTGCATCTGCGTGACCTATTCGGCGGCTCTGGGGACCTGTCGGGTCTGATCTCCGCGACCTGCCAACAGGCCCGACAACGAGACGTCTTCATCTATTTCAGGCCAATGGAACCCCGTCCCACCCCCTGAAAACTCGACCTTGGCCCGCTGCGACGGCGATGCTCCCAGAAGCCGAGGAAACCACGCCAGCGGCACACCCAATGTGCGCCCATCGGTCAACTCGACCCACATGGTGTTTTCATCGAACCGCAGCGATCTAGCCGAAATGCTCATGCCATGCCCTTTCGATGTCCTCGCGATGCTCTTCGACGACGGCCACCAATTGTCTTAGATCGCTGGCGCTAAATCCATAGCTGTCAGCGACATGCGGCGGATTTAACCAAAACTTGGCGGCTGCATCGCCGCGCCTCACGTGAATGTGCACGGGTTCGCGAGGATTTCCCTCGTTGCTGTAGAAGAAGAAACGATGCCCCTTCCATTGAAAGACCGTCGGCACCGCTAGAGGTCCCGCACGTCGGTGAGGTGGCCCTTGATGGCGGCGGCGGCGGCCATGGCGGGGGACATCAGGTGGGTGCGCCCTCCCCTGCCCTGCCGGCCTTCGAAGTTGCGGTTGGATGTGGAGGCGCAGCGTTCGCCGGGCTGAAGCTTGTCAGCGTTCATGGCCAGGCACATCGAGCAGCCGGGCTCGCGCCATTCGAAGCCTGCGTCGCGGAAGATGCGGTCGAGACCTTCCTGCTCGGCCTGCTCCTTCACGAGGCCTGAACCGGGCACGATCATCGCGTTGACGTGTGCTGCCACGCGCTTGCCCTGAACGATCCTTGCCACTTCGCGGAAGTCCTCGATGCGGCCGTTGGTGCAGGAGCCGATGAAGACGCGGTCGATGCGCACGTCCTTCATCGCGATGCCGGGCTTCAGGCCCATGTAGTCGAGCATGCGCTCCATGGCGGCGCGGCGCTGGGCGTCGGGTTCGGCTGCGGGGTCCGGCACCCTGCCCGTCACTGGGATGACGTTCTCGGGCGAGGTGCCCCAGGTGACAAGCGGCGGGATGTCGGCGGCGTCGAGCGTGATCTCGGCGTCGAATTTCGCGCCCTCGTCCGACTTCAGCGTCTTCCAGTAATTCACGGCCGCTTCCCAGGCTGCCCCCTTGGGGGCGTGCGGGCGCCCCCTGAGATAGGCGAAGGTGGTTTCATCGGGCGCAATGAGCCCTGCCCGTGCGCCGGCCTCGATGGACATGTTGCAGACCGTCATGCGGCCTTCCATCGACAGATTGCGGATGGCATCGCCGGCATATTCGATGACGTAGCCCGTGCCGCCCGCGGTGCCGATGCGGCCGATGATGGCGAGGATGATGTCCTTGGCGGTCACGCCGGGCGCGGTGCGGCCATTGACGGTCACGCGCATGTTCTTCGAAGGCCTGGTCAGGAGCGTCTGGGTTGCGAGCACGTGCTCGACCTCGCTGGTGCCAATGCCAAAGGCGAGCGCGCCGAAGGCGCCGTGGGTCGCGGTGTGGCTGTCGCCGCAGACGATGGTCTGGCCGGGCAAGGTCAGGCCCTGCTCGGGACCCACGATGTGGACGATGCCCTGGCGGATGTCGTCCATCGCGTAATAGGTGACGGCGAATTCGCGGGCGTTGTTTTCCAGCGTTGCAACCTGGAGCGCGGATTCCGGATCGTCGATGCCTTTCGACCGGTCGGTGGTGGGAACGTTGTGATCGGCGACAGCCAAAGTGAGTTCGGGCCGACGAACCTTTCGGCCGGCCATGCGCAGGCCCTCGAAGGCCTGCGGGCTTGTCACCTCGTGGACGAGGTGGCGGTCAATGTAGAGGACGCAGGCCTCACCGGGTTCGGCGTGAACGAGGTGGGCGTCCCAGATCTTGTCGTAGAGGGTGGTTGCGGTCATGGCGATTTATTCATAGCGTTTCCGGGGATTTCAGGAAATGCACAAATTGGTCAATCACTTATCTTCGCCTGAAAGACACTTGCAAACTCAGCGGCTCGTGCTTCGCCGCTGGCGGGCGGAAGACGTCGAGCCCTTTGCGGCGATGAATGCGGATCCGCTGACAATGCGGTTCATGCCGGGTGTGCTGACGCGGGAGCAGTCGGAGGAACTCTTGGCGCTGTTCGGGGCGCACCACCGGCTGCACGGGTTTGGGGTCTGGGCTCTTGAGGTGCCGGAGGTTGCACCTTTCATCGGATATACGGGGCTGCAACGGGTTGGGTTCGCAGCGCCGTTCGCGCCGGCGGTCGAGATCGGGTGGCGGCTGGCGCCCGCTCATTGGGGCCAGGGATATGCAACGGAAGCCGCACAGGCCGCCCTTCGGACGGGGTTCGAGGATTTGAACCTCGATCAAATCGTGTCGTTTACTGTCGCCGCCAACAAACCGTCATGGTCGGTGATGGAACGCCTGGGCATGCACCGGGATGCGGACGGGGACTTCGAGCATCCGCGACTGCCGCGCGGGCACGCCTTGCGGCCCCATATCCTCTATCGCATCAGTCGCGATGCGTGGCTGCGGCAGCGGGGCTTGTGATCCCCGCAACCGCGCCCTGCACGCCAGCAACGGGCGGAGCCGCGAGGCCCCTGCCCTCTCACTCGGCGCTGTCGGCGCCGCCCTTGTCCTGGCGCTCGGTGATGCGCGCGGACTTGCCGGTGCGGCCCTTCAGGTAATAGAGCTTCGCGCGACGCACGCGGCCACGACGAAGCACGTCGACCGAGTCCACCAGCGGGCTGCAGACGGGGAACACGCGCTCCACGCCCTCGCCGTAGGAGATCTTGCGGACGGTGAAGTTCTCGTTCACGCCCTGGCCCTGACGGCCGATCACCACGCCTTCGAACGCCTGGATGCGCTCGCGGCGCTTGGTCTGCTTGGACTTTTCGTCATAGGATTCCTCAACGACCTTGACGTTCACCTTCACCGTGTCACCGGGACCGAAGTCCGGGCGCTTCTTCTTGGTGGCGGCAAGGGCCTGTTCGGCTTCGAGCTGCTGCAGGAGATTCATCTTACTGTTCCTTTCCAGATCCTAGTGTTTCGTTGGTGCCGCCCCGTTGCGACGCTGCCAGGCGTCCCACAGGTCGGGGCGGCGGAGTTTGGTGAGCTCAAGGCTTTGCGCGAGGCGCCAATCCCTGATCTTGCGGTGATGGCCAGAGGTCAGGATTTCAGGGATCTCCCTGCCTTCCCAGACCTGCGGCCGCGTGTAATGCGGATATTCGAGGAGGCCCTGTTCGAAGCTTTCCTCGCTGAGGGATTCACTGGCGCCGAGAACGCCGGGCAGAAGGCGCACGATGGCGTCGATGACGATCATTGCGGCAAGTTCGCCGCCCGAGAGGACGTAGTCGCCGATCGAGATTTCCTCGAGGTTGCGGCCTTCGATGACACGCTGGTCGATGCCCTCGAAGCGGCCGCAGACGAAGATGGCGCCGGGACCGGCTGCAAGCTCGCGGGCCCGGGCCTGCGTGAAGGGGCGTCCGCGCGGCGTCATCAGGATCACCGGGCGCTCGCGACGATCCACGGCATCGATGGCTGCGGCCACGATATCGGCCCGCATGACCATGCCGGGGCCACCGCCGGCCGGCGTGTCGTCGACCGAGCCATAACGGTTGGTTGCGTGGCGACGAATGTCGTGCATCTCCAGCGACCAGGCGCTTTCCGCCAGTGCCTTGCCGCACAGCGACATGCCGAGGGGCCCGGGGAACATGTCGGGCTGGATCGTGAGCACTGTCGCGGACCAGGTCATTGGATGCCGACCTTCTTTTCGGACAGCTCGACATCCGCATGCAGGACTGCAACGCCCGTGTCGGAGAGCACGACGCGTCCCTCGTCCACGTCGACGAAGGGGACCATGCTGTCGGCGAAGGGGACAAGGCCCACCGTTCCGGATGCCATTTCGACTTCCATCAGGTCGCCGGCGCCGAAGTCCTGGAAGCCCACGACGTCACCGAGGCGGGTGCCGTTGCCGTCATAGACCGGCAGGCCAATGATGTCGGTCTGGTAGAATTCGCCCTCGTCGGCGTCATCATCCGGCAGGTCGTCGCGATCGATGCTCAGCTCGAGACCCTTCAGGGCTTCGGCCGCGTCGCGATCGGTAATGCCACGCACGGCCGCAATGACGATCTCGCCCTGCATGCGCGCCCGCTCGAGGTGGAAACGGCGGCCATCCGGCACCGTCACCATCCCGTAGGACGCGATGTCGAGCGGGTCCGCGGTGAAGCTTCTTATCTTCACCTCGCCCTTCAGTCCGTGGGCTGCGATTATCTTGCCCAGCAGGATCTGCTTGCCTGTCATTGCCGCTGTTCCGATCCGGAATGTGCGCGAGAAACCGGGACCAATCAGGCCGCGGCTTCCGCGGCCTTCTTCTCGGCGGCCAGTCGTTCCTGCGCCTTCTTGCGGGGCGCGGACTTCGACGGGTCGTTGAAGGCGGTCTTCTTCTTGGCGAGGCCCGCGTCAGCGAGGAAGCGCTCGATGCGGTCAGACGGCTGTGCGCCCTGGCTCAGCCAGTACTTCATGCGGTCGAGATCGAACTTCACGCGTTCGGCGTTGTCCTTGGGCAGGAGCGGGTTGTAGTGGCCAAGGCGCTCGATGAAGCGGCCATCGCGCGGGCAGCGCGCGTCGGCAACAACGATCTTGTAGAACGGGCGCTTCTTGGTTCCGCCGCGGGACATCCTGATTTTCAGCATCTGACAGTCTTTCCTTCCGTTATTCGTTGAAACGCAACAGCACCGTCCACCGGTGCAAACTATTTCTTGCCGGGAAAGCCCGGCGGCAGTGTGAAACCCGGTGGCAAGGCCTGCCCGCCCATCGCCTGGCCGCCAAGACCCGGCAGGGTCCCGCCTCCCGGCATGCGCGGCATGGAACCGCCAAACAGCGCGTTCATGAGTCCCTTGCCCTTACCCATCTTCTTCATCACATCGGCCATCTGGCGATGCATCTTGAGCAGCTTGTTCACCTCGGAGACCTCGACGCCCGAACCACTGGCTATGCGCTTGCGGCGCGAGCCATTCAGGACATCGGGGTTGCGGCGCTCCTCGCGCGTCATCGACAGGATGATCGCCTCCTGGCGCTTGAGCATGCGGTCATCGAGGCCGGCATTGGCCATCTGGTCCTTCATGCGACCAATGCCCGGCAGAAGGCTCATGATGCCCTGCATGCCGCCCATGCGGCGCATCTGGCGCAGCTGCTCGGCAAGATCGTCGAGGTCGAACTGACCCTTCTGCATCTTGCGCGCGAGCGCCTCGGCCTTTTCCTGGTCGATGGTCTCGGCGGCCTTCTCCACGAGGCTGACGACGTCGCCCTGCCCGAGGATGCGGCCTGCGATGCGGCGGGGGTGGAAGTCCTCGAGGGCGTCGATCTTCTCGCCCGTGCCCAGGAGCTTGATCGGCGCGCCGGTGATCGCGCGCATGGACAGGGCCGCGCCACCACGGCCGTCGCCGTCGATGCGGGTGAGCACGATGCCGGACAGGCCGATGCGCTCGTTGAACTGCTTGGCGACGTTGATGGAGTCCTGGCCGGCGAGGCTGTCGGCGACAAGCAGCGTCTCGATCGGCGCCGAGATGTTGCGGATCTCGGCGATCTCGGCCATGAGCGCCTCGTCGACATGCAGGCGGCCTGCCGTGTCGAGCATCAGCACATCGTATCCGGACAGCTTTGCTGCCTGCAGCGCGCGACGGGTGATGTCGGCCGGCGCCTGCCCCGCGATGATGGGCAGGGTGGCCACGCCAATCTGTTCGCCGAGGATCTTCAGCTGTTCCTGGGCTGCGGGCCTGCGCGTGTCGAGCGAGGCCATCAAGACCTTCTTGCGGTCGCGACCAGTCAGCCGCAGGGCGATCTTGGCCGTGGAGGTGGTCTTGCCCGAGCCCTGCAGGCCGACCATCATGACGACGGCAGGCGGCGTGATGTCGAGGCTGAGACCCGCGCTTTCCGTGCCAAGCGTTTCGACGAGTTCGTCGTGGACGATCTTGACGATCTGCTGGCCGGGCGTGACGGAGCGCAGCACGTCGGCGCCAATGGCGCGGGATCGCACCTTGGCGAGGAAGTCCTTGATGACCGGCAACGAGACGTCAGCCTCGATCAATGCAAGGCGCACTTCGCGCAGCGCTGCATCGACATCGGCTTCAGTGATCGCACCACGGCCGGTCAAGCCGTCGAAGACGGATGTCAGCCGATTGGTCAGGTTCTCAAACATTCACGTCCACGTCCGCGGTTTTTCCCGCGATTTGCCCAACACCTATCGCGCCCGCGGGCGCAACGCGCTGGCGGACGTTGACCCCAGACCCATTGTCCGGGGCGGATCGGCATCAGGGCGATCCAGGAATTTCGGGGCGGACCCTAGGGATGGGCTCCCCGTGCTGTCAAGGCTGTTCCCCTGCTCCCGGCCCCGATCGGGGGCTGGTTAACCGGCGCAGATCGACGCGGGGCCGCCTGGCCCGGCCTCGCGCTGGCGACCGTCCGGGGGCCTTGCGTGGCGCGGTTTTGACTGGCGGGGTCAGGGGGTGGCCCCTATATACACGCGCCATGGGTATCGCCTTCTACAAGATGAATGGCCTTGGCAACGACTTCGTGATCATCGATGCGCGGTCGCAGGCGGTCGCGTTCGGTGCGGAGGCTGCGAAAAGGATCGGTGACAGGCACCGGGGGGTCGGCTTCGACCAGCTGATCTCGATCGAGGCTGCGCCCGGGACCGCGGACGCCCTGATGCGCATCTGGAACCCCGATGGCAGCGCCGCCGGGGCTTGCGGCAACGGCGCGCGGTGCGTAGGCGAATTGCTGCTGGCGGAGGTTGGCCGAACCTCGGTGACGATCGCGGCGCCGGGCCGGCTGATCGTCTGTTCGCGGGCCGCAGACGGGCGTGTCACCGTCGATATGGGCGAGCCCAAGCTCGAGTGGCAGGACATTCCCCTCGCCGAGCGCATGGACACGCGGACGCTCGACATCAAGGTTGGTCCCATCGATGCGCCGGTGCTGTTCGGGCCGTCGGCGGTCAACATGGGCAACCCGCACTGCATCTTTTTCGTCGAGGACGCGCAAGCCCACGATCTGCACAAGATCGGGCCGATGCTGGAGCATCATCCGCTGTTTCCGGACCGCGCGAATATCAGCCTCGCGCAGGTGCGCTCGAAGGGCGCGATCCGGCTTCGCGTCTGGGAGCGGGGTGCGGGGCTCACGCAGGCCTGCGGTTCGGCTGCGTGCGCGAGCGTCGTTGCGGCGGCGCGCAAGCGACTGACGGACCGGCAGGTTCGGGTCGAGCTTGATGGCGGGCCGCTCGACATCCACTGGCGGGAGGACAATCACGTCCTCATGACGGGGGCGACGGAGCTGAATTTTACCGGAATGCTTGATGTGCGGTACTTCGCCAAGGGTGCCGCATGAGCGTCGAGATCATCACGCTGGGTTGCCGGCTCAACACCTATGAATCGGAAGTGATGCGGGCGAAGGCCACCGAGGCCGGCCTGCAGAATACCATCATCGTGAATACGTGCGCCGTCACGGGTGAGGCCGTGCGGCAGGCACGCCAGTCGATCCGTCGGGCCCGGCGCGAAAACCCGGATGCCCAGATCGTGGTGACGGGGTGCGCTGTACAGACAGACCCCGAGGCCTTTGCCGACATGCCGGAAGTGGACCGGGTGCTGGGGAACGCGGACAAGCTTGAAGCCTCGTCCTATGCGATCGATGTTCCGCAGACGCGCGTTCTGGTCAATGACATCATGTCGGTGCGCGAGACCGCATCGCACCTTGTCGCCGGCTTTGATGGCCGCGCGCGTGCTTTCGTCCAGGTTCAGAATGGCTGCGACCATCGCTGCACGTTCTGCATCATTCCCTATGGCCGCGGGCCTTCGCGCAGCGTGCCGGCGGGTGCCGTCGTCGACGACATCAAGCGGCTTGTGCAGCAGGGCGTGCGCGAGATCGTGCTGACGGGCGTCGACATCACGTCCTATGGGAGCGACCTGCCGGGGACACCGAAGCTCGGCCGCCTGGTGGACCAGATCCTGCGTCTGGTTCCAGACCTCCCCCGGTTGCGCCTGTCATCGCTGGATGTTGCCGAATGTGATGCGCAGCTTGTCGAACTGGCCATGCATGCGCCGCGGCTGATGCCGCATCTGCATCTTTCGCTGCAGGCCGGGCATGACATGATCCTCAAGCGCATGAAGCGGCGACACACGACGGCGCAGGCGGTCGATTTCTGCGTGATGCTGAGGGCGCGCCGGCCGGAGATCGTGTTTGGCGCCGACCTCATTGCCGGGTTCCCGACCGAGACCGACGAGATGTTCGCCTCGACGCTGCAGCATGTTCGCGACTGCGGACTGACATACCTGCATGTGTTCCCTTTCTCGGCGCGTGAGCGCACGCCAGCCGCGCGGATGCCCCAGGTCAACGGCGCGCTCATCAAGGCCCGCGCGGGAGCCCTGCGTACACTTGGCGCCGAAATGCTGTCCGACCATCTTGCGACGCTTGACGGGCGCGAGGTCGAGCTTCTCGTCGAGCAGGACCTGATCGGACGCAGCCCGACCTACGCACCGGTCAAGCTGTCGACGGCCCAGCAGGCGGGTTCGATCGTGCGGGCGCGCGTGACCGGATTTGACCGCCACTTCGCCTATGCAGAGGCTGCCTGATGTCGGAAACGGACGGAAAGAAACCCGGGTTCTTCGCCCGCCTGAAGGCCGGGCTCACACGCAGCACACAGGCCTTCACGCAGGGCATCACGCGCGTCTTCACGCGACGGCGGCTTGATCAGGCGGCACTCGATGAACTCGAGGAGCTCCTGATTGGCGCGGACATGGGCGCGAAGGTGGCGGCGGATGTCGTTGCGGAGCTGAAGCGCACGCGGTTCAATTCCGACGTCACGGAGGAGGAGATCCGCGGCGCGCTGTCCGAGGAGATCGTCAAGATCCTGCGGCGTGTGTCGAAGCCGTTGCTGATCCGGCCGGAACTGAAGCCGCATGTCGTACTCATGGCTGGCGTCAACGGTTCGGGCAAGACCACGACGATCGGGAAGCTTGCGCAGAAGTACAAGGGTGAAGGTCTCAAGGTCATGCTCGCGGCGGGCGACACATTTCGCGCTGCGGCGGTGGAGCAGCTCAAGGTATGGGGCGAGCGCACAGGCTGCCCGGTGATGGCCAAGGAGACAGGCGCGGATGCGGCCGGGCTTGCCTATGAAGCCCATGAGCGGGCGCGCAACGAGGGATACGACGTGCTGCTGATCGACACGGCGGGCCGGCTGCAGAACAAGGCGGGTCTCATGGCCGAGCTGGAGAAGATGGTTCGCGTCATCAAGAAGATCGATCCGGCCGCGCCACACAATGCGATCCTCGTGCTTGATGCCACGACGGGCCAGAACGCGGTGGCGCAGGCGGAGGTCTTTCGCGAGACCGCAAAGATCAGCGGCGTCATCATGACGAAGCTTGATGGGACGGCGCGCGGCGGCATCCTTGTGTCGATTGCCGAGAAATTCGACCTGCCCATCCACTATATCGGCGTTGGCGAGACGGCCGATGACCTGCAGGCCTTCGATGCCGAACAGTTTTCCCGCGCACTGGTCGGCGCCACCTCCAACCCTTCGCCTGGCTGATCGCGCGCCCGCCCAAAGGATGCAACCTGCATGAACTCGTTTCTGAAATTCCTGCTGGAACTCGGGCCGCTTGTCATCTTCTTTGCCTGCTACTATGCCCTGGGCATCATGCCGGCCACGGCGGTATTCATGGTGGCGACCGTGATCTCGGGTATCGTGACCTATGCGCTGACGCGGAAAGTGTCACCCCTCATCGTATTCAGCGCGGTCGTGGTGCTGATCTTCGGGGGGCTCACGATCTGGCTGAATGATGACCTGTTCATCAAGATGAAGCCGACGATCTATTACTTCGCCGTCTCCTTCATCCTTGCAGGCGGGCTGGCGACGGGCCGGCTCATCATCAGGGACATCATGGACATGGCCATCCAGCTGACCGAGCGCGGCTGGCATGTCTTCACCGTGCGCCTTGTGCTGTTCTTCTGCGCGCTGGGATGGCTCAACATCCATGTCGCGCAGAGCTATTCCTTCGAAACCTGGCTCTGGTTCAAGGTCTGGGGGTTCATCCCGCTGAACCTTTTGTTTTTCATGGCGCAGATGCCCCTTTTCATGCGCCACGAAATCAAGGCCGAGGAGCCGCCCGCCCCGCCGGCGTGAGAGCGTTCAGGTCAAGCCTGCGGAAGACGAAGGCGCCATCGCCAGAGTGCACGGGGCTTGCGTTTTTCGGTCTCAGCGCGACGAGTTCCAGAGTTTCCGGCGTGTCCGGAAGGACCGAGCGCTCAAACAGCGCGATGCGACCCCTGGCCTTGACTTCATGTTCGATCGTGATCGAGAGCGGCTTGTCGGCTGTGCCGAAGATGCGCGCCCAGACGGGCCTGCCGGCTGCCAGGCGCTCGGGCGAGACCAGCGGTTGACCTTCGAGAGTTACGGAGATGATGCCTGAACCTGGGGGAATGATCAGGCCGAAGACAAAGCCTGCGCGTACCGACCTGATCTGACCCGAGACGCTGACCCTGTCGCCGCGCTCTTCGCGTGTGACGATGTCGAGACGTGGCGCCTCCAGACGCGTGGTTGTCGCCTTGCGGGTGTAAGCCTGGGTCGGGACCAGCCCCGCGAGGTCGATGCTTTCCGGGGCCGGTCCGAAGCCTGCGCGCTGCATGAAGGCTTGGTCGACCGGCGTTTCCTGGACAATCCAACGCGCGTCACCCGTTTCCGCGTCCTGATGGTAGACGATATTGAGGGGGCGCGGGTTGTCTTTTGTATAGCCGGGCATGGCCGATGCGAGGGTGGCCGTGACCAGCGTCAGCGCGACGGGAATCAAGAGAACCGTGTTGCGAAGAGGCGCAACCATCATGAAAAGGGGCACGAGTGCCATCGCCAGCGGAAAGAGCGCAAGAAGCTTGAACTGGCTGAGCGGGAAGCCAACCACGGCGTCGAGGGCAAGCATGTGTCCGCTCCAGAACATGGCGATCGCCAGGAAGCCCGCGAGGGCGGCCCAGCGCATGGCTGAGGCGGGGGCGATGAATTGCCCGAGGCCTGCCACAAGCGCAACGAGGACGACGGGCCAGAGGAAGGCATAGGCAGCACCCGGAAGGGCGGCGGCGCTGGCGACTGCGAGCAACGACAGGAACAGCCAGTAGACGAGGCTCACGGCCTGCGGTGCCGCACGCGGCGCCAGCAGATGGGCCGTCATCGTCGCGACTGCAAAGGTTGCGCCGAGCAAGGCAATGCGTGCGGGCCAAGGGGCCTGATGGTCGAGGACGTGAACCTCGGGCCAGATCCCGAGCGGATATGAAAGGATCCAGCCGACGGCGAACATCACGAAGGGCAGGACGAGGAGCGAGGCCATGGACCAGATCGCGCCAGCCAGCGACAGGGACGAACGTCCCGTCGCGACAATGCCAACCAGCAAGACCAAAGCAGCCAAAGCCATCGGCAGGTTCAGCGATGCTGGCCAATGCACGAGGCCATTGCCGAACAAATCGAAATAGCTTGCGTCTTCCTGCGAGCGGAGGGTTTCAAGATCCTGCCCCTGCAGTGCCCTGACGAGGGCTGTAACCTGCTCGCCGTGATGGCGCAACGTGTTCCGGTCGAGGAGTTCGAGGTTGTCCATCGGCGTGTGGTAGCGCGCCGCGGCGCCGATCATCGCGAAATTATAGCCGTTCAGGCCTGCGCTTTTGTAGATCGTGAAGTCGGTGTCGTTGGGCAGGAGCCGGTATATCTCGTAGGCGAGCGAGTTCGACACCTGCGATCCGACGGCCCGGGCAAAGAGCCCGATGAGCCTGCTGTTGCCGCTGCCGGTCTCGAACATGATGGCTGGGCCTGTGTTGCCGCGGGCCTCCACGTTGACCACGATTCCCACCTGCTGCATCAGCGGATGGTTCCTGGCAAAGGCCACGGCACCCCTCAGCCCGGTTTCCTCGCCATCGGTGATGAGGAAGATCACGTCGTTGCGGGCGGGCGGACGTGCCTTCAGCGCGCGGGCGAGTTCCAGCATGACGACGACGCCGACACCGTCATCCCCGACGCCAGGTCCTGCGGGAACGCTGTCATAGTGGGCGGTCGCGAGGATGGCCCTGCCCTTGCCCGAGCCCTTGAGCACGGCGATGATGTTCTCGACTTGCGTACAGCCGACAGCCTTTTCCGGTGGTGCACACTGGAAGGTCGCCTGGACCTCCGGCGCGTAACCTGCGGCCCTGAACTGCGCGAGGATCCTGTCGCGCACACGTTGGTTTTCCGGGGAGCCAGTCGGATGGGGGACCTGCTCGGCCAGAAGTGCCTGCAGCGTGTCGTAGGCCCTTTCAGTTGCGAATGAACCGTCGCCTGCCTGCGGCGCATGGGTGAGCGACTGCCAGGCGAACAGAAAGGCCGCCACGACGGCAGCTGCAAACGCCAGCACAGGGAGGCCTGCCAGTCTGTTCATTTTGACTTCCTCGTTGCGGGCTTCGATTTGCCCTTGAACGTGCAGAGATCCTCGAGGGGACACTCGGCGCATTTCGGCCCACGGGCCAGACAGGTGTAGCGACCGTGCAGGATCAGCCAGTGATGGGCGTGCTGCATGAATTTTTCCGGCACGGCCTTCAGCAACTGCTCCTCGATGGCCAGCGGGGTCTTCCCCTTGGCCAGCCCCAGCCTCTGGGACACCCGAAAGACGTGGGTGTCGACAGCCATGGTAGGCACGCCAAACGCCATGTTGAGAACGACGTTGGCTGTCTTGCGGCCCACACCCGGGAGCCTTTCGAGTTCCTCGCGTGTCCTGGGAACCTCGCCGCCGTGATGATCGATCAGGTCCTGCGACAGCTTGATGACGTTCTTTGCCTTGGCCCTGAACAGGCCGATGGACTTGATGTGCCCGATCAGGCCGGCCTCGCCGAGGTCAAGCATCTCCTGGGGGGTGGTCACCGACCTGAAAAGGCTGGCGGTTGCGCGGTTGACGCCCTTGTCGGTCGCCTGGGCTGAAAGCACGACCGCAACGAGGAGTGTGTAGGGATTGACATGATCCAGCTCGCCTTTCGGGGACGGATTGGCCCGCGCGAGGCGGGCGAAGATCTGCTCTGCTTTTTCCGTGCGCCGCATTGACCATGTGTGGCAAGGGCTGAACCGGCTTTCAATCCCGTCTGGCGTGCCGCAAAAAGCTTTGATAGGATTATCGCATGGTTTCGAAAGACCAGCTGCTCATTCTTTGTGCCCGGATTGGCTACAATCCCTGAGGCGAGCGCTGCCGTGTTTCCTGTTGCCGGCAAAGTGATGCCTGCCTCCCCCTTTTCAGTTCCACTTCGAGCAAACGCCATGTCCAGCACGACCGCGACCCATAACCTGACCAAGCACTGGCAAGAACTTGATGCGAAGCACCACATCCACCCGTTTACCGAGACACAGGCCCTGAACAGGAAGGGCGTCCGTGTCATCGTGAAGGCCGACGGGGTTTATCTCTGGGACTCGGAGGGCAACCGGCTCATCGACGGGATGTCGGGGCTGTGGTGCGTCAATGTGGGCTATGGCCGTGCGGAGCTGGCCGAGGCGGCGGCGCAGGCAATGCGGCAACTGCCCTACTATAATGCGTTCTTCCAGACGACGAACCCCTACGCGACCGAACTCGCGGCGAAGCTTGCCTCCATCCTGCCGCCCGGTCTCGACAGGATCGTCTATGCGAATTCCGGGTCGGAGGCGAATGATACGGCGCTGAAGTTCATCCGGTACTACTGGAACCTCCAGGGCAAGAAGGACAAGAAGATCCACATCTCGCGGGAGTATGCCTATCACGGCGTGACGATGGCGGCGGCGTCTCTCTCGGGCCTGACGCCGATGCATCCGCAATTCGACCTGCCGCTGCCTGGCTTCGTGAAGGTGCCCACCGTCTACTGGTACGGTTTTGGGGGCGACCAGGATCCGGATGCCTATGGGCTTTCGGTGGCGCGAAAGCTTGAGGACAAGATCCTCGAGCTCGGACCTGACAATGTGGCGTCGTTCTCAGCCGAGCCCATCCATGGGGCGGGAGGGCTGATGTTCCCGCCCGACAGCTACTGGCCGGAGATCCAGCGCATCTGTCGCAAGTACGACGTGCTGCTCCATGTCGATGAAGTCATCACCGGCTTCGGGCGCACGGGCCGCTGGTTCGGCTCGCATACCTACGGGATCGCGCCAGACATCATGTCGATGGCAAAGGGCATTTCCTCGGGCTACCAGCCGATCTCGGCGGTCGCGCTTGGCAAGCGGATGGGAGATGCTTTCGCGACGGCGAACGAGGAGCTCGTGCACGGTTTCACCTGGTCGGGCCATCCCGTTGCGTGTGCCGTGTCCCTCAAGAACCTCGAGATCATCGAGCGCGAGGGCCTGGTCGAGCGGGTGCACGATGACATCGGACCCTATTTCCAGAAGGCCGTCGCCAGCCTTGCCGACCATCCGCTTGTCGGCGAGGTGCGCGGCAAGGGGCTTTTGGCGGCGATCGAGCTGGTGAAGGACAAGAGCCAGCGGACGTTCTTCGACCGGCAGATTGATGTGGGAACGATGTGCCGGAACCACTGTTTTTCGAACGGCCTGGTGATGCGGGCGATCCGCGACACAATGGTCCTGTCGCCGCCGCTCATCCTTACACGCGAACAAGCGGACGAGATCGTTCGCCTGGCACGCTATTGTTTCGACCAGACCGCGAAACAGCTCGGACTACCTACGAAATAGGTTGTGCGCTTGCGTGGCATCTTCACCACGGCACGAATGGAAAGTGTGGCGCCAAGGTTATAGTTATTAAGTTTGTGTAAGAGGCTAAAAAAAAGTTGCCGACTGTGACTTCTGCGCATATAGTCCCTGCAGATGGTCGTCATGACCTCGGTTTCGCGTTGCCCCCCCGCTAGCGGAGCCGAAGTTGACCATCTTTAGTGTCAGACAATCCCCTCCTGACACGTGGCGCGTCAAAGCGCGTTTTGGCCCCCGGTTGGACGCACAGCCGGGGGCCTTTCGTTTTAACCCCCTCCCCGTCAACCATTGACATCCATGACATCCCTGCTGATCGCGACCTGGAACATCAATTCCGTCCGGCTGCGGCTACCCCTGATCAAACAGCTGCTGGCCGCACACCCTCTTGACGTGCTGTGCCTGCAGGAAACCAAGGTGGCGGATGCCGAGTTTCCCAGCGCCGAGCTGAAGCGGCTCGGGTTTGCCCATTGCGCGATCAACGGACAGAAAGGGTATCACGGGGTCGCCGTGCTCTCCCGGGTTCCCCTGGAAAAGGTGGATGCGCGCGATTTCTGCTCCAAGGGCGATGCCCGGCACCTGAAGGTCGTGCTGCCGGGCGACGTCGAGCTTCATAATTTCTATGTGCCGGCGGGTGGCGACATTCCCGACCCCAAAGCCAACGACAAGTTTGCGCACAAGCTGCAGTTCCTCGAGGAAATGGAGAGCCTGTTCGCAAAGATGAAGTCGAAGCGGGCAGCGCGGCGTATCGTGGTGGGAGACCTGAACGTGGCGCCATTCGAGCACGATGTCTGGAGCCACAAGCAACTTCTCGATGTCGTCAGCCATACCCCGGCCGAGACCGAGCGCATGAAGGCGATCTACGCTGCACATGACTGGATCGACCTCACGCGGTCGGTCGTGCCGGCGGAACATAAGGTCTTCAGCTGGTGGAGCTACCGGAATGCCGACTGGGAGAAGTCGGACCGTGGCCGCCGGCTGGATCATTTCTGGATCAGTCCGGCCCTGAAGGCGGCTGCAAGCGAGCACCGGATCCTGCGCGAGGCGCGCAATTGGGAGCGACCCTCGGACCATGTCCCTGTTATGGCGCGCATCGCCATCTGAGCACGGCAGCGCCGTTTCCCGCGCTCAGGCCTTGGCCGGCCTCATGGCTGTTATCGCAATCGTGGAGGAGGCGGTTGCGACCAGAGCGCCCTCAGGTTCCCGCAGTTCTGCCTCGAGAAAGGCAACGGAGCTTCCGCGACGTATGGTGCTGGCCTCCGCCACAAGACGGGTGCCGGGCCTGCCCGGCCTGATGTAGCTGACCTTCATCTCGAGGGTCGGGGTGATCTGGCCCCATTCGATGCCAAGGCCTGCGGCAAGCGAAATCACATCGTCCATCATTGCTGCCGTCATGCCGCCGTGAAGCGCGCCGAACCGGTTGGCGAGCTGCTCGGATACCGTGTACGCCACGCGGACCCAGCCCCTGCCTACGTCGATGTCGAGGAGTTCCTGCCCAAGCAGGACGGCGGCTGGCGCGGGCCTTTTAAGGATCGCCTGGATGTTCGGGGGATAGGCCGCGGGGTTGGTGCGGTCGATGGGCATGTCAGGTTGTCTCCTTGCCGGCCCGGCTAGCATGGGCGGCGGCGAGCTCGCGGTTGGCATTGCTGAGCCGCAGGGCGAGCTCGCGCATGATCTCCAGCGTCATCTGCGGCAGGTCGCGCAGCAGCTGGAAGAACTGCTCCTTGCCGATGCGCAGGGCTTCGACGGGCTCACGCGCCGTGACCGAGGCCGAGCGCGGCATGTCGCCAAGCAAGGCCATTTCTCCCACGATGTTGTGCTGGCCAATCGTGGCAAGGATGACAGGACCTTGCGGCGTTTCCAGCGTCACGTCGACTTGCCCGCTCAGCAGCAGATAGGCGCAGTCGCCACGCTCGCCTTCGCGGAAGAGTACCGCACCTTCGGGAAACCTGAGGCGCTCGCTCGTGAAGGCGAGCAGTTTAAGCCTCGCCGTGTCTATGCTGGCAAAGAGCGGCACCTTGCGCAGCAATTCCACTTCGGCGTGAATGCTCATGTGCATCTACCCCTTCTTGTCATGTCAGGATCCCTGCGCCGGTTGCGAGGTTGTCGGCCTTCAGACGTCCATTCTCGAAGAGCAGCGTGCGTTCGAACCTGTCTGCGAGATCGTCCTTGGACAGCACCCAGATTGTCGCCCGCGACCGGCGGTGGGCGAGTACCCGTTCGACGATGCGCGCCTTCTGCGCGTCATCGAGATTGGCGAGGGCTCCGTTGACCACAAGGAATGCCGGGTCCTTGATCAGCGCGCGGGCCAGAGAGAGCTTCTGTCGCTGCACGGGAGACAGACGCTTGCCTCCTGTGCCGCAATTGAAGCTGAGGCCCGCCTCTATGATGAGGTCTCGTACATCAAGCCTGTCCAGCGTCTCGCGGACAAGATTGCCAACCCGCTCGTGCGCCTGAGCGGCCCCATGGGAGATACGGCCGAGGAGAATGTTGTCGAGGATGCTGGCCGCGGGGTTGTAGGCCTCTTCATTGTAGAAACTGATCCGGCCCTGAAGCTCCCGCGGAAGGGTATCCGCGAAGGTGCGCCTTACTGCGAGCAGGCGCTCTGTGACTTCCGGGTTCAGAATGCCCAGGCGGTGTCGGGCATCGACGTAGGGCATGGGCAGACCCGCAAGAGCGGCGCGGTCCGCATATGTCAGGCTTCCCGTGCGGGCGCGCCGGATGATCTGCTGGAACTGTGGCAGGCTGGCTGCCGGAATGAAGCCGTACTCCTCGAAGAACGGGTGGTCGGGTGGCAAGGTCGAGAACATCTCGACCATGGTTTCGGCAATGGAGAGGCCCATGGCCACGAGATGCTTCTCAAGGCCCTCTTCGGCCATGGCGCGCCTGAAGTGCGGCAACATCGGAAGGTTTGCAGGCTGCAAGGCCTGGTCGAGGCTGGTTCCGAAAAGTATGTTTTCGGCAACCGAAGCGTTGCGATCGTAGATATCCGGATCGAACCTCTCGACGAGGCCTTCGAAGCCGGGTTGTGCAAGGCGTTCGTGCAAGGCGAGGCGCGCCTCGACGATGCGTTCGGCCACGACCCCGTTGGAGGCCGGGTCGAGGCGCGACTGCAGACCGAACTGGTAGACGTCGTAATCAAGGCCAACGATCGAGAGGACCTCGATGATGCGATCGAGTATGCCTGCAGCGTCGGCCGTGCCGAGCGCGCTGTAGTCGGTCCAGTCCTGCCGGGCGTCGAGCGGCGGGTTGCCCGCGCGCTGAAGTTCCCTGAGCAGGCGGCGGCTGTCGGGTGCCGCGGCCGGGTCAACGGATCTCGGCTGCGTGCGCAAGCCATAAAGCAGATTGGTCCTGAGATCGACAGGGAAGAAGAAGGCATCGGCGCCGGCATAGGCAACCTGTCGGCCGGCCCTTGTGTCATCCATCCCGAAGAAGTCATCTTCACCTGCCCGGATCACGCCTTCGCGCAAAGCAAACTGCCGCGAGAGGGCCAACCCGAAGGCCTCCTTCCCGCCTCCGGCGGGGCCCGTGATGGCCACAGACTGGTGAGGTGCGAGGCGGGCATCGACGTCATCAAGCAGGACAAAGCCCGCGTCATCGGCGAGCTTCACGTTATTGAACTCGATCCGGTCCACGTCGGCCGTCGCGGTGGAGACTGGCGCCAGCCCCCCGGGCGGGCGCATGCCTTCGGGATGGAACTGCTCCATCACCTGATTGTACTTGATCTCGACATCCTGGCGCTGCAGGTCCCAGTCGATCAGTTCCTTGATCGGTCCGGGCAGGTCCTTGTAGGCGATGATCACGGCCACAAGCTGGCCCACATCGAGCTGGCCCATGATCACGAAGTAGCCGCCGGCTGCGTAGAATATGAAAGGCGTGAGCTGTGCGATGAAGTTGTTCAGCGACTTCACGAAATACTTGCGCTGATAGAGCTCGAAGCGGATGTCGAAGATGCGGCCAAGCCTTGCGATGATCTCTGCGCGCTCCCAGTTGCCGGTGCCCTGGCTGCGTATGTCGGCGCCGCCATCGACGAGCTCGCCTACGCGGCCTGCGAGCTCGCGCGCCTGCAGCTGGCGCAACTTGCCCAACCGCAATATGGGCCGGCGCAGGTAGGGAATGACCACAGCCTGTATCGCCACGATGGCGCCCGACACGAGGCCCAACCAGACATTCTGCACAAGGATGAACGTCATCGCGGTAATGGCCTGGCCTGCGAGGAATACCGGCCAGACGATTGCATCACCGGTGAAGCCGCCGAGAGGCTCGACCTCGTCCTTTACCATGGACGCCACCTCGGCCTGCTTCACACGGCGGAGGTGTGAAGGCGGGAAGCGCAGGATACGATCGACGAGTTCGAACCGGAGGCGTCGCAGCAGACGTTCGCCGAGCCTGCCCTTCATCGTGTTCACAAGGAACTTCAGGAAGCCGTTGAATCCTACCAATGCAAGAAAGGTCAGGCTGAGGGCGAACAGATAAGGCAGGCGCTCGAGCGGGATCCCGTAGAACACGTGCCATGTTCCAGCCAAACCCGGCGGCAGGAAGCCCGGCAGCGCGAAGGACAGCTGCAGGAAGGCCTGTGTCGCGCCTGGTTCCTCGAACCCGCCGCCCTGTATCGGGCCGTTGATGATGAGCTTGGGAAGCGTCAGGGTCAGGAAGTAGAATGGCTGCGCGAGCAGCGCGATCAGAAGGATGACGATCTGGTCGCGGCGTGAGTGCTGCCATATATAGCGGTACAGGGACTGGTGGCTGGACATCAGGTTCCGATCGGCTCTCCGCGTCGCCGGGATGCACTGCGGCAGGGTTCACCTTGCCGATACGCCCGTTGGTGAAATAATGATCCGGATTGGCGCAACAGACAACGTCCCGAGAGGTTCATCATTACATCGACTGCGGCACGCGTCCTGATCTACAGCCATGACAGTTTCGGGCTGGGCCATATCCGACGCTGCCGGACCATAGCGCATGCCCTTGCCGAGGCCATCCCGAAACTTCGGGTGCTGATCGTATCGGGTTCGCCGATCATCGGCAGCTTCGACTTCAAGACCCGTGTGGACTTCGTGCGGGTACCGGGAATCATCAAGCTGCGCAGCGGCGAGTATGTGCCGCTGGGTGTGCATGGCCCGATCGACTCGACGACCGCATTGCGGGCGTCCCTGATCCGTGAGACGGCGCTCAGCTTTGCGCCCGACCTTTTCATCGTCGACAAAGAGCCGCTGGGCCTGCGGGGCGAGCTGGAGGGGACCCTCTCTGCCCTCAAGGCGCGGGGGACGCGTCTTGTACTGGGACTGCGAGATGTCCTGGACGAGCCACGGGCGCTGGCGGCGGAGTGGACCCGCAAGAATGCGGTTGGGGCCCTGGAGAACCTCTATGATGACATCCTTGTCTATGGGCTGCGTGAGATCCATGATCCGCTTGAGGGGCTGGACTTGCCGGCGGACGTCACCGCACGGGTTCGCTACACGGGCTACCTGAGGCGGAGCCTTCCGGCCTCCGGGCCGACCCACCGTGTGCCGGACATCGGCGAGAGGGTGCTCGTCACTGCCGGCGGGGGTGGAGATGGCGAGACGCTGATCGATTGGGTCATCTCGGCTTACGAAAAGAGCGGTGCAAACCTGCCGAAGGCGCTTGTCGTACCTGGTCCCTTCATGAGCGCGGACATGCGCCAGGGGTTCGAGGCGCGCATGGCGCGGCTGCCTGTCCTTCAGTCCCTCACCTTCGAGCCACGCATGGAACACCTCGTGGCAGAAGCGCGCGCCGTCGTCTGCATGGGTGGCTACAACACGTTCTGCGAGATCCTGTCGTTCGACAAGCGTGCGGTGCTGGTGCCCCGCCGCGTGCCGCGCTGCGAGCAGACCATCCGGGCGCAGGCTGCCAAGCGGCTAAGGCTTGCGCGCTGGGTTCCGGAACCCGAAACTGGAGACGCTGCCGGCGTGAGGCCGATCGTGGAAGCCATCGGCGCCCTGGATGCCCAGCCCCGGCCATCGCTGCATGCGCCAGCCGGGCTTCTCGATGGCCTCGAGAATGTCGTTGCCCACTGCCGCTCGGTGCTCGGACTTTCCACGGTGATGCGATGACGGCGGCTGAAGCTCCGCTTGCGATCGTCGTGAAGGGTTATCCACGCCTGTCCGAGACCTTCATCGCCCGCGAACTTGCCGGGCTTCAGTGCCGGGGGATCGCCTTTTCGCTCCATGCGTTGCGCCGTCCGTCGGCTGATGCGCGGCTGACGCGCTATGAACCGCGGCTGGCCTGCGATTACCTGCCGGAGTACCTGCACGAGGCGCCGCTCGTGGTTGCGCGCGCTGTCGCGGTGGCAGCCACACTTCCTGGCTTTGCAACGGCTGCCCGCGCGTTCCGCCGAGACCTCGCACGCGATCCAGGCCGTGCCCGGGTGCGGCGGTTCGGGCAAGCCTGCGTGCTTGCGCAACGGCTTGGAACTGATGTTCGCCACATCCATTGCCACTTCGCCCATAGCCCGGCATCGGTCACTCGCTATGCCGCTCTTTTGCTGGAGATCGGCTACAGCGTATCGGCGCATGCAAAGGATGTCTGGACCACGCCGGACTGGGATCTTCGCGACAAGCTGTCGGAGGCGGCCTTTGTTGTGACATGCAACAGCGCGGCGCGGGAACGGCTGCTTGGCCTCACACCGGGTTGCAGGCTGTCGCTTGTGCATCACGGGGTCGCTGCCAAGCTCGTGAGGCCGTCGGTTTCACCCTCAACGCGTGACGGATCGGATGCGGGTGCGGCGGTGCGGCTGGTCTCGGTTGCGCGGGCGGTCGAGAAGAAGGGCCTGCATCACCTGCTTGAAGCGGTGGCGCGGCTGGCGGGACGGGTCCATGTCGAACTTGCGCATTTCGGGGATGGGCCGCTGCTCGGGCGGCTGCAGGAACATGTCGTGTCCTTGGGCTTGCAGAGCGCGGTGACGCTTCATGGCGGTCGGCCACATGACGAGATCATTACGGCGATGGACGGCGCCGATATTCTGGTCTTTCCGGCGGATGTGGCCGCGGATGGCGACCGGGACGGGCTGCCGAATGTCGTGCTTGAGGCCCAGGCCCGGGGACTGTGCGTGGTGGCGTGCGATGCGGGCGGTGTCGGGGATGCGGTGCATGACGGGGTTACGGGCGCACTTGTCCCGCGCGGTGATCCTGAAGCGCTTGCGCGCCGGATCGAGGCCCTTTGCCGCCAGCCGCATGAACGCGCGCGGATGGCCCGCGGGGCGCTCGAGATGAATGTGCCGCTCTTCGATGCGGCGCGGGGTCATGACCAGATCGCTGCCTTGCTGCGGCAGGCTGCGGGTGTCGCATGAAGGTGATTTTCCATTCGCCGTTTGTGGCCGCAGATGCAGGGGCTGCTTCCGGCGCCTCACGGATGGCCATGCTGCTGCAGCGTGCGCTCGCGCTTGGCGGCGCTTCGGTGGCCTGCCCACCCCTACCGCTGACGCGGGAGGGAAACGGCGATCTTGAACAGCAGTTACGCCTGAAGGTCCGTGCCGAGGAGGCGGGGCGAGATCTTCTTGCGCAGATTGCCTCGGGGCGCGTGGCGCGGCCTGAGGTGTGGTTCAGCTATCATGCCTACTACAAATCTCCGGACTGGATCGGGCCGCTGGTGTGCGAGACACTGGGCGTGCCCTATGTGATCGCCGAAGGATCGCATGCGCCCAAGCGCGCGCAGGGGCCGTGGCGCCTTGGACACGAGGGTTCGACGCGAGCCCTTGGCGCGGCGCGGCTTCTCCTGGCGATGACGGCGTTTGACCGGTATTGCCTTGAGCAGATTGCGCCAGGGCGCGTGCATGACTTGAAGCCCTTCATCGATGCGAATGCGTGGCTGCAGCCTTTGCGCGCAGATTTGTTTGGCGGGCGGCTGCTGTCGGCTGGCATGATGCGCGATGAGCGCAAGCTTGAGAGCTTTCGGCTTGCCTGCGATGTGATGAGGGCCCTTCCTGACGCTGGCTTCACGCTGGACATCGCGGGAGACGGGACGTATCGGGCCGCAGTCGAAGCGCTGTTCTTGCATGACGGCTTGCGCGAGCGCGTGCGCTTTCACGGCGCGCTGCCACCGGCGGAACTGCGGGACCTCATGGGCAGGAGCGATGTCTTCCTCTGGCCCGGGATCGGGGAGGCTTATGGACTGACCTATCTCGAGGCACAGGCCAGCGGCCTTCCGGTGGTCGCCTGTCGCAACAGGGGTGTGGGCGACGTGGTGCTTGATGGTGAGACAGGGGTCCTGTGTGCGCCCGGTGACGTTGCGGGACTTGCCTCAACCGTCCTTGCCCTGGCTTGCGACCATCAACGATGGATCCGCATGGCGGGCCGGGCGCAGGCTTTCGTGCAGGCCGAGCGGTCGCTCGGGAGTGCCAGCAAGCGCCTGATGGACCTCATGAACGCGGTGGTCACGTGAGCGGGCGGATCCTGATCTGGACGCAGCACCTTCTGGGTGTCGGGCATTTCATGCGGACCGCGCATATCGCGCAAGGTCTTGGCGAGAGTGGCTACGAGGTCGTGGTGGCGAGCGGCGGCGTGACGCCGTCAGGGTTTGCCACGAAGGATTATCGGCTTGTTCCGCTGCCAGCCGTGCAGGCCAAGGATGCGTTCTTTGATGCGCTTGTGGATGCATCGGGCGCGGATGTCACACCCGCACTCATGGATCAGCGTCGGCGGATTCTGCTTTCGCTGGAGGATACGCTGCAGCCGGACTGCATCATCACCGAGACCTTTCCCTTCGGGCGACGGCTGGTGGAGGACGAGGTGCTGGCGCTGCTGGCGCGGGTGCGCCGTGGCGGGCGTCGTGTGTGCATCGCGGCCTCGGTGCGGGATGTGCTGCAGCGGCCGCGCAAGGATGCCCGGGCGCTGGCCATGGTCGCGCGGGCGCGCGAAGCCTATGACCTCGTGCTTGTCCATGGCGACCCGACGCTGATCCCGGTGGCCCATTCCTTCCCAGAGATGGATTTGATCGATGACCTGGTCTGCTACACAGGGTATGTGGGACCAAGATGGCCAGAGCCGCAAGCCGAGCGGCGGGGTGTGCTTGTGTCGGCCGGTGGCGGTGCTGTCGGGGAAGCCCTGCTTGCGGCTGCCGTCGCGGCAAAGCCGCTCACGCGGCTGCGAGACGAGGAGTGGCTGGTTGTAAGTGGTCCCTTGTCTCAGCCAAGGGTGCAGGAGGCTGGCGGGATCCGGTTCGTGCGCGCGCTGCCCGACCTGCCGGCCAAACTTGCGCGTTCGGTCCTGTCCATCAGTCAGGCCGGCTACAACACCATGACCGAAACGCTGGCCGCGGGAACACCGTGCGTGGCTGTTCCCTTCGAGACAGACCGCGAAAGGGAGCAGATCACGCGTGCGCAGCGCCTGAATGCCCTCGATCTCGTTTCCGTGGTGAGATCCCGCGATCTTACGCCCGAGGCACTGGCGCAGGCAGTCGATGATCGCATTGACAGGGGAATGGCCGTGCATGGCGTGAACCTGAAGGGTGTGGCCGGTACTGTCGCGGCGATCCGTGCCCTGGTGGGTGGTGCGTGATGTGGCGGGATGTCGTCATGGAACTCGACACCTGGCATCGGGAGCGCCGCGTTGCCCTGTTGTGGTGGCGTGATGACGATGCGACCGACGCGACGGAGCAGCTCGGCGCGCTGTTTCGTCTTACGGGCCGGTTCAAGGTTCCCGTTGCGCTTTCGGTCATTCCCACACGCTTTACGCGCCGGCTGGTGCAGCAGGTGCAGCGCCATCCCGGCACCAGCGTGCTGGTCCACGGTCACGCGCATGTCAACCACGCGCCGGAGGGATGGGCCAAGAGCGAGTTCGGCGGTACCCGCAAGCTGTCGCAGATGGAGGACGAGCTCAAGGCCGGGCTTGTCCTGCTGCGGCAGGGTTTTGGTCCGCTGGCGCTGCCGGTCCTGGTGCCGCCGTGGAACCGGATGGCGCCGCGGCTGGTGGGGCGCCTGCCAGCGCTTGGTTATCGCGGGATTTCCGCGTGGAAACCTCGATTGCCGGACGAAAAGTCCGGGCCGCTTGTGCGCGTCAACACGCATCTCGACCCGATTGACTGGCGGCACGGGCGGATACCAAAGGATGATCGCGCCGTTGCGGCAGCGCTGCTGCGAAAGCTACGATGGCGGCGCGCGCATCCGGAACGGGCGGACGAACCGCTTGGCCTGCTGACGCATCACCTGCTCTGGGGGCCCGAGATCGAGCATGTCATTGTCAATGTCTTCAGCCACACGCGAAACCACCCGGCGGTGCGATGGTTGTCGGCGCGAACGGTCTTCAGGGCCTGACGGGAGATGAAGACACGATGGCATCGCCGCACCATCCTGATGGAGGCCGCCCGCAGCGGCACGGCGCTTGTTGCGGCGGGACTGGTGTCCCTTCTCCAGCCGCTGCTGTCGCCGTGGCAATTGCTCCTGCTGCCCCTTGTTGTGCTTTTCGCTGTCTCGTTCTTGAACTGCGTCGTGCGTGCGATGAGCGAACTCTCGGTCGATGACGCGGGTGTCGTTGTGACCCGGGGCTTCCTGCCGACCCACCGTCTTGATTGGTCAGACGTGACGTCACTGGAGGTGCGGATCTTTCCGCTGGGACGCTATCGCAAGGCGACACTGGCCGATTTCAAGCTTCGGGGGCGAGCGGGCGACATGCTGATCGACGACGGGCTGGAGGGTTTCCATGAGGTCCTCGGACAAGCGTGGCGCGAGACCCGAGTGCGCGGCGTTGATGTGTCCGATCTCAGCCGCACGAACCTGATAGCGCTCGGGCTTGCCCCGTCGCAGGAGAGGTGAGATGGACACCTTGCTGCGGATCCGGAACCTGACCGTCGAGGCGGGCCCGCGGACGTCGCGACGCAGCATCCTTCGTTCGGTAAACATCGAGGTGCCGCGGGGACAGTGCGTGGCGCTTGTGGGGGAAAGCGGATCGGGCAAGTCAACAATCTGCAACGCGGTGCTTGGCCTGCTGCCCGGCGGCCTTACGCAGCGCTCGGGTGAGATCCTGTTCGCGAGCACGCCGCATGAGGTTGACCTGTGCACGCTTGGTGACAGTCAGATGCGAGAGTTGCGCGGCAAGGCCATCGCCATGGCGTTCCAGGAACCATCGGCTGCGTTCTCGTCGGTGATGACCATCGGGGCGATGCTGTCGGAGATGCTTGAGGCCCATGAGCCCGGCCTTGACCGGAGCGGGCGTGACGCGCGTGTCCACGAAATGCTTGCGCTTGTTGGCTTTCCCGATCCCAAGGCCGCTGCCGGCCGGTATCCATTCGAACTCAGCGGCGGATTGAGGCAGCGGGCCATGATCGCGAGTGCCCTGATATGCAAGCCCCCGCTCGTGATTGCCGATGAACCGACATCGGCGCTGGATGTGACCGTACAGGCGCTGACGCTGAAGCTGCTTGCCAAGCTGCAGGACCGGCTTGGACTCAGCCTGCTCCTCGTTACGCATGACCTTGGCGTGGTCGCCAACATCGCGGATCAGGTGGTGGTGCTGAAAGACGGCAATGTCGAGGAGGCGGGAAGCGTCTCGCAGGTCCTCGGGCAGCCCGCTTCCACCTACACACGATTCCTGCTGTCGCAGGTGCCACGTCTCTCGGGTCCGCTGATGCCAATCCAGCCGCAATGCGCCAGCGGTGCGGCGACACAGGCGCTTGCGGATGTCTGGAAGGACCGCATCGGCCCTGCCCCCGGTACCCGGCTCATAACGCTGCAGACTGTCAGCAAGCGGTTCACGGCGCGCAAGCGATCGGCTGCGGGCTTGGTGGAAACGGTCGATGCGGTGCTTGGGGCCAGCCTCCAGATCGATGCCGGCGGGTGCGTGGGGCTGGTCGGCGAGAGCGGCTGCGGCAAGTCCACGCTGTCGAAGCTCATCTTGCGGGTGCTGCAGCCCGACAGCGGTCGCATCGAGACATTCGATGGCAAGCGCATGCGCGATGTCGCCAGCCTCGAGGGGCAAGCCCTGCGGTCTTACCGAAGCCGCGTGCAGTATGTATTCCAGGATCCGTTTGCCTCGCTCAATCCCCGCATGACGGCTGAAGACATCGTCACGGAGCCGTTCGTGATCCATGGTCTTGGCACGCGCACCGATCGGCGACAGTGGGCGCAGGCGCTCATGGAACTTGTCGGCCTCAGCGGATCGATGCTGGTGCGACATCCCAATGCGTTCTCCGGTGGCCAGCGCCAGCGGCTTGGCATTGCACGGGCGCTTGCGCTGGGTCCGGATGTTCTGGTGTGTGACGAGCCTGTCTCGGCACTTGACGTTTCGGTACAGGCGCAGATCCTCGGCCTGCTCGAGGGGCTGCGGCTTGACCTGAATGTGGCAACCCTGTTCGTAAGCCACAACCTGGCCGTGGTGCGGTCGGTCGCGCAGAAGGTGTGCGTGATGTGCAGCGGGCGGATTGTCGAGGCGGCGCCGACGGCCACCCTGTTTTCCAATCCGGTGCATCCCTACACGATCGCCTTGCTGGCAGCCCATCCGGAGCCCGATCTCGGGCGAAAGCTGGACCTGACTGCGCTGATGGAGGGCCGGGCCTCGGATCCTGCTGCGTGGCTGGAACCTTACCGATTGCAGCCGGGTCAGGTTCCCCAATACAAGACGGTTGGCGAAGACCATCTGGTCGCGATTGCCTGATCCCATGGTGAAAATGATGCGCTTTGGACGCCTGATTGCCGCTATCCTGGTCCTTCTGGGAGCCATCACCGGAACGGCCATCGCCGCGCCTGCGACCTTGCAGGAAACTCCGTTGCTCGCGCCGCTCGTCGCGCAGGGCAAGCTGCCGCCCGTGGCGCAGCGTGTGCCGAGCGAGCCGGCGGTGGCCGACACGTCAGCGCCGGGACGCAAGGCCGGACGGCCGGGCGGTACGCTCAGGACCCTGATGAGCAAGGAGAAGGATATCCGCCTCATCAGCACGTGGAGCTATGCGCGGCTCGTCGGATGGACGCCCGCGCTGACGCTGCAGCCGGACCTGCTCCAGTCGATGGATGTAAAGGACGGGCGCATCTTCACCTTCAGGATAAGGCCGGGACACAGGTGGTCGGATGGCGTGAAGTTTACTTCGGAGGACTTCCGCTATTTCTGGGAGGACGTTGCAAACAATCCCGAACTCTCGCCGAAGGGTCCCCCGTCGGACATCCTGAATGATGGCGAGGCCCCCAAGGTCGAGATCATCGATGCGCTGACGGTGCGCTATACGTGGTCGAAGCCGAATGCGCGCTTCCTTCCGGTGCTTGCGCAGGCGCGTGAGCCCTACATCTACAGGCCCGCCCATTACCTGAAGCAGTTCCACGCGCGCCACGCGACCAAGGCCCAGCTCGATGCGGTTGTGTCGAAGAGGAAAATGAGATCGTGGGCGCAGCTGCACAACCAGATGGACAGCATGGGGAACAATGACAACCCCGCCCTGCCCACGCTGCAGGCCTGGGTGCCGGTCACGGAGGTTCCTGCGACCCGCGTGATCTTCAGGCGCAATCCCTATTATCACCGCGTTGACGCCAATGGTGTTCAGCTTCCCTATATCGACACGATCGAGGTCTCGATCGTCGATGGCGGGCTCATAGCCGCAAAGACTGCGGCGGGGGACAGCGACCTGCAGGCGCGAGGGCTTTCGTTCGGCGACGTTTCGGTGCTGAAGGCCAACGAAGCGAAGGGGCAATACGTGCTGCGTACCTGGCCCATCGGCAAGGGATCGCACTTCGCGCTCTATCCGAACCTGAATGCAAGTGACGAGACGTGGCGCAAGCTGATGCGGGACGTTCGTTTCCGGCAGGGGCTGTCGCTGGCGATCAACCGGCAGGACCTCAACAAGTCGCTGTTCTTCGGGCTGGCCTCGGAGAGCGCCAATGCCGTGCTCAAGGCCTCACCGCTCTACACGGCCGCGAATGCCGCGGCGCATGCGGGATTTGACCCTAAGCGCGCGAATGCACTGCTTGATGCCGCAGGCCTTTCGGAACGGGACAGCGAGGGGATGCGTCGCCTGCCTGACGGGCGCAAGCTCGAACTCATCGTCGACATCGCGGGAGAAACCAAGGAGGAGACCGACATCCTGCAGCTTGTCATGCAGCATTTCAGGGCTGTCGGCATTCGCCTGATCATCAAGCCGTCGGACAGATCACTGATGCGCAACCGCGCCTATTCGGGAGAGGCCATCATGACGGGGCTCTCGGGGTGGGACATGGGCATTCCCTCGCCTGACATGAGCCCGGACGAACTGGCGCCAACCCGACAGGACACACTGGCCTGGCCCAAGTGGGGCAATCATTTCGAGACAGGGGGCAAGGCCGGACAGGCGCCCGACCTGGCCGAAGCGCGGACGCTGCTTGCCCTGAATGCGCAATGGAATGCCGCGCGCTCGCGCAAGGGACGCGAAGCGATCTGGGCGCGCATGCTCTCGATCCACGCCGAGCAGGCCTTCATCATCGGCACCGTATCGGGGGTGCTGCAACCCGTCGTGGTCAATCGCAGGTTGAACAATGTGCCGACCAAGGGTGTCTTCTCCTGGGATCCCGGCGGGCAGTTCGGCATGTACAGGATGGACGAGTTCTGGTTCAGCCGCTGAGCGGGCGGCGGGGCGAAGGGCGAGGTAGAGAGGCTGCATGCTGAGGTTCATCGTCGAGCGCTTGTTGCTGATGGTGCCGACGTTTGTTGCCATCGCAGGCCTCATCTTCATCACGATCCAATTGCCGCCCGGCGATATCCTGTCGAACGAGATTGCCGAATTGCAGGCACAGGGTGACAGCGCGGCGGCAGCCCGGGTCGAGTTCCTGCGGCGTGAACATTCCCTCGACAGACCCTTCGTCGAGCAGTTCGGGATCTGGCTTGGCGTTTGGCCAGGACCGCGCGGGTTCTCCGGCCTGCTGCAGGGAGACCTTGGTCCCTCGTTCGAATTCAACAAGCCTGTTGCCGACGTGGTGGGCTATGCGCTGGGGCCCACGATAGCCGTGAATGTGCTGGCTGTGCTTACGGTCTATCTGCTTGCCATTCCGCTCGGCGTACTTGCGGCCGTGCGCAAAAATGGCGTTTTCGACCACCTGATTGCGCTGTTTGCCTATGTTGCCGTTGCGACCCCCGGGTTCCTGCTGGCGCTGCTGGTGCTCAGCTATTCGAATTCCTGGTTCGGGATTTCGATCGGCGGGCTCATCGATCCGGACCTTGCAGATCGCTGGTGGACGCCTGAGGGCCTGATGTCGATGGCCGCCCATGGTGCCGTCGCGGTCGTGGTTATCGCGTTCTCCGGCGTAGGAGCGATGACGCGACGGCTGCGGGCGAACGTGCTCGATGAACTGAACAAGCCCTATGTCATTGCCGCGCGCGCGCGCGGGGTCAGCGAGACGCGACTGCTTGTGCGCTATCCGGTGCGCATGGCGCTCATTCCCTTTGTCGCCGATATCGGCAACCTGCTGCCGTCGCTGGTTTCGGGCTCGGTGATCGTATCAGTCGTGCTGAGCTTGCCTACGGTCGGCCCGATCCTCGTCCGCGCCCTGCAGGCACAGGACCTGTTCCTGTCCGGGTTCATCCTGCTGTTTGCCGCCGGGCTTACGCTTGTCGGCGCGCTTGTTTCGGACCTGCTGCTCGCGCTCATCGATCCGCGTGTCCGCCTTGGCAAGGCGCTTGACCGATGAGCGCGGAAGGGCTCACCGATGGCACTGCCCTGCCACGGCCCGAGGGGCTGGTGCGGCGCCTGCGGCGCCGGCGCGCCGCTTTTGCATCGCTGGTGTTCCTTGCCTTTCTCTATGCATTGCTGCCGTTCGTGGAGATCATCGCGCCCTATGCGCCCGAGACGCGCAGCAATGACCATATCTACATGCCGCCAATGGCCGTTCGCCTCTTGCATGAGGGGCGGCTGACGGTGCCGCATGTGCTTGCAATGCAAAGCACACTGGATACCGAGACTTTCCAGCGTCGGTTCATCGCAGACCCCACGCAACCGCAGGCGTTGCGCTTCCTGTGTACAGGGGACGCCTACATGCTCTGGGGCCTCATTCCCGGCAATTTCCACCTGGTCTGCCCTCCAGAGGGTGGGCGGTTCCATCTGCTGGGAACGGATCGACTGGGGCGGGACATTTTCAGCCGGATCCTGCACGGGGCGCGCATCTCGCTGACCATCGGGCTGATCGGTGTTGCGATCAGCTTCTTTCTCGGGTGCCTGCTTGGAGGACTTGCCGGCTATGCGGGTGGCCGGGTGGACGCACTCGTGCTCAGGCTCATCGAGATCCTGAGGGCTATCCCCGAACTGCCCCTGTGGATGGCGCTGGCGGCAGCCCTGCCAGCGAACTGGTCTGCAATCTCCGTCTATTTCGGCATCACGATCATCCTTGGGCTGCTCGACTGGCCCGGCCTCGCGCGGGCGGTCCGGGCCAAGATCATGTCACTAAGGGAGGAAGATTACGTGGTAGCGGCAGAGTTGCTTGGCGCCAGCCGCAGCCGTGTCCTGTTCCTGCACATGCTTCCCAATTTCTCGGGCCACCTGATCGTCAGCCTGACCATGGCGGTGCCGGCGATGATCCTGGGTGAGACCGCCCTGTCCTTCCTGGGGCTCGGCCTGAGGCCGCCGGTCGTCAGCTGGGGGGTTCTGCTCAATGACGCCCAGAGCGTGAGTGCAGTTGAGCTCTATCCCTGGTTGCTGGCCCCGCTCGTCCCTGTCGTCGCTGTGGTCCTTGCCTTCAACGTGCTGGGGGACGGTCTCAGGGACATAACCGATCCGTATCGGCGCCCCTCTTCGTAACCATAGATTCATCACATCTTCGAGAGGAACAGGGTCCTAAGGCAAACATTAGTTTGATGATGTGAGACTGCTTTCCTATATACGTAAACAAAATATCTCTGGCTGGCGGGTGAATATCATGGGTGGTGGAGGCGTGGCCGGGGCTGGCGCGTCGGGTGACATCGGGCGCGTGCTGGGTGTCGGCAGCAAGAAGATTCCGCTGTGGCGTCGCTGGTGGGTGCTGCTCATAGCGGGGCTTCTGGTCGCGGGTGGCGCTTGGTATCTGCTGACCCCTGCGAAGCCCACCGTCTATATCCGCGGAAAGGCCGAGGTTTCCACGATCCGGTCGATCGTCACGGCGACCGGTACGCTGCAACCCATGGACAAGGTTACGGTCGGCGCCGAGGTCTCCGGACGGATCGACGAGGTTCTTGTCGACTTCAACCACAAGGTTACCAAGGGACAGGTCATCGCGCGGATCAATACCGAAGAACTGAATGCGCGCGCGCAGCAGGCCCTTGCGGCCGTGGCGCAGGTCGAGGCGACGTTGGCCAAGGCCGAGGGTGATCTTTCACGGGCCATAGCGCTGCGTGACAAGGGGTTCGTGTCTTCGGCTGCGTATGATGCGGCGCTTGCCGCACGCAAGACGGCGGCGGCGAACCTGAAGTCTGCGCGTGCGCAGGCCGAGCAGGCGCAGGCAAACCTGGCCAAGGCAGCCATCCTCTCGCCCATCGACGGCATCGTGCTCGACCGGAAGATCGAACGCGGGCAGACTGTCGCCGCCAGCTTCCAGGCGCCTGAGCTGTTCATCATCGCCTCGGACCTCAGCAAGCTGAAACTGACGGTGGACATCGACGAGGCCGACATCGGCGAGGTTACCGTCGGACAGGACGCGACCTTCACGGTTGATGCCTATCCCTCGCAGGTCTTCAAGGCGAAGGTGGTCGAATTGCGCAACGCCGCGCGGACGATCCAGAACGTCGTGACGTACCAAGGCGTGCTCAGCGTGGAGAACGACAAGGGGCTGCTCAAGCCCGGCATGACGGCCACGGCCGACATCTCGGTCAAGACGGCGGAGAACGTTGTCAGTGTTCCCAATGGTGCATTGAGGTTCTCGCCGCAGACGGCAGCGCCTGCCGCCAGCATGGCACCAACGGCGACCATTGCGCCGACCGACCCGATCAGCTCGGGCAAAGGCAAGCTGTGGATTGAGGTCAAAGGCAAGGAGCCCGAGGTCCGGGATGTCACGCTCGGCATCACGGACGGCCAGCGGACGCAGATCACCAGCCCCAACGTCAAGGCGGGCGATGAATTCATCCTCGATGTGGACCAACAGTCCGGTTCGGGGCGCTAACGCGGCATGACCGACGCCCCACTGATCCGCTTTGACCAGGTGTCCAAGATCTACGGCAAGGGCGAAGCGGAGGTGCGCGCGCTCGACGGTGTGGACCTGACGATCAACGATGGCGAGTTCGTTGCGATCATGGGACCTTCCGGGTCGGGCAAGTCGACGGCCATGAACATACTGGGATGCCTCGATACGCCCACCAGCGGGCGTTATTACTTTCGCGGGATCGACGTCGGCACACTTGATCGGTCGCAGCGTGCGCTGTTGCGGCGGCACTATATCGGCTTCGTGTTCCAGGGGTTCAACCTGTTGAAGCGCACCACGGCGCGCGAGAACCTGGAGCTTCCCCTGATCTACCGGCGCGAGTCGGTCGGGCAACGCCGGAAGGCGGCGCTCAAGGCGCTTGACCTGGTCGGGCTGTCGGACCGCGCGAACCACACATCTTCCGAGCTTTCGGGCGGACAACAGCAGCGCGTTGCCATTGCGCGGGCCCTTGTGACCGAGCCTGCAGTGATCTTCGCTGATGAACCAACGGGAAACCTCGACAGCTCGCGCAGCCATGAGATCATGAAGCTGCTCGATGAGCTCAACCAGACCCGAAAGATCACTATCGTGCTTGTGACGCACGAGGATGATATTGCTGCCTATGCCAAGCGGCAGATCCGGTTCCGTGATGGCAAGATTGCCTCGGATACCGTGACGCGCGGGAGCGTGCCGGCATGATCTGGATCACGCTGCAGCTGGCATTCCGGGAGCTCAGGGCCAACATCCTGCGGTCGCTGCTGACGACGCTTGGCATCATTGTTGGCGTGGCTGCCGTCGTCACCGTGGTGACGCTTGGCCAGGGACTGACCCTCAAGGTCACGTCGGATATTGCCTCTCTGGGCCGCAACCTTCTGTTCGTGCTGCCCTTCACGCCGCAGCGTGCGGGACCTGCCACGCCGCAGACGCCCTTCAAGGTCGAGGACGCGCAGGCGATCATGCGCGAGATCCAGGGCGTGCTTGCTGTCGCCCCGTCGACCATCAAGCAGTCGCAGGCCGTCTATGGCTCGAACAACTGGTTCGTGCCGGTGAACGGGACGACGAACCCCTACTTCATCGTGCGGGACTGGCCACTGGCGCAGGGACGGCTGTTCTCGGAGAGCGAGGAGAGGGGCGGACGGCCGGTTTGCATCCTGGGTGAGACGCCGCGGCGTGAGCTCTTTGGCCACCAGAACCCGCTCGGGGCTACAATCCGGCTGGGACAGACCACTACCTGCGAAGTCATCGGTGTGCTGGCGCCGAAGGGACAATCCACATTCGGGCAGGACCAGGATGACATCATCCTGATGCCCATCGCCGCGGTGCAGCGCCGCATGACGGGAAATGATGACGTGCAGCAGATCTGGCTGTCTGCCGTCAGCGCAGAGCGTGTGAAGCCCGTGCAGGAGGCGCTTGCCTCGCTGATGCGGGAGCGACGGCGGATACGTGCGGGGGAACAGGACAATTTCCTGATCCGTGACCTTCAGTCGGTGTCGGCGCTGGTGGGGTCGACCACGGCGCTGCTGACAGCCGGGCTTTCTGCAGTGGCGGCGATCAGCCTGCTCGTAGGCGGGATCGGCATCATGAACATCATGCTCGTGTCGGTGACGGAACGAACGCGGGAGATCGGCATCAGGCTGGCCATTGGCGCGCTGGAGCGCGATGTGCTCATGCAGTTCCTGATCGAGGCGATCCTGCTCAGTTGTGTCGGCGGGATGATCGGCGCGGTGCTTGGACTGGCGGGGTCTGCGGCCATCGCCCATGTGATCGACGTGCCCTTCGTTCTGAGCGTCTGGGTCGTGATCGTCGCGTTTGTCTTCTCGGCAGCGGTCGGGATCATCTTTGGCTTCTTCCCTGCCCGGCGGGCCGCAAGCCTCGACCCGATCGAGGCGCTACGATACGAGTGAGCCGACAAGCTGGCTCAGAATGTGCGCTGACCGCCGAGGATCTTCACATTACCTGACCCCATGATCGACTGCTCAAGCTCGCCGGAATAGGTGTTCAGGACCACTTCACCAGAGCCCGCGATGCTCACGCTGGGATTAACCACGTGCCCCTTGAAGGCTACGTTTCCGGATCCGGCGATGTCCACGTCGAAACTGCTCGCCGTGCCGGCTGCGACTTCGACACTGCCCGAACCCGCAATCGCAACCTCCACGGCGCCATTGACCTCGGCGGCCTTGAGCGAGCCTGCGCCCGCGATGGCGAGTTTCAGGCCGTCAGCCACGGCGCCAAATTCAAGGTCGCCGCTGCCGGCGATATCAATGTCTGCGGACTTGACGCGGCCGATCTTCCCGCTGGCGCCGGTAGCACCGATAGAAACGGGTGCGTCGAGATCGCCGGCATTGATCTTGCCGACCATGTCCTCGATCTCGTAGGGCGTGCCTGCCGGGGCCGTGATGGTGAGCTTGAGGTCTGAGGCTTCTTCCTCGTTCGCCTGAATGCCGAAAACGGTCCAGCCCAGGACCTGCCACTCCTGCCCCTTCGCGCGTGACTGAACGACCTGGAGTTCATCCCCGACCTGGCGGATCTGGAGTTTCTTCATCGCGTCGGGCTTGCCTTTGGCCTGGACACGCACGGCTTCTGCAGGCGCCACGACGAGCTCCATCTCTGCGACGAGATCATCGAGGCGTATGCGCCTGGCACGAAAAACCTGGTCAACGCTTGAACCCGGCCCGGCTTCGGGCTGGGTCGCCACCATGCCGCCAAGCGGGCCGGACGAGGAGCCAAAACCGAAGGGCGAGATCGTCAGGCCCGAGGTGGCGTAGGCGGCGAGAAGGAGACCCGCTGCAAGCAGGACGGTCGCGGTTCCCAGTCTCGACATGTGGCTTACTCCTGAACCCGGCTGACTGACGGGGCGCGGCCGAGGGCTTCTGCCGCCAGCTCTGACGGCCGCGGCGCCGACAGATCGGCGAACACGATCATGCCCGATACGCCCACGAGGGCTACAACCGAGACCAAAGCGAAGATCACTGCCAAGGCAATGCGTGCCAGGCTGAACGACATGCTAGCCCCCGATAAGTTCTTTATAGTGTGAACTATATAGTAGGTGTCGGGTCGGGTTTCAAGGAAAAGTCGCTGCGGATGGCGGCGGGGTATCAGGGAACCAGGCGGTAGCCTCCGCCTTCGGTTAACAGGAGGCTTGCCCGGGCCGGATCCGCCTCTATTTTCTGCCGCAAACGGTAAATGTGGGTTTCAAGGGTGTGGGTCGTGACTGCCGGGTTGTAGCCCCAGACCTCGTGCAGGAGGGTGTCACGCGGGACAACCTTGTCGCCCGCCCGGTAAAGGAACTTGAGGATCGATGTTTCCTTCTCTGTGAGGCGGATTTTCGCATTGTCCGGACCCTGCAGAAGCTTGGCCGCGGGCCTGAAGGCGTAGCGACCGATCTGGAAGACCGCGTCCTCGCTGTGGGCGTGGCTGCGCAAGTGGGTCCTGATGCGGGCCAACAGGATGTTGAAGCGGAACGGCTTGGTCAAATAGTCGTTTGCGCCCGCTTCGAGCCCTTCGACCTGGTCGGCCTCGGTGTCCTGACCCGTCAGCATGAGGATCGGGCAGCGGACATTGGCCTTTCGCATCAGGCGGCAGACCTCGCGCCCGTCAATATCAGGCAGGCCGACATCGAGGATGACGAGATCGGGTGGATCGGCCTTCGCCCGCTCGAGGCCTGCGGCGCCGCTCGATGCGTCCGTAACCACGAATTCGTTCTGGAGCGACAGTTGCTCCTTCAGCGATGCCCGAAGTGCGTTGTCGTCATCAACCAGAAGGATGCGTCTGGGGTTGCTCATTGGGATCGGTGTCCGCCTGCCCTGGATGTCAAGTGATTTGCCTCTCCGGATATGTAGGCTATACCAAATCGAGATTGGAGAGCGGGAGTGGAATGAGCGCCAACGCGCGCACCCGAGGCACCGGCGCCAAGGCCAAGAAAGCCGGGGTTGCAAGGGTAAAGGGGCGCAAAACTCACGCAAATGTCATCTCGACACCGGCGGTCCGGGTGGGACGCGCCATCCAGGACCTGCGCACGGGACTGCCTGTCATCATCATGGGAACAGGCAAGGATGCGCTTCTGACCTGCGCTGCCGAACTTGCGCGCGATGACGTGCTTGGGCAGATGCGCGCGTGGTGCCGCGGGGCGGCCCATGTGGTCCTGACACACAACCGGGCACGCACGCTGAAGATCAGGCTCTACACCAAGGACGCCGTGCGGGTGGCCTTGCCGGCAGACGCCCCTGCCCGCGCGGCGCGCGCGCTCGCCGATCCGACCCGCGACCTCCATGATCCGCTGATGGGCCCTTGGACGGCACTGCGCGATGCCTTGCCTGATACTGTCCTTCCAGCCCTTCGCCTTGCAAAGCAGGCCGAGCTCCTGCCCTCGCTGGTGGTGCAATCGCTTGCTGCGGCAACAGCGAGGCGCCTTGCACGGGCGCAGAACCTGGTCGTGGTCAGCAGCGAGGACATCGCCTTCACCGATGACGCCGCGCATGCGCGGCTTGCGATTGTTGCCCGCGCGCAGCTGCCGCTGGCGGGGGCCGAAAACACGCGTGTACTTGCTTTCCGGCCCGAGGCGGGCGGGCGGGAACACCTCGCGCTCATCATCGGAAATACTGAGCCCCCGGGACCGGTGCTCGTGCGGCTGCACTCGGAGTGCCTCACGGGAGACCTTCTGGGTTCACTGAAATGTGATTGCGGGGACCAGCTGCGCGGTGCGATTGCGGCGATTGGCAAGCAAGGGGCGGGGATCCTGCTCTACCTCGCTCAGGAGGGACGCGGGATCGGGCTCATCAACAAGCTCAAGGCCTACGAACTCCAGGATCAGGGGTTCGACACGATCGATGCCAACGAGCGACTGGGCTTCGAGGCCGATGAGCGGCGGTTCGCCGTTGCGGCTGAGATCCTCAAGCACCTTGGGTATTCCCACGTTCAGCTCATGACAAACAATCCCGACAAGGTGGGCGTACTCCGACAGCAGGGGATCGCCGTGGTGGAACGCGTGGCGCACCAGTTCCCGACCAACCGCCACAATGCGGCCTATCTTGCGACCAAGAAGGATCGCTCAGGCCACCTTCTCTAGGCAATTCCTGCCGGGCAGGTTATCCGCCTGCCGCGGAACTGCCGCGCGACAAGCGGCGCCGGGGGCGTGGCGCGGGGCTTGCTTGATGGGCTGCATGCCGATGATCGGGACCTCAGTTGCGGTACATACCCTGCCGGGCGCACGGACGCCCGCGGGACCCGCGCCAGCTTCGCCGGACTTCGGCGTTGATGACCTGATCGATATCGTCAATCCACTGCAGCACCTGCCGGTCATCGGGTCGCTTTACCGGGCGATCAGCGACGACGAGATCTCGCCGCTGGCACGCGTGGCAGGCGGCACGCTGTTTGGCGGTGTTGCCGGTTTCTTCGGGGCGATCGCGTCGCAAGTCTATGAGGCGCTTGCCGGGGAAAGCGTCGAGGATACCGTCGTGTCCCTCTTCGCGCCCGAGGCGCCGGTCGGCCCATCGCACGGGCAGCAGGCCTATCTGACGCGGCAGGCCTTGTCGAATGACGAGATCGAGCGCAGGACACTTGGTGCCCTGCCTCGCGTTTCGATGATCCTGTGAAAAGGGTCCGTCGGTGCGCTACTTGCGGCCGACAATCTCCATTTCGCCGAAAATCCTGTTGGCCCCATCGACGCGGTCCATCACCCAGAGCATGTAGCGTACGTCCACATGGATGGTGCGGTTGATCGAGGGGTCGTACCACCAGTCGGCGATAATGCCGTCAATCGTTCCGTCGAAGGCGAGGCCGACGAACTCGCCCCGCGCGTTCAACGTCGCCGAGCCGGAGTTTCCGTTCGTGATGTCGAGCGTCGAGAGATAGTTCACGGGGAGCGTCTTCAAGCCGGCATGCGCATGACGGCCGAAGTCACCCTTGCGGATGAGGTCGAGCTGGCGCGCGGGTGAGTCAAACGGCTCGGCTCCCGTGTACTTGTCGGTGATGCCACGGGCGGTCGTGAAGGCGGTCCAGGAAGCGCCGTCGCGAACGCGGCCTTTCACGTGGCCGTAGGTCAGGCGCAAGCTGCCGTTCGCGTCGGGGTAGACTGGCCTGCCCTGTTCGGCCGCGAACCGGCGGAAGGCGCTCATGTAGGCGCTCCGCGCCGCCTGCAGCCTGCCCTCACGTTCCTTGGTCTCGGCCTCACGTGCCAGATCGGCCTCGAACATGGCTGCTGCCAGACGCAGGAAGGGGTCGGATTCGGACGCAAGCTCGGCGGGGGTCTTGTTCAGAAGCGACAGTCGCCACTGCGTGTCACCCAGCCTTGTATCCGCGTAAAGGCGGTCAATACCTGTCCGCTCAAGCTGGCCATCAAAGGCCGTGTTGCGACCGGCGGGTGCGAGCGTCCGGTACTCGGCAAGGGCTGCCTCGAATAGCTTGCGGTCGACCTTCGGGTCGAAGCGGCGCTCGATCTGGGTCAGGCGCTCGGTCACCAGCCTGCGGTCGCGCTCCTGGAACCCAGGCTCGCGCTGGGCGTCAGGCTTTGCCTGCTCCTGCGACCAGCGATAGATGGTCCTCGCCGCTGACAGAAGCTGCCCGCGATTCAGCAATCCGTAGCGGGCTGCCACGAGGCGTGCGGCTGACGCTTCGGCTGCTACCGCGTCCAGAGCATCGATGACGGGCTTCAGTTCGGCCGCGCGCGCCGGGTTGATGGCCCAATCCCGGAACGATTTTTCCGCTGCCGCCTTGCGGGTCAGGAGGGCGATGGCCTCTGCCCCGGCGAGCTGGCCTTCGAGCTTCTTCTTGATGTTCTCCGCGCCACGCAGCGCGTTCGCGTACTTGATCGAGGCGGCGTCATCGCCTGCGGTTGCCGACTTGATCTGGTTTGAGTACTCGGCCAGCAAGCGCTGCTGGAGCGGGTAGAGGTCGCTGAAGAAGGCCTTCGCCTCGTCCGCGGTGCGATGGCGTTCGGTCGTGCCGGGGAAACCGGCGAGCAGGACGAAGTCGCCTTCGGTCAGGCCCCTGGCCGACACTTTCAGCCAACTCTTGGGCTTGTAGGGAACGTTTGCCTTGTCGAAGGGGCGCGAGGATCCGTCCGGCGCGACATAGGCACGATAGAAGCCGAAATCACCCGTGTGGCGTGGCCACTGCCAATTGTCGACTTCGCCACCAAAGTTACCGATGGAGCTTGCCGGCGCGTATACCAGGCGCACATCCTGGATCTCGAGCATCTGCTGGAGGAAATAGGTGGAGCCGCCGTAGTAGGCGCGCACGTCGCAGCGCCGGTTCGGCTGCTTTTCGCAGGCCTCCACGAGTGCCTTCTGGTTGGCCTCAATCCGGTCATAGCGCTGCCGACCGGTCATCGTTGCCGAGATGCCCTCGAGCATCTGTGCCGTGACGTCCTTCAGTGACTCGATCACGAAGACGCGCGAGCCGGGTGCTGCGGGAAGCTCGTCGGCGCGTGTCGCCGCGAGGAAACCGTCCTTGAGATAATCCTGCCCGGGCTTTGAGTTGTACTGGATCGAGCCATAGACACAGTGATGATTGCTTGCCACGAGGCCCTGAGGGCTCAGGAATGCCGCCGAGCAACCGCCCAGAGAGGCGATCGCGTTCATGGGGGCGGTCGAGAGGTTCGACAGGGCGGCGGGATCGAGCTTCAGACCCGCCTTCTTCATCTGCGCTGCGATCTCCGGCGCCTGCGAGGGCAGCCACATGCCCTCGTCCGCGGTGGCAGGCGCTGCCACCAGCAGTGCGGCGACGATAAATCGACCGGAGTTGAAACGCATCATTGTCCCCTTAATTGGCCACAAACGGCTGGATTTGCGTGGTGGCTACAGCAACGCGACCGCGAATACAATTGCCTGTCACGATGTTGCGGCAACAATCCCGCAAGGCGGGAGGAGGCACGCCCTGCAGCAAGCCTTGGTTGAGGCTGCGAAAACAAAAAAGCAGGCGGCTTTCCTGCGAAAGCCGCCTGCCCCGGGGAAGCCAGCCTAGTTCGCCGGCAGGAGGACCTTGTCGATCACGTGGATGATGCCATTCGAGCCGCGGATGTCGGCCTTCACGACATTGGCGCCGGCGACCTTCACGCCGTTCCTGCCGTCGATCGCGAGCGTGCCGCCTTGCAGGGTCGGGGGCGAGGTCAGCGTCTTGCCAGCCAGAGCCGAGGACTCAACAGATGCGCCGAGAACGTGGAACTTCAGGACTGCCTGAAGCTTCGTCTTGTTTTCCGGCTTGAGCAGGGTCTCGACCGTGCCCGCCGGCAGCGCCGCGAAGGCTGCGTTCGTCGGGGCGAAGACCGTGAAGGGGCCGGCGCCGGAGAGGGCCTCCGTCAGCTCAGCGGCCTTCAGGGCCGTGACGAGCGTCGAGAAGTCCGGGTTCGAAGCGGCAATCGCAACGATCGTCTGGGCTTCGGCCGCGGGCTTGGTGCCGTAGGACTTGCTCCCGCCGGCGACGGCCGGGACGGTGAAAGCAGGGGCCACAAGGGCGAGCGCCAGCATGGCGCCAAAAATCTTGCGCATTCAGTATCTCCTCAATGATGGAACGGGTAATGCGTCGTGCACATCCGAACGATGTCAATACGGGTCACAACTTGGCTGTGGATCATCAACTGGTGCGCCTGTTTTCATTTGCAGCCCGAATGATCGATGAAATCATTTTCATGTAACCGCTTACGTCGACGGAAACCGGTTGAGCGGAGACCTGGCCATTTCACATTGTTCCGGCTTACAATATGGGGACATGATCATTCGTCGATATCGCTGCTTCGGCATGGGTGCGTTGGCCTGATCGGGCGCTACGGCACCCCATGCCTTGACAGAGCCGGGGATCCGGTGCCCTGCTTGCACAACGAAGCAAGGATTTTTCACATGTTACCCAAAGTGTGCATCATTGGTGCCGGTTGTTCCGGTTTCACGACCGCCAAGGCCCTTGCCGACCGGGGGATATCCTTCGACTGCTTCGACATGAGCGACCAGATCGGCGGTAACTGGGTGTTCAAGAACAAGAACGGGCGGTCCGCCTGCTATCAGTCCCTGCACATCGACACTTCAAAGTACCGCATGCAGTTCGAGGACCTGCCGATCCCGGCGCACTATCCGGACTACCCACATCATTCGCAGGTCCTTGAATACTTCAACATGTATGTGGACCGCTTCGGGCTCAAGCCACGGATCACCTTCAACACGGAGGTGACAAAGGCCGAGCGTCTTGCGGACGGTACATGGCGGGTGAGCCTGTCGAATGGCGAGACGCGTGGGTACGATGCACTTGTGGTCGCCAATGGCCATCACTGGGACCAGCACATCCCGGCTTTCCCGGGCCAGTTCGACGGGCCCGGTTTCCATAGCCATCGCTACATCGACCCGTTCGAGCCGGTCGACATGCGCGGCAAGCGCGTGCTTGTCGTCGGGATGGGCAACAGCGCCATGGACATTGCCTCGGAGCTGTCCCAGCGCCCGATCGCGCAGAAGCTCTTCGTGGCCGCGCGGCGCGGCGTGTGGATCTTTCCGAAGTACATCAATGGGCAGGTTCCGGACAAAGGCGTGATGCCGTCCTGGATGCCGCGCTTCCTGATGCGTGCGATCATCAAGCGCATGATCGTCAAGGCGGTCGGACACATGAAGGATTACGGGCTGCCCGAGCCGGAACACCATCCGGCGGATGCGCATCCTTCGGTATCGGGCGAGTTCCTGACACGGGTCGGGTGCGGGGACATCACAGTCAAGCCGAACATTGCCGAACTCATGGGCAAGCAGGTCCGCTTCACGGATGGCAGCGTGGAGGACATCGATGCCATCATCTATGCCACCGGTTACAATATAACGTTTCCGTTCCTCGACCGTTCCGTCGTCGAGGTGGTCGACAACCATGTGGCGCTGTTCAAGCGCATCTGCAAGCCGGGCATCCCGAACCTGTTCTTCATGGGGCTTGCGCAGCCGTTGCCGACCCTCGTCAATTTCGCTGAGCAACAGGCCAGGTGGGTCTCGTCCGTGCTGGCGGGGGAATGTGCCCTGCCCTCGCCTGCCGAGATGGCGGAGGTCATCCGGCGGGATGAGGCCCGCGACATCGGCAAATACTACAAGTCGCGCCGACATACCCAGCAGGTGAACTTCGATATCTATTGTGCCGAGCTCAAGCGGGAGATCGAAGCGGGACGCAAGCGGGCGCAGCGTTCAGGACGGGCGCGCGCTGCCTGACAGGCCTTGACCTGCAGCGCCTCGCATGGTGGTTCTCGACCACCATTGATCGCTGAAGGAGAGCCCCCCTTGGCCAACGTTCCTGAAACCGGCCTGCAAATCCGCTCGCTCCTGGGCAAAGACGGCACGCTCCGACTTTCGCTTGCGCGCGTGGCCGTGGAAGAGCCCAAGGATGACGAGGTGCTGATCCGGGTCGAGGCAACGCCGATCAATCCGTCGGATCTCGGACTTCTGGTTGGAACCGCCGACATGAGCCGCGCCAGCCGCGCGGGTGAAGGGGACGGAACGGTAGTGACCGCACAGATGCCGGAACCGGCGCTGCGCATGATGGCGGCCCGCTTCGACCAGTCGCTGCCGGTCGGCAATGAAGGGGCTGGAACGGTGGTCAAGGCGGGGCGTTCGTCCGCTGCCCAGGCCCTGATCGGTAAGATCGTGGCGACGTTTGGCGGTGCCATGTATTCGCAATACCGGATCGCGAAGGCCGCCGACGTTCTGGTTCTCAAGGATGGAACGACGGCGGCGCAGGGTGCGTCGTGCTTCGTCAACCCGCTCACCTCGCTGGGCATGGTCGAGACGATGCGGCGCGAGGGACATACGGGCCTGGTGCACACGGCGGCGGCCTCGAACCTTGGACAGATGCTTTCGCGGCTGTGTGCCAATGAGAGGATCGGGCTTGTCAATGTCGTGCGCAGCGCGGCGCAGGAGAAGATCCTGCGTGACCAGGGGGCGCGGCATGTGTGCAACCTGACGGCGCCATCCTTTGCTGACGACCTGCTGGCGGCGCTGGTCGAGACGAAGGCCACGCTTGCGTTTGATGCCATTGGCGGCGGGCGGCTTGCGAGCCAGATCCTGACGAGCATGGAAGTGGCGGCGAACCGCAATGCGCCGGCTTACAGCCGATATGGTTCGAACACGCACAAGCAGGTCTACATCTATGGCGCGCTTGACATGGGGCCGACGGAACTGACGCGGTCCTACGGGTTTGCGTGGGGTGTCGGGGGGTGGCTCCTCACGCCGTTCCTGATGAAGATCGGACCGCAGGAGGCGCAGCGCCTCAGGCAGAAGGTGGCTGAGGAAATCACCACCACGTTTGCGAGCCACTACAGCCGAACGATCTCGCTGACCGAAGCGCTGAAACTTGAGACAATCGTTGCCTATAGCCGACGGGCGACGGGCGAGAAATACCTGATCAATCCGAACGCCTAGCGGATCAGGCCGAGCTCGCGGCCCGTCTCGGCGAAGGCCGCGAGCGCGATGTCGAGGTCTGCCCGGGTGAGGGCTGCGGACATCTGCGTGCGGATGCGGGCCTTGCCCTGTGGCACGACGGGGTAGGAGAAGCCCACGACATAGACACCTTTTTCGAGCATGCGCGCGGCGAACCGTGCTGCGAGGGCTGCATCGCCGAGCATCACGGGCACGATCGGGTGCTCGCCCGGCAGGATGTTGAAGCCGAGGCTTTCCATGCCCTGCCGGAAGTGACGCGTGTTGGCGTGGAGCTGGTCCATGAGGCCCGTCGAGCGGCCGAGCAGGTCGATGGCGGCAATCGACGCGGCGGCGATCGCGGGCGGGATCGAGTTCGAGAAGAGATAGGGGCGCGAGCGCTGGCGCAGGAGATCGATGATCTCCTTGCGCGCGCTGGTGAATCCGCCGCTGGCGCCCCCCAAGGCCTTGCCCAGCGTGCCCGTGATGACGTCGACGCGACCCATCACGCCGTCGCGTTCGTGGGTTCCCCTGCCCGTCCTGCCTGTGAAGCCGGTTGCGTGGCTGTCGTCGACCATGACGAGGGCATCGTGTTTCTCGGCGAGGTCGCAGATCTCGACGAGCCTGGCGTAATAGCCATCCATCGAGAAGACGCCGTCGGTTGCGATCATGCGGAAGCGTGCGCCGGATGCGTCCTTCAGCTTCTGCTCGAGATCGGCCATGTCGCCATTGCGGTAGCGGGCGCGGGCCGCCTTGCAGAGGCGGATGCCGTCGATGATGCTGGCGTGGTTGAGTTCGTCGGAAATCACGCAGTCCTGCTCGCCGAGCAGCGTCTCGAAGAGGCCGCCATTGGCATCGAAGCAGGACGAGTAGAGGATCGTGTCCTCGGTGCCGAGGAAGCTGCTGATCCGCTGCTCGAGGTCCTTGTGGATCTCCTGGGTGCCGCAGATGAAACGCACGGAGGCCATGCCATAGCCCCAGCGGTCGAGGGCTGCGTGTGCAGCCTTCACGATGTCCGGGTGACTTGCGAGGCCGAGGTAGTTGTTGGCGCAGAGGTTCAACACATCCCTGCCGCCGGTCACGCGCACGTGGCCCGACTGGGGGCTTGCGATCACGCGCTCGGGCTTTTCCAGGCCCTGGGCGCGAATGGACGCAAGGGTCTCCTCGAGGTGCCGCCTGTAGTTGCCGTACATCAGAGATCCGCCCATTTCAGGACAACCTTGCCCGACGAGCCCGTCTTCATGGCGGCAAAGCCCTTTTCGAAATCCGTGTAGTGGAAGCGGTGCGTGATCACGGGCGATATGTCGAGGCCCGACTGCACCAGCACCGACATCTTGTACCAGGTCTCGAACATCTCGCGGCCATAGATGCCCTTGATGGTCAGCATGTTGAAGATGACCTTGTTCCAGTCGATGGCCATGTCGGTCGATGGAATGCCCAGCATGGCGATCTTGCCGCCGTGGCACATGTTGGCGAGCATGTCGCGGAAGGCGGCCGGATTTCCCGACATCTCGAGGCCGACGTCGAAGCCCTCGCGCATGCCGAGTTTCCTCTGCGCGTCGGCGATCGACATTTCCTTGACGTTCAGCGCGAGGTCGACCTTCATCTGGCGGGCCAGAGCCAGGCGGGCTTCGTTGATGTCGGTGATCACGACATAGCGGGCGCCGGCCTGGCGCACGACGGCTGCGGCCATGATGCCGATGGGACCTGCGCCGGTGATCAGCACGTCCTCGCCGAGGACCGGAAACTGCAGCGCGGTGTGCACGGCGTTGCCGAAGGGGTCGAAGATCGACGCCACGTCGAGGTCGATACCCTCGTGGTGATGCCAGATGTTGGTCATCGGCAGGGCGATGTACTCGGCGAAGGCGCCCGTGCGGTTCACGCCGACGCCGGATGTGTTCGCGCACATGTGATAGCGCCCGGCCATGCAGTTGCGGCAGCGGCCGCAGACGATGTGGCCTTCGCCGCTGACGATCTCGCCCTTGCGGTACTCGGTGACATTGGAGCCGACATCCACGATCTCGCCCACGAACTCGTGGCCGACGACGAGGGGGACCGGGATCGTCTTCTGCGCCCACTCATCCCAGTTCCAGATGTGCAGGTCGGTGCCGCAGATGCCGGTCCGCAACACGCGGATCAAGACATCGTTGATGCCCATGCGGGGCTCGGGAACGTCCTCGAGCCAGAGGCCGGGCTCGGCCCGCGATTTTACGAGCGCCTTCATGGTTGATCTCCGTTGCCTTCAGGCCTTGATCCGCATCTGCCCGAGATAGTCCCGCTTGCCGAGCGGAACCCCCTTCATGCGCAGCATGTCGTAGGTGGTTGCCGCGTGGAAATAGAAGTTCGGCAGCGAGAAGGAAAGAATGAACGTCTCGGCGGTGAAGGGGATGCGAAAATCACGCATCTGGAAAGCCATGTCCCCGCCCAGAAGCGCGTTGACTTCAGCAGGTGTAACGGCGCGCAGGGCTTCCTCGGTGCGGTCGAGAAGGTCCTGAAGCCCCTGGTAGTCCTGCGGCTGTTCGGCGCCCGGTGGACCGAATGTGCCCTTCTTTATGCCTTCAATCGCGCCGATCGAATGGTGCGCGACCGAGACCACCTGAAAGCGCAGCGGGAACATGTCGTCGGCCAGCCGGGTTTCAACCAGTGACTGCGGGTCGATACCTTTTTCCTTACAGAAGCCGGCGCCTTTCTTCAGGACACCCCTGATGGCGGTCACCGTCTGGAGATAGGAGGGAATCGTGATGTCGTATAGCGAAATGGACATGGGATCGTTTTCCGTTTCCTGCGGGCGGGACATTAGCAACGTCAAAGGGCAATGATAAGTGGCGCGGGATGACTTATGGCCACAGGTCTTGTTCAGGCACTCGCTGGCTGGCGTTCGCCGAATATGGCGCTGCCCACGCGGATGAAGGTGGCACCGAGGGCAATGGCTGCCTCGAAGTCGCCGCTCATGCCCATGCTGAGGTCGTGCAAACCGGCCTTTCGCGCAAGGTTCGCGAGGAGCGCAAAGTGAGGGGCCGGCATGTCGTCGACGGGCGGGATGCACATCAGTCCCTCGACGGGAAGGCTCCACTCCTTCCGGCAGCGTTCGATGAAGGCCAGCGCCTCGCCGGGCGGCAGGCCTGCCTTCTGCGGTTCCTCGCCCGTGTTGACCTGCACGAAGAGCCGGGGACACCGACCTGCCCTTTCACGCTCGCGCACCAGCGCCTCGGCGAGGCTTTCGCGGTCGAGTGTGTGGATGAAATCAAAGAGGGCGACGGCGTCGCGCACCTTGTTTGACTGGAGGGGGCCGACGAGATGAAGTTGGAGACCAGCATGGCTTGCCTTGAGAGCCGGGAACTTGAGCTGAGCCTCCTGGACGCGGTTCTCCCCGAAGACGAGGTGGCCTGCGGCCAGTGCTGCCTCGATGGTGGCGGGGGGTTGGGTCTTGCTGATGGCGATCAGGCTGACCGTCGCGGGATTGCGGTCGGCTTCGGCAGTGGCCCTTGCCATGCGGGTGCGGATGCGCGCGATGTTTGCGGCAATATCCGTTGCTGTTATGGATGGCTGCATGGGCTCTGTGGATCATGACCGGGAGAGAGGCAAGCTTGCACGAATGGCGCGCAGGCTCAACGCCGGTGCGCCATCCTGTCCCGTCGGCGGGCTGATCCTGATGACGGATGACGGCATCGATGCTGACTGGGTGGAAAACGCCACCGCCCTGCCGCGGGGATCGGCCGTGATCGTGCGACACAGGGATGCGCAGGCGCGCGAGCGGCTTGTGCGGGAGCTCATCGGTTGCTGCCGGCCACGCGGGGTCCGGGTGCTGGTGGCCGACGATGCCAGTCTTGCGCTGCGCGCCCGCGCCGATGGGGTGCACCTGCCGGAGCGAGGGATGATGCAGGCCCCGGGGGCGCGGCGACTTCGACGCAATTGGGTCATCTCGACGTCGGTGCATGGTGCGGCCAGCGTTGCGCGCGCGTTGCGGCTTCCAGTCGATGTGCTGCTGGCCTCGCCCTTCATGCCGACCCGCAGCCATCCGGGCGCGCCTGCGCTTGGTGCGGTGCGCCTTGCGTCCCTGATCCCGGGCCGTTCCATGCCTGTCTATGCGCTAGGGGGTATCGATGGGGCCAACGCGGGACGGCTCGCGCCTACGCGTGTGCGCGGGATTGCCCTCATCCGCGGATGGGCCGGAGCCTAGAACGAGAAGGTCGTCTCGATGTAGCCGACATCGCCGTCGAGCGTGTCGCAGGCGAAGGCTCCGAAGTCGGTCAGGCAGGAACCGAAGTCACCCTCGAATTCATAGCCCTGGTAGCCGGCGGAGATGCGCAGGTTCTCGTGGACGGTGTAGGCACCGGCGATCTGGAAGCCGTTGCCCTGCTGGAACGAGAAGAAGGGCAGCTCTGCCTCGGAGGTGATGTAGTTGGCGCCCACCATCCAGGGTCCGGTCTCGTAGGTGAGGCCGACGCTCCAGATGTAGGTATTGAAATCGTCGAGGACATTGGTCGTGAACGGACCCTGGATGACGGGACCGCCGCCGGCGATGTTTGTCTGCCGATAGGCGGTGCCAAGCGTCCATTCCCTGTAGCCAAGCTTCGCCGTGCCACCCCACTCCTTGAGGTCACCGCCGAAGCTGAAGGGGCTCTTGTTGACGTTCTCGCCGGTGACGTAACCCAGCGACAGGCCAAGATCGATTTCACCGAGTGAGTGCAGATAGCTTGCGGCGAAGTCCCAGATGTTGCCCTGCTCATTGGGCTCGTCATCGCCAAACACGTCGCCGAGGTCACGGGTGCCATCGGGTGCATAGGACACGGCGAGGCGCAGGCCATGAAGGTCCGGTGTCACGTACATGAGCTTCAGGTAGTTGTCCGAGCCGGGAAGGTCGGAGCGCAACTGCATGCCGTTCGGGCTGAAGAGGCTACCGGGCTGGCCGGAGTCGCTTGAGCAGAAGGCGCTGCAGGGATAGCCCAGAAGGAATACCTCGGGTCCGTCGACGCGGATGCTCGTCGATACCGAGGGCACGCTGAGGGCGAGAATGTCTGCCGCACCATCCTGCAAACCGACCTGGAAACGGCCGATGCGGCTATCCCAGTAGAGCCAGGCTTCCTCGAGGACATCGGTTGCGCCGGCATCGTTTAGGACCGTATCGAAGTTGGTCGCGTAGTCGAGGTCGAGCGCGATGCGGGCGCCGACCTGGCCACCGCCGTCGAGACGCTTGCTGGCCGAGGCGTAGAGACCGGAGTCAATCGCGAGCGCCGTGGTGTCGAGGCCGTCCATGTTCGACTGGTCGATGGTGGCCAGCACGGTGCTGACGTGTCCATTGATCTTCAGGACAAGGGAGCCGTCACCGCTTGCGATGGCCTGCGGCGCCGCAAGCATCGTCGTGCACAGCAACGCAGACAGCGTGAACGCGCGCCTCATCAGCTACCACCCGCAGTTTGTTTACGAATCAGAACGAGATAGAGGTTTGGAGGTAAGCCAAGCCTGCGTCAAGCGTATCACAGACGGGCGTTGCCCCGCCCTGGCACGTGCCGCCGGGGCCCTGATAGCTGTATTGCTGATAGCCGGCCACGATCCTTGCGTTGCTATCGAATTCGTAGCCAATCGCGCCGGACCAGCCCTCGGCGTCCTGCGTGAGGCTGCGAAGGACCGCGCCGTCGAGGAAATCCGGGAGTTCCTGCTCGAGGTTCACATATTCGGCTCCAACACGCCAAGGGCCGGTCTCGTATGATGCACCAGCACCCCACGTGGTTGTGTGCTTGCCGGGCAATACGCATCCGGCGAGAATTGCGCAGCCCACCGAGCCGGCACCACCGTCAGCGAGGCCCGCGCCACCGGCGACGTTCGTGACCTTGAACGAGCCGCCCACTTTCAATCCCTCGAAGGCGACCTGTGCGCCTGCACCCCACTCCTCGAGGTCATCGGGCGAGAAGGGAAGCGAGGTGAATGCCGTGGCGCCGGACGGACCGATCGCGTCGGCGACGATGCCAACGGTACGAACGGAAGCGGCTTCGTTGTAGCCCTTCACATAGCCCGCGTAGATGCCAACGTCGAAGGCGCTGAGCGCGCCCTGATAGTTCAGTCCGACTTCCCAGATGTCGCCCTGCCGGTCGATCTCGTCGTCCCGGTTGAAGAGGTCGTTCAGGCCACGGCTGAGTTCGGGTGTGTACGACGCGGAGAGCTGCACCCCGATGAGGCGCGGCGAGTAATAGATGGCCTTGAAGGCATCCCCCGACGCGCTGAGGTCGGTGCGTACATGCGCGCCGTTGGGCGTGTATGCATCGTATCCGGTGACAAGGGGGTTTCGCAGCGCGAAGGCGCGCGCGTCGTCAAGCCGGTTGATGTCCGAGACGGTTGGCGAATAAATGCCGGCACCATCTGCGGCGCCATCCTCGAGACCGACCGTCAAGCGGCCGAAAGCGGTCTGGAGGTAAAACCAGGCCTCGTCAACGACGTCGGGCGCCCCGCCGATCAGGTCGTTGGAAAATTCGTGTTCACGCGACTGGAAGCGCAGCTGGCCGCGCGCGCCATATTCGATCCCGCTTTCGGTCACTGCGCGGACGCGGCCCCACGCCTTGCCTTCTGCGGCGAAGCCGAAATCCTGGAGATCGCTACCGGTCACCTCGTCCTGGTCGATCCCGTAGCCCGACAGGTTGGCCTGGCCGCCCCAATCAAAGGACCAGTCGCTTGCAGCTGCCGGCAGGGAAAATGCGACGACCGCCAGGGCCGCGAGGGACGTGTTGTACCGGATCATGAGGCGCCTTTCAGATCTTCAGAACCAAGCATGGTCCCCCCGCTGGCAAGGAGACGCCAATTTGCAAACAGGGTCAAGCGCTTGATCCGGGTGGATGGCGCTCAATTCCTGACTGTGGCAACCCTTCCCTGCGCGCAGTTTGCGGGGTCGTGGGCCGCACCAGGCCCTCCCCGGCCGCGTCCTGGGGTCCGCCGGTCCGGAAGATGCAAATTTGGGGTGCGGCGCGATTGCTGCGCACGCGAGGGTTCGCGTATAAGCTTCGGCGCGGGTTCAAACGACCCGGCAGCACTTGTTCCAGTTTCGATACCATCCGATCCGAGCTCCTCCATGAAACGACATCTGCTTTCCGTGCTCTTCGTTGCATTCGTGCTTGCCGGTTGCGGGTCCGACCCCGAGAAACCGAAGCCGACCGTCGACATCGAACCGCCGCCGGCGCCCGCCGAGAAGGCCGAGAAGGGCGACACCGGGATATTCGGCTGGTTCGGCGGTGGTGGCGGTGGCAGCGGCAGCAGCTCTGGCCTGCGTCCTGAAGACCGGAAGGGCGTCGCCGTGAACGCCTATCTGTGGCGGGCGAGCCTCGACACGCTCGCGTTCATGCCGATGGAGCAGACCGATCCTTTTGGCGGGGTCATCAAGACGGGTTGGTGGGTGCCGCCTTCCACGCCCAATGAGCGGATCCGCGTCTTCGTCGCGATCCTTGATACGCGCCTTCGCGCCGAGGCGCTTCGGGTGACCGTGTTCAAGGAGGCAAAGAAGCCCACCGGTGAATGGGACGCAACCTCCGCACTTGACCCGGAAACCGTCACCAAGCTCGAGAACATCATCCTGAACAAGGCGCGGGCGATGAAGATCCAGGACGAATAGCGTCCCCGCGTTTCATCGCAACGCAGGGCGCGGCCCGATGCCGCGAGCCTGATCACGGGCGAACGCTGGTAAACTTGCGTCAACAGTCCTGCAACAGACTTGAACGCGAAGCCAACGGAACCCGCAGATGTCGCGCTACAATGCCCGCGAGGCAGAGCCCAAGTGGCAAAAGGCCTGGGACGAGGCCAAGGTCTTCGAAGCGACGATCGATCGCTCGAAGCCGAAATACTATGTCCTCGAGATGTTCCCCTATCCTTCGGGACGCATCCATATCGGCCATGGCCGCAACTATGTCATGGGCGATGTCGTCGCCCGCTTCAAGCGCGCGCAGGGTTTCAATGTGCTTCATCCGATGGGGTGGGATGCGTTCGGCATGCCGGCGGAAAACGCGGCGATGGAGCAGAAATCCCATCCCGCGACGTGGACCTACGCCAATATCGAGACGATGAAGTCCCAGCTCAAGCTGCTGGGTCTTTCGGTTGACTGGAGCCGTGAGTTCGCGACATGCGATCCGGCCTATTACCGGCACCAGCAGAAGATGTTCCTCGACTTCCTGCGCCTTGGCCTGGTCGCGCGCAAGGAGTCCAGCGTGAACTGGGACCCGGTCGACAACACTGTGCTGGCCAACGAGCAGGTCGTCGACGGGCGCGGCTGGCGGTCGGGCGCGCTGGTCGAGCAGCGCAAGCTGACGCAGTGGTTCCTGCGCATCTCCGACATGGCCGAGGAACTGCTCGAGGCCATCGACACACTTGAGCGCTGGCCGGACAAGGTGCGGCTGATGCAGCGCAACTGGATCGGCAAGTCGGAAGGCGCACGCGTCACCTTTGCGCTGACGGACGTGGTTCATACCTCGCTTGAGGTGTTCACGACGCGCCCCGACACGCTATTTGGCGCAAGTTTCTGCGCCATCTCGGGCGATCATCCGATCGCGCAGGACCTGGCGCGCAAGAACCCGGCGCTGGCCGCCTTAATCGCCGAGTGCAAGCGGATCGGCAGTTCGGCGGCAGCCATCGAGACCGCCGAGAAGATGGGGTTCGATACGGGCCTGCGCGCGCGCCATCCCTTCATTGCCGGCCGGGAACTGCCGGTGCATGTCGCGAATTTCGTGCTGATGGAATATGGTCTGGGTGCGATCTTCGGCTGCCCTGCGCATGACCAGCGCGACCTCGATTTTGCCCGCAAGTACGGATTGCCCGTGCTGCCGGTGGTTATCCCGGATGGTGCGGATCCGGCCTCGTTCCCCATCGGCGCGGAGGCCTATACGGGCGACGGGAAGCTTGCCAATTCCGAGTTCCTCAACGGCCTGTCCGTCGAGGATGCCAAGCGGGCTGTCACGGCGCGGCTCGAGGCGCAAGGGGCAGGCCAGAGGACCGTCACGTACCGGCTGCGGGACTGGGGGATCAGTCGACAGCGCTATTGGGGCTGCCCCATCCCGATCATCCATTGCGGCACCTGCGGTGCTGTCCCTGTCCCCGAAAAAGACCTACCGGTGACGCTGCCGGACGATCCGTCCTTCGATGTCCCCGGAAATCCGCTGGACCTGCATCCGACATGGAAGCACGTGAACTGCCCGTCCTGCGGGAAGGCAGCGCGGCGCGAGTCCGACACGATGGACACGTTCGTGGACTCGTCCTGGTACTTTGCGCGGTTCTGCGATGCAAAGGCGTCGGGACCCACAAATATCGAGGCGGTAAACTACTGGCTTCCGGTCGACCAGTACATTGGCGGCATCGAGCATGCGATCCTTCACCTGCTCTATTCGCGCTTCTTCGTGCGCGCGATGCGCAAGGCCGGGCATGCGGGCCTGAGCGAACCTTTCGCCGGGCTGTTCACGCAAGGCATGATCACGCACGAGACCTACAAGGACAGCGACGGCAAGTGGCTGTTCCCCGAGCAGGTCGAGAAGCGCGACGGCGTGGCAATGAAGCGCGGCGCCAACCATGCGGTCGAGGTCGGCCCCGTCGAGAAGATGTCGAAGTCGAAGAAGAACGTGGTGCCGCCGGAGGCCGTGGCCGACACCTACGGCGTCGATGCTGCGCGCTGGTTCATGATGTCAGACTCGCCACCGGAGCGCGACTCGGAGTGGAGCGAAGCCGGGATCGAGGGTGCCTGGCGCTTCGTGCAACGGGTCTGGCGCCTGCTGGATGACAGCCTGCCGGGATTACCTGCCATGGGCACGCCCTGCCCAGCGGCCTTCGACACCGCGGCGCTTGAGCTGCGCAAGGTGACACACAGGACGATCGCGGCCGTGACGGAAGACCTGGAGCGGTTCCGCTTCAACAAGGCGGTTGCGCGCGTGTTCGAGTTCATCAATGCGCTCGGCGGCTTTGAGCCGAAGGACGGCGCCGACCAGTGGGCCCTGCGCGAGGCGCTGGAGGCCCTGACGATCCTGGTCAACCCGATGGTGCCGCACCTGGCGGAGGAGAGCTGGCAGCGGCTGGGGTCCCGGACGATGGCCGTGCATGCCCCGTGGCCCAAGGCGGACCCGGGGCTTACGCGGCTGGACAGCGTCACCCTGGCGATACAGATCGACGGCAAGCGCCGCGATGAGATAGACTTGGCCAAGGATTTGCCGTCGAAAGCCGTCGAAGAGGCGGCGCTCGCCCGCGAGGGTGTGCGCAAGGCCATTGACGGACGGGCGATCAAGAAGGTCATTATCGTGCCGAACCGGATCGTGAACATCGTCACGGAGCAGAAATGAACAGGATCGCCAAGGTCGCACTCGCGGCTGCCGCCGCCATCAGCCTCTCGGGCTGCGGGTTCAAGCCGCTCTATGCCGTGGGTACCACGCCGGATGGCATGCGGGCCTATTTCGGGCAGGTGTTCGTGGAGCAAATTCCGGGGCGCCAGGGCGTGCACCTTCGCAACCAGCTGCTTGACGCAATGACACCGGCGGGCACGCCCTCGGGGGCCGCCTATAACCTGAGTGTCCAGCTGACCGACACGAAGGAGGGCCTGGCCATCCAGGAGAACACGCAGATCACGCGCTACAACTATACGCTGACGGCGCGCTATGAACTGCGTGATGCCGTATCGAACGAGGTGCTCGACAAGGGTACCGCCCGCGCGATCGCCGCCTACAACGTCGTCGATTCACAGTTCGGCACGCAGTCGGCCGAGCGTGACGCGCAGGATCGTGCTGCCCGAGAAGTGGGCGAGGACATCCGGCTGCGGCTCGGGCTTTACTTCGAGAACCGCTTCGGCTCGCGGAACTGACACGCGCCGCCGTGCGGATCAGCGGACAAGACGCCGACAAGCTTTCGCAAAAGCCGCACGACAGCTGGAAGGCCGTGTTGCTGCACGGGGCCAATGCCGGGCTTGTCCGGGAACGGGCGGATGCGCTCGCGCGGGCGATTGTTCCCGACCTGAAAGACGCGTTTCGCATCAGCGAATTGTCCGGGGACACGCTTAAGCGGGATCCCGCGCGGCTTGCGGACGAGGCTGCTTCGATTTCAATGTTCGGCGGGCGGCGCGTGGTGCGGGTGCGCGATGCGGCCGATGCACTTGCACCTCTGCTCGAGACATTTCTTGGCAGCGATAGCGGCGACACGCTGGTCGTGATCGAGGCGGGCGAATTGTCAAAGGCGTCGAACCTGCGAAAGCTGTTCGAAGGCGCACGCAATGCCGCCGGGATCGAGTGCGCGGATGACAGTGCGAGCGATACTGCACGGCTGGTCGAGGAGAGCCTCGCTGCGCAGGGCTGGCGCATCACGCCGGACGCGCAGGCCTACCTCGTCGATGCCCTGGGACCCGACCGGCGGCTGCTGCGGACGGAACTCGACAAGCTGCTGCTGTATCTGGGCGAGGCGGGCGAGGCGGCCGCGCTGTCGCGCGCCGATGTTTCGGCCGTGATTGGCGGCAGCGGGGATGTGGAAAGCGACGAAGTTGCCGATGCCGTTGCGGACGGGGACCTCAAGCGGCTCGATGCGCTGATCGCGAAAGGCAACGAATCGGGGCTGTCATGGGGGGTGGCGCTGGGGTTCACGCTGCGACTGTTCCAGCGCCTCGCCGCCGGCATCGAGGGCGCCGGCCCCATGTGGGGCAGGATGCAGTCGCAGGCGGCAGGCTGGGATCGTCCGCGAATCCGGCTGGCGCTCGCCATCCTGTCGGAGGCAGAAGCCCGGACGCGGACGACCGGCTTTCCGGAGGCCGTGATGGCACAGCAGGCGCTGATCGATGTCGCCCGCCGCAGGCCTGCGCGAAGGAGTTGAAGGTTACCTGCTGTGGCCCAGGAGGCGACAGATCTCGTCGAGCTGCTCGAGCGTCTTGTAGGCGATCTTCAGTTCGCCGCCCTTCTCTCCCCTGAAAGCGATGGAAACATTCAGGCCCAGCTGGGACGCCAATGAATGCTCGAGAGCACGGGTGTCGGCATCCTTGCCGATGGTGCGCTTCTTCTTGCCCTTGACCTTGCGGCCCTTCTCTTCGGCTTCACGTACATTGAGGCCGCCGGCGATGAGCTCCTGGGCCATGGCTTCGGGGTCGGGCTGGCCGACCAACGTGCGGGCGTGCCCTGCCGACAGCTTGCCGGCATAGATGTAGTCCTGCACGGCCTGCGGCAGCTGCAGCAGCCGGATCGTGTTGGCGATGTGGCTGCGCGAGCGGCCGATCACCTGACCGAGCGCGTCCTGGGTGTAGTTGAAGCGGTCGATGAGCTGGCGGTAGCCGCGGGCCTCTTCGATGGGGTTGAGGTCGGCGCGCTGGATGTTCTCGATCAGCGCGACCTCGAGGGCCTCGGCGTCTGTCAGTGCCTTGATGACGACGGGGACTTCGTGGAGGCGGGCCTTCTGGGCCGCACGCCAGCGACGTTCGCCCGCCACGATCTGGTACTCGTCAGGCTGACCTGGAACCGGACGCACGATGATCGGCTGGATGACGCCCTTGTCGCGAATCGAGGCCGCGAGTTCCTCGAGCGCTTCGGGGTCGAAATGCTCGCGGGGCTGGAACGGATTGGGGCGCAGCAGGGCGATCGGCAGCGTGCGCGGAGCGCGCTGCTCGGCGGGGGCGCCGGGAAGTGCTGCTGCCGAGGGTACGCCGGAGGGCTGGCCGGGCTGGCTGTTGCTGGCAGCGAGTACTTCGGATTCCACCTCTCCCAGCAATGCAGAGAGGCCCCGGCCCAGTCCCGAAAACGTTGATTTCTTTGCCTGTGTCATGCTGCCTTACGAGACTTTTCGCGTTGAATGAGTTCACCCGCCAGTTTGATATAGGCTTGGCTGCCAGCGCTCTTGAGGTCATAGAGCAAGGCTGGCAGGCCGTGGCTGGGGGCTTCGGAGATGCGGACATTGCGCGGGATGATGGTCTGGTAGACCTTTTCGCCGAGGTGCTGGCGCACATCGACGGCGACCTGTTCGGACAGGTTGTTGCGCTTGTCGTACATGGTGAGGACCACGCCCTGGATTTCCAGGCCCGGGTTCAGGCTGCCGCGGACGAGGTCGATCGTGCGCAGAAGTTGCGACAGGCCTTCGAGGGCGAAGAACTCGCACTGCAGGGGAACCAACAGACCTTGCGCCGCGGTCATGGCATTGATGGTGAGCAGGTTCAGCGACGGCGGGCAGTCGATCAGGATGTAATCGTAATTCGTCAGGGTCGCCACGTCGCGCGAGACCTCGGTCGAACCGCTGGGCTCGGCTGGCGGCGCGAGCCTCTTCGCATAACTGTCCAGAGCGTCTCGCAATCTGAACGACCTGCGGGGCACTCCCACCAGTTCCATCTCGGCGCCAGCCAGCTCGGAGGTTGCCGGGACGACGTGGAGGCCAGGGATCGCCGAGGGAACAATCGCCTCCTCGAGGGTCGCCTCGCCGATCAGGACATCGTAGACGGACTTCGAGCGCTGGTGCCTCGAGATCCCAAGGCCCGTCGAGGCATTGCCCTGGGGGTCCACGTCGATGACGAGGATGGCCTTGCCCACGGCTGCCAGCGCCGTGCCGAGGTTGATGGCTGTCGTGGTCTTTCCCACGCCACCCTTCTGATTGGCGATCACGATCACGCGCGGCCCTTCGGTGCGCGCGTGCCTCGGGCTCAAGAGGGTTTCCTGGGCTTCCGCCACGTGGTTAATCCTGTCACTCGCAATAGTGTTCCCGAGGGGTCAGACCGGCTCGGTATGGGGGTGGAATCAAGTTTCCAAGATTTGGCTGCGAGGGTCAATTCGGCGGGAAGCGATTTTCCTTTCAGAAACAATCCGATTGTACCGTCTCGGAAGAACGGAAAGGCCAGTTCGAAGAGGCGGTCGAGGGGGGCGAGGGCGCGCGCCGTCACGACGTCGGCCTTGAGCCCGGCAAGGGCTTCGGCCCGGCGGCAATGAACCTCGACCGGGGCACCCGTGGCGGCTGCGACTTCCTCCAAAAACCTGCATTTCTTGCCGATCGACTCGACGAGGTGGACCTTCAGGCCCGGGCGCCCAGCGAGCATGATGGCGAGGACCAGTCCGGGGAAGCCGGCCCCGCTGCCGAGGTCGACGAGGGTCCTGGTATGGGCTGGGATGTGCTTGAGCAACTGGGCGGAGTCGAGTATGTGACGGCGCCACACGTGTGGCAAAGTTGACGCGGCTACCAAATTTAGTTGCTGGTTCCTTTTGCACAACAAATCCACATATGTGGATAAGCGACTCACAGTTTCACGTGCGACCCCCAGGTCACGGGCCAAGTCAAGGGCTGAGTAGTCCTGGGAGGGGGTCACGCTGGGGCTCACGCGGATTGCCGGGCGCGGATCCTAACATTCAGGAGGACCGCCGTCACAGCGGCCGGGGTCATGCCCTCGATGCGGCTGGCCTGGCCCAGCGTGGCAGGCCTGACGCGCTCGAGTTTCTGGACCAGTTCTGCGGAGAGACCGGCTACCGCGCGGTAGTCGAGGTCAGATGGCAATGAAAGGCTTTCGTCCTTCCGGAAAGCGGCGATGTCGGCTTCCTGGCGCTCGAGATAGCCGGCGTAGAGGGAATCGGCGGCGAGCTGCTCGAGGATGGCGGGTCGGATGTCGGCGAGCTCTGGCCAGATCCGCAGGACGGCCTCGGCGCCAGCCTGCGGGTAGGACAGAAGCTCAAGTGCCGAGCGGCGCGTGCCGTCGAGGTTCAGGCTGAGGCCGTGCTGCTCGGCGGCCGTGGGGGTTATGCTGTGGTCTGTCAGCCTCGCCCTCGCCTGCCCCAGCGCCTCGCGCTTGGCTTCAAATGCTTTCCGGCGGACGGTCCCGACGCAGCCGAGCTCAACGCCGAGGGGGGTCAGGCGCTGGTCGGCGTTGTCTGCCCTCAGGGTCAGGCGATATTCGGCCCGGGAAGTGAACATGCGATAGGGCTCGGTTACACCGCGGGTCACCAGGTCGTCGATCATGACCCCGATATAGCTGGTGGCCCTGTCGAAGGTCCTGACCGCCTGCCCGGCCGCCTTCAAGGCGGCGTTGAGGCCAGCCACGATCCCTTGCGCGCCAGCCTCCTCGTAGCCCGTGGTGCCGTTGATCTGGCCTGCCAGAAACAGGCCTGGCTGGCAGCGGAGTTCAAGCGTTGCCTTGAGTTCGCGCGGGTCGACGTAGTCGTACTCGATGGCGTATCCCGGACGGATCATGCGCACCTTCGCCAGGCCCGGGATTGTCCCCAGGAGCTCGGCCTGGACGTCTTCGGGCAGCGAGGTGGAAATGCCGTTCGGGTAGACGGTCGGGTCGTCGAGGCCTTCCGGCTCGAGGAAGATCTGGTGGTTTTCGCGGCCGGCGAAGCGAACGACCTTGTCCTCGATCGAGGGACAATAGCGCGGTCCTGTTCCCTCGATCTGACCGGAGTACATCGGCGCCCGGTGCAGATTTGCATTGATGATCGCATGGGTCGCGGGCGTGGTCCGGGTGATGCCGCATTCGATCTGGGGCGTTGTGATCCTGTCGGTCAGGAAGGAGAACGGCACCGGCGGATCGTCGGCGGGCTGCATCTCGACGGCCGACCAATCGATCGTGGCGCCGTCGAGCCGCGGCGGCGTCCCGGTCTTGAGGCGGCCAAGGCGCAGGCCCAGGCGCTCGAGGGTAAGCGACAGGCCTGTCGCGGGCGCCTCGCCTACCCGGCCTGCCGGAATTTTACGCTCTCCGATGTGGATCAGGCCGCGCAGGAAGGTTCCGGTGGTCAGCACCACCGTGGCGCAGCGCAGGGTTCGCCCGTCGGCGAGGACCACGCCTGTCACGTGGCCGTTCACGGCCGTGATGTCCTCGGCAGAGGCCTCCACGAGGGTCAGGCCCGGGCAGGACTTGAGTTCGGCCTGCATGTGAAGGCGGTAGAGCTTGCGGTCGGCCTGGGTCCTCGGGCCGCGCACGGCGGGGCCCTTGGAGCGGTTCAGCAGGCGGAACTGGATCCCTGCCTTGTCGGCCATCCGGCCCATCAGGCCGTCGAGGGCGTCGATCTCGCGGACGAGATGACCCTTGCCGAGACCGCCGAATGCAGGGTTGCACGACATCTCGCCGAGCGTGTCGATCCGGTGGGTCACTAGCGCCGTGCGCGCGCCCATGCGGGCAGCGGCAGCGGCGGCCTCGCTTCCGGCGTGGCCGCCACCGATGACGATGACGTCGAAGGCGCTGTCTGGTCCGGCGTGTTTCATGCGCATGCGGATAGCGCATGGGTGGCGGCGAGTCAAAATGCCGTGTGGGGAGAATGACGGCCCCGTTTCATGTGAGTCAGGATCATATTCCCGTGACGCTCATGATACGGAATCCCTTTGCGTCACACGTGAATCCAAACTCCGTGTGCGGAAGATCCGTGTCCGTTTCATGTGAGTCAGACCCGGCTGCGGGGCGATTGCTTCGCTTACTTCCCGATGCAGAAATCGTGGAAGATGACGTCGAGATAGTCCTCGACGTCGATGCGGCCGGTGATCCTGCCGAGCTCGCGTGCGGCCATCCTGATGTCCTCGGCAAGGATGTCGAGGGCTGCAGCGGATTCAGCATGATTGCCCAGGAAACGGGCGAGGTGCCGTGTCACCGCCTGCAGCGCATGCCTGTGGCGCGCCCTCGTGACCGGCATGGATTCCGAGGTGCCGGCGCGTTGAATGACGCGACTGGTGAGCCAGTCCAGCAGTGCATCGAGGCCCTGTCCTGTCAGGGCCGAAACATGGAAAACGGGGACATCGCCGGATACGGGGCTGCCTGGCGCGGGGACCTGAAGGTCGGCCTTGTTCAGCACGATCGCGTCGACGCCCGAAACCGTTGCTGTCACACGTGAATCCATACCGTCCCCGAGACATGTACCGATTGCCAGACGAAAGTCCGCGCTGGCTGCGCGTGCCTGGGTCCGTCGAATTCCCTCGGTTTCGACCTCGTCGACCGTGTCCCTCAGTCCGGCCGTGTCAATCAGGGTCACGGCGTAGCCTGCGAGATCGAGATGGACCTCGACCGGATCGCGCGTCGTGCCGGGGATGGGCGAGACGATGGCGACATCGCGACGGGCGAGTGCATTCAGCAGCGATGACTTGCCGACATTGGGCGCACCCAGGAGCACGACAGCCAGGCCGTCGCGAATGATCTCGCCACGCCTGTTGTCCGCGAGCTGGCGCGTGATGTCGTCGTTCAGCGCGATCACTTCGGCGACCACGCCCTCGACAAGGCCTTCGGGGATTTCCTCCTCGGCGAAGTCGATGCAGGCTTCGAGATGGGCACCGGCGCGGATCAGGGCCCTGCGCCATGCGTCGACCTGCTCGCGCAGGCCTCCGGCCATCTGGCGGAGGGCGAGCCTGCGCTGTTCGGCGGTCTCGGCGGCCAGGAGGTCTGCGAGGCCTTCGGCCTGCGTGAGATCCAGCTTGCCGTTGGCAAAGGCGCGGCGGGTGAAGTCACCCGGCTCTGCCGGCCTCAGGCCGTCGAGGGTTGCGAGGGTTTCGGTGAGTGCATCGATGACTGCGCGGCTTCCATGTACGTGGAGCTCTACCGTGTCTTCGCCCGTGAAACTTCCGGGTGCGGGAAACCAGAGGACGATGGCCCGGTCGATCACGTCGTCTGCGGCGTCGCGCAGGGTCCGGAGTGCTGCCGTCCGGGGCTCCGGAAGCCGGGGGCCTGCAAGGGCCGCCAAGGCTTCCAAGGCCCGCGGCCCTGATATGCGGTAGACGCTGACGCCAGCCTTGCCGCGTGCCGATGACAGGGCAAAGATCGTGTCGGCTGCGGGCATGGCTGGATGGTTCGCGCGTGCGCGGCGTTAACCCTTGGACCGCGGCTTGGGGGCGTCGGGTTCCTTGTCGCGGCTGGCAGACGGCGCCCAGCCAGCCGTGGCGGCCTTGGCGAAGGTCTGGAACGCCTCCATGCCCTGGGCGGACCAAGGTGCCCAGGCCTTCAGGAGCTGCTGGGGATCGGTCATCGAGAGCGCGTTCATCACCCTGCGCTGGATCTCGGCCATGACTTCGGCCTGCAAGGGTTCGACGTCGGGGAGGCCCATGAACGCGCGGGCTTCGGCGGGTGTACAATCAACTTCAATTGTGATTTTCATCGGGCGTCCAATCGGCTTTCTGCTTTGGGCTGGCCTTACAGCAAGGTGCCTTGCGTCATGCAGCGCACCTTAGCGCGAACGCCAGCAGGTTGCAGCACAGCTTTTGATCCTCCGTTTTCTTCCTCAGGGAGCTTGCATACCCATGAACCTGCTCGCCCAGTCGACGAGCCCGTATCTTCTGCAGCACAAGGATAACCCGGTCCACTGGATGGCCTGGGGACCCGACGCCCTGCAGGAAGCCAGGAACTCCGGCAAGCCCATTCTTGTGTCCATCGGCTATGCTGCGTGCCACTGGTGCCATGTGATGGCGCAGGAGAGCTTTGAGGATCCTGAGACGGCTGCGCTCATGAATGAGGGCTTCGTCAACGTGAAGATCGACCGGGAGGAGCGTCCCGATCTCGACACGATGTTCCAGACCTCGCTCAACATGATGGGCGAACAAGGCGGCTGGCCGCTCACCATCTTCCTGACGCCCGAGGGGGAGCCGTACTGGGGGGGGACCTATTTCCCGCCGGAGCCCAAGTTCGGAAAGCCGGCGTTCAAGGACGTGCTACGCGAGGTCGGGCGGCTCTACCGTGAGAACGGGGAGCAGGTTTCAAAGAATACGCAGACGATTCGCGCCGGGCTGCAGCGCGCCTTCGAGGCCAACCGTCCGGGGGCGCCGATGGACCCTGCGACGCTCGAGACCGCCATGAAGCGGCTGTGCCAGCAATTCGATGTCTTCCATGGCGGGCTGCTTGGCTCCCCGAAGTTTCCGAACGTGCCCGTGATCGAGCTTCTGTGGCGCGCCTATTCCAATTCGGGCCTTCTTCAGTTCCGACAGGCGGTCGACATCACGCTGAGCAACATGTGCCAGGGTGGGTTGTACGACCACCTGGGTGGCGGCTTCTCGCGCTATTCGGCTGACGAGAGCTGGTTCGTGCCGCATTTCGAGAAGATGCTCTACGACAATGCGATGATCGTCGATGTGCTGACGACCGTTTGGCTCTACAGCAAGAACCCGCTTTACCGCTCGCGCATCGAGGAGACGGTCGCTTGGGTCTTGCGGGACATGGTCGTGGAGGGTGGTGGTTTTGCCTCGTCGCTCGATGCCGACACCGACGGGCAGGAAGGTGCCTTCTATACCTGGACGGAGGCCGAGGTCGACGCCGTGCTGGGGAAGGATTCAGTGCTGTTCAAGCAGGTCCATGACGTCCGCCCCGAGGGTAACTGGAATGGCCGCAACATCATCCATCGCCTGCGCGCGCCGCTGGCGCTGCCGGCCGTGCAGGAGGGCAAGCTGAACGCGCTTCGCGAGAAACTCCTCAATCGCCGGAGTGATCGCACAAAGCCGATACGGGATGACAAGGTGCTTGCCGACTGGAATGGCTTGATGATCCATGCTGTCGCCAATGCGGCCGAGGCGCTCAACAGGGCGGACTGGCAGGCTGCCGCCGTGAAGGCGTTCTGGTTCGTTGCCAACACCATGTCCCAGGGTAACCGCCTGTTCCATACGTCGCGCGAGGGGAAGGCGGGCACTGCCGGGATAGCCGATGATTATGCACAGATGGCGCGCGCGGCCCTGACGCTCTACGAGATGACCGGCTACAAACCTTATCTCGAGAAAGCCCTCGAATGGGTGGGCACGCTTGATGCCCATTTCTGGCGCAGCGACATTGGCGGCTATGCAATGACGCCCGCTGACGGGGAGGCGGGCCTCGTGCGGGTCCGCACGATCCATGACGGTGCCACGCCGTCGGCAAACGGCGTCATGATCGAGGTTCATGCCCGCCTGCTCAGCATCACGGGCAACAAGCAACATGCCGAGCGCTACAGCGTGATCATCGGTGCGTTTGCGGATGACGCGCGGCGCCAGCCGGCAGCGGCGGCCACCTACTACAACGGCTTCGACCTGATCATCCGTGCCTTCGAGATCGTGATCTTCGGTGATCGCAACTCGCCGGTCACTGCGGCCTTCCGGGATGTGTTCCGCCGCGCCAACCTGATGAACCGGATCGTGATGCATGTCGCGCCCGGTGAGGAACTTCCGGCGGGACATCCTGCAGCCAGCAAGGGACCGGTGGATGGCAAGGTTACGGTCTATGTGTGCTCGGGCCAGACGTGCTCGCTTCCGGTGACCGATCCGGTGCAACTGGAAACGCAACTGAAGCTGCGGGTGGTTCCAGGGCAAGCGCCGGCAAGCCCGGCGACCCAGGCGGCGTCGTGAGGCGCATGCCACGTGATGCTTCATTGCCGTTGATGCAAGGAGGGCCTCGCCCGTGACCGCAGCCATCCGGATCTCGCAGACCGGCGGACCTGAGGTGCTGAAGCTCGAGACATTCGATCCCGGTCCGCCCAAGGCCGGCGAGGTGAGGGTGCGCCATCGCGCCATCGGCGTGAACTTCATCGACATCTATCACCGCACGGGGCTCTACAAGCTGCCCCTGCCAAACGGGTTGGGGCTTGAGGCTGCCGGTGAGGTTGAAGCTGTTGGTCCCGGCGTCAGCCGGTTCAAGGCGGGTGACAGGGTGGTCTATGCCAGCGGACCGATCGGCGCCTACGCGGAGGCGTCGAATGTGCCGGCGGAGCGTGCGGTGGCCATTCCCGAAGGTATCGCCTTCGACATCGCGGCGGCCGTGCTGCTCAAGGGCCTCACGGCGCACTATCTGCTGCGGCGTACCTACCCGGTGAAGGCCGGGCAGACGATCCTGTTCCATGCAGCAGCTGGTGGTGTCGGCGTCATTGCCGTGCAGTGGGCCAAGCGGCTGGGGGCCAGCGTGATCGGAACCGTGGGCAGCGACAGCAAGGTCGAGATCGCCCGGAGCCTGGGCTGCAACCACGTCATCGTGCCTGCGCGCGAAAACATTGCCAACCGTGTACGCGAGATCACGGGCGGCAAGGGGGTGCCGGTTGCCTATGACTCGATCGGACGCGACACGTTCATGGCGACGCTCGACAGCCTTGCGCCGTTGGGCCTGTTCGTGAGCTTCGGCAATGCCAGCGGCCCGGTGCCGCCGTTCGATGGCGCGCTGCTGGCGCAGAAGGGTTCGCTGTACTTCACGCGGCCCACGCTGATGCACTATGTCACCACGGCCGGCGAACTCGATACGGGGGCGGGGGAGCTTTTCGACCTCATCCGGCGCGGCGATATCGAGATCAAGCCGCCGCGCAGTTTCCCGCTGGCGCAGGCTGCCGAAGCACATCGGGCACTCGAGAGCCGGCAGACCACCGGTTCGCTCGTGCTGGTGCCCTAAACCACTTGCAATTCCCCTCGTACCGTAACGCCCTGGATGGCGTTTGACGTCAGACGGGTGTGCGCAGGTAGATCGATCTCTTCGGTCTATCGAACACCCGGCCGATCATCGGCACGAAGGCCTCGAGCGGCATCGAGGTGAAACCCGGATCGAACGAGTTCTGATCGTAGAGATGGCAGAACTGGGCTGTGGCCTCGAAATGGGGGTGGCCGCGGTGCTGGTCGCGCATGTTCCGGTCGAGGCCGAGGAAGTGGAAGAAGTAGTAGCCCTGGAAGACCGCATGTTGCTCGACAATCCAGTGGTTCTTCTCGGAGACGTAGGGCTTGATGATGGAAGCCGCGATGTCGGCATGATTGGACGGACCGAGGGTGTCGCCGATATCATGCAGCAGGGCACAGACGACGTACTCCTCGTCCTCGCCAGCCTGGAAGGCGCGGGTGGCCGTCTGCAGGGAATGCTCGAGCCTGTCGACCGGATAGCCTCCGCAGTCGCCCTTGAGAAGGCTTAGATGCGCCACGAGCCTGTTGGCCAGATCCTTCTGGAAGGGGCGCGCATGGCGGGAGATGGCGGCCCAGTCCTCTGCCGTTCCATCGACCATCGAGGTGTAGGTCGCCTGGTCCCTGATGTCGCTCGACATGGCCTTCTCCCTTGGTTCTCGCCCCGGGCACAGACTGACCGGACTCGGGCTACCGGTCAAATCCCGAGCGTTGACGCAGGCGGCAAAGCCCTGAAGACTGCGTTCCTCGCGAAAAGCAAGGAGGCTCAGGTCATGACGGACAAGCTCAAGGGACGCGTCGCACTGGTTACGGGCGGGGCACGGGGTATCGGGGCTGCGTCGGCGAAGGCGCTGGCAGCCGCGGGTGCGGCCGTTCTGATCACCGACCTTCTCGATGAGGCCGGGCAAGACACAGCCGGCGCGATCGTGCAGGCGGGCGGGCGTGCCGGCTACATGCGCCACGATGTCCGTGACGAGGCGGCCTGGCTTGCAGCCGTGGCAGAAGCCGAAAAGCGGTTCGGCGGGCTCGATATCCTCGTGAACAATGCGGGCATCTTTGCCGTGAAGCCCATGGCCATGACGACGCTGGAGGAGTTCCGCAACATGCAGGCGATCAATGTCGAGGGCGTTTTCCTCGGCATGAAGTCGGCGTTGCCGGCGCTTTCGAAGCGGGCGGGGCAGTGGGCGGGCGGCAGCTCGATCATCAACATTTCGTCGGTGGCCGGCATCAACGGGGCTGCCTTCGCGGTGCCCTACAATGCGTCGAAGGGCGCGGTCAGGCTGATGACGAAGGGTGCTGCGCTTGAATGCGCGCGGCTTGGTTTCAGGATCCGGGTGAATTCGGTGCATCCCGGCGTGATCGACACAATGATGGGCCAGAAGGTCATGGATGACTATGTGGCGGCCGGGATGGGAAGTGCCAATGAAGTGCGCGATACCATGATTGCCCTGCATCCGCTGGGCCGCCTCGGCCTGGCTGCAGATGTTGCCAACGCAGTCGTGTTCCTGGCCTGCGATGATGCGGCCTTCATGACCGGTTCGGAGGTCGTCGTCGATGGCGGCATGACGGCCAGCTGAGACAACCGGTCAGCTTTCAGGAGCGGGACTGGAACCCCGTGCAGCGTACATAGGTGCGCTTCCATTGCGGGACGGAGATGCCCCCCGACCGCGGTTCGACATGAATGATTTCGGGCAAGGCCTTGCTGTTGTCGAAGTCCTTGAGGCGGACCACGTATTTTCCTCCCTCGAAGTGAACGGACTCGATCAGCCAGTCTGAAATCGGGTCGAGGGGGATCTTCACGGGCTTTTTCGAGGCGAGCCTGTCTGCAACGGCGAAGCTGTTCCAGCGGCTCAGGCGGAACTGTGACGGTCCGACAAGGGCGAAGAAGAGGTACTGCGTTTCCTGAACCGCACAACGATCGCCTGATTTCGGCGCGATGCGCTCGTCGATGAAGAAGGCTTCGTCACCCGGCAGGTCCGAGGCGAGGAACTTCATGGCGTCGGCATCGATGTCTATGGCACTGCGGTCGGCGGGTTGCTCGCAGCGCCTGAAGACCATCATATCGACGTCTCCACCGATGGAGGCCGATGACCTCACGCGGAACATGATGCGCTCGCCGTCCGGACGGAACCTGAATACCTCGTCATTCACCGTGAGGGCGAGTACACCGTTCTTTTCCGTTGCCGAGGAGATGGTGCCGCGCAACGCAGTCTCGCTTCCATCGCTGTAGAAGATGACGCCGCCGGTTTTCTGGAACTCTATCGCGAGCGTGATGGCGCCGGGTGGCGGGGACACGCGGGAGCAAAGCTTGTTGGCACTGACGTCGGTCGGCAGTCCGCTCCAGACCCCCTCGAGCCAAGCCTGGCGCTCGGGCGAGATTTCAACTGTGCTTGCGCTGGCAGCGTGCGCGGACCAGAGGCATGCGATCCAAAAAAATAAAGCTGCGCGCATGGATGAACCCTCCCAACATCCGGTCCCTTGCAACCGCTGGGCACCGTCGGGGCATGCTAGCCAATCGGCTGGCTTGCGTCACGCCCCTGGGGCGGGCGTGAGACGGGGGTGCCGGCGTTGCAGGAAGCCCCCTGCCCGGATCAGGTATTCATCGCGTCGAAGAAGTCCGAGTTCTGCTTGGTGCTCTTCAGCTTGTCGAGCAGGAACTCGATCGCGTCGGTGGCGCCCATCGGATTGAGGATGCGACGCAGGACGTACGTCTTTTGCAGGACATTGCGGTCCACCAGGAGTTCTTCCTTGCGGGTGCCCGACTTGAGGATGTCGATCGCAGGGAAGACGCGCTTGTCGGCGACCTTGCGGTCGAGGATGATTTCGGAGTTACCCGTACCCTTGAATTCCTCGAAGATGACCTCGTCCATGCGGCTGCCCGTATCGATGAGGGCTGTCGAGATGATCGTGAGGGAGCCGCCTTCCTCGACGTTGCGGGCCGCGCCGAAGAATCGCTTGGGGCGCTGCAGCGCGTTGGCATCCACACCGCCCGTCAGCACCTTGCCGGAGGAGGGAACGACGGTGTTGTAGGCGCGGCCGAGGCGCGTGATGTTGTCGAGCAGGATCACCACATCCCGACCGTTCTCGACGAGGCGCTTGGCCTTCTCGATGACCATCTCGGCGACCTGAACGTGACGTGTGGCCGGTTCGTCGAACGTGGAGGAGATGACCTCGCCCTTCACCGTGCGCTGCATGTCGGTCACTTCTTCCGGACGTTCGTCGATGAGAAGGACAATGAGGTAGACCTCGGGGTGATTGATGGCGACCGCCTTGGCGATGTTCTGAAGCAGGATGGTCTTGCCGACGCGGGGCGGCGCCACGATGAGGCAGCGCTGGCCCTTGCCGATTGGCGCCACGATGTCGATCACGCGGCCAGAGCGGTCCTTGAGCGTCGGGTCCTGGATTTCCATCTTCAGCCGCTCGTCGGGATAGAGCGGGGTCAGGTTGTCGAAGTGGACCTTGTGGCGCTGCTTTTCCGGGTCCTCGAAGTTGATGTTGTTTACCTTGAGCAGCGCGAAATAGCGTTCGCCGTCCTTGGGGCCGCGGATCGGGCCGTCGACCGTGTCACCGGTGCGCAGGGCGAAGCGGCGGATCTGTGTCGGGCTGACATAGATGTCATCGGGGCCCGGCAGGTAGTTCGATTCCGGAGCCCGGAGGAAGCCGAAGCCATCGGGAAGGACCTCGACCACGCCAGAGCCGGTGATCTCGACACCCTGTTCGGCGAGCTGCTTCAGGATGGCGAACATCATGTCCTGCTTGCGCATCGCGCTCGCATTCTCGATCTTCAGTTCTTCGGCGAGTTCAAGGAGAGCGGCCGGGGACCTCGACTTGAGGTCCTGGAGCTTCATCACGTCTTGAAGCGTCATAGGTAGTAAACTCTCTGGTCAGGGGAAGTTGAGGCGAAGGGTTCCGGCTTGTCGGTCCCTGGTTTGAGCCAATCGGCAGCGCAGGGGGTCCGGAAGGGAAAGGAAAGGAGGTTATCTTCTCGTTCGGCGGGCCTGGACATGATCCAAGCCGGTATCTGCGCGCAAAGCCTGTGGCTTCGGGCTGACGTCCCGGACGATTTCGGAGAACGAGTGATGTATACTCCAGATCGCGCCTGTTTTGGAAGGGTCAATTTTCCTGTTTGGTTTTCGATACCAAAATGCATGCTTTTGCCCCGAAAATCAGAAAGGTTTCACGACCACGAGGATGACGATGAGGATCATCAACACGGCGGGACCCTCGTTCACGATCCGGTAGAAGCGCTGGGTGCGGGTGTTGGCGTTGCGCTCGAAATCGCGGCGGCAGCGCGAGAACATCCCGTGCATGCCGGACAGTCCGATCACGAGGGCGAACTTGGTGAGGAACCAGCCTGTTGACCAGGCGTCGAGTGCCTCGACGAGCAGAAGACCCAGCACCCAAACTGCCACCATCGAGGGGTTGATGATGATGCGCATGAGCTTGCGCTCCATCAGCACGAAGCGGTCGTACTCGGGCGTTCCGGGCCTTGTCTCGCAGTGGTAGACGAAGAGGCGGGGCAGGTAGAGCATGCCCGCCATCCACGCGATCACGGCAATGATGTGGAAGGCCTTGAGCCATGGGTAGAACGGCTGCAGCACTTCGGTCATGCCGCCGCGTCCTGCATCGCGCACTGGCTGCAGGTTCCCGGACAGACGCGCTTGCCGGTGCCGCTGCTCACGCCCGTGCGGCCGAGGTTCTCCTTCACGAGGGCAGCAAGGCCTCCGACGAAGTCCGGATGGGTTCCGACGGCGGGGACGCGGGCATAGTGGGGGACCCCGCTCTCGTGTGCCTTTTCGGCGTATTCGATGTCGAGTTCAACGAGCGTTTCGGAATGCTCGGAGACGAAGGCTACTGGTACGATCACGAGTGCCTTGGCTTCCTTGCCGGCGGCTTCGATTTCCGCCTCGGTCGCCGGGCCAATCCACTTCAGGGGGCCGACGCGGCTCTGGTAGCTGATGCGCCAGTCGAGCCCTTCGATCGCCAGTGCAGCGGCAATCGCTGCCGCGCTCTGCTCGACCTGTGCCTGGTAGGGGTCGCCGCCCCTCACGACATTTTCCGGCAGTCCGTGTGCGGAGAACAGTACGCGGTACTTCATGCCCTGCGGCATGGAGCCGAGCGTCTCGCGGATCAGGGCGGCATAGGCATCCACGAAGCCCCTGTCGGTCGCATAGCAGCAAAGCGTGAAGGTCGGTGCGTCGAGCTTGCGGGCGCGGGCTTCGGCTTGCCATTCGCGCACGGACGAGCGGGAGGTGGTGGTGGAGAATTGCGGGTAGAGCGGGAGCAGGATGATCCTGTCGGGCCGGAAGCGGCGAACCTGTTCGACGACATCGGCCGCGCGCGGCGAGGAATAGCGCATGGCCACGAATACTTCGACTTGATCGTCGCCGTCCTGCAGCGCGGCCTGCAGGGCGGAGGCCTGGTTGTAGGTCTGGCCCAGGATGGGCGAGCTGCCGCCGAGCTTCTTGTAAATCTGGCTTGCGACGGGTGCTCGCCTCGAGGAGATCAGCTTTGCCACAAGCCACCGCAGCGGGTTCGGCAGGCGGATGATTGCCGGGTCGTAGAAAAGGTTGAACAGAAAGGGCTTCACGTCATCGAGGGAGCCCGGGCCTCCGAGATTGAACAGGACAACGGCTGTTCTCATCTTGCGGACCTTACCTGGTTGATCATGCGGGCCACGTGTCCGACGGGGGTCTCCTGTCGAATGCCGTGACCGAGGTTGAAGATATGCGGGTGTCCCCGTGTCTCTGAGAGGATTGCCTCGATGGCACTGTCCTGCGATGCGCCGCCGACGGCGAGAACCATGGGATCGAGGTTTCCCTGCGTTGCCATGGTTTCGGGGACATTCTGGCGAATGGTCTGGAGCCTGGTCTGATAGTCCACGCCGATCGCGTTGGCACCGGTTGCTGCAGCGTAGAGCGGCAGATGAAGGCCTGCGCCACGCGGGAAGACGATGAAGGGGATGGCGGGGCACTGGCGGCGTACCGCCTCGATGATGCGCCGGATCGGGTCGACCGAGTAACGGCTGACGAGGGGGGCGGGCAGGGTGGCTGCCCAGCTTTCGAAGAGCTGGAGCACCTCGGCACCGGCGCGCACCTGCGCGACGAGGTAGGTCGCTGTGGCCTCGACCAGCGTGTCGAGCAGGCGGTCGCACCCGGCGGAGTGGGTTGCCGCAAAGCGGCGCAGGTCCTCGCTCTCGGCGGAGCTGCCGCCGGCGACCATGTAGCTGGCAACCGTCCACGGGGCACCGGCAAAGCCGATAAGCGTCACGTCTGCGGGCAGGTCCGACCTCACGCGCGCCACCGTCTCGGCGATCGGGGCAAGGGTATTGCCGACGGCGTGCGGGTCGAGGCGGGCAAAGTCGGCTGGTCCAAAGCGCTCGAGCTTGGGGCCTTCCCCGTCGGCGAAGTGCAGTCGCTGGCCGAGGGCGTGGGGGATCACGAGGATGTCGGAAAAAAGGATTGCTGCGTCGAAGCCGAAGCGGCGGATGGGCTGAAGCGTCACCTCGGCAGCCAGCGCGGGGGTGAAGCACAGGGTCATGAAATCCCCCGCTGTCGCGCGTAATTGGCGGTATTCGGGCAGGTAGCGGCCTGCCTGGCGCATCAGCCAGACGGGGGCTGGGGTCACGGGTTGACCCGCGAGAACTGCGAGGACGGGTTTGATCTGCGTCCTGGTCACAGGAAGATCTCTGGTTTCATAAGATCATTTATATTTGTTAGGATTTAAGTAGGAAGATGATGGGCGTGTGGACATTTGGGATAGAGGGGCTGTCCTCGTGTCTTCCACAGAGTGATGCCCATGGGGTCAGTGTTTCCATGGTTGGGGAAAAGTAACCCGATGGCAAGGATTCATTTACCTGTGTGGCATGGCGACCATGTGGACCAATCGTGTACGGCGCGAGGATGCAAAAGGTCGGGATAAGAGGGGGCGGACACCCGGGTCCGGTGGAAAGCGGGTGTACAGACAGGGGTGGCTGGCTGGGGAAGATGCGCCTGCCGGTTTGTCCCGGGTCGATGCCGGGCGTTGTGCAGTTGTCATCTACAGAATGATCCTCAGGTGAGTGAGCGGAAAAACAGCGGCGTTGCCATCTATTTTCACCTTCATCTGGTTTCGGATTCGACGGGTGAGACGCTGAATGCGGTCGCAAAAGCGGCGTGCGCCCAGTTCGACATGGGCCGTCCGCTCGAGCATTTTTATCCGCTCGTGCGCAATCGCAAGCAGCTCGAGCGGGCCATGAACGAGCTCGAGGCGTCACCCGGGCTGGTGCTTCATACGATCGTGAATGCCGAGCTGCGTGAGATGCTCGAGCGGCGTTGCCGGGAATTGTCGATGCCATCGGTTGCCGTCCTTGACCCGGTCATGTCGAGCCTTGCGGGTTATCTCGGGGTTGAGGAGAGCCACAGGCCCGGCGCGCAGCATGAGCTGGATGCCCGCTATTTCGCGCGCATCGAGGCCCTGAACTTCACCATGGCCCATGATGACGGTCAAAGCCTTTCCAGTCTGAACCAAGCGGATATCGTGCTTGTCGGCGTCAGCCGGACTTCCAAGACGCCCACGTGCATCTATCTGGCGAACAGGGGCATCAAGGCTGCCAACATTCCCATCGTCGCCGGCGTGCCGTTGCCGGACGAGCTGCACACAATCGACGGGCCGCTCGTGGTAGGCCTTATCGTCAATCCGGAGCGGCTGCTGCATATCCGGCGCAACCGGCTGCTGTCGCTGCATGAGACGACAGAGACGGATTATGTGGATCTTGAGGCCATCCGCGCGGAGCTTGTGGTTGCACGCAAGCTGTTTGCAGACAAGAGCTGGCCCGTCATCGATGTGACACGCCGATCGATCGAGGAGACGGCTGCGGCCGTCCTTGCGCTGCATTCCCGGGTGGAGCCCAAGGTTCCATGACGCCCTTCGTGCTTGCCTCGCAAAGTGCCGCGCGGCGCCGGATGCTGGGCGCGGCGGGGCTCTCATTCGAGGTGCAGCCGGCTTCCATCGACGAGAGCACTCTCATCGAGGGGTTGATCGCCGAGGGCCATGGTGGACGGAACATTGCCGATTGTCTGGCTGAAATGAAGGCCCGGCGGGTCTCGGACAACTTGCCGGTGTCCTGGGTGGTGGGCAGCGACCAAGTCCTCAGCCTTGGCAGCGACATCTTCGAAAAGCCGGGAAGCCTTGCGATGGCGCGTGAACATCTCGTGCGGCTCAGGGGAAAGACACATGTCCTGCACTCTGCAGCCTGCGTGGCCCGTGGGGGGAGCGTAGTGTGGCGCCATGTTGCCGAAGCCCGAATGACAATGCGGGCGTTTTCCGATGATTTCCTCGATGACTACCTGGCAGGAGCCGGGCCTGATATCGTCAACAGCGTCGGCGCGTATCATGTGGAGGGGCGGGGCATACAGCTGTTCTCGCGCATTGAGGGCGACCTGTTCACGGTTCAGGGTTTTCCCCTGCTGCCGTTCCTCGATTTTCTTCGTGTCCAGGGCGTTGTGAGAGGCTGATGATTTCGGGCAAGGCAAAACTCGCGGGGGTCATGGGCTGGCCGATTGCGCACTCCCTGTCGCCGGCGCTGCATGGTCACTGGATCGATACGCTTTCGGTCGATGCAGCGTATGTTCCCCTTGCCGTACGTGCAGAGGACTTTCAAAGTGTTGTCGCGGCGCTGCCGCGCATGGGGTTTGGCGGGGTCAACGTAACGCTGCCTCACAAGGAGGCAGCGCTTCGGCTTGCAGACACGGCGGATGATGCTGCGCGTGCCTGCGGTGCGGCCAATACGCTTGTGTTCATCGAGGGACGCGTCCATGCGATGAACACAGATGTCACCGGCTTCCTTGCGTCGCTGGAGGATGCGGGCGCTTGCGATCTCGAGGGCAAGATCGTGACCGTGCTGGGCGCCGGCGGTGCTGCCCGCGCGGTGATCCATGGACTTTTGCTCAGACGCGTGGCCGAGATCCGGGTGTGCAACCGTACAGTGGCGAAGGCGCGGCTGCTGGCTGATTTTTTTGGTGAGAAGGTGATGCCGCTTGCGTGGGAAGAGGCGCCCCGCATGCTTGCGTCAAGCCAGGTGCTGGTCAACACGACCAAGCTTGGCATGGCTGGCGAGGATCCGCTTGACGTTGATCCGGCGGCGATGCCGGCCGGAGGTGTGGTGGTGGATATTGTCTATCGACCGCTCGAAACCAGGCTTCTTGGCAGCGCGCGCGCGCGGGGCCTCTTGGCGGTTGATGGGCTCGGGATGCTGCTTCATCAGGCGGTCCCGGGTTTCAGGGCCTGGTTCGACATCGAGCCACGGGTAACGCCCACGCTTCGTGCTCATCTGGTTCGTCTGCTGGAGGGACGCTGAGAATGCTGATCATCGGCCTGACGGGATCGATCGGCATGGGCAAGAGTGCCACGGCGCAACTGTTTGCGCGCAAGGGCGTGCCGGTGTGCGATTCCGATGCACTGGTCCACGGGCTCTACGCGAAGGGCGGGGCAGCGGTTGCGCCTGTGACGGAGGCGTTTCCTGATGCCAATGTTGAGGGGCGCATCGACCGGGAGGTGCTCTCGCGCCTGGTACTCGGCCAGCCGGAACAGCTCAAGCGCCTCGAGCGGATCGTGCATCCGCTTGTGGGCATGGCGCAGGCGAAGTTCCTGCAGGATTGTGCGACACGGGGCGAGCGGATGGTGGTGCTGGACATTCCGCTGCTGCTCGAGGCGGGCGGCCCTCGGCGCGTGGATGTGATCGTGGTGGTGTCAGCGCCGGCAGAGGTGCAACGCGCCCGCGTGCTGGCGCGTGCTGGCATGACAGCCGAGAAGTTCGAAGCCATCCTTGCCAAGCAGGTCCCGGATGCGATCAAGCGTGAAAAAGCAGATTTCGTGATTGATACCTCGCAAGGTTTTGAGTACGCGGAGAAGCAGGTCGACGCGGTCATCCAAGCGCTGGCCGGACGAAAGGGCGAAATCTGGGTTGCTTGATCATGCGTGAAATCGTGCTCGACACGGAAACCACCGGGCTTGAGACCTCACAGGGTCACAGGGTCATCGAGATTGGCTGCCTTGAACTGCACAACCGGGCGCTAACAGGCGCGCGGTATCACACGTATCTCAATCCGCAGCGGGATGTGCCGGAAGAGGCGCAGCGCGTGAGCAACCTGTCGACTGAGTTTCTGCGCGACAAGCCGCTGTTTGCTGACGTGGCTGACGAATTCCTTGCGTTCATCGGCGATAGTCCGCTCGTAATCCACAATGCCGAATTTGACCTCAAGTTCCTCAACATGGAATTGTCGAAGGCCGACAGGCCGGTGCTGCAGAGTGGCCGGGCTGTCGATACGGTGCTCATGGCGCGGCGGAAATTTCCGGGGTCGCCGGCATCACTCGATGCGCTCTGCCGTCGATTCAATATCAGCCTCGATGAACGAAAGTCGAAGGGGCATGGCGCGATGCTCGACGTCGAACTCCTGGCGCAGGTCTATCTTGAGCTCCTCGGCGGGAAGCAGCCCGGGCTTGAATTGCTATCGAAGACGAGCGCGCCTGCGGCTGTCACAAAGCTCAGGAAGGCTGCACAGGCCAGAACCGTGCCGCTCGCGCCGCGCCTGTCGGAGGAGGAGCGGGCGCGCCACGACGCCATGGTCGAGCGTCTTGGCGCTGGGGCGATCTGGAAGAAAACCTAGGCCGTTGCCGTCTGTGACTGCTGCTGGGCCATTTGTGCCCGGTACAGGGTCATGAAGTCGATCGGGTCAAGCATCAGCGGCGGGAAACCACCGTCGCGCGTCACATCGGCCATGACGCGGCGGGCGAAGGGGAACAGCTGGCGCGGACACTCGATCAAAAGCACCGGCTGCACGTTTTCCTGCGAGATGTTCCTCAGCATGAATACGCCGGCGTAGACGACCTCGCACACGAAGACCGTCTGGGTTCCCGACTTTGCGTCGGCGCGGATGCGTATCTGGACCTCGTACTGGTCGACACCCAACCCACGGGCCTGCACATCAACTCCCACTTCAAGCGCCGGCTTCTGGCCCTGGAGGGTCATCGGCGCCCCCGGGTTCTCGAATGACAAATCCTTAACATACTGTGCCAGAACCTGGATCTGGGCTGCACCCGCGGTCGCTGCCTGAGGATCCACTGCCTGTCCGTTTCCGTTTGTCTGACTGTCACTCATTCCTTAGGTGTCCTTGAAATCCAGAAAATCCGCGCAGTTTGTGAGGCGGGTGGCTAACACGGTTCTTGGTCATGAGACAAGCAATAGCTCTGTTGACGGGAAATTTGCCCTGGCCGGGAACCGGATCGTCAGGAAGCGGCGCGTATTGTGTGGACCCTGGGAAGCAGGGCGTTGTAGGCTTGAAGGTCTGGCAGGGGCTCCCTTGCGAGGTCAGCAGCGGGATCCGGCAGGTCAGTATCGAGCGGGTGTGATGGGCGCAGCAGAAGTCGAAATCCTGTTTCTGGCCGGTATCGCGGCCTTCATTGGCTATCGCATCTACACCGTGCTCGGACGCCGCACCGGCAACGAGCAGCGACCACCCGTCGATCCGATCAGCCGCCGAGAGGGCTTGGAGCAACGCCGGACGGCGTCCAGCCCCAAATCCGATGATAACGTGGTTACCCTGCCGCGGGCGCGCGATGCGACGCCGCCGCGCAAGCGCCACAGCGTCATGAACGCCATCGACCCCAATTCAGATCTGGCGAACGGGATCAATGCCATCCGGACAGATGATCCGGGCTTTGATCCGGATGCGTTCGTCGATGGTGCCAAGGTTGCACACGAGATGATCGTCAAGTCTTTCGCGGATGGCGATCGCGAAACGCTGCGTCCCCTGCTTGCCGAGGATGTGCGTGAAGGCTTTGAAGGTGTCATCGCCTCGCGCGAGCGGTCGGGATACCAGGTCGAGTTTGCATTCGTTGGTCTGAAGTCTGCCACGCTTGAAGACGCGCGCCTGCGGGGCCGTGTGTCCGAGATCACCGTGAAATTCGTGTCCGAGTTGATCTCGGCCACACGCGATGCCGCCGGTGCCGTCGTCGAGGGTGCTGCCGGCGTGGTGCGCGAAGTCACCGACGTCTGGACGTTCGCGCGAGACACGCGGTCTGCCGACCCCAACTGGAAGGTGGTTGCCACTTCGGGCGCTGCGTAGCATAAGCTCGCAACATGAACGCGCTTCGCATTGTCAAAGCGGTAACTCTTGCCCTGACACTTGCTGCCTGTGTCCCGGTTACGCAGAAACCGGGGGCTCCCGAACCACGCTTGGTCTTCAAGGCTTCGTCCTATTCCGCACTCGATGGCTGGGATGGAGCGGGATTGCGCGAGGCGCATGCCGCCTTCCAGGCGTCCTGCCGTGTGATTGCCGCGCGAGCGCCGGGCGATGCGCTTGGTGGCGACAAGGCCTACGGGACCGTCGGGGACTGGCAGCCGGCGTGCCAGGCTGCACTGACGCGTGCGGTTGCGACGGAGAGCGAGGCACGGACCTTTTTCGAAACGTGGTTCGACACCGTGCAGGTTTTCAACGGTTCAGAGGAGCGCGGGCTGTTCACGGGCTATTACGAGCCAGAGCTGAATGGCAGCCGACAGAAGGGCGGGCGGTATCGCACGCCCCTGTTCCAGAGGCCTGCGGACCTCGTTGAGGTCGATCTCGGCCAGTTCAGGCCCAGCCTCAAAGGTGAGCGCGTGGCGGGCCGCGTGGTTCAAGGCCGTCTGGTTCCTTTTTCGCCGCGCCGCGAGATCGTTGCGGGTGGTCTTGGTGCCAATGGCCGGCCGCTGGTCTATGTCGATGACGCTGTCGGCGCTTTCTTCCTGCAGATCCAGGGCTCTGGGCGCATCAAGCTGGACAACGGCGAGATCATCCGCGCGGCCTATGATGGCCAGAACGGGCATGCCTACACGGCGATCGGCCGGATCCTTGTCGATCGCGGCGAGATCCCGCGCGAGACGCTGTCGATGCAGGGTATCCGGGCGTGGCTTGAAGGAAACCCGGAGCAGGCTGATGCGCTGATGAACGAGAACGCGTCCTATGTGTTCTTCAGGGAGGTCCCGATCGGAGATCCGACCAAGGGTGCCAATGGTGCGCAGGGCGTGCCGCTCACGGCTGAAGCCAGCCTTGCCGTTGACCTGAAGTTTCATGCGCTTGGTGCGCCCATGTGGGTTGATGCTTCGGCTCCATCCGACGTGGCGGGTGCGCCCGACGCGCGCTACCGACGGCTTTTCATTGCCCAGGACACCGGCGGTGCCATCCGCGGCCCCATCCGAGGTGACGTCTATTGGGGTGCGGGGGCCCGCGCGGAGCAGATTGCCGGGCGCATGGCCCACAGGGGTCGTTTGTTCGTGCTACTTCCCAAGCCCCTTGCCAGCGCAATCGACTGAGCGGATGGCATGAAGCGTCGCGATCCCACGCAGGGAGAGATCCAGCTCTGGGAGGAGGTCACCCGCGAGGTGGTGCCCGTCAAGCGGTCGCGGCGCAAGCCCTCGCCGGCGGCGTCAGCCGCGCCCGCGCGGGCCGCAGGTGGATCTGCTGCCGCCCGAAAGACAGATACGCCGGGCTTGCCGCATGCGACCGTCGGGGCGGAACGGGTGCGGCCTGCTGCGCCGCTGCGGCTCGACGGCTCGACGCTGCGCCGGCTGAACGAAGGCAAGGTCGAGCCTGACGCCAAGATCGACCTTCACGGGCTTACGCAGGTTCAGGCCCATGCGCGGCTTGTCACCTTCATCCATCGTGCCCATGCGAATGGCCTGCGGTGCGTGCTGGTCGTTACCGGGAAGGGGAGTGCGCGGGATGGCCGCGAGGCGGGCGGCGCAGAGTGGATGCACGAGGGAACGCGCGGGCTGCTGCGCAGCCTGGTGCCGCGCTGGCTGGCGGAGGGTGACCTCAAGGGGCAGGTGACCGGCATTGCCGGGGCCCATGTCCGCCATGGCGGGGGTGGTGCGATCTATGTCTATCTCAAGCGCAATCGGAGCCACTCGAGCTGAGCGAACTGTCCATCAGCCGGAAAGCACCCTCATTCGCTTGAGAAGGGGTCGTCGAGAGACCGTTGGTCGTAGGCACCCTCGTAGGTTGAAGCCGGGCGCTGTGAGCCCTGAGCCTTGGGCTTCACGATCCGCAGCATGAAGGGTCCTGTTCCCTCGGAGCGGATCCTGGCTACCGGAACGCCGAGCCTGACGAGTTCGTCCCTGACAGCATTCAGCCGTCGGCGCCAGAGGCCTGCGTCGGCCTCGCGCTGGCCTACCGCAAAGATGCGGATGCTGACTTCGCGGTTCGACTGAAGCGACTGGGATGCGGCCGAGGCGAGCACGTTGAAGCTCTCGCGTGTCAGGTTTGACTTTGCCTCGGTGAAAGCGACATGCATCGTGACTGGCCTGGGCTGCGCCATGGCCGGAGTTGCCGGCGTGTTGCCGCTCGACTGCGTTCGATCACCCGTGATCGCGCCCGGCGCGGCCGGATAGGGCGGGGTGGGTCCGGTCGAAGCGGGTGGCGTAGGAGACAAGACCTTCGGGGCCGCGCCGGGCAGGCCCGGATAGGCGCCCGATGCCGGTTCGCTTCCGGTCGTGCCATTCGTGCCTGCCGGCGGTATCAGCGCTGGCGGCGGCGATGTTGGCACGGGCGGCTGATAGGAGCCTGTCCCTGCCGGGCTGCTGCCGCTTTCCATCATGTAGTAGCCACCCAGCAGCAAGGCCGATGCAGCAACAGCGCCGAGGACAAACGCGAGAAGCGAGGAGGTTGACGAGCTGCCGCCGTGATCCTCGGATGCAACGGGTGTGACGGCGCAGGAGCATCCCTCGGGATGCGTCATCGATGGCGCACACCAGGACTTGTACTCGCCGAGATAGAGGAGTGCGTGATCGTCTGCGGATCCCTTGTCGGGCTTGGGTTCCGGCTTCCTTTCAATCCTCTCCTGAAGCGTGCCGGGCCCCGGCTTGCCGCCAAAAAGCTTCGGCCACTGCCAGACGGCCTTGATGCCTGTCGGCCTTGCCTTACCGCCTTCGAACAGGAAGACAGGATGACCGGTGCCCTCGACGGGGACCGGCGCACGATCGAAGACGTAGTCGGTTGTCTCGGTGCGCTTCTCGATACGCTCGAGCGGGCGGCGCCACTGGTCCGCGGTCGACACGCGATGGTTCGTGCGGGCCAGCACCATCGTTCGCGACTGCGACTTCTCGGGCAGGGGCAGCAATGCGCCCTGCGGCAGCCTGGTGCCCTTCTTCGACAGGAGCAGGTACTTTGTCTTGTTCTCCGGCATGTCGGGGGCGCCGAAGGAGTATACGTCGAGCAATTCGAGCAGGTTCTTCAGAAGCGAAAGGATCTCGCCCACCGAGCCATGACGGTCCCAGCCATCGTTATCCTGGCGGGCGTCGAGCAGGCCCGAGGCAATGAGAACGGCCGGCACATTCAGCTCGGAGATCGTTCCCGGACGTGCGCCGGCGAGCTCGACGAAGAAGGGCGTGCCGCCGAAACCCTGTTCGCGCTGCGGGCGGGCGTGTCGGGGAGCGCCCCACTGAAGGTCCTTGACCAGCTCGCTGCGCGAAATTTCCTCCAGTACCCGGAGGGGGTTGCGCGTGTGTTCGAGGGTGGCCTGCGCCATGTCGGGGCGGATCAGGCGGCCGCGATACTGTTCCTCGGCCTGTGCATTCACGAAGATGCGGGTCAGAAAGCGGGTATAGATCTTCTTGGCGCGCTCGGCGGAAAGTTCGGCCTTGCCCTCATCACGCGGCGACAGCGCGCGGTAGCGCTCGACGAATTCGTTCATGTACTGCTTGTGCGCGGCGAGCACGTAACTCACCGGCATGCACATCTGCGCGTGGATTTCGAACTGGCCCGAGGCCAGTGCCTTCACCGTGGCGCCATCCCAGTGCGTGATCGAGTTATAGAATGGCACGACAGCGAAATTCGCCTGGCCTGCAATCACCGTGTCGAGGACATCAGCGACCGTGGTGCGGAACAACAGATGACCGATGCTGTTCGCATCGAGCATCGACCGCATTGCCAGATATGAATGACCGCCGTCGCTCTCGGCAAAACTCACGAAGAGGTTTCGCTTGCTCACCCGCGTCCCCAATTCCAGCGGACACGGCAACCCCGGGGATGGGAGGGCCGGTCTCGCTGACCAGATGCGGAAGCTAGCGTGAAAAAACTTGGAAGGCGAGTGTTATCAACAATTTAGAGGCTGTTTTTGAGTGCTCTTCGTGCTCACCTGCTGGGTGTGGCCGGGACCCATTTCGCCTCACAGTATGAAGCGCGACAGGTCCGCATTCTTAGCCAAAGAGCCAATTTCCCTCTGCACGAAAGTGCGGTCTATCGTTATGCGTGCATCGCGGCTGTCCGGGGCATGGAAGCTTACTTCCTCCAGCACTCGTTCCATGACCGTCTGCAACCTGCGCGCGCCGATGTTTTCCACGCTGGCATTCACCTCGGCGGCGGCATCGGCGAGGGCATCAATCCCGTCATCGGTGAATTCAAGCTCGACGCCCTCGGTGGCCATGAGCGCCTTATACTGCTTGATCAGGCTTGCCGCCGGCTCGGTCAGGATGCGGCGGAAGTCATCACGCGCCAGGGCCTGCAGCTCGACGCGGATGGGAAGGCGTCCCTGCAATTCCGGCAGGAGGTCTGACGGCTTGGCCAGGTGAAACGCGCCCGAAGCGATGAACAGAATGTGATCGGTCTTCACGGGGCCATGCTTGGTGCTGACGGTCGTACCCTCGATCAGGGGCAGGAGGTCACGCTGGACGCCTTCGCGGCTGACGTCGCCGCCGCCGCGCTGCGTGCCTTCGCGGGCGCAGATCTTGTCGATCTCGTCGAGGAAGACGATGCCATCGTTCTCGACCGTGTGAATGGCTTCCTGAACAAGTGCATCGTTGTCGATGAGCCTGTCGGATTCTTCTGCAACGAGCGGCGCGTGGGCGTCGGCCACCTTCATCTTGCGATGGCGCTGGCGGCCGCCGAGCGCCTTTCCGAGCACGTCATTGAGGTTCAGCATTCCCATCTGTGCGCCGGGCATTCCCGGGATCTCGAATGACGGGAAACCGCCGGTTTCATTGAGCTGGAGCTCGATCTCCTTGTCGTCGAGGTCGCCGTTTCGCAGGCGCGTGCGGAAGGCTTCGCGCGTCGATTCCGATGCGCTTGTTCCCACGAGCGCGTCGAGCACCCGGTCCTCGGCTGCCTTCTCGGCGCGCGCCTTCACGTCCTTGTGGCGGCGAGCGCGCACCGAGGCGATACCGATCTCGAGCAGGTCGCGGATGATCTGCTCGACGTCGCGGCCGACATAACCGACTTCCGTGAATTTCGTTGCCTCGATCTTCAGGAAGGGGGCATCGGCGAGGCGGGCGAGCCTGCGCGAGATCTCGGTCTTGCCGACGCCCGTGGGCCCGATCATGAGAATGTTCTTCGGCAGAACCTCCTCCTTGAGGCCTGCGGGCAATTGCTGGCGCCGCCAGCGGTTGCGCAATGCGATGGCGACGGCGCGCTTGGCGGCCGCCTGGCCCACGATATAGCGGTCAAGCTCGATGACGATCTGGCGGGGGGTGAGGGCGCTCATGCTGGTTCAGAGTGTCTCGATGGTGAATTCGTGATTGGTGTAGACGCAGAGGTCGGCTGCGATCTTCATCGAGCGCCTGGCGATTTCCTCGGCGTCGAGATCCATCGGGTAAAGCGCGCGGGCGGCGGCGAGCGCGAAATTTCCGCCGGAACCGATGCCAATCAGGCCGTCCTCCGGCTCGACGACATCGCCGGTGCCGGACAGGATCAGGCTCACGCTGGCGTCGGCGACGGCCAGCATGGCCTCCAGCCGGCGCAGATAGCGGTCGGTGCGCCAGTCCTTGGCGAGCTCGACGGCGGCCCTTGTCAGGTTGCCGGGATAGGTCTCGAGTTTGCTTTCAAGGCGCTCGAACAGCGTAAACGCATCGGCCGTGGCTCCGGCAAAGCCTGCAATCACACGCCCGCCAGAGAGCCTGCGGACCTTGCGGGCATTGGCCTTCATGACGGTGGGCCCCAGGCTTACCTGCCCGTCGCCTGCGACAACGACGCGCCCGTTCTTGCGCACCGAAAGGATGGTGGTACGCCGCCAGATGCCATGGCCCTCGGTCGCGTCATTCGTCGGCATTGCGTCTCCCTTCGCGCATTGTTAGGGCTTTTCCAAGAAAAAGGGCCATGGCTGCAGGAGCCAGCTTGCCCAGAGGTAAACGTTACATGCGCAAAGCATCGGTCGAACGCAAGACACGGGAAACGGAAATTTCCGTGAGCCTCGACCTTGACGGGTCCGGCAATTTCGACATCAGCACGGGGATCGGTTTCCTCGATCACATGCTCGAGAGCTTTTCCAAGCATTCGGGCATCGACCTGATCGTGCGCGCGAAGGGCGACACGCATATCGATTTCCATCACACGACCGAGGACACGGCCATCGTCATCGGGCAGGCCATCGCGAAGGCGCTTGGCGAACCCAAGGGTATCAGGCGCTTCGGCTCGGCACTGATCCCGATGGACGAGACGCTCACGCGGTGCGCGATCGATGTGTCGGGGCGTCCCTACTTCATCTGGAAAGTGTCGTTCAGCAGGGCAAAGCTTGGCGAGATGGACACCGAGTTGTTCAAGGAATGGTTCCAGGCGCTGTCGCAGAACGCGGGGCTGACGCTGCACATCGAGAACCTCTACGGCGAGAACAACCATCACATTGCCGAGAGCTGCTACAAGGCGTGCGCGCGCGCGCTCCGGCAGGCGCTCGAGGCCGATCCGCGCCAGGCAGGCTTGGTGCCGAGCACGAAGGGAAGCCTCGGCCGCTGAGGAGGCGGGACAGCCGTCATGACCGAGTGCGTCGCCATCATCGACTACGGCTCCGGCAACCTGCGCTCGGTCGAGAAGGCCGTGATGCGTGCCATCGCCGACAACGGGCTTGATTGCCGCGTCAGCGTGACATCGTCGCCCGAGACGGTGCTTTCGGCGTCACGCATCATCCTGCCGGGGGTTGGTGCCTTTGCCGACTGCATGCGTGGCGTGCGCAGGATCGATGGGCTCGATGCCGCACTTGCCGAGGTCGTGTGGCGAAAGGGCAGGCCGTTCCTCGGGATCTGTGTCGGCATGCAGCTTCTGGCCGATGAAGGGCTGGAGCACGGGCGCTGTGCGGGGCTGGGCTGGATTCCCGGTGACGTGGTGCGGATCGAGACCGGGCAGGCACGGCTGAAGGTGCCGCACATGGGATGGAACGAACTGACGCTCGCGCGTCCGCATCCGGTCCTTGCCCATCTGGGGCCGGGTGCCGCGGCCCATGCCTATTTCGTGCACAGCTATCGTTTCCGGGCCTCTGACCCCCGCGACCCGATTGCAACGACCGAGCACGGCGAGACGATCTGCGCTGCCATTGGCCGGGACAACATCATCGGCACGCAGTTTCATCCGGAGAAGAGCCAGGCGCTCGGGCTGATGCTGCTCGCCAATTTCATACGGTGGCGACCATGATCCTCTTTCCGGCGATCGACCTGAAGGGTGGCAAATGCGTGCGTCTGTTGCGCGGCGACATGGCCAGCGCGACTGTCTTCAACGACGATCCGGGGCAGCAGGCGCATCGCTTTGCGGACCAGGGGTTCGGGTGGATCCATGTGGTGGACCTCGATGGCGCATTTGCGGGGAGCAGCGTCAATACCGACGCCATCCGTCGGGTGCTTGCGATGAGCGGGCTTCCCGTTCAGCTGGGCGGCGGGATCCGTTCGCTGGGGGCCATCGAGCACTGGCTGGGCGTCGGGGTGAGCCGTGTCATCCTTGGCACGGTTGCCGTGACCGATCCGGCACTGGTCCGCGAGGCGGGACGGCAGTTTCCCGGGCGCGTCGTGGTCGGCATTGACGCGCGCGAGGGCCGCGTGGCCATCCAGGGCTGGGGTGCGGGGACCGATGTGTCGGCAGTCGAGCTTGCGCGTCGCCTGCCGGATGCCGGAATTGGTGCCATCATCTACACCGACATTGCCCGGGACGGGACGGGGCTCGGGCTCAACATCCATGAAACGGCCCTAGTCGCGGATGCCTCGCCTGTTCCTGTCATCGCCAGCGGCGGCGTGGGGTCGCTTGCGGACCTTGAGGCATTGAAGTCGCTCAACCATCCCAACATTGCCGGCGCCGTGTGCGGGCGAGCGCTGTATGACGGACGGCTCGATGCGCGCGCGGCACTGGCAGCCATGGAGGTTCGTGCCTGATGCTGAAGGTGCGCGTCATACCCTGTCTCGACGTGAAGGATGGCCGCGTGGTCAAGGGCGTGCGGTTTGAAAACCTGCGCGATGCGGGTGATCCGGTGGAGGCCGCGCGTGCCTATGATGCGGCGGGTGCTGACGAGCTCTGCTTCCTCGACATCACCGCCAGCCATGAGCAGCGGGGCGCCCTTCTCGACGTGATCCGGCGAACGGCGGATGTCTGCTTCATGCCGCTGACCGTGGGCGGTGGTGTGCGGACGCTGGAGGACATGCGCGCCCTGCTTCTGGCCGGGGCGGACAAGGTTTCGATCAATACGGCCGCGGTGCAGCGGCGCGAGGTTGTGCGCGAGGCAGCCGAGAAGTTCGGCTCCCAGCTCGTGGTGGTGGCGATCGATGCCCGTCGTGTGCCCGGCGGGCGCTTCGAGATCTTCACCCATGGCGGGCGCCAGGCCACGGGGATCGATGCGCTGGCCTATGCGCGCGAGGTCGAGGCGCTTGGCGCTGGCGAGATCCTCCTGACCTCCATGGATCGCGATGGAACGCGGGAGGGTTATGACATCGACCTTACACGCGCAGTGTCGGATGCGGTGGGCATCCCTGTCATTGCCAGCGGTGGGGTGGGGCAGGTCGATCACCTGGCCGAGGGGATCGTTTCGGGGCACGCCAGTGCAGTGCTTGCCGCCTCGATCTTCCATTTTGGCGAGGTCTCGATCGGCGCGGCCAAGGCGCGGCTGGAGGCGTGTGGCATTCCAGTCCGCAGATAGGGAAAGAGTTTTCCACAGGCTCTGATGGATGTGGGGATACCCAGAGGTAAACCACCAGATGCTGCGTCGATGACGCTTTTGTGAATGAAACATGACATTTGCGTTGCGACCATGGCATGTCGAGAATTCCCCTGCTGTCGCCGTGGAAGCAGAGGCCCATGCATCAGGAATCTGAACTCAAGTTCGTCGGGGATGATGGTGCGCTCAGCGCCCTGCGCCAGTCGGCAGACTTCCTGAGTTTTGCCGGCCACCGAAACGCCAGCACCGTCACGCGCCGGGCGACCTATTTCGATTCTGCGGATCATGTGCTGCGTCGCGCGGGCTATGTGCTGCGGGTCAGGGGTGAGGGCAATGTGCAATGCCAGACCCTGAAGAAGATCGGCTCGGGCGAGCTTGTCACGCGGCCGGAATACAAATCGGAGATCGCCGGCACGCGGCCCGAGCTTTCTTCCATTCCAGACAGTCGGGCGCGATGGAAGGTCACCCACCTGCTCTCGGGACGGCCGCTGGAGCCGATCTTCGACGTGGACACGCGCCGGACCCGGGTGGTGCTCACGCCGGCCCGGAATGTGGAGCTGGAGGCGGCCATCGACACGGGCGAGATCCGGCTTTCGCGGGACACGACACGCACCCTGACCATCAGCGAGGTCGAGTTCGAGCTCGTGCGCGGGGGCATGAATGACCTTTTGTCCACGGCACGCGTGCTGACGCGCGGGCTGCCCCTGACACTTTCATTCCTCTCCAAGCCGGAGCGGGGCTTCCGGCTTGCTGCTGATGAGGCGCTTGAGCCATGGCGCCCCTCGAAGATCAACCTGCGTGGCGCCCAGACTGCGGATGATGCGATGGCCACCATCATCGGGAGCTGCCTGAAGCACCTGCTGAACAATCATGATGCTGTCCTTATCGGCCACAGGCCGGAAGGCATCCACCAGATGCGGGTCGCGCTTCGAAAGCTTCGCGTCGCGTTCTTGATGCTTTCGGCGGAGCAGCGCGCGCAGCAGGCCGCGCTGATCAGCGAGGTGAAGCGCGTTGCCTCGGCGCTCGGCGCCTGTCGCGACAAGGAGATCCTGCTTTCCGAGATGACGCTGCCGGTGGCGCGACAGCTGGGGCGGGAAGACGAATTCGTTCCCCTTGTGCAGCGGATGGAGCATGCGCGCGAGGAGACGTGGCGTTCGGCGCTGGAGTGCCTCTCTTCGGACCGGTTCCGTGCGCTGGTGCTTGACCTTGCCTCGATCACGCAGCAGCGGCCGTGGCTTTCAAATCCCTCGTCCCACCGCGACCTCGAGGTTGATGTCCGCGGCTTTGCTGCGGCACAGACCGGGCGGCGGCTGAAGCAGTGCCGGAAGGCCTTGAAGCGGGCCCGCAAGCTCAAGGCGGGCGAACTGCACGACCTGCGGATCGGGCTGAAGAAGCTGCGCTATACGCTCGAGTTCTTCGAGAGCGTCGAGGAGCGTCGCACGTCGAAGGTGCTCCTGAAGCGGGTGAGCCGGCTGCAGGACCTTCTCGGCGAGATGAATGACGTGCTTGTGGCGCGCCCGCAGCTGAGGGCGATGATCAATGACAGCAAGTCCGGCGAGGACGCGTCCACCGTGTCGCTGGCTGGCGGGATGCTGCTTGGCTGGCACGGTCGGCGCTATGTAACCAGACGCAGGCGCGTCCGCGCGCGGCTCAGGTCGCTAGCGAAACTCAAGCGGATCGCGAGTTCGTCCTAGACGTTCAGCAGCAGGTGCTGGCGCTCCCAGGGGCTGATGACCTGCTGGTAGGCGTCGTGTTCGGAGGCCTTGACGTCGGAATACAGGTCGACGAAAGAGGGGCCGAGCAGGTCACGAATGTCGGATGAGCCGCGGAAGCGCTGGATGGCGTCGAGAAGATGCCGGGGCAGCTGGTACTTCATCGACTCGTAGGCGTTACCTTCCATGGGCTTGGTCGGCAGCAGGTTCTGCGTCATGCCCATGTAGCCGCAGGCGAGGGTGGCGGCGATCGCGAGATAGGGGTTGGCGTCGGCGCCGGGCACGCGGTTCTCGATGCGGCGGTTCTTCTGCTCAGACTCCGGCACGCGCAGGCCTACGGTCCGGTTCTCGTGGCCCCAATGGGTGTTAACGGGCGCCGAGAGGTAGCGCACCAGCCTGCGATAGGAATTCACGTAAGGCGCAATCAGGGGCATCGATGCGGGCAGGTATTTCTGCAAGCCCGCAATGTAGGCAAGGAAAAGCCTGGTGTCCTTGCCGTTCTTGTTGGCAAAGAGGTTCTTTCCCGTCCTCGCATCGACGACGCTCTGGTGGATGTGCATGGCGCTGCCGGGTTCCTGTTCGTAGGGCTTGGCCATGAATGTCGCGTAGATGTCGTGGCGCAAGGCGGCCTGGCGCACGGTCCGCTTGAAAAGGAAGGACTGGTCGGCGAGCTGCAGGGGGTCACCGTGATAGAAATTGATTTCGCACTGTGCGACGCCTTCCTCGTGGATCAGGCTGTCGATGCCGATTTCCTGGGCATCGCAATAGTCGTAGACGTCCTCGAACATCGGATCGAATTCGTTGACGGCATCGATGGCGTAGGCCTGGCGACCGGTCTGGGGGCGGCCTGACTTGCCGGCAGGTGGCAACAGCGGATAGTCGGGGTCGATGTTTTTCTGCGAGAGGTAGAACTCGAGCTCCGGCGCGACGACGGGTCTCCACTGTCGTTCCTTGAACCTTGAGAGGATGGACTTGAGGACCTGGCGCGGAGCGACGGGATTAGGTTTTCCATTCCGATCGGTACAGTCGCAGATCACCTGCGCCGTCGGCTCGCGATACCATGGCACCACGCAGATGGTATCGGCATCCGGCACGAGGATCATGTCAGGTGCCTGGTAGGTGAGCGTATCCGTTTCGGCGTCGGCACCTGTCACCATCTGGCCGAAGACGCTTTCGGGCAGGCGCAGCGTGTCGTTGTCGAGGCCGGACAGGAACTTGCTTGTGGGCAGGATCTTGCCACGTGCGATGCCGGCCATGTCGGGGACGAGCAATTCGACCTCGGTAATCCGGCGCTCTTTCAGCCACTCCTTCAGTTCCGCGCGATTTCTGCTCATCTTGCTTCCCCAACCCCTTGTATCTGTCCTGCGAGGGCCTGCCCGAATGCGCTGAAGATCGATGCCGAGAAGGCATCCTCCCAGAACTTCCACTCGGGATGCCATTGAACGCCCAGCGCGAAAGCTTGGGCATCGGCTGCCCTGATTGCCTCTATCGTTCCATCCGGTGCCGTTGCCTCTACGATCAGGCCTTCACCGATGCGGTCGATGCCCTGTGCGTGAAGCGAATTGACGCGTGCCGATGGCTTGCCGGCCAGTCGTTCGAGAAAGCCACCGCTTGCGAGCGCGATGTCGTGGGCGGACGCGTACTGGATTTCGAGCGGTGCTGCCTTGTCTTCCCTGTGATCGATGCGACCCGCGACCTCTTCGAGATGCTGGTGGAGGGTTCCGCCAAAGGCCACGTTCATTTCCTGAAAGCCCCGGCAGACCGCGAGGAAGGGCTTCCCGCTTGCGATCACGTGCCGGATCAGGGGTAGCGTCGTGCTGTCCCGGCGGCGGTCCTGCAGCACGCCGTCGCGGGGCCTCTGGCCGCCGTAGAGATCCGGGGCCACGTTCGAGGGCGAACCCGTCAGGAACACGCCATCGACGATGGAGAGGATCTCGTCCATCGCGATCGGGTCCTCGAGGACCGGGATGAGAAGGGGGATGGCACGCGCTCCATCGCGCACGGCGACGACATATTTCTCGCCCACGGCATGAAACGGGTGGGGCCCGATCATGCGATGGTCGCACGGTATGCCTACGACGGGGCGGTTTCTGCGGGTCATCGGCTTTCGCTAGCACCGCCCCGCAGGCTTCAGCAAGGAGCGGCGAAATTAATCATCTTTGCGGCCGAAACGGTCGACATCGCGCAGGACAAAGAGTTCCGGCGACAACTGCAGTTCCGTCTGGGGCCCCTTGAGCGCGATGATAGTCTGCAAGCCTTGCGCATCGGTAATGATCCACTGCGCAATCTCGATGGAGGGGTACCTGAAGATCAGGGTTACCTGTCCCTTAAGGGGACCGGATTTCTCGGTTGCGGTGACACGGAGCGTGCCGGCCTGGCGGTCGACCGCCGTAATCCGCGGGTCGCGGCTGAGATCCATGTTTTCGCGCAGGATGATGTTCAACGGGTTGTCAACCAAGGGGTAACGGTCGACCGTGCGCAGCTTGTTGTTTGCGACCGCGATGGTCACGCCATCGGAGACGATCAGGTAGGGGCTTGGCGGGGCGTACTCGAACCGGAGCCGGCCCGGCTTCCTTGCGTAGAGGATGCCTTGGTCGAGCTCGCCATTCGGGCCGACCTGGACGAAACTGGATTTCAGAGACGTGATGGCGTTCAGGTATTCCGACACCTTCGCGAGGTCGGCGATGTCCTGGGGCTTGAGCGGAGCTGCGGATGCCGCGCCGGCTACAAGGAAAAGGGCTGAAAACAGGATCGTTCTGAGTGTCATCGGTCAAACAAGGCTTGGTTTTCCTCGTGTCTTCTTAGGCGTGAAGTTTGTCAAAAGGAAGGACAAAGGCGGCTTGCCCGGCGTGACCAGAAGCGCTTTCCTGCCGTCCGGGCATTAATTGCAGGACATGATCAAGGGGAGCCGCGTGTCATGGACAGTCTTCAGCAACTTGTATTTGACCCGGCCGGTCCCTTGGGTCTTCGCGAGGATTTCCTGCTCAATGCGATTGTCGAGGGGGGCGGGTTCATCCTGGGCGCGGTCGTCTTTTCGATCCTCGTGCCGCTTCTGCTCGAGACGCGCCAGAACATTCGCTGGCGACCGGCGCGCCAGAACCTGGGGCAGGAGCTGACACTGCTGCACATAGAGTTTGGCGATGCGCTGGCGCGGTTCCTCAACTCGCCGGAGGAGGCCTCGCGGGCGAGGGCTGCGGATGCGCTCGATCACGTCTTTCGTGCGGTTCCGGCGATGACGGGGCTTTTCGGCTATGCGATGACGGCGTCCATCTCGAAGGAAGTCAATGATTATATCCGCAGCCTTCGTGCGATCCGGGACTGGGCTCACGAGGCGGCGCATCCTGAAGACATGCTTTTTGCCTCGGCCGAACGGCGCGTGCCGCAGACGCGCGACATGTTCCGCCGGGCAAACCACGAGTTCGCCGATGTTGCGCGTGTGCTTGGGCTGGGACAGCAGACGGACGTGAACTGGCCGGAAGACCTTGTCAGGTCTCTGGCTGATGCCTTCGATGCCATGCAGGCGGCGGCAAGGGGCTGAGGGAGAAAGGTGGGGTGGCTTCAGCCACCCCTGCCTTAATGACCACCGACAAGAATGTCGCGCTTGCCTGCGGTGTTGGGCGCCGAGATGACGCCTTCCTCTTCCATTTTCTCAATGATGCGCGCCGCCCGGTTGTAGCCGATCTGCAGCCGCCTCTGGATGTAGGAGGTCGTCGCCCTCCGGTCGCGCGCCACGATGGCAACGGCCTGATCATAGAGGTCGTCGCCGCTGCCTTCGCCTTCAGTCTCGAGAAGGTCACCTGCCTCGGGTTCCTCGGGCTCCTGCGTGATATCCTCGATGTAGACGGGTTCACCCTGGGTACGCAGGTACTTGACGACTTCCTCGACTTCCTCATCGGACACATAGGGCCCGTGGACGCGGCGGATGCGGCCGCCACCTTCCATCAGCAGCATGTCACCCTGGCCGAGAAGCTGCTCTGCGCCCTGTTCGCCGAGGATGGTGCGGCTGTCGATCTTGGAGGTCACCTGGAAGGAGATGCGGGTCGGGAAGTTGGCCTTGATCGTGCCCGTGATCACGTCGACCGAGGGACGCTGTGTCGCGGTGATGATGTGGATGCCAGAGGCGCGGGCCATCTGGGCGAGGCGCTGCACGGCAGCCTCGATGTCCTTGCCGGCAACCATCATGAGGTCGGCCATCTCGTCGACGATCACGACAATGTAGGGCATATGCTCGAGGGGGAGCGTTTCTTCCTCGTAGAGCGGTTCTCCCGTCTGGCTGTCGAACCCTGTCTGGACCGTGCGCTTGAGCATTTCGCCTCGCGCCTTGGCCTTTGCGATGCGCTCGTTGTAGCCCTTGATGTTGCGCACGCCCATCTTCTGCATGCGGCGATACCTGTCCTCCATCTCGCGGACCGTCCATTTCAGGGCGACGATCGCCTTCTTCGGGTCGGTTACGACGGGGGAGAGGAGATGGGGAATGCCGTCATAGGCCGAGAGTTCCAGCATCTTCGGATCGATCATGATCAGCTTGCACTGGTCGGGTGACAGCCGGTAGAGCAGCGACAGGATCATCGTGTTGATGGCAACGGACTTGCCCGAGCCGGTCGTGCCGGCGATCAGGAGATGAGGCATGCGGGCGAGATCGGCCATGACCGGTTCGCCGGCAATGTTCTTGCCCAGTGCCAGCGCCAGGTCGAGGTTTGCATTGTCGTATTCGGGGGTGGAGAGCAACTCGCGCAGCTGAACCATTTCCCGGCGCTGCGTGGGCAGTTCGATACCGATCGCGTTCTTGCCAGGGACAACAGCCACGCGTGCGGAAACGGCCTTCATTGAGCGTGCGATGTCATCGGCGAGCGAAATGACGCGCGCGCCTTTCACGCCGGCAGCGGGCTCGAATTCGTAGAGTGTCACGACCGGGCCCGGGAGGACCTGGATGATCTGGCCCTTGACGCCGAAATCCGCGAGTACGCTTTCGAGCATGCGCGCGTTCTCGTGAAGGGCCTCGGTCGACTCCCTGAAGCCCTGGCCACGCTTGTTCTGCTTGAGCAGCTCGAGCTCGGGCAGTTCGTAGTCGGAGTCGATCTCGAGGCGCGCGCTGCGCTCGGGTGCCGGTGCTGCGACCGAAGGTTTCCTGAGCGCGGGGATCGTGATGCGCGGGCCTGCCGTTGCCGGGACGGGGGAAAGGGCCGGCTGATCGACACTCGGGCCGGCGAACATCTCGGCCTGGCGGGCGAGGCGCGGTTCAATGCGCTGCTTGTCTCGCCCCGGGCCAAACATTCCCGCCATGGCGGAGATGATCCTCGCTGCAAGGTCGGACACAGCGTCCCTGAGCGCGGAGAGGGGGACGGCGGGCATGCTGACCTGGAAGGGATTGAGCCCGATCGCCCAGGCCATCAGCATGGAACCGGCGACGCCGGGCAGCATCCCGGCGAAGATCTCGGGGGTGGGTATGCCAAGTCCGCCGATGCCGCCAGCGATCATCCTGAAAAGTGCTTCACCGATGGCGCCGCCCGAGGCCACTGGCTGGTCGGTGAAGAGTTGGACCGGCAGCAGGCCTGCACAGGTGGCCAGCGCGATGATGGAGAGAACCCAGCAGAGGCCGCGTGAGGCGAGCTTCAGGCCAATGCGTCCATCGACCAGCCAGATGCCCCAGAGCAGTGGCGGCACGATGGCAAGGATGCTTGCCGCGCCGAATGACTGGACGAGGAGATCGGACAGCGTGGCGCCGATGGTGCCGAGCGCGTTCTGTATCGGGGCGGCGCTTGCGTTGTTCCAGCTGGGGTCGTTCGCGTCGTAGGTCAGGAGCGCGATCGCGCAGCCGATGGCTGCGACGATCAGCGAAAGGCCGGCCAGTCGCATCGCAAGGCGTCGCGCGGTGATGCCGAGAGCATCCTTCCATCCCGTCCACTGCTCCGGCAAGAGCGGGATACGCTCGAACGAAGCGAAGGTGCGGGATACCGGATTGATCTGACCCATGTGTCTACTCACCTGATTGTGTTGGACTTGCCCTGCTGTCGACGCGCGCTGTCACAGCGTTCTTGCGAGCCTATCAAGTGCCTCATCCGTCGTTGCAAAGTCGTTAATCAGCGCGACGCGAATGTAGCATTTTCCGGGGTTTCCTGACGACGTGTCGCGCGCGAGATATTCACCCGGCAAAACTTTCACACCTGCATCGCGCCACAACCTTCGTGCGGCGTCGACGCCATCGCCGACATCGAGCCAGAGAAAGAAACCGCCATCGGGCATGCGAAGCGCGAAGCGGTTCGACAGTCGCGCGCGTGCGCGTTCAAACTTCCGGCGATAGAGCGCGCGATTGGCTTCGACATGTTCCTCGTCCGACCACGCCTGCTGCGAGACGGCTGCGATGGGCAGCGGCAGTTGCGGGCCGATGACATTCCTGAATTCGCGGAAGCGCGCAAGGAAGGCTGCGTCGCCTGCCACGAAACCCGAGCGCAGCCCCGCGAGGCTCGAACGCTTGGAGAGCGAATGGAACACGACCAGGCGCGCGAAGGTTGGCGAGGTCTGCTGGCGAACGGTGAGGGCGCCGCAGGGCGGGGTGGTGGTGTAGATCTCGCAATAGCATTCATCCGCGAAGATCGTGATGTCGTACTCATCCGCGAGCGCGAAGAGGCGGCTCCAGTAGGCTGCGTCGGCGGCGGCACCCTCGGGGTTGGAGGGCGAGCACATGTAGATCGCTGCCGTGCGCGCAAGGAGGCTTGCGGGAAGGGCGTCGAAGTCGGGAAGGTAGCCGGTCTCGCGTGTCGCGTTGACGTAGACGGGTTCTGCGCCCGCCGAGAGTGCCGCTGCCGCGTAGCACTGGTAGAAGGGGTTGGGAATGAGGACGGCGGGGCGGGCGCCTGCCTTCTGTCCGGGGACGGCGACGAAGGCGGCGCTGAAGAGACCCTCGCGCGTGCCGACAAGCGGCAGGATGCCCGCCTGCGGGTCGATGCCGGGTGACAGGGAGAAGCGGCGGTCCAGCCAGCCGGCGATGACCTCGCGCAAGGCCTCGGTTCCCACGATCGGGGGATAGCGTCCGAAGTCCTTCAGGTTGGCGGCGAGGGTGGGGCCAACAAAGTCGGGGATGGGGTGCTGCGGCTCGCCCACGTGCATGTTGATCGGCGCAAGGCCGGGCGCGATGCCGTCAAGGAGCGCGTTCAGCCGGGTAAAGGGGGACAGGGGTTGGGCTTCGAGCCTCGACATACGCAAACCGACATCATCATACGGCCTGCGATTATAGAGGCACTTTGGCTTTCGCCAAAGCGCCTCCATCCGTGCGTGATTACTGGATTCTCTCGCCGTGTTGCGTGAGATCCAAGCCTTCGCGTTCCTCCTCTGGCGAGACCCGCAGGCCCATCGTCGCGTCGAGAACCTTGAGAATGATGAAGGTCACGACCGCACAGTAGATGCCGGCGACTAGCAGGCCTTCGATTTGCGTTACGATCTGTCCCGGATTGCCATCGATGGCGCCCTTGCCAAGACTATTGACAGAGGACACGGCGAACACACCCGTGAGGATCGCCCCAACTGCGCCGCCGATGCCGTGCACGACAAAGGCATCGAGGGAGTCGTCATATCCGAGCTTGTGCTTGAGCCATACGGCGCCGGCATAACAGATGGCGCCGGCCACAAGGCCGATCACGAGTGCGCCCGACGGCTCGACAAAGCCAGCAGCCGGGGTAATGGCCACAAGCCCCGCGACTGCGCCCGACAGCATGCCGAGCACGCTTGGCTTCTTCTGGATCATCCATTCGACAATCATCCAGGAGAGGGCTGCGGCGGCTGTTGCGATCTGGGTGTTGGCCATGGCAATGCCAGCCAGGGCGTTGGCGGCGACGGCCGAGCCGGCGTTGAAGCCGAACCAGCCCACCCACAGCAACGACGCACCAATGAGCGCGTAGAGGAGGTTGTGGGGCGACATGTTCTCCTGGCCGTAGCCGAGGCGCTTGCCCAGTACGATTGCACAGACAAGACCGGCAATGCCGGCGTTGAGGTGAACGACCGTTCCGCCGGCAAAGTCGAGAACACCCATGCCGCCGAGGAAGACGCCACCCCAGACCCAATGGGCGATAGGGCAGTAGACGAGGAGGACCCATGCCGCCATGAAGACCATCATGGTCGAGAATTTCATCCGGTCCGCAAAGGCGCCGCAGATAAGCGCGGGCGTGATGATCGCAAAGGTCATCTGGAAGGTCATGAAGACGGATTCGGGGATCGAGGCGGCAAGGCTGTGGGCCACCTCATTTCCCATGCCTGCAAGGAAGAGGCGATCCGTGCCGCCGATGAAACTCTGGTTGTCGCCGCCATTGGTGAAGGCGAGCGAGTAACCAAGCACGGCCCAGAGGACCGTTATCAGCGCGGTAATCGCAAAGCTCTGTGCGGCGGTGGCGAGCAGGTTTTTCTTGCGCACCATGCCGCCGTAGAACAGCGCGAGGCCCGGAATGGTCATCATGAGGACGAGCGCCGTGGAGGTCAGCATCCAGGCCGTATCGCCCGAGTTCAGGGCGAGTGCTGCGGCATGGGCGGGCAGGGCGACCGCTGCCTCTGCCGCGGGTTCGGCTGCCGCAGGCGTGACCGGGGCGGCGTCAGGGGCCACGTCTGCAAGTGACGCGGCTGCCGTCATCATGGCAGCGATGGACAGGGCAAGGCCCAGTTCGATCCTTCGGATCCACTTCATGTTCCTGCTTCCTTCGATTGAGTGCTAGAGGGCGTTTGTGTCCGTTTCGCCGGTGCGAATGCGGACGACGTGTTCCACGGGGGTGACGAAGATCTTTCCGTCACCTATCTGGCCGGTGCGCGCATGATTGGTGATGCACTGGATGACGGCGTCGGCCTGTTCGGCGCGCACGGCGATCTCGATCTTCAGCTTTGGCACGAAACTGACGGCGTATTCGGCGCCCCTGTAGATTTCCCGGTGGCCCTTCTGGCGTCCGAAGCCCTTGGCTTCCGTCACCGTCAAGCCCTCGACACCCATCGCGACAAGGGCTTCCCTGACTTCGTCGAGCTTGAACGGCTTAATGACCGCAGTAATGAGTTTCATCGCATCTGCCTCACCTGAACATGTCGAAGCCTCATGATTCAGCGATTTACTGGTGCCTGTATTGCATCTTGTAGCGGCAGGCCCATGACCCGTTTGCCGTCAAATTGTGCAGTTAACCTCTGTGACGCAGCCAGCGGTCATTGGTTGGCGGGTTGCGAACCCCTATAACCCCGGTCCATGAGCCAGAGCGTTCCCGACAGTCCGGAAGTCGTCGTCGCTGGCGGGGGGATGGTCGGCCTCACGCTCGGGATTGCGCTTGCGCAAAGCGGCATCGAGACGATCGTCATCGACGGTGCTGATCCCGCCGTTGTCAAGGATGCTGCCTTTGACGGGCGGGTGAGCTCGTTTGCTCCCACGTCGCGGCGGATGCTCGAGGTCCTGTCGGTTTGGGAGCATGTCGCGCCGCACGCGGAGCCGGTGCTCGACATCGTGGTGGGCGACGGCACGGTGCGGGGCGGTGCGTCGACCGCCATGCTTCATTTCGACCACCGAGACCTCGGCAGTGAGCCGCTGGCCCACATGGTCGAGAACCGGCATTTCCGGATTGCCCTTGATGCGCGGGCGCGGGCTTGCCCCTCGCTGACGGTGGTCGCTCCTGCACGCGTGACCTCTGTCCAGGCTGAAGGCTCCGGTGTCCTTGTGCACACGGAAACGGGGCGCGAGATCCGCGCGCGATTGTGCGTGGCGGCTGACGGGCGGGATTCACCCATCCGCGAGGCCTGCGGGATCCGGACCCATGGCTGGCCTTACCGGCAGCACGGCATCGTGACAACGGTCGCGCACGAGAGGCCTCATTGCGGCGTGGCGCACGAGCTGTTCCTCGAGGCTGGACCGTTTGCGATCCTGCCGATGCGCGGCAACCGCTCGTCGATCGTCTGGAGCGAGAGCGAGCGGCAGGCGCAGGCCTTCATGGCAATGGGTGCGGATGCGTTCGCCAGCGAAGTCCGGCAGCGCTTTGGCGATCACCTGGGCGAGATCCAGATTTTCGGGCCGCGCTGGTCATACCCGCTGTCGCTTGCCCTTGCCGAAACCTATCTGGCGGACCGCGTGGCGCTTGTCGGTGATGCTGCACATGCGGTGCATCCGCTCGCCGGGCAGGGGCTGAACCTGGGCCTGCGCGATGTGGCCGCCATGGCCGAGACCGTGATCGAGGCGCGGCGGCTTGGCCTTGATTCGGGAGCCCGCAGCACCCTGATGCGCTATGAGGCGTGGCGGCGGATCGACAATACGGTGTTTGCGCTTTCCATGGATGCGCTGAATCGGCTGTTTTCGAACGACATTGCGCCCTTGCGCAGCCTGCGACGGCTGGGGATCGACCTTGTCGACGGGCTTGGGCCGCTGAAGTCCGTCTTCATGCGCCAGGCGAGCGGCGAGGCTGGCAACATGCCCCGGCTGCTGCGCGGTGAGCCTGTCTGACAGGGTGCGCGGCGGCTATTGGCGGCTGCCGTCGATCGTGTCCGCGGGGCCGCGTCCGGCGATGCGGTTGCCGAGTTGGCGGTCCAGATCCTTGTAGAAGCTGCGTGCCTCGGACAGCACGTGGTGCCAGCGGGCGGCCTCTGCGGCTTCCCGCGAGACATAGCGCGCGCCCGCCCAGAGATAGGCGCCGGGCTCGTCCGGATCGGGGTGGATCGCGGGCGTGTCCTCGTTGATCTGCTCGACCGAATGGCGGAAGTGCGAGTTCGGGTTCGCCCGGTCGTACATGGCCTGGAGATCTGCGTGGGCGCGCTTCTGGTCCATGCGCCGCAGATACATCGTGACGTGGTGTCCCCAGATCCGCCATGCAATCATGGCGGCGCCCAGTGCCAGTATGTGCCAATACTCGAACAGGGCCTGAGACAGCATCAGGGGTCCCGCTTCAGCCCCTGCTCGCGCAGGCGCTGCTCATATTGCGACCAGCGCGCTTGCTGCTGCTGGCCGAGTTCATGAAGGTAGTTCCATGAAAAGAGCCCCGTGTCATGTCCGTCATCGAAGATGATGCGGATGGCGTACTGGCCGACCGGTTCGATCGCGCGGATGGACACAAGGCGCTTACCGGGCACGAGCACCTTGGTGGCGGCCCCGTGCCCCTGTACCTCGGCGCTCGGGCTCTCGACGCGGAGATATTCGGCCGGCAGGGAAAAAGTCGTGCCATCCTCGAAATTGATGCGGAGTTGCCGTTCGCCGCGATTGTAGGTGATGCTGGCCGGCCATGGGGCGGGGTTGTTCACTTCAGCTCACCATCCTGAAGTTCACGCGCCTCGTCGACGATCATCACCGGTATGCCATCGCGGACGGGGAAAGCGAGGCGCGCGGCGAGGGACACGAGTTCCTGGCGCGCCGCGTCGTAGCGAAGGGTTGCCTTGGTCACGGGGCAGACAAGGATTTCAAGGAGCCTGGGGTCGATGTTGCGGCCTTTGGGTGCGGGAGGCTCGGGGTCGCTCACTGCAGTGTTCCTTCCGAGCCTGCCACATGCATCTCGATCAGCGCCAGCAGGAGCCTCGCCCGGTCGGTCACCGTCTGCGCCTCGAGCAGTGCCTGCTTCTCGGCGGGAGCGAAGGGGCAGACCATGGCCAGCGAATTGATCAGGAGATCGGTTGGCAATTCGCTGAGCGTCGCCCAGAGGTCTGTCTTGTGGTAGCGACCGAAGAACTGCTTCACGCCGGCTGCGAGCCTTTCCTTGTCGAAGTCTGCTTCCCCGTCATCCGTCTCCAGGTCTGACTGGAAGCTCGTGTAGTCGGCGCGGACCATGCGGTAGAGCCGGGGTCCGCTGACTTCCTCGCGCAGCCTGAACCTGCAGACGCCGGTGAGCACGATCGCGTAGCGGTTGGTCTCGGTTTCGCTCCAGGATGTCAGGCGTCCGACGCAGCCGACCGAATACAGGGACGGCTTGTCTGCGCCGGACGCGGTGGGCTGGACCATGCCGATCAGACGGTAGGTCGCGAGCGCGTCATCGGTCATCTCGATGTAGCGGGGTTCGAAGATGCGCAAGGGCAGCTTCCCACCGGGCAGCAGCAAGGCCCCCTCGAGCGGGAAGATCGGGATCGTCTCGGGCAGGGGGCCTGTTGCCGTCATGTCAGGAGAACAGCAGGTTCGACAGCTTGCGCCGTCCGGACTTGACGACGGGATCGGCTGCACCAAGTGCCTCGAAGAGGGTGAGGAGTTGCTGGCGTGCGGCGCCATCGTTCCAGTTCCTGTCACGGCGCAGGATCTCGAGATACTCGTCTATTGCCGCTTCGGCACTGCCGGCTGCGGCGAGGGCGGCGGCGAGATCAAAGCGGGCCTGGAGATTGGATGGGCTTGCCTCGACGCGGGCCTTCAGTTCGGAGAGGTTGTCGTCGACGGGGGCCTGGTCGCGCAACCTGATCTGGGCTGCGACGGCTGCGATCGCCTCGTGGTTCTGATGCTCCGGGGGCACGAGCTGGAGGGTCTGGCGCGCACGGTCGATGTCGCCGCTGGCGAGATAGCAGCGGGCGATGCCGCCAAGGGCGTCGGGGTTCTGGGGCTCTTCCCCTAAGATGCGGGCATAGGCCTGGGCTGCGGTCCCAAGGTCGCCCGCATTGAAGGCTTCGCCAGCCAGCGCGAGCAGTTCGTCGACCGGCGAGGGGCCGGTGTCGCCGGACAGGCGCTTGATGAATTCCTTGATCTCGGATTCCTTCATGGCGCCGACGAAGCCATCGACGGGCTGTCCGTTCCGAAAGGCATAGACGGCGGGGATCGACTGGATGCGCAGCTGGGCGGCGATGCGCTTGTTCTCGTCGATGTTGATCTTGACCAGCCTGACGGCGCCCTTGGCTTCGCGGACAACCTTTTCAAGGATGGGGGTCAGCTGGCGGCAGGGGCCGCACCAGGGGGCCCAGAAGTCCACAAGCACCGGGACTTCCCTTGATGGCTCTATGACGTCGGCCACAAAGGTGCGTTCCGACGTCTCCTTGATGAGATTGTCAGCCGCATTGGCAGGGGATGCGCCGGGATTGCCGAAAATGGACTGCATGGCTTGCGTTCTCTCGCTATCTGGTCACCAAGATGGGGTGAATGGGGGAAAATGCCAACTACCCGCGTGGTTTACTCGCCATGGCTTATAGCGCCCGGGTCCCGCCTCGGAAAGCTCAGGCAGGCCGGTTCAAAGCCGAGGCCCCGGACGAATTTCAGCAGATCCGCGCTTGAAATGGCCGTTGTTGCCGTGTTGACAAGGGGGTGGAAATTCAGGGGGGACACCGCCAGCATCCGCGTGTCGAGCACGGGCTGGACCTTGCGTTCGCGGTCATTCAGGAGGGCGAAGGGGGTGACCGAGCCGGGTTCCACGCCGAGATGCGCGCGCAGGGCCTCGGGGCTTGCAAAGGAGAGCCTGCTGCTGGCGCCGAGGAGGGAGCCGAGTGCCTTGAGGTCGACGGGTATGTCTTCGAGCGTGACGGCAAGGTAGAACCTGTCCTTCCTGTCCTTGAGGAACAGGTTCTTGGTGTGGCCGCCGATGACGGGGCCGCGGTGCTGCTTTGCTTCCTCGACCGTGAAGACCGCGGGATGTGTTATCGTGGCGTGCCGGATGTCCAGGCGATCGAGTTCTGCGAAGAGATCCTCGGGGGAAGACTTGCTGCTCATGATGTCCCTGACCAATCAAACACGAAGGGGTTTGCCGATGCTGTCCCAGGCCTTGCGTTCGTTCATGTCCGCGTTCCTGCTGGTGATCGCCGCCAGCATCCCTTGTGCCGCTGCGGGCGCACCGGTGAAGATCACGACACGTGTCATCGAAGAGCGCAAGCCCACGCACGAGATCAAGATCAGCTATCCCGTCACGGGCGTGCGACGCATCGATGACGAGATTGCAGCATGGGCCAAGGGTCTTGCCGGTGAATTCAGGCGCAGTGCCGCCGATGCCGCGGCTGGTGGCGACATCGGGTCCATGAGCTGGAGCTCGGAGCTTTCCTATGCGGTCAAGCGCAACGATGGTGACGTGCTGTCACTTGTGTTCACCCACTACACGTTCACGGGAGGTGCGCACCCCAACAGTTCGTTCCGGACATTCCATTTCCTGATCTCCGACGGGATGAATGCAGAGATCGCGCAGCTGTTCTCGGCCCGCGGCATCCGGCGCATCAGCGACCTGTCGATCAATCAGCTCAAGGCCAAGCTCGGTGGACCGGATGGGATGTCGGATGGTGACTGGATCCGTCGCGGGGCAGGGCCCAACCCGGCGAATTTCTCCCGCTTCATCCTGCAGCCGGGCAGCCTGACCGTGCTGTTCGATGCCTATCAGGTGGCGGCATATGCTGCCGGGCCGCAGGAGGTGAGGATCCCGATCGCGAAGCTGAGGGACACGCTGCGGCCTGATCCGCGGGTGCCAGCGGCCTCCTTCGAATGTGCGAACGCCCGAAGCGCCGTGGAGGTCGCCATCTGTTCCTCGCATGACCTGTCCCGCCAGGACCGGCGGCTTGCGGAAGCCTATGCCGAGCGGTTGACCTGGGCAGAGGACGAGGCGCAGGTCGCGGCCCTTCGACAGGCGCAGCGCGACTGGTTGCGCCGCCGAGACACGGCCTGCCAGGGCCTTGGCGACAAGCTTACGCGTTGCCTGTCCTCGCTTTACCAATCCCGTATCGAGGAATTGTCGCCCGGGGCCGCGCGCTAACGGTTGGGGGGATTTCCGGCCGTTTGCCGATCAGAATCGTGTTGCGTCAGTCTGGGGTTTCAGTCATAACCCTCGGCCTTAATGCGGGTGCGGGCCAGTCTTGCCGGCATCCAGGAGCGCGGGCGTAGCTCAGGGGTAGAGCATAACCTTGCCAAGGTTAGGGTCGGGCGTTCGAATCGCCTCGCCCGCTCCAAAATTCCAAGTTTTCGGCCGTTCCGGCCATTCTATGTTGCTGGACGTCTTCCAGGCGGCGGTTGGCCGTCGTTGGCCGCGGGTTAATCCAACATGCCTGACCGGCCGTAGTGCCTTCAGGAGACAGTGATGGGTCTTATTCCCCATTCTATCGTGCAGAAGCGCTGGCTTGAGGCCATTCAGGGCCTCGAGGCGGGGACACTCACGTTCATTGATCCGGCGGGTGAACAGCATGTGGTTCGCGGGCGCCGCGAGGGGCCGTCGGCCACCTTCAAGATCCATGACTGGGGTGTGATCGGGCGTGCCATTGCGCGTGGCGATATCGGGCTTGGCGAGGATTTCATCGCTGGCGCCTGGGAGACGGATGACGTCGAGCGGCTGATTGCGCTGTTCCTCATCAACCTGGACCAGCTTGACGGGTATGCGCACGGCAACCTGCTAAACCGCATCGGCTTTGTTGTCCTGAATACCATCCTGCGGCGCAACAGCGAGGCTGGCAGCAGCCGCAACATCAAGGCTCACTATGACGTCGGCAATGCGTTCTACGCGCTATGGCTTGACGAGACGATGACCTACTCGTCCGCCCTCTATCGCGAGGCGGATGAGCCGCTCGCGGCAGCGCAGCGCAACAAGTATGGCCGGATCCTCGAGCGGATCGGTGACAAGCGCTCGCGGATCCTTGAAGTCGGGTGCGGCTGGGGCGGCTTTGCCGAGATGGCACTGCGCGGGAACCATGAGGTCACGGGCATCACGGTCTCGCCGGCGCAGCATGCCTTTGCCACGCAACGGCTGGGCGGGCAGGCGGATGTACGGCTTGAGGATTATCGCCGTACCCAGGGCACCTTCGATGCCGTCGTGTCGATCGAGATGTTCGAGGCGGTGGGTGAGAAATACTGGCCCCGGTATTTCCAGGTCCTGTCGGAACGCCTGAAGCGGGGAGGGCGTGCGGTGCTTCAGATCATCACGATCCGCGATGACCTCTTTGCCGGCTACAGGACGCGCAGCGACTTCATCCGGCAGTATGTGTTTCCCGGCGGAATGCTGCCCTCTGTGCAGCAGGTCACGCATCATGCCGACCGTGCCGGGCTGAAGACCGTCGGTATCCATGGCTTTGGCCATGACTATGCGCGGACCCTTCGGACCTGGTCGCAGCGGTTCTCGGCCGCGGAGGCCGAAATCCGCGCGCTTGGGCATGGAGATGAGTTCCTGCGAAACTGGCAGTTCTATTTCGGGATCTGCGCAGCCGCTTTTTCCGTAGACCGAACAAATGTCATCCAGGTGGAGCTCGCCCATGCGTAAGCTGTTGATCCTCATCCCCTTGATTGCCTCGCTGTTCGCCATGGGCGGTATTGCCCATGCCAGGCCCGCGGAGCTGCAGGGCGTCGTGCAGGCACGTGAACCTTATGGCCGCTCGTCGCTGACGTGGCTCTTCCTCAAGGCCTATGACGTGACCCTCTGGACGGACGCCCCCACGTGGTCGATGGACACGACCTTCGCATTGTCCATCCAGTACAACATGTCGTTCTCGTCCGAAGAGATTGTCGAGCGGACGCTGTCGGAAATGAAGAAGGTTGCACCAAACCTGACCGACCGCCAGCTCGAGCAGTTCGCCACGCCGCTTGGGCAGCTGATGCCGGCGGTGAAGTCGGGCGACCGGCTGTCGGCGGTTCATGTTCCGGGTCGTCCTGTGCAGTTCTTCCTGAACGGCAGAGGCACGGGACAGATGGAGGCCGAAGGGTTTGCAGCGCCGTTCTTCGGGATCTGGCTTTCGCCCCGCAGCTCGGAGCCGGGCATCCGGGAAGACCTGCTCCGGCTCGGCTGAGGTTTCAGTCGAGCACGGCCCAGGCGGGCGCGCAGCCGAGGCGGGAAACCACCTTCAGTGCGCTGTGCAGCCCGTCTTCATGAAAGCCGTGGCGCAGATAGGCGCCACAGAACCAGGTGTTGTTCTGGCCCTGAATGCCTGCAATATCGTGCTGGGCCGAGATGGCGGCAGCATCGAACACGGGATGGTGGAAGACGTGGCGGTCGAAGATGTCGGCGTCAGCCACTTTCGACTGCGGGTTCAGCGTGACGAATAGCGGGAATGACCTGTCGATGCCCTGCAGGCGGTTCATCCAGTAGGTGACCGAGACGGCGGGCTCGTTTCCCTTGCCATCGGACTTGTAGTTCCAGCTTGCCCAGCAGCGCTGGCGACGCGGCATGAAGCGCGGATCGGCGTGCAGGATGGCGTCGTTGCGCTGGTAGCGGATGGCGCCGAGCGCTTTGGCCTCGGCCGGGGTCGGGTCTGCGAGCAGGGTCAATGCCTCGTCCGAGTGGCAGGCGAACACGACATGGTCGAATGCCGTCGTGCTTCCGGTCGCATCCGTGACGTGCACGGCCGTGCTGTCGCGGCGGACGGATTTTGCGGCACAACCTGTCCTCATGCTGTCACCGAGACTGGCGGCGATGCGGGCAACATATTCCTTCGAGCCGCCATCGACCGTGCGCCATTGTGGCTGGCCGCTCATCGCCAGAAGACCGTGATTGCGGAAGAAATCGACGAACACCTTGGCCGGGAAGGCCAGCATCTGGCGGGGCGGGGAGCTCCATATCGCGCCCGACATGGGCAGCAGGTAGAGCTGGCGGAACCTCTCGCTCAGGCCCATGGAGGCAATGAGGTCCCCCAGGGAGATCACCGGATTGGCGGCCACGGCTTGCTCGGCGGCGCGATTGAAGCGCATCACTTCCCCGAACAGGCGATAGAACGAGGGCCGGAAGATGTTGCGGCGCTGGCCGAAAATGGTGTTGAGGTCCTCGGCGCCCCATTCGAACGCCCCGTCACCTACCGACATGGCGTAGGTCATGTCGCTGTCCTTCACGGGGACATGGAGTTCGGCGAAAAGCGCCGTCAGGTTGGGATAGTTTCGCTCGTTAAACACGATAAAGCCGGTATCGACAGGAATGATCCGGCCGCCGTGGCGGACCGTAATTGTCCTGCTGTGTCCACCGATGCGATCTTCCTTTTCGTACAACGTGATGTCATGCTTGCGCTTCAGGAAATAGGCTGAAGCAAGGCCGGATATTCCGGATCCGATGATTGCGATCTTGGTCATGGTGCAGCTTCGGGATGGGGACAGGAGCGGATCAGGGCAATGTCATCGAATGCGACCTCGCTGTCCAGATGGACATTGACTGCCTACGGGCTGCCGGCGTTCGCCTTCGCGATGCTGCTTCTGCCGCCCTATGTGCTGCTCCCGGTTTTCTATTCGCAAAACATGGGGCTGGCGCTGAACCTCGTCGGCTATGTGGTCGTGGCCTGCCGCGTCTTTGATGCGATCACGGACCCCGTCATCGGTTTCCTGTCGGACCGGACACGGTCCCGGTTCGGTCGCCGGAAGATCTGGATCGCTACGGCCGTGCCGTTCACGATCTTCACGGTGCTGATGCTGTTCGTGCCGCCCGCGCAGACCGACATCACGTGGTTTGCGATGGGCATGGCGGGGCTGACGCTGGCGTGGACGATGCTGCTCTTGCCCTATTCGGCGTGGGGCGCCGAACTGTCGAGCGACTACAATACGCGCACGACAATCGTGGGCGTGCGGGAGGGGCTGGGCCTTGCCGGCACGCTGGTCGTTGTTTCCATTCCGGCGGCCATGACAGGCTTCGGCATCACGGATCCCCGGCAACACATGAATGCGGTGGGCTACACGATCGTTGCCGCGCTGGTAATTACCGTGGCGATCGCGCTGATGAGCGTGCCTGATGCAGCTCAGGCTGCGCCGCGGGGGCAGGGCCCCTCGTTCCGCCTGCGCGAGATCTTCGCCAACAAACCCTTCGTCCGCCTGCTGACGGCGTACCTCGTCAATTCATTCGCCAACAGCCTGCCGGCGACGCTGTTCATCCTGTTTGTTGGCCACGTGCTGGGGCTGCCCGACATGTATGGCCCGCTGCTGCTGGCCTATTTCCTGAGTGCGATGCTGGCCATTCCGGCGTGGCTTCTCGTGTCGCGCGTGATCGGCAAGCACAGGACGTGGTGCACGTCGATGATCCTTGCCTCGGCGATCTTTTCGCTGACACCGTTCGTTGTCAGCCCGGGGGACCTCTATCCCTTCCTGATCATCACGATCCTCACGGGCATTGCGGCCGGCGCGGATTTTGCGATTCCCAGTTCGATCCAGGCCGACGTGATCGACCTCGACACGCTCAACACGGGGCAGAACAGGGCAGGCGTGTTCTTCGCCATCTGGGGTGTCGTGACGAAGATGTCGTTCGCGCTCGCGGCCCTTTCGTTTCCGCTGCTCGAATCGCAGGGGTTCAACGCAAGCGCCCTTGATGCAGCGGGCAAGAGCGGCAACAGTCCCGAGGCGCTTATGCTGCTGACGGCGCTCTACGCGATGGTGCCGGTGGGCCTGAAGGCGATCGCGCTGATGCTTGTGTGGTCTTTCCCGCTGGGCCGTGCCGAGCAGGCGTCGATCCGCGAGCAGATCGAAGCGCGCCAGGCCAGCGCGGGCTAGGCTTTCCTGACGCCATGGACAAAAGCAGGCGGATTGGGCAGCCTTTGCCCGTCGCGTGCAGGGAACGGCTGGCCATCGGGGCCATGCGCCGTGCGCGGGCTATCGACGGGTCGGGTTGCGCATGAGCTGGGAAGACAGTGTCCGAGAACTCGAGGCGCGCAAGGCGCTGGCGCAGCGGATGGGCGGCGAGGAACGCGTTGCCAAGCACCGGTCGCTGGGCAAGCTGACGGTCAGGGAGCGGATCGAGGGGCTTCTGGATGCCGGGTCGTTCCACGAGATCGGGTCGATCACGGGTTCGGCCATGCATGGCGAGGACGGGCAGGTGCAGTCCTTTGTCCCGGTGCCCTTCATCTTCGGGCGTGGCGCGATCGCCGGACGTCCGGTCGTCGTTGCCGGCGATGATTTCACGGTGCGCGGCGGGTCTGCCGACATGGCCGGCAAGCGCAAGCAGGAAGTTGCGGAACAGATGGCGCTGGAACTGCGGCTGCCGATGATCCGCCTGGTCGATGGCTCGGGTGGCGGCGGTTCGGTCAAGACCTACGAGCAGACCGGCTTCACCTATGTGCCGGCCAATCCGGCGTGGGACCTGGTCGTTGCAAACCTGCAGACCGTGCCCGTGGTGGCGCTGGCGCTGGGTTCGGTCGCCGGGCTTGGCGCGGCTCGCGTCGTGACGAGCCACTATTCCATGATCGTGAAGGGCACCGCGCAGATGTTCACGGCCGGACCGCCGGTGGTGAAGCAGATCGGCGAGGACCTGACGAAGGAGGAACTTGGCGGCAGCCATATCCACGCGACCAATGGTGCCGTCGATGACGAGGTTTCCAGCGAGGCCGAGGGCTTTGCCCGCGCCCGGCAGTTCCTGTCCTATCTGCCGTCGTCGGTCCATGACGTGCCGCCCCGCGGGCCTGTCACCGATGATCCTTCCCGTCGCGAAGAGAAGCTGATCCGCATCGTGCCGCAGTCCCGCCGGCAGGTCTACAAGATGCGCTCGATCATCGAGGCGGTCGTCGACACGGGCTCGTTCCTGGAGATCGGGCGACAGCATGGCCGGTCTTCGATCTGTGGGCTGGCGCGGCTCGACGGATGGCCGGTCGCGATCCTTGCCAGCGATCCTTATGTCTATGGCGGGGCGTGGACGGCGGAGTCGAGCCAGAAGGTGGTGCGCTTCATCGATCTTGCAGAGATCTTCCACCTGCCGGTCGTGCACCTTGTTGATGTGCCGGGTTTCCGCATCGGGCTTGACGCCGAGAAGGCGGCCACGATCCGGCATGGCGCACGCGCGCTGACGGCGATCTACCAGGCGCAGGGACCCTGGTGCACGATCCTGATCCGCAAGGCGTTTGGCGTTGCGGGCGCTGCAATGCATAACGCGTCTCGTCTTCCGTTCCGCTATGCGTGGCCGTCGGGTGACTGGGGATCCCTGCCGCTCGAGGGTGGGATCGAGGCGGCGTACCGGCGCGAGCTCGAGGCGGCTGCGGATCCCGTGGCGTTGCGCGCGGAGATCGAGGGACGCCTTAACCGCGTGCGCTCGCCGTTCCGGACAGCCGAGAAATTCGGGATCGAGGAGATCATCGATCCGCGCGATACGCGGCGCCTGCTGTGCGAATTTGCAAACCTGGCGGCGCCGTTGCGGGGCAGGGGACTTCGGGGCGCGGGCTATCGCCCGTGACCTCGTTGCTGCGCTGCGGCCTGTCAGTCGAGTGCAGCACCTGTTGAGACGCGGTCGAGCGCGGCGCAGTAGGCCTTGAGGTCCTGGTGCTCGGCCCAGGTCTTGAAACCTGCGCTCATCATGGTGTTGTAGGTCGCGTATTCGTCCGCCGTGATGGCGTCCTTGCGGCGTTGTTCGACAAGCTTGCGTGTGATCTCGGCGGCCCGCGCGCCGGCCTGTTCGGGCGTGGTGCAGGGCTTGCGGATGGTCGCTTCCTGGGATGACGCCTGTTTCTTTGGAGCTTCGCCGCAGGCCGGGATGGCCGCGAGCGAAAGCAGGACGAGGAGCGTGCGCGTTTTCATGGTGTCGCACAATTCGACGAAAGTGCCCATGGGTCAATAGAATGTTGTGGCCGACGCGTGCGGTTGGTAGTTTTGGTAAACCGAACACAGCGGAGCCCTCCCGGATGAAAGCCCTTGGCCTTGTTGCAAGCCTGTTGCTGCTGACGCTTCTTCCCCTGATCGCCCGTGCAGACATCCCACCACCCTATACGCTCTACGGGATTGGGGCGCAGGTGTCGGAGGCAGAGCCCTTCCCGCTCGTGTCGGATGTCGCCCGGAACAGCCCTGCCGACAAGGCCGGGGTGCGCAAGGGGGATGCGGTGATCGCGATCGACGGGTCCTATCCGAAGGGCATGCCGATCTACTATTTTGCGCGGGGACTGAAGGGGAAGAAGGGTACGGTGGTCGAGCTGGTGCTGCTGCGCGAGGAGCGGCGTGTCCTTGTCGTCAAGGTCAAGCGCACGCTGCGCGACTGATCCTGAACCTGATCTCCTGAACCGCGGTATATCCGATGACCATCGACAACAGACTGACCCGCATGCTCGGGGTGCGCTATCCGATCGTGCAGGCGCCCATGGGCTGGATTGCCCGCTCGCAACTGGCTTCTGCCGTTTCCAATGCGGGGGGCCTCGGGATCATCGAGACATCCTCGGGCGAGCTTGAGGTTGTCCGCAACGAGATCAAACGGATGCGTTCGCTGACCGAGCATCCCTTCGGCGTGAACATCGCGCTCGCCTTCGTGCGGGATCCCAACATCGTCAAGTTCGTCGATGAGGCGGTCGTGCAGCAGGGGGTGCGGTTCGTCACGACTTCGGCCGGTGATCCCGGCAAGTACTGCCGCGACCTGAAAGCGCTCGGGCTGACCGTGTTTCATGTCGTGCCCACGCTGAAGGCGGCGCTGAAGGCGGTCGAGGCCGGGGTGGACGGGCTTGTGGTTGAAGGTGGCGAGGGCGGGGGCTTCAAGAACCCGCAGCCCGTGATGACCATGGTGCTCCTGCCGCTCGTGCGCGAGAAGGTGGATGTGCCGATCATCGCGGCTGGCGGCATCACCTGCGGGCGCAGCATGGCAGCGGCGTTCGCGCTGGGCGCCGAGGGCGTGCAGATGGGAACACGCATGGTGTCGGCAGCCGAGTCGCCGGTGCACCATAACTGGAAGCAGGCGATCCTCGACGCCGAGGACACGAGCACCGTTTTCCTGAACCAGTTCTCTCGGCCGGCGCTGCGCGCGCTCAGGACCGAGAAGACAAGCCGGCTCGAGCGCGAGCTGGTGCCCAGCTACCAGGGGCCGCCGGTGGTCGCGGAGTTCGGGCGGGCGCAGGACCTCTATTTCGGCGGGGACATGGAGGCCTCCATTGCCCTGACCGGGCAGGTGGCCGGACGCATTGACAGCATCAAGCCGGTCAAGCAGGTCATCGACGAGACCGTGCATGAGTTCCACAAGGTCATCGCCGAACTGGCAACGCGCTATCCCGTGAAGTGAACCAGACAGGGAGGATCCAGCCCATGCTCGCACCGGCTTCGGTTTCGGACTATCGCGAACTGGCGCGCCGCCGCCTGCCGCAACTGATGTTCGACTATGTCGATGGCGGTTCGTTCGATGAGGCGACGCTGCTTGCCAACCGCACAGACCTGCAGAAGATCCCCCTGAAGCAGAAAGTGCTTCGTGATGTCTCGGCGCTCGACACGTCGGTCTCGCTGTTCGGGCAGACGCTTTCGCTGCCGATCGTGCTGGCGCCTGTCGGGTTTGCCGGGATGATGGCGCGGCGTGCCGAAGTCCAAGCGGCGCGCGCTGCTGAGAAGGCCGGGATTCCCTTCACGCTGTCCACGGTGGGTATCTGCCCCATCGAGGAGGTGCGGGGGGCGACGCGGCAGCCTTTCTGGTTCCAGCTCTACATGATGCGGGACCGGGGCGTGGTGAAGGAGATCATCTCGCGTGCCGCAGCGGCGCATTGCGGGGCGCTGGTCTTCACCGTTGACCTGCCGGTGCTGGGCACGCGCTATCGCGACATTCGCAACGGCATGGGCGTGCAGCTGCCGCTGCTGTCGCGGCTTCGGATGGCGGCCAACTTTGCCTCGAAGCCAGGCTGGATCCATGATGTGGGGGTGCGGGGGCGACCGCTCACCTTCGGCAACCTGGCTGGCGTGGTGAAGGGGGCGAACTCGCTCGGTGCTCTTCTGCACTGGACCACGACGGCGCTCGATCCGAGTGTCACGTGGAAGGACCTTGAATGGGTGCGCAGCATCTGGAAGGGGCCGCTGATCCTGAAGGGCGTGCTGGACGAGGCCGATGCGCGCGAGGCGGTGGCTACCGGCGCGGACGGACTTGTGGTTTCGAACCATGGCGGGCGGCAGCTTGATGCCGCGAAGTCCTCGATCTCTGTTCTCCCGCGGATTGCCGATGCAGTTGGCGACAGGACCACCGTGCTGATGGATGGCGGCATCCGGTCCGGGCAGGATGTCACGCGCGCGCTGGCGCTTGGCGCAAAGGCCTGCATGATCGGGCGGGCGTGGGTCTATGGTGTCGCCGCGAAGGGCGAGGCGGGTGTCGGGGCCGTGCTCGAGACCATGAAGCGCGAGTTGCGCACGAGCATGGCGCTTGTGGGTGCCCCGCGCATCGCGGCCATCGACCGGTCTGTCGTTGAAGGCTAGGCCTGTGCCATGCCGAAGCGGCGCCTTGCTTCGGCGTAGGCGAGGAGCCGCTCTTCCACCGAACGGTTGATGGTGCCGTCCGGGAAGTGATCGGAGCCGTTGCGTTCCCCGGCGGGCATGCCTGTCAGGATCGAAATGCCTTCGTCGATGGTCTGGATCGAGAAGACGTGGAACAGGCCCTTCTCGCAAGCCTCGACGACCTCACGGGCGAGCATGAGGTGCTGTTCGTTGGCCTTGGGGATCAGGACGCCCTGCTTTCCGTCGAGGCCGCGCGCCTTGCACAGGGTGAAGAAGCCCTCGATCTTCTCGTTCACGCCACCGATGGCCTGGATTTCGCCGCGCTGGTTGACCGAGCCTGTCACCGCGAAGCCCTGGTGGATCGGGACGCCCGAGAGGGCCGAGAGGATGGCATAGAGTTCGGCCGATGAGGCGCTGTCCCCGTCGATGCCGCCGTAGGACTGTTCGAAGACGATGCTGGCGTGCAGCGATGGCGGGAGATCCATCGCATAGCGGGATGACAGGTAGGATCCTATGATGAGGACGCCCTTGGAGTGGATCGGGCCACCGAGTTCGACCTCGCGCTCGACGTCGACCACTTCGCCCGTTCCCACCCGCACGCTTGCCGTGATGCGCACGGGCCTTCCGAAGGCATAGCCGCCCATGGACAGGACGCTGAGGCCGTTGATCTGGCCGACCTTTCCCGACGCGGTGTCGACCAGCATGATGTTGCGCTGGATCATCTCAAGGTATTGCAGCTGGGCGCGCTCGTGGCGCTGCTTCCAGGCCGTGAGGGCGCGCTGCACGTCGGTGACCTCGACGACCTTGTGTCCGGCCTCGGTGGCCCAGAAGTCGGCCTCGCGCAGGTAGTCGGCGAGGTCGCCCACGCGCAGGGACAGCTTGCGGGAGTCCTCGGCCTCGCGCGATGACTGTTCCATGATCAGTGCCACGGCTTGCGCCGAGAGATGCTTCAGGCCTTCCCGGCGGGCGATGGAGCCGATCAGGTGCGCATAGGACCTGGTGGTCGCATCCGTCCAGTCGACCGTATCCTCGAACTCGACGGCGATCTTGAAGAGGTCGGAGAAATCGGGGTCGGCGGCAAAGAGCATGTAGTAGAGCGAGCGGTCGCCGAAGAGGATGACCTTCACGTTCAGGGGGATCGGGTCGGGCTTGAGGGATTGCGTGGCCATCACCGACATGCGGTCGGTCGGCGATTCAATCGTGATGGCGCGGGCGCGCAGGCTGCGCTTCAGCATTTCCCAGGCATAGGGTTCGAGGAGAAGGCGGCGGGCGTCGATGAGCAGGAAGCCGCCATTGGCGAGATGAAGGCTGCCGGGGCGGATGAGCGAGAAGTCGGTGAAGAGGGCGCCCATCTGGGCCTGCTGCTCGATGCGGCCGATCAGGTTGCCGATGGAGGGATTGTCTTCCGCGATGACCGGTGCGCTCTGCTTGGTGCCGTCGCCGACCAGAAGGTTCACGCGGAAGCGCTTCAGCTTCGGGTCGTCGGGGATCGAGGCCTCGGCCTGCAGGGGACCGTCGTCCTGCTTGGCCATCGACATGAACTTGAACAGGCCGAAGTGGCGCACCAGTTCCTCGTTGAGGATCTTCAGGTGCTCGACGAGCGCCGGTATGTCCTGCACGGTGCCTGCGACATCGGCGAGGACGTCGCCGACGACGCGGCGGGCATATTCCTGGTCAAGGGCCTGCTGCTTCTGGCGGCGCTCGCGTTCCCAGGCGGGGAGCTTGCCGATCAGTTCGGCGAGTTCGACCTGCAGGGCGTCGATCTTGCCGATGATGGTGCGGCGCTGCTCCTCGGGCAGGGCGTTGAAGGCCTCGGGCGGCATGACGGCGTTGTCGGCGATGGGGGCGAAGGTGAACCCGTTGGGCGTGCGAAGGAGGGCGATGCCTTCGTCGCGGCCCTTGGCGGCGAGGCCCTCGAAGGCCTGTTCCTGCTGCGCGTTGACGCTTTCGAGCGCAGTCCTGCGCTTGGCCTGGTACTCGGTGCTTTCGAAGATCGCAGGGACCAGCGTGATGAGTTCCTCGAGGGCGGCATCCAGGGACACCTTGAAGCCCTGGCCGCGGCCGGCGGGCAGGGCGATTGCCCGTGGCCGGTCGGGCTGGTCCCAGTTGGCGACATAGATCCAGTCGTTGGGCGGGGTGAGGGTCGCGGCGAGCTTCTCGACGAGGGCGCGCACGACGCCGTGGCGCGCGGTGCCGCGCTCGCCGAGGATGAACATGTTGAAGCCGGGCTTGTCGATGCGCGAGCCCATGTCGAGGGCCTCGAGCGCGCGTTCCTGGCCGACGAGGCCTTCGAAGGCCGGGGTTTCCTCGGTCGTCCGGAAGCCAAGGTCGGCCGGGTTGCAGGTCCGGCGCAGCGCGGCGGGTGCGAGGCGTCGCGGGTGCTTGGAGAGGCTTGCGGGGCTCGTCGTCATGGGTCTCTCGGGCACGGGTCGGGTTGCCATGGCGATGTGCTCTGAAATGGCGGGTTTTGCAACCTGTTCGAGGGCGCAAGAAACGGCTTTCTCGGGTCCTGGACGTGTTCTAAAGCTAGGGCTTGCTGCAATCAGGGAGTTGAGGATGGGGCGGCTTGCAGGCAAGCGGGCGATTGTGACGGGTGCGGGCTCCGGGATCGGGCGGGCGTCGGCGCTGCTCTTTGCCAGCGAGGGGGCGCGCGTGCTTTGCGTCGATTGCACAAAGGCTGTGCAAGATACTGAAAAAGCTATCGTTTCGGCAGGCGGGACGGGTGAGGCCCTCGTGGCTGATGCGGGGCTGGAGGGCGATGTCGAGCGCTATGTGGCGCGGGCGGTTGCGGCCTTTGGCGGTGTCGATGTGCTCTATGCGAATGCGGGGATCTCGGGTGGCTACATGCCGATCACCGCGCAGGACGTCGCGCAGTGGCAGGAGGTGCTGCGGGTCAACCTCATCGGGCCGTTCCTGGCGATCAAGCATGTGGTTCCCCTGATGGCGGCACAAAAGAAGGGCTCGATCATCTGCACGGCCTCGGTTGCGGGCATTCGTGCGAATGCGGGGCCGACGGCCTATTCGGCGTCGAAGGCGGGCGTGATCTCGCTCGTGCAGACAACCGCCAATGAACTCTTTGGTAGCGGCATCCGGGTGAATGCGATCTGTCCCGGCCTCATCGAGACCGGCATGACGAAGCCGATCTTCGACGGGGCGCGGGCGCGCGGGTCGGAGGGAAAGATCGGGCAGCTCAATCCCACGGCGCGCCATGGCCATCCGTCGGAGATCGCCAGCATGGCGCTGTTCCTTGCCTCGGACGAGGCGTCCTATGTCAATGGCCAGGCCATTCCCGTGGATGGCGGGCTGACATCATCGCTTCCCTTTGTTCCGAGGAGGACCTGAGACCGATGTTCGATCCCAAGCGCCTGCACGACCACGTGCACCAGAACTGGAATGACGCGATCATTCCCTCGCTCGTCGACTATATCCGCATCCCGAACAAGTCGCCGGCCTATGACCCGGACTGGGCGAAGCATGGCTACATGGAAGACGCCGTCAGGCTGATGGAGGCGTGGGCGCGGGCGCGGCTGGATGCGCTGCCGGGCGCCACGCTCGAGGTGGTGCGGCTGGAGGGGCGGACGCCCGTGATCCTGATCGAGGTGCCGGGATCAAGCGACGACACGGTGCTGCTCTATGGGCATCTCGACAAGCAGCCGGAGATGTCGGGCTGGTGGGACGGGTTCGGTCCGTGGACGCCCGTGATCAAGGACGGCAAGCTCTACGGGCGGGGCGGGGCGGATGACGGCTACGCGATGTATGGCTCGCTGGCAGCACTGCTGGCGCTGAAGGACCAGAAGGTGCCGCATGCGCGCTGCGTGATCCTGATTGAGGCGTGCGAGGAGTCGGGCAGCTATGACCTGCCGTTCTACATCGACCATCTGGCGCACCGGATCGGCAAGCCGTCGCTTGTGATCTGCCTTGATTCAGGCTGCGGGAACTATGACCAGCTCTGGCTGACGACCTCGCTGCGCGGCAACGGGGTGGGGACGCTGACGGTGCGCGTGCTGACCGAGGGCGTGCATTCGGGGGATGCGTCGGGGATCGTGCCGTCGAGCTTCCGCATTGCGCGCCAGCTGCTGTCGCGCATCGAGGATGAGGCGACGGGGCGCATCCTTCCGGACGAGCTCTATGTGCAGGTTCCGCCGCAACGCATCGCGCAGGCGCAGGCGGCGGCAAAGGTGCTGGGGCCGGCGGTCTATTCAAAGATGCCGTTTGCCGGCGGAACGCTGCCGATGGCGGATGACCTGACCGAGCTGGTGCTCAACCGCACCTGGCGGCCGCAGCTTGCGATCATCGGGGCGGACGGGCTGACGCCGTCGGCCAATGCGGGCAACGTGCTTCTGCCCTCGACGACGCTGAAGCTCTCGTTCCGCTGGCCGCCGACGCTTGATGCCGACACGGCGATCGCGCTGGTCGAGCGGATCCTGACGAAGGATCCGCCTTATGGTGCGGAGGTTGCGGTCTCGTTCGATCGTGGCGGCACGGGGTGGAATGCGCCGCCACTTGCGCCGTGGCTCGAGGCCTCGGTCGCGCGCGCGTCCGAACAGGCCTTCGGCAAGCCGGTTGTCTACATGGGCGAGGGCGGGACGATCCCGTTCATGGGCATGCTGGGCGCGAAGTTCCCGGAGACGCAGTTCGTGATCACGGGCGTGCTGGGGCCGCATTCGAATGCCCATGGACCCAACGAGTTCCTGCACATCAAGACCGGCGAGCGGGTGACCTCATCGATCGCGCAGATCATCGCCGATCACTTCACGCGCCCTGACCGCAAGGCCAGCTAGCGCGAATAGCCGCGCACCGGCTGCGAACGGTCGATTCGCGGGGTACCGGGAGGCCTGCCTGTCACCGGGCTCGGATGGCCGTCGAGGCGCATGTTGAACAGGAAATATGTCGGCACGCAGAATCCCGTCTCGCGGTCGTGGAGGCTTGCGAGCGTCGATGAACTGATGCGGTCCGGCGAAGACAGGTTCACCCGCACGCCGTTCCGGGTCTTCGCATACATGGCTGCCGGGATGCGGTCATAGTCGGGAAGCTTCTGGCAGATGTAGTCCTCGCGGCAGGCCCGGGTTGGCGAACAGGTGTCCAGCATGCTCCGGACCACGCGGGATTCAAGGCATGCGCCCGAGTTTCCGGTGGCCGCGCACAGGTCAAATCCGTTTCCGCCCTGGTTGGCACAGACCTGCGCCGGCGTGCCGCGTGACAGGTTCACTTCCGAAAAGTTCTCCTCGGCGAGTGTGCATTTGCGGCTGGCGCGTCCGAGCGGTGCGCCGCTCTGGGGCAGCACGCAGCGCAGGCCCCCGAGTTCCGCGCCGGCATAGGCCGAGCCCCTGAACTTCCATTTGTCCTGGAACGCAAAGAGATTGTAGGCGGGGATCGGGCCACGATCAGAAGGTTGGGAGCGGACTTCGTTGATCTCTCCCTTCCAGCAAACGGCGCCGGCAAAGGCGCGACCGCCGGAGACCGTGCATTCGCCGAATAGCGATGGGGTGACGGTCTGCACGCAGGCTGTGGACTGGCCGTTCACGGGGGCGCAGGAAGGCGCGCCGCCGAAGTGCCGGGTCGTCGTGCAGAGGTGGCCGAGTTCTGCCGGCCTGAATGCAGGGAGAGCCGTGGCGGGCGTCCAGTCGGCGGGGGTGAAGTTCGAGTGCGGGCGGAAACTGTCGGGGGCCTGCCGGGCAGCGATGCGGGCGACGTAGGCCTCCCGTCTCGGGATTTCTGCATAGGCGTGCGGCGAGAGTGGCAGTTGCTGCCTATTGAAGTGGTGTGAATAGGGGTCGTCGGCGCGTCCCAGCATGTGGAATCCTGCAGTGCCGCCCGACTGGTGGCAGCCCATGCATGTCAGGTTATCGAGGCGTTCGACGAGGGCTTCCCGCGACTTGATGTATTTCAGCCCGCTGATGTCGATGGACTGGAGCAGGTCGGGTCGAGCCGCGAACAGCCTGGCGTAGGGCTTGTTGGCGGTCCTCGCCCTGCCCAGGGTCGACCATGACACGGAAAAGCGCGCTAGGAACTTTCCGTCGAAGTTCACGAGCAGCGTGCCTTTGTCGAGCCGCTTCAGGTTGTCCCCGGATTTCAGGAACTGAGCGAAGCGCTGTAGCAGCGCGGGGTCGGCGGAGATGGCCTGGACGTCAGGCGTGTTTTCGAGTGGCACGGGAACGAGTGCACCGCCCGCGAGCCTGAAGATCCTCTGCATGTACATGGCCTGGCCGCCGAAATCATGCATGTAGCCGGAGGTGAAGCGCAGGGACTGAAAATTGAGCTCGACCTGCTTGAGCGACAGGTCCTTCAGCACGACCGATTTCAGGACGGATGCGGTCAGTGTTCCGCCTGGCGCCATCCAGCGCTGCGCAAATGCGGCGCAGTCAGGCTGGCGCGGATAGGTCTTCACGACAGTAAGGAAGAAGGGAAGGGTGGAGCCGGACTGGGCCGTCCGGTAACCGAGGCGATAGACGAAGCGAACCTCGCCGCATGACGCGGGGTCAAAGTCGAGGCGGTCCATCCGGTTGATGACGCCGACCAGTTTCAGCCGGGCATGGGGAGACTGCAGCCAGCGCGTGTCGAAGTGCCGGGGCTCATCGCCGTCATGTTCGATCACATAGGGAAACTGGGAATTGTTGGACAGCTGGCGAATGAAGAAACCGCCCTTGCTGTCGTTTGACGAGCGCCGGCCCTTGTCCTCGAAGTTGCGCAAGAGGCGTACCATGTCGGGAATGTCACCAGCGCCCGTCGGGATAACCTGGGTCAACTGGTCGGTGCGCGGGTCGTGCGGCAGCGGCTTGCCGATCGTGTCGGCGAGGCTGCGAAAGGCGGGGCTGGTGTCGTAGAGCGCCCGGGTTGACGCGGCGGGCGCGCTGCCGACCTGCTCGGCGAAACCGAAACCGTCGCGTTCCAGCGCATTCAGCGTTTGCACATCCAGCACGTTGACGACTGGCTTGGTGGCAGGCTGTGCCTTTGCCGCAAGGGGGGCTCCGGTGAGGGCCGTTGCGATCATCGCCAGGCGCGGCAGGAGCTTCAGCATGTCGGGTCCTCAGTCGAAGTCCGGCTTCGATTTGCGCAGGCTCTTGATCTTGCCGCGCTGCTTTTTTCGGTCCACACGCTCGGCCTTGGCAGCCCGCGAGGGCTTCGTCGCGCGGCGCGGTTTCGGGACGTGGCAGGCCTGGCGGATAAGGTCGACAAGCCTGGCTAGCGCGTCGGCGCGATTGCGGTCCTGCGTGCGGTGGCGCTGGGCATCGATCACGATGACCCCATCCTTGGTCAGGCGATTGCCAGCGAGCTTCTGGAGCCGGATCGAGACGTCGGTCGGCAGATTGGGCGAGAAGCGGGCGTCGAAGCGCAGTTCCACGGCCGTCGACAGCTTGTTGACGTTCTGGCCCCCGGGGCCTGACGCACGGACGAAGGTCTCGTGCAGTTCGGCTTCGTCGATGCTGATTTTGTCGGTAATCCTGATCATGGGTGCTTCGTGTCCCGGGCCTGATTTGATATGAGCCCAAAGGACGGGCAAAATCAGCCCCCAATTTGCAGGAACCGGTCATGATGAAGCGTCTGGTGTTTGCCCTGGTGGCTTGCGCGCTGGTTGCCGGCGGGGCGATGGCGGCCTCGAAGCTCAGGCTGTCGATTGCCACGGGCGGGACGGGCGGCGTCTTCTTTCCCTATGGCGGCGGGCTTGCCCGCGTGCTGAGCCACAAGGTTCCCGGCATGCAGGTCACGGCCGAGGTGACGGGCGGCTCGGTCGACAACATCAAGCTTGTCGGCGCCGGGGATGCCGATATCGGCTTTTCGACCATCGACTCGGCGGTGGATGGCCGCAAGGGCGTGGGGGCCTATGCCGACACGGGGCCGCAGGACATTGCCGCGATCGCGGTGCTCTATGACAGCTTCGTACATGTGGTGGCGCGTGCCGACCTGAAGATCACGGATGTGAGCAAGCTCAAGGGGCGGCGCATCTCGGTGGGGTCGGCCGGGTCGAGCACCGAAGCGATCGCCGACAGGATCCTCGCGGCGGCCAAGCTTTCGCCGACGAAGGACGTCAAGCGCGAGAACCTGAGTGTGGCGGAGTCCACGGCGGCGCTGAACGACGGGAAGATCGATGCCTTCTTCTGGATCGGCGGGCTTCCCACCTCGGCCGTGACCGATCTCGTCACGACGGGTCGGGTCAAAGCGAGCTTCGTTCCAACGGCGCAGTTGCTGCCGGCGCTTAATGCAAAATATCCGGGGCTGTACCGGCGCTTCACCCTGCCGAAGGGGGTCTATGCCAATGCGCCAGCGGATGTGCCGGGGCTTGGTGTCTCGAACCTTCTGTTCGTGTCTCGGGACATGAAGGACGAGACCGTGAAGAAGATCCTGGCCGGGATCTTCGACAATCTGGCCGAGGTGCAGAAGATCCATCCTGATGCGCGGCAACTGACGATGAAGGGTGCGTCCGCGCCCACGGCCATTCCTTTTCATCCGGCAGCGGAGGCGTTTTACAGGGCGCGTGGCGCGGCGAAGTGAGCGCGGTGGCACCGCAAACCATCCCGTCGGAGGAGCAGCCGCAGCGGCAGCTGACGGGTCTTGCCGGGTTGGTGGCATCGGTGCTTCTGTTCGCTCTCTCGGCACTTGCGCTCTACTGGACGCAGTATCCGATCGGGACGACGGCGTTCCGGGCGCTGTTCCTCATGCTGGTGCTGGCGCTGGCCTTCCTGCTCTATCCGGTCATCGTGCGCTCGGCACACCGGGACCGCGTCTGGATCATCGACTGGATCCTGATCGCGATCTCGGTGGCGGCGCTGGCCTACCTGATCATGCAGGTCGATGCGGTGAAAACCCGGGCTACGCGGCCGCTCGAGATCGAGCAATGGCTGGGCGGGGCGCTGATCCTGTGCATCCTCGAGGCCACGCGACGCACGACGGGATGGGCGCTGCCGCTGATCACCGTCGCCTTCCTCGGCTATGCGCTGTTCGGGCCCTCCATGCCCGAGCCGCTCGACCATCGCGGCTATTCGCTGGCGCGGATCATCGGGCAGAACTACCTGACGCTCGAGGGCATCTTCTCGGCACCACTTGATGTCGCCTCGACCTTCATCGTGCTGTTCACGATCTATGGTGCGGTGCTGGCGCGCAGCGGGGCAGGGGGCTTCTTCATCAGCTGGGCCTTTGCGTTGTTCGGCAAGCGCGCGCGCGTGTCGGCGCCGGGGCGGGCGACGGTGGCCTCGGGGTTCCTGCTTGGCACCGTATCGGGCAGCGGTGTTGCCACGACGGTGACGCTGTCGACGCTGGCCTGGCCGATGCTGAAGCAATCCGGGTACCCGGCACACGTGGCTGGCGGGCTCCTGTCGGCGGCCGGCATCGGGGCGCTGCTGTCGCCGCCCACGCTGGGCGCGGCCGCCTTCCTGATCGCGCAGTATCTCGAGATCAGCTACCTGGACGTGCTGGTGATGGCAGCCATTCCGACGCTGCTCTATTACCTGTCGTGCTGGTTCATGGTGGAGGCGGATGCGCGGCGGCTCAACGTCTCGGCCGTGCGGACCAGCGAAGCGTCTGTCTGGCAGCTCACGCGCTCGCACGGCTATCACTTTCTCTCGCTGGGTGCGATCGCGGTGTTCCTGGCGATCGGGATGAGCGCCTTCATGGCGGTGTTCTGGTCGATCGCGCTGGGTGTTGCGCTGAGCTTCCTGCGTGCCGACAGCCGGCTGGGCACGCTGCAGGGTGCGGCTGCCGGCGTGGCGGTTGCGCTGGTCCTGTTGTTGCTGGGGGTTCGCGCGTCGGAGGCCGTGTTCCTCGGCCTGGTGGCGAGCCTTGTCCATGCGGCCTGCCATCTCGTTGGCGCGCGGCTCGAGCGGCAGGCGGGTGAGACGTCCAGCCATGCCCTGTACGAGGCGCTGATCGACGGTGCGCGCAATGTGGTGAGCATCGCGGTGACATGCGCGTGTGCCGGGATCATCGTGTCGGTGATCACGCTCACGGGGCTTGGGCTCAATATCTCGGGGCTCATCGTCGACTTTGGTGGGGGCAGTGCGTTGCTGACGGTGCTGTTCGCGGCGATTGCCATGTGGCTTCTGGGAACGGCCGTGCCGGTTACGGCGTCCTACATCATTGCGGCCGTCATGCTGGTGCCGGCGCTGCGGGATGTCGGTGTGCCGGAGCCGGCCGCGCACATGTTCCTGTTCTATTATGCGGTGCTGGCCGATGTGTCCCCGCCGACGGCGCTGGCGCCGTTTGCGGCGGCCGCTGTGACGCGCGCGGATGCGTTCGCCACGATGCTGCAGGCGTGGAAGTACTGCCTGCCGGCGTTCCTGGTGCCGTTCGTCTTCTGCCTCTCACCTGCGGGAATGTCGCTTCTGATGTTCGGCGACTGGCAGACGATCATGTGGACCACGCTGACGGCCGCGATGGGCGTGGGGCTTCTCTCAGTCGCCTTCGGCGGGTGGTTCCGTGGTGCTGTCGGGCCGGTCGTCCGGGTGCTCTGCCTTGTGTCGGGGCTGGCGCTGCTGGTCGCTGATCCCGGTGCCGATCTCATCGGGGCTGCGATCGCGATCGTTGCCATCGGCAGCACGATGGTCTTCAGCCGCGTGCCAACGCGGGGCGTGTGAAGGCGGATTGATTTGCTGAAGATGGAGGATGGTGCCGCCTGCGTGACTCGAACACGCGACCCCCGCATTACGAATGCGATGCTCTACCGGCTGAGCTAAGGCGGCCTTCCAAAGAGGCGCGGAACATACGTGGCCGCCCTCGACCAAGCAATTGCAGAAATTTGCCAAGCAATCGTTGCCGGCGGGCGGGGAGCGGGGTTTTCGGGCGGGTTGCGGGCTTCTAGTGTCAAATTTGCACTAGTGGGTCGGGCTGGCCCGGCTTGACCGGGGGGCCGACAGCGGGTTCGACTGCGGGGGCAAAGGGCTTCGGCCCGTCATGCCTCTACTTCACCATCGGGGAACCCTGCCATGCGCATCGCCCGGGGGCTTGCCCCTGTCATCATGACCTGCCTGATCCTGTCCGCCTGCGTCACGGCGCAGCCGCCGGCCACAACGCAGCCGCGCGACGGGCTTGCCTACGAGATCGTCAGTTCGCTCACCACAGAGGTCGGGGCGCGGTTGGCCGGGACGGAGAAGGAGGCCGAGGCGCGCGCGTGGGCTGTTGCCCGGATGAAGGCGCTGGGGTTCCGGAATGTGCGTGAGGAGGCCTTCACCTTTCCCGGCTGGCAGCGCCAGTACGAGGCCGTGAGCCTTGTCCTGCCTTCATCGCAGCGGCTGGTTGCCACGGCGCTGGGTGGTTCGGTGTCGACGCCGCGCGGTGGATTGAAGGCCGATGTGGTGCTGGTCGAGAGCCATGACGCGCTGCTCAAGGCGCCGGAGGGAAGCTTCCGGGGCAAGATCGTCTACGTCAATGACCGGATGGTGCGGGCGCGTGACGGTTCCGGCTATGGGCCCGCCGTGCGCAAGCGTGTTCGCGGTGCCGTGGAAGCGGCGCGGCGTGGCGCCGTTGGCGTGCTGATCCGGTCGGCTGGCACAAGCCATCACCGGTTCGCCCATACGGGCAACATGCGCTACGACGAGAAGGTGAAGAAGATCCCGGCGGCTGCGCTGTCGGGGCCTGATGCGGACCAGCTCGAACGCCTGCTGAAGGCGGGTGGCCGTGTCGGCGTGCACATGGACATTCGCACAACGCTCGATCCCAAGGCGTTGTCGGGCAATGTGATTGCTGAGCTTCCGGGAACCGAGAAGCCCGAGGAGATCGTACTGATGAGTGCGCATCTCGACTCGTGGGACAAGGGCACGGGTGCGATCGACGATGGTGCGGGCGTCGCGATGGCCATTGCCTCGGCGTTGCGTGCGGCGGGTCCTGCGCTCAAGCCCAAGCGCACGATCCGCGTGGTGCTTTACGGTGCCGAGGAATTCGGCGCCCAAGGTGGCGAGGACTATGTGAAGCGGCGGCCGGACGAAGTGAAGCTGCATCGCCTGGCGGCGGAGGCTGATTTCGGGGCCGGGGCTCCGTGGCGCTTCGACACCAATGTTCCGGCCTCTGACCTTGCGTTCCACGAGGAGCTGTTTGCCGCCATCGCCCCGCTGGGAATCGAGCGCGGCAAGCTCGAGACGTCGGGCGGGGCGGATATCTCGCCGCTGCAGAAGCTGGGCGTGCCGGTCATCGCTGTCGGGCAGGACGGGACGCACTATTTCGACCTGCACCACACCGACAACGATACGCTGGACAAGATCGATCCGGCCGCGCTGGAACTGAATGTCGAGGCCTATGCGCGGGTCATTGCGCGGGTGGCGAACCGGTAGGGGCGGGCGACAGGAACTCACGCACGACGCGGGCGCTCTGCTCGGGCACCTCTTCCATGGGGACGTGGCCGGTGTTGCGGAACACCACAAGCTTCGATCCCTGGATGGCTGCGTTGTAGGCCTCGCCGATGTCGGGCGGCGTCAGCGTGTCGCTTTCACCCCAGATGATGAGCGTGGGCGTCGAGATGCGTGTCACGTTCTGCGGGATGAAATCGTCAAACGGCGTCTGGAACCGCTTGAGGGATGCAGCGCGGTTGCCGGTCTTGCGGTTCAGGATCCAGTACCTGTCGACCATGTCCGGGGTGACGAGGGCGTCGTTGACGATGGCCTTCTTCAGGCCGTCCTCGAAAAGGCCCCGCGGCGAGACATAGAGCATGATGTTCTGGATCACGGGTGTGCGCGCGATGACGAAGCCGAGGCCGGGGTCCCTCTGCGTCCTTGTCGGCATGCCCGCCGCGTCCACGAGGATGAGCGCGGTCAGGCGCTCGGGGTGACGAATGGCAAAGCGCGCGGCAATCCCGCCACCCATCGAATTTCCCGCGAGGGCGAAACGCTCGATGTTCATGACGGTCGTGAACTCGTTCACGAACTGCATCATGGCTTCCTGGCTGTAGTCGTCGCCCGGTACCGGGCCCGTGAGGCCATGGCCCGGCAGGTCGATGCTGACCATGCGGAACTGGTCGCCGATCTGCGCGACCCAGGGTTCCCAGGTGTGCAGCGAGGCATTCGATCCATGCAGCAACACAAGCGCCGGGCCGTTGCGCTGGCCCTGGTCACGATAGTGGACGGTGGCGCCGGAGGGCAGGGTGATGAACTGCGAGGGCGGCTTGCCATATTTCTCGCGCGCCTCGATGTCGCGCACGTCCGGATCCTGCAGGAAGACAAAGAGCCCAATGCCTGCAAAGATCACGATGGCCAGAAGTACCATCAGCCCCCGGACGATCCGACCTACCATAGTCCAAGCCTCCTGCGTTTCCTGTCGCCGCCGCCGAGGGTGTAGTTCTCGGCTTCGGGGCCCGGATCATCGGGCGCCCGTGGCGGCGGGGACATCATAGCATCGTCGCGGGGCATGGGAGAATATTCCGCATCGCGGTCGCGCGGCGCGCGGCCCTGCGGGGGCTGGCCGGGCTCGGCCTTAACCGTGTGGCGGTAGAGGGGGGCCGTGTTGCCGACGGCGCTGGTGTAGGCCGTGATGCTGTCGGCGGCGGGCCGGCTGTCGGTTTCGGGCGCGCCCGACTGCCAGGTCAGCGTGTCGAACGCACCGCAGGCGTTGCAGGTTGCGGCCCATTCGTTCTGTGTCCTGAGGCAGGCCTCGCAGACCCATGTCGCATCATGCGGTGCCCTCAGCGCGCGGGTGGCCCAGTCGCGCGCGATCATGCTTTCGCCTGCAAGGCCGCGCTCGATCTCGGACATCAGCATGCAGACCCTGACGGTGGGCGTGGTTTCGGTGAGCGGGCGCAGGTGCTCGCTGGCCTCCTGGTAGCGGCCCTGCGACATGGATGCGGCGGCTGCCAGGATGCGGCTTTCGGGGTGATGCGGGTTCATGGCCGCGAGACCGGACAGGCGCTTGGCACGTGCCTGAGGGGTTTCCTCCGGGCGCATGCCGGCATAGGTGCGCGCGAGGTCGGGGTGCGGGCCGCGGGACCAGGCGGCTTCGATCAGGCTCGAGGCGCGCCACAACTTGCCTTGGGCCGTCGCGCTTTCGGCGGCGATGATGGCGGCCGGGCCGAAGCCCGGGACAAGGCCCAAGGCTTCCTCGGCCATACGGGCGGCCTGTTCGCCTTCGCCTGCTGCGCGGGCGGCTTGAGCGCCGGCGGCAGCAAGCACTGCCTTGCGGCGCTTGGCGATCGCGGGATCGAGCTGGCGCGCCTTGACCTGCATGTCGACGGCGGCCGCCGCCTCGGTCCATTTGCGCAATCCCACGTTCAGATCGAACAGCGCGGCGAGCGCCCAGCGTGTGCGCGGGCGCAGCAGGCGCGCGCGCTCGGCAATCAGCAGGGCCTGGCTGATGTCCTGGCGGCGCATGGCCGACATGTAGAGGCCGCGCAGGCCGAGGAACTCGGTTTCCTTCGATTGCAGCATCTGGGTGAAGTAACGCTGGGCGGCCTCGTCATCGCCTTCCATCTGCGCTGCCTGCGCCGCCAGAAGGAGAGCCAGGGGCGGTTCGCCTACCAGCGACAGGGCCTTGCGCGTCTGCTTGCGGGCTTCCTCGTCGTCGCCGGCGGCAACGGCCACAAGACCCTTGGTCACTGCTGCCAGGCCGCGGGTCTGGCGGCCCATGGCGCGCCAGCGGAAGAACTCTGCCGGGGCATCAACAAAGGCGGTGATCAGCCGGTAGGCAAGGATCGTCGCAATCGACAGGACGATGACGCCGACGATCGCGACGGGGATCGACAGGCTGATCTCGAGGTCGGGCCTCGCGATCGTCACTGTCCCCGGAATTTCGGCGACCTGGCTTGCCCCGAGGGCGATCAGGGCGATGAGGAGAAACAGCCAGAGGGCGCGCATCATGATGTAGGCCTTTGCCTAGCGCGCGGGCGGCTGGGGCGCAGCCGGTGCCGGGGTGGTGATCTGTTCGATCGCCTGTGCGTTGAGGCGGGCGAGGGTGGCTTCCACCTTTACCCGTGCGTCGGCCTTCTGGAGCCATGCGGCCAGCGGCTTTGCGGCCGGTCCCTTGATGGTGGAGAGTTCCCGGACGGCCGCGGGAAGATCGCCGGCCTTCAGGCGCTGCTCGGCGCGGGCGAGCGTGCTTTCGGTCGACGTGCCGGCCTTGTCGGCGGTGGAGCGCCAGGTCACGAGGCCCGAGACATTGCTCCAGAGCCGGGCGACGCCGTCGGCGCCCTTGCCGGCGCGCTCGGCATCGACGGCGGCCGCGGCCGCGTTGCCGAATGTCGAGATGAGGGTACCGGTCGTCGGCAAGCCCGCGCCGGCGTGACGGGCAATGCCTGCGAGTTCCCTGTCGGCTGGCAGGAGGCGCTGGACGATGTCGAATTCGGTCCGGAAGGGCGCCGAGCCCTGGGCTGCGCGGGTCAGGTTGGCGATGGCGGTTGCCAGCGAGGCGCGACGGGCAAGGTCGAGGATGTCGGAGGCCTCGAGCCGTTCCATGCGTGCGGCCACATCGTCCATGCGCGTGGCGAGGCCTGCCGTGCCGGTAGAGAGGGTGTCGAGCTTCGAGCGTGCGGCGGTCATGTCATCGGGGAGTGTCCGCGTCCGGGCCTCGAGGTCAGCCAGCCTTGTCTCCATGGTCTCCACGCGCCTTGCCGTTGCGAGGAGGCTTGAGGCGGCAACCGATGCGCCGGTCGTATCGGTGGGCGCGGGGGTTGCGCCGATGGCGGCGAAGCTTGTCTCGATTGATGCGAGCCGGCGCTCGAGCGCATCGACCTTCGTGCGGGCAGCCGTCACGTCGCGGGCCTCGGACAGGTTGGCGATCTTGCCCTCGATGGCGGTCAGGCGCATGTCGAGGTTCGTGAACTCGGGTTCTGACTGGACATCGGCTTCCGGCCATAAGCGCGAAAGCACCGCGCCGAGGAAGGCGGCCACGAAGAGCAGCAGAAGAATGCCGAGGGCATCGCGCCAGTCCTCGATCAGGCCGTGGCGCTTGAGCCGCTGGTCGCGCGATCGCGCAGGATCGGTTCCGGGTGACACTGGCAACTGGTTCATGGCGTGAAGCCCCAAAACGAAAGGCAGGCGGTGCGATCAGGCAGGCTCTGGTGTAACGCAGCCCCTCCGGTGAAACCCAGAGGCCCGTCTGTCACAGGTCGTCCAGCAGGTCCACCATGGCGCCGACTGTGGTCTGTTGTGCCACCAAAACCTTACCGAATGTGAGCGATTTCAACGCGTTGGCCGCGTTCTGGCTGATGACGCAGGCGCAGACATGGCCGAGGTGCTGCCCAATCCCGGCTTCTTGCGCCAGGCGGGCGAAGATTTCGGCGGTCCGCGGCGAGAAGAACATGGCGGCGTCGATATGGCCTGCCTTCAGCGCTTCGCGCGTGCTGTCCGACAGGGTGTCGGCCGCGACGGCGCGGTAGAGGGTCATGCGCTCGAGTGTCAGGCCGAGCTTGCGGGCCTCGGCCGCGAGGTCGCCAGCGACGTCTGTTCCGGCGACATGAAGGAGCGGGCGGTCGCCCCTTGCCGGCAGGCGGGCGAGGGCCGAGACGATGCCCCCGATGCCGTTGCCATCGGCCTCGGTGACTTGCGTGAAGCCAAGGGCCCGGGCTTGGGCTGCGGTGGCAGGTCCGACGGTGAGAACGGGGATCTCGCGATCGGCCATGCGGGTGGCGGCAGCGCGCGCGCCGTTTGCGCTTGTCAGGACGAGGCGTGCGTAGCGGGCGGCATCGACCGGGGGGCCGTGCTCGATGACGATCGCAAGCAGAGGCTCGACGATTGCATCATGTCCCCGTAATTTGAGTTCGGCGACCGTGTCGCGGGCGGCGTCGAGCGGGCGCGTGATGAGGACCCGCATCGATCACACCTGGAAGAAGGCCCTGCCGGCCCTTGCGAGTAGTTCCTCGCCGGCGGCATGGCCGATTGCTGCTGCCGCGGCGAGATCGCATGTGTCGGCCTCGCGCGTCACGTCGTAGCGCGTCCGGCCATCCGGCGAGAGGGCGCAGCCTTCGAACAGGGTCCGACCTTCGGGCGTGGTGCGGGCGTAGCCGGCGATCGGCGTCTTGCAGGAGCCGTCGAGGACGGTGAGGAAGGCGCGCTCGAGGGTGACCTCGCGCTGCGACTGGGGGTCGTTGATGGACGCGAGGAGGCCGGCGAGGCCTGTGTCTTCGCCGCGGGCCTCGACGCCGATTGCACCTTGCGCCACGGCGGGCAGGAAGGTGCTCGTTGGCAGTGCGTGGGCCGTCGAGGCAGGCTTTTCAAGGCGTTTGAGCCCAGCCACGGCCAGAAGGGTGGCGTCGACTTCGCCCGAGACAACCTTGGCCAGACGGGTATCGACGTTGCCGCGCAGGGGCAGGATCCGAAGGTCGGGCCGGATGTTGAGCACCTGCGCCTGGCGCCTCACGGAGCCGGTTGCAAAGCGTGCGCCCGGGGGCAGGGTCTCGATGCTCCCGGCGATGGCGCAGACGAGGGCGTCACGCGGATCCTCGCGCAGGAGGATGCAATCGAGGACGAGGCCTTCGGGCAGAATGGTGGGCATGTCCTTGAGCGAGTGGACGGCGCAGTCGATCTCGTTGCGCAGCAATGCTTCCTCGAGTTCCTTGGCGAAGAGGCCCTTGCCGCCGAGGTCTGCCAGTGGCCGGTCCTGGATGCGGTCGCCGCTGGTCCTGACCGGCACGATGCGCGTGCGGGCTGCGGCTTCATCTTGCGTCCAGCCCTGGGTCCGGGCGAGGGCCGTGATGACCAGCCTCGTTTGCGCCAGCGCAAGCGGCGAGCCGCGGGTTCCGATCCGAATGGGTGTTTGCACGCGTGGAAGTTCGGGTGATAGAGGTGACCTGAAGGCGCGCAGGCTATAGAGGATTGCGCTGCTTCGCCAGATTTTCCAACGCGTGGAACGGGTTGATCCTTCGTGCTGACGGTGCTTGGCATTGAAACGAGCTGCGACGAAACAGCCGCGTCCGTGGTGTCGGGCGCGACGCCGGGTCCCGGTCGCATCCTGTCGAACGTGGTGGCGAGCCAGTTCGATGCGCACAGGCCCTATGGCGGTGTGGTGCCGGAGATCGCTGCCCGCGCGCATGCCGAGTTGATCGACAGCGTTGTCGAGCGGGCGCTGGCGGATGCGGGGCTCGGGCTTGCGCAGATTGACGGGATCGCGGTGACGGCGGGGCCGGGGCTCGTGGGGGGTGTTGCGGTCGGGCTGACCATGGGAAAGGCGCTGGCGCTTGCCAGCGGCAAGCCGCTTGTGGCGCTCAATCACCTGGAAGCCCATGCGCTGACGGCGCGGCTGGTCGACGGGGTGGGCTATCCCTTTCTGCTCTTGCTGGTTTCGGGCGGGCATTGCCAGTTGCTGATCTGCCGGGGCGTGGGGCAGTTCCAGCGGCTCGGGACCACCATCGATGACGCCGTTGGCGAGGCCTTCGACAAGGCGGCGAAGCTGCTTGGCCTGGGGTTTCCCGGGGGGCCTGCGGTGGAGAAGGCGGCGCGCGGCGGGGATCCGGCCCGGTTCCGGCTGCCGCGGCCCATGGCGGGGACGGCAGGGTATGATTTCTCGTTTTCGGGGCTGAAATCGGCGGTCCGGCGCCATGTCGAGGTGACGGAGCTGACCGATGAGGCGATCGCGGATTTGGCGGCAAGCTTCCAAGCGGCGGCAGTCGCGGCGCTGATCGACAGAACGCAAGCCGCCCTTTCCGGCCCCGAAGTCCGCGGTGCCGGGATCAAGTCGCTGGTCGTGGCGGGCGGGGTTGCGGCCAACGCCGCGCTTGGGTCGGCGCTGCGGGGTTTGGCCGAGGCCCATGGGGTGCGGCTTGTGGTTCCGCTGCCGGGGCTATGCACCGACAACGCGGCGATGGTCGCGTGGGCGGGGATCGAGAGGCTGGAGGCGGGGCTCACCGACGGGCTTGCCGCTCCGGCGCGGGCGCGCTGGCCGCTGGATGCGCGGATGGCGGGGATCGCTGGCGCCAAGGCCTGACACGCGTTCATCCTGTCATCGAGGATGTGCTGCTAATTTGCTGAAATATCTATCTTTTTCCGGTTGCATTCCCTGTCGATCGAGACTTTGTTCCACGTGGAGCAATTCTGTTCACCTCGCGTTAGGCGAGGCTCACAGCCGACCGTAGCTTCTCTCTCCAAGTGCTTGCCGGGCAACAAAAAACGGCCAGCTCATGGGGCCGGCCGCTTTGGCAGGGGCTGCTGGGCCCGGGATCAGAGCAGGTTGGCTGCGTTGGCGAGGAACACGATGCCGTAAGCCGCGAGCGCGAGGACTGCGAAGGTGGCGGTGATGTCTGAAACCAGGTTGCCGGTGTTGTTCATTTTCAGTCTCCTTTGAATTCAGGCCGAGAGGTCTCTCGGCGTTTCGTGAGACTGATATATGCGAGCGCTGACTTTAAATCAATGAATGAAATCGTTTTTGTTCAGTGTTTCGCGCGTTATGTCATTTTGTCGCATGATTTTCTCAGAAACTATGGTCAGATCGTGACGAGATCATCGGGGGTGGGGGTCGGCTGGGCTGACTTGGGCTGCTGCTCCTTGCCGGCGCCGCCGTCATCGAGGCCATTCAGAAGCAGGTGCAGAACGCCATCGAGCTCGCGCTCGAGCTTCTCATAGGGAAGCTTGGAGTGAAGCTGCGGGTAGCGGAACTTCATGGTGGCCGACTGAAGCATCTCGGCGGTGAAAATCACGTCCTCGATGAAGAACTCCGATGACGCGTTTCCGGCGGCCAGGATTTCGGACAGCAAGGCGCGGTTCAGCGCCAGGATCCTGTTCGCAAACTGAGGCCTTTCCTGCGCAACAACGCGGGCCATCTCAAACACCTGTTTGTCGTATTCGAGCTGGTCGTAGGTGAGCTTCATGTCCGCGAAGAGGAAGTCGCGCAGGCGCTCGCGGGCGGTCCGGCTGGGACGGCGCATGACCTCGCGCAGCCTTGCCACGGCGTATTCGCCGGCCTCGGTGCAGATGGCTTCGGCGATGTCGAGCTTGCCGGGGAAATAGCGGTAAAGGTTGCCCGGCGACATGCTACAGTCCGAGGCGATCTCGGCCATCGTGGTCTTTGCATAGCCGTAGTGGAGGAACCGCTTCCTGGCGGCCTCGAGAATGTTTCCACGGACGGTGTCTTTGCACAACATTTGAACGTGCAGTTTAGTGGTTTCGAGTGAATCTTCAATAAATCATTCAGGCGATCAATGGGCGCAGGCCTGATGCAAGCGAAAATAAACCATATCGGCGTCGCGGGGGCCGGGGCGTGGGGTACTGCGCTGGCGCAGGTCGCGGCGCTGGCAGGCCGACGGGTCACGATCTGGGCCAACCGGGCCGCGCTTGCAGACGAGATCAATTCGCAGCACATGAACGGCCGGTTCCTGCCGGGTCGTGTGCTGGCCCGGGAGGTCGTTGCAGTCGCCGATCCATCTGCATTGCACGACTGCGATGCGCTGCTGGTTGCCTGTCCGGCGCAATCGCTGCGGCAGGTGCTCTCGACGATGGGCCGCTTGCGTGCGCCTGCTGCCATCTGCGCGAAGGGGATGGAGCGGGGCACGGGGCTGCTGATGCAGGAGGTTGCGCTTGCCGCGCAACCCAAGGCTGCGTTCGGGATCCTGTCCGGGCCGGGATTTGCCGATGAAGTCGTCCAAGGGCTGCCGTGTGCGGTGACCATCGCCTTTGATGACGCGCCGACGGCATCGCAGTTCTGCGAGGCGCTGGGTTGCGGCGGGTTTCGTCCCTATGCATCGGGTGATGTTGCCGGTGTCGCGGTTGGCGGTGCGGTAAAGAACGTGCTTGCGATTGCTTGCGGCGTTGTCGAAGGGCGCGGGCTTGGCGAGAGTGCGCGGGCGGCCGTCATGACCCGCGGCTTTGCCGAGATGGCGCGCTTCGGTCAGGCGCTGGGGGCACGGCTTGAAACGATGACGGGCCTCAGCGGGTTTGGCGACCTCGTGCTGACGGCGTCGAGCCGGCAGTCGCGCAACTTCGCCCTTGGCGTCCAGCTTGCGCGGGGCGCGCAGGTGGCGGGACGCGCTCCCCTTGCCGAAGGTGCGGCGACGGCGCCGGCGCTTGTGCGTCGCGCCGTGCAGCTTGGCATCCAGATGCCGATTGCCGAAGCGGTTGCGGGTATTGTCTCGGGCGACATTGATGTCGACACTGCAATCCGTGCCCTGCTATCGAGGCCGCTCAAGAGCGAGCACTAGAGACGCATGCTTTTCGTACTGACCTGCATCGACAAGCCGAATGCAAGCGCGCTGCGGATGGAGATCCGCCCGCGGCACCTTGCCTATATCGAAGCCAACCGCGCGGCGGTGAAGCTGGCGGGGCCGTTCCTGTCCGAGGATGGGCAGGCAATGACCGGGAGCCTGATCGTGCTGGAGGTCGAGAGCCTTTCGGCGGCGCAAGCCTTTGCCGCAGCAGACCCCTATGCGCAGGGGGGGCTGTTTGCCTCGGTCGATATCCGGCCGTGGCGCTGCTCGATCGGGGCGATCGCGCCATGAGCCGCGGGTACTGGCTCCTGAAGTCGGAGCCCGACACGTGGTCGTGGAACCAGCAGGTTGCAAAAGGCAAGACCGGCGAGCCATGGAGCGGCGTGCGCAATTTCCAGGCCCGCAATTTCCTGCGTGCCATGAAGAGGGGCGATCGCGGGTTCTTCTATCACTCGAACATCGATCGCGCGATCGTGGGCACGGTCGAGATCGTCCGCGAGGCCTATCCGGATCACACGGCTGAAGATGGTGACTGGTCGATGGTCGATGTCGTGGCGCTCGAGGCGCTGAAGACGCCCGTGACGCTGGTGATGGCAAAGGCGGACCCTGCGCTGTCGAGGATGGTGCTCGTCAACAATACGCGCCTGTCGGTGCAGCCGGTCACGGCTGATGAATGGCGGCACATCTGCGTGCTGGGCGGGCTAAAGGCCCGGGCATGAGCGTGCTTTGCGCGGTGGGGGAGATCGTTGACGGGCAGGCGCGCGGCTTTGTGGTTGGCGCGGGCGCGGGACGACGCGACGTGGTGGTGGTGAACAGCGGTGGCGTGCTCAGGGCCTATGCCAATCGCTGCCCGCATCGGGGAACGCCGCTCGAGACATTTCCCGATCGTTTCACGGACAGCGCGGGGCTTCTGGTCTGTTCCACCCATGGGGCGCGGTTCCGGCCGGATGACGGGTATTGCGTCTCCGGTCCGTGCGTGGGGCAGGCGCTGCAGTCCGTCGCCATCGCATTGCAGGATGGCTCGGTGGTGCTGGCGGACTAGTTTGCCTTCATGAAGGCCTGGAAGTCTCCGACCAATGCCTTTACGGCTGCCTTGACGATGCGCTCTCCCTTTTCGGGGGAGGCCTGGCTTGGGTCCGATCCGATGCGGCCGTCGGGGAACTGCCGGCGATAGTCATCCGCGTCACGGATCGAGCCGGTCGGTGCGATCTTCGGGTGCATCTCGACCTTCTTCTGCGCGTCGGGATAGGCGTAATAGGTGACCGAGACCTCGGAGGCAGTGGCGTGGCTTCCCTCTCCGACGGGGAAGATCTCGCGGCATAGATCACCGACACCGGGCAGTTCCCACCAGTTGCGCAGGAAGAGCTTCACAGGGCGCTGGTTTGAACCGGCGCGACCAAACGAGAACTCGGCGTAGATCTCGGAGAAGGCCGCGCTGGCGGGCGCGATGTTGCCGCCGTGCCCGTTGAACCAGTAGATGCGGTCGAAGCCGTGGCGCATGAGCGAGGCTGCCCAGTCCGACATGGCCGCAATCATGGTCGAGGGACGCAGCGTAATCGTGCCGGGAAAGCCCAGGTGATGCTGTGCAGAGCCCACGTTGAAAGTGGGGCCGACGAGAATGCCGCTCTCATCGCCCGCCAGTCTTGCAATCACCTCGGGGCAGATCGCATCGGTCCCGAGCAGGCCATTGGGGCCGTGCTGTTCGGTGGACCCTATGGGAACGATGATGCCCGTCGAGGTTTTCAGGTATTCCTCGATTTCCGGCCAGGATGATTGATGAAGCTGCATGGGAGCCCCTAGAATTCCGGTTGGAAAGGCGGCTAGGGTTAGCCTGTCCCGCCAATTTAGAAAAGAGTGAGGCCATGACAGCGACGCGCGCGGCCGCATCCGGTCCCCTTCAAGGGGTCAGGATCATCGACCTGACACAGTATGTACTTGGACCCTATGCCACCCAGACCCTGGGCGACCTTGGGGCCGATGTCATCAAGATCGAGGAGCCGTCGGGCGACCGGCAGCGGGGGCAGGGCAAGGCGCCCCACTCGCAGACGATGGGGCCCTTGTTCGTGGCGCTCAACCGGAACAAGCGCTCGGTTGCGATCGACCTGAAGAGCGAAGCGGGCAAGCGGACCCTGCAGAAGATCGTGCGCAGCGGCGACGTGTTCATTCACAACATGCGGCCGGAGGCCATGCGGCGGCTGGGGTTCAGCTATCAGGACGTGGCCGCGATCAAGCCCGACATCATCTATGTCGAGGCTGTGGGCTATGGTTCGGGAGGTCCCTATAACGGCAGGCAGGCCTTCGACGATCTGATCCAGGCGGCGTCGGGTGCGTGCGACCTGCTGCCGCTCTATGATGGCGATCCTGCGCTCAGGCCCCTGCCGTCGATCATTGCCGACAAGACGTGCGGGCTGTTTGCCGTCATCGCGACGCTGGCGGCCCTGCAGCACAAGGCGCGGACGGGCGAGGGGCAGTTCGTGGAAGTGCCGATGCTCGAGACCTTCACGGGCTTCATCCAGGCCGAGCATGTCTGGGGCAAGACCTATCCGGACCTGCCCGGCAAGTTCGGGCATCCCACGACCATCACGCCGCACCGGCGGCCCTACAAGACGAAGGATGGCTATCTCGTCGTGCTGCCGGCGAGCCGCGAGGGATCGGTGAAATTCCTGGAGCTCGGCGGTATTCCGAATGCCTATGAGAGCGAGCGCTTCCTGTCGGCGGCGGATGGCAAGGCGCGCGTAAACGTCTATTACGACATGATGCGCGAGGCTGCGGCCACGCATACGACGGAGGAGTGGATGGCGCTGTGCGCCGAACACCATATTCCGGCCATGCGCGCGAACGAGATGTCGACATTGTTCGAGGACCCACACCTGAAGTCGGTCGGGTTCTTCGAGACGCGCGAGATCGCGGGCGAGGGGCGCTATGTTGCCATGCGCCCGGGGCTCAAGTTCTCACGGACGCCATGCTCGATCCGGCTCGATCCGCCGGCCATCGGCGCGCATACAGACGAGATCCTGGCCGAGTAGGCCTGCACGCCAGCGCAACCCCTTTTTCGCAGGAGACGTTTCAGATGTCCGAGCCACTGATCCCCGTGACGGCTGCGTGGGCGCAGCGTGCCCATGTCGACAATGCACGGTATCTCGACATGTACCGGGCCTCGGTCGCCGACCCTGTTTCCTTCTGGCGGGAGCAGGGCAAGCGTATCGACTGGATCAGGCCGTACACGAAGGTCAAGGATGTCTCGTACAACGCGCCCGACCTGCATATTCGCTGGTACGAGGACGGCGTGCTGAATGTCAGTGCGAACTGCATCGATCGGCACCTGGCCACGCGCGCGAACCAGACGGCGATCATCTGGGAGGGTGATGACCCGAAAGATTCGAAGCACATCACCTACCAGCAGCTTCACGACGACGTCTGCCGTTTCGCGAATGTGCTGAAGGGGCAGGGCGTCAAGAAAGGCGACCGCGTCACCATCTACATGCCGATGATCCCGGAGGCGGCTTATGCGATGCTGGCCTGCACGCGCATCGGGGCGGTGCATTCGGTCGTGTTTGGCGGGTTCTCTCCGGACAGCATTGCGGGGCGCGTGCTCGACTGTTCCTCTGACTTCGTGATCACGGCGGATGAGGGATTGCGCGGCGGCAAGCATATTCCGCTGAAGGCCAATACCGACGAGGCGCTGAAGCAGTGTCCGAACGTGAAGTCCGTCATCGTCGTAAAGCGCACGGGTGGCAATGTTTCAATGAAGGCGGGCCGTGACCACTGGTATCACGAGCTGGCCGCCACGGTTCCTGCGGACTGCAAGCCGGAGGAGATGAACGCGGAGGATCCGATGTTCATCCTCTACACGTCGGGGTCGACCGGCAAGCCGAAGGGCGTGCTGCACACCACGGGCGGCTATATCGTGTATGCGTCGATCACGCACCAGCATGTGTTCGACTACCATGATGGCGATGTCTACTGGTGCACGGCGGATGTGGGCTGGGTGACGGGCCACAGCTACATCGTCTATGGACCGCTTTCGAATGGCGCGACGACGCTGATGTTCGAGGGTGTTCCGAACTATCCGACCGTGTCGCGGTTCTGGGAGGTGATCGACAAGCACAAGGTCAACATCTTCTACACGGCGCCGACGGCGATCCGTGCGCTGATGCGCGATGGTGAGGCGCCGGTAAAGAAGACGAGCCGCGCATCGCTGCGCCTGCTTGGCTCCGTGGGCGAGCCGATCAATCCGGAAGCCTGGCTCTGGTATCACCGCGTGGTGGGCGACAGCCGCTGTCCGATCGTGGATACGTGGTGGCAGACGGAGACCGGCGGGATCCTGATCACGCCGCTGCCGGGTGCGACGGACCTGAAGCCCGGGTCAGCGACGCGGCCCTTCTTCGGGATCGTGCCGCAGGTGGTGGATGCCGAAGGCCGTGTGCTTGAGGGCGAGACCACGGGCAACCTGGTGCTTGCGGAGTCCTGGCCGGGGCAGATGCGCACGGTCTATGGAGACCACCAGCGTTTCATCGACACCTATTTCAAGACCTATCCGGGGAAGTACTTCACAGGTGATGGCTGCCGTCGCGACGCGGATGGCTATTACTGGATCACGGGTCGCGTCGATGACGTGATCAATGTGTCGGGGCATCGCCTTGGCACGGCGGAGGTCGAGTCGGCGCTGGTGGCGCACACGAAGGTCGCGGAAGCGGCGGTCGTCGGCTATCCGCACGACATCAAGGGGCAGGGCATCTATGCCTATGTGACGCTGAAGGCCGGCGTGGCTTCGACGGACGAGCTTCGCAAGGAGCTTGTCGCGTGGGTGGCCAAGGAGATTGGCGCGATCGCCAAGCCGGACGTCATCCAATGGGCGCCGGGTCTCCCGAAGACGCGCTCGGGCAAGATCATGCGCCGCATCCTGCGCAAGATCGCCGAGGGCGATACGTCGAACCTGGGCGATACAACGACGCTGGCCGATCCGGGCGTGGTGAACGACCTGGTGCAGAACGCCCGGCGCTAACCACTGGCGCCTGCCAGTGTGAGCAGCGCTACACTTCAGGCTGATTGGCACAACGGGCCTGTGTTGCGCCGCTATCCTCGATCCAGCCGGAGGGGGCGTTCGTGCGCGACTATGATCTCGTCATCGTTGGTGCCAGCTTTGCGGGGCTTGCCTGCGCCAGGACTGCAGCGATGCGGGGCTTGCGCGTGGCCGTGCTCGAACGCAAGGACGATCCGGGAGAGGGCGTCAGGACCACCGGCATCCTGGTCAAGGAAGCGATCGAGGAGACCGATATCCCTGTCGGCCTGACACGCATGATCAGGGACGTGCGGCTGCATGCACCCGGTGGCCGGTCGGTCGACCTGTCATCGCCGGGCTATTTCTTCCTTGCAACGGATACGCCAGCCCTGCTGCGCTGGATGGCGCGCGAGGCAATACGGGCGGGCGCGCAAGTGCTGACGGGCCGGTCCTTCCGCTCCGCCCTGGACACCGGTTCCTTCGTCGAGATCGCCGAGCACGGCATCAAGGCGCGATTGCTTGTTGGCGCCGATGGTGCGGGTTCTCAGGTTGCCCGTCAGTTTGCGCTGGCGCGGAACAGAGCCTTTCTTTGCGGCATCGAACTGGAGTTTCCGCCCGATCCCGCACTCGACGAGCGGTTCCTGCACTGCTTCCTGACATCGCGGCTTGCGCCGGGCTATATCGGCTGGGCCGTGCCGGGGGTCGGGATCATGCAGGTCGGTCTTGCAGCCTCGGGCGGTGTGCGGCCCGATATCACCGGGTTCGTCGAGATGCTCAGGACGCGCCTCGGGCTTCGGCTCGAAAAGCCGCTGGCGCGCCGCAGCGGGCTGATTCCCGCAGGTGCTACGCTCAAGAGAACGCATATGGGGCGCGTCATGCTGATCGGCGACGCGGCGGGGCACGTTTCACCGCTGACGGGCGGGGGCATCGTGCAGACGCTTCGCCTGGGGCGGCGCTGCGCCCAGCTGGCGGCTGACTGGATCTTTGCCGGTGGTGACCATCCGGCGGTGGCGCTCGGCGAAGAGACGCCACGCTTTCGGGGCAAGCTGATGCTGCGACGCCTTCTCGACCTCGCGCCGCCGGACTGGGTCTACGATGCGGCGATTGGCACATGGGCGTTTCGTTCGCTCGCGCAGGCGACGTATTTCCATGCGCGTCGGCAAGGCGCCGACGGCGCCCCGCCAATGGCGGCGCAGACACAGATGCCCCGCGTGGAGCGCACGGAACAGCGTCGGTCCAGCAACGGGCCCTAGCTGCCCGAGGAGGATGTCGTCTTCTCGTGGATCTCGAAGATGGCGAGGCAGAGCTCGGCACCGATCCGGAGCCCGAGGACGCCGAAGGTCGTCGACACAATGGCGGCCAGCATCTCCCAAACCCCGGTGAAGAACCCCACCGTGAACAGGCGTCCAAACCCGAAGAAGAAGTAGATGATGTTGACGAAGATGATCAGGACCATGCCGATCCAATAGATCGGCTTGATGATCGAGGGTGCAACTTTCTTGTCAAAGCTAAAAAGATCGCCCAGTTCCATGGCTTGCTCCAGTCCTTGCTTGCCGCGCCGCCGTGCCGGCGTCGGATCCGGTTCGGCTTTCCCTGCAGCTATCGCCTCTAAAGCCTTTTCGATCTGTAAACGCAAGCCGTGACGGCCGCATTTCGTTGCCCGATGTGAGGCGGCTGCAACGCCCTGCTTCGGGGCCTGCCAAACATGCCGCAGTTTTCCGGCATTGGCACCGCGCTGCGTTGCGTGGTTATAAGGACCCTCTGTTTTCTCAGCCCTCCACGCCTGAGGTTGCCCATGCTTCGTTCCTTCGGCCTCCGGGAGCATTGCCTTCGCCGCAACCTGACCTGCTCGGGTGAGGCCGATGATCCCATCGTGATCCCCCCTGATTCAGTCTGGGTCGACGTGCTCGAACCCAGCTATCAGGAGCGGGAAGCGATCCGGACCTTTTTTGGCGTTGAGGCACCCACGCGCGAGGACCTCGACGAGATCGAGATTTCGAGCCATCTCTATCTTGAGGATAATGCCGTTTTCATGACGGCGCTCATTCTGTCGGGAACCGAGACACCCGATCCTCAGTGCCGTGCGTCCAGTTTCATCCTGGCGGGGGACCGACTGCTGACGGTTCGCTTTTCGGAGCCACAACCCTTCAACACGTTTGCGAACAGGGCGGAGCGGCAAGCCCACGCATGGCCCAAGGGTGAGGTTGTGCTGGCTGGCCTTCTCGAGGCCATCATCGATCGAACCGCCGATGTCCTTGAGAAGATCGGCTCGGAAGTCGACACCGTCTCCAAGCAGGTCTTCTCGAACAATGCCAATGATGCGTCGAAGGACTATCAATCGGTCCTGCTGCGTCTGGGGACGAAGAATGACCTGACATCGAAGGCGCGCGAGAGCCTGATATCGCTTGGGCGCCTGCTCGCGTTCCTGTCGCAGGCCATGGACCAGCGGCAATCCAAGGAGATCAAGGGACGGATCAAGGTGATGACGCGGGACATCAACTCGCTCAGCGATCACACGACCTATCTGTCCAACAAGATCACGTTCCTGCTCGACGCCGTGCTGGGCGTGGTGAACATCGAGCAGAGCCGCATCATCCGTATCCTTTCGGTGTTTGCGACGGTGTTCCTGCCTCCAACCCTTCTTGCGAGCATCTGGGGCATGAACTTCAAGCTGATGCCCGAGCTTGAGTGGTCGCATGGCTATGCGCTGGCGCTGGTCTCGATCGTACTTTCGGCGGTCGTGCCTTATCTGCTGTTTCGCTGGAGAAAGTGGCTCTGAACCCGGATCCCTCATCCGCGGCGGCGACGGCTGCCCGGCCTCTTCTCGGGATCCTGCTCAAGGTGCTTGCGACGCTTGCGTTCACGCTGATGGCGATCCTCGGCCGGTCGCTTGCGGGAGAGATTCCGGTTGGCGAGATGGTCTTCTTCCGTGCCTCGTTTGCGTTCCTGCCGCTGCTGGCGTGGATGCTGATCAGGCGGATTCCGCTGCGATCGCTGAGGACGCAGCATCCGGCCCTGCATGCCCGACGTGCGGCGACCGGGATCCTGGCCATGTTCACCTATTTCAGTGCGCTGGTGTTCCTGCCCGTCGCCGACCTGACGGCCATCGGCTTTGCCTCGCCCCTGATCGTGGTCGTGCTGGCGGCCACGCTGCTGGGCGAGCGGGTGGGGGCGTATCGATGGAGTGCGGTGGTTGCCGGGTTCGCCGGTGTGCTCATCATGCTGATGCCGCACTTGTCGGGAGAGGTGCAGTCGGGCTGGGGCGTCAGCCTTGCGCTTGCCAATGCCGTCTTTGTTGCGTTCACGATGATTTTCATCCGCAGCATGAGCCATTCGGAGGCGCCGCTGACGATCGCATTCCATTTCCAGCTATGCTGCGCCGTGGTCAGCGGCCTTACGCTGGCCTTCGACTGGGTAACGCCGACGCCGGAACAGTTCCTCGTGCTTGTCACGCTGGGTATACTTGGCGGCATCGGGCAACTTCTCATGACAACGGGCTACCGGCATGCGTCGGCCTCGACGCTGGCGAATTTCGACTATGCGGCGATGATCTGGGCTGTGGCCCTGGGCTGGCTGTTCTTTTCCGAGGTGCCGGTGGTCGAGGTCTTTGTCGGAGCGGTCGTCGTGGTGGGATCGGGACTTTTCATCGTCTGGCGCGAGCGGCAGCTGGGGCGTCAGGCGGCACCGGCCGAGCGGTCACATTAAAGGCGCGGCTGCTAGAGCCTGCGGCCGAACAGGGCCTTGCCGTCACCGTCGCTGTAAAAGTCGACCAGGGTGCCCTGCAGCTCAAAGCCCTGGGAGAGATAGAGGGCACGGGCGGCGGCGTAGTCATCGCGCGTGGACGTGTCGATGAACAGGTGCGTTGCGCCGCGCGCGCGGGCGTCGTCCATGCTTGCGGCCAGCAGCCTTGCGCCGAGGCCCTTGCCCTGTGCGGCGGGCGAGACCGCGATCCAGTAGAGATCGAACCTGTTCTGTGTTCCGTCGATGGGCCCGTAGCAGGCGAATGCCTCGAGGCCGGATGGTCCGTCGGCCATCAGGGCGTGGTAGCCCGCGGCTGCGGGGTTCCTCAGGGCGGCCTCGATGACTTCGCTGGCCCAGCCCACTTCCGTGTCGGAGAAAACGCGCGTGTCCTTGACCAGTTGCCTGACTGCAGCGACGTCGGTTTCACGCAGTTGTGTGCGGAAGACCGTCATTCGGCGTTGAATGCCGCGTCCGTGATCATGCGGATGGCGGTTTCCGGGGCGACGCCGGCGCGTCCTGCCGCGGCCATGAAGCCGGCGTCAAGGGACAGATCCGGGTTGGCATTGACATCAACCACATAGGGATTGCCGGCAGCGTCGACGCGGAAGTCGATGCGGGCCCAGCCGCGCAGGTCGAAGCCTTGCCATGTCTTCAGGGCAATGTCCTGGAGCGCTGCGAGGAGCTGCGTGTCAGCCGGACCGAAATCGTAGCGGCGCACCGTGTTCCTGTACTCGAAGCTCTGTTCGTTCCATTTCGCGTTGTAGTCGACGATGTTGTAGAGGTCCGGGCCGTAGTTCTCGAACACGATCTCGGCCACCGGCAGGGCGCGCGGTCCGTCCGGCGTTTCGACCATGGATACGTTGAACTCGCGGCCGGGGATGAATTCCTCGATCAGCCAGGGGATCTTGTGCTCTGCCGTCAAAAGGCGTGCCACTTCGATTGCCGGCGCTCCGCCCCGGCAGACATTGCGCTGGGTGATGCCGAAAGAGGCGTGTTCGTGGCGGGCCTTGACGATCCAGGTTCGCGCCGTGTCGGTCGCATCAAGCGTGCGGATCGAGCCCCAGGCCGGGGTCGGGACGGCGAGCCAGTTCAGGATCTTCTTGGCGAGGGCCTTGTCGTTCGACAGTTCGAGGCCATGTGAGGGGCTGCCCGTGTAGGGCAGGTTCATTTCCTCGATGTAGATCGGCGCCACATGGAGGAGGCGGCTGGTGCCGGAGACGGATTCGACCAGATTGAAGATGCAGTCCGGCGCCACCTCACCCACGATGCGCCGGAACTCGGCGGGCATGTATTCGAAGTGCCGCATCGCGTGCGGGTAGCCGAGCCTGTCGTAGTGACGTTCAAGCTCTCGTGCCGTGGAGATCGTCGCCATGTTGTCGTTTGGCTCGATCTCCTTCAGCTCGGGGATCAGGATCAGGATCTTCGGCGGCGCCATCACTCGGCGGCTGCGATGGTCTTTCCCTGACCCAACTTCCCGCCGGGATCGGGGTAGCGGAAGATCCGGCCCTCGAAGTTGCGCAGGAGCAAGTCATCACCCTCGCGGCCGACCACTGCGTCGGGTGCCAGAAGGATCTTGCCACCGCCGCCGGGTGCGTCGACCACGAACATCGGGCAGGCATAGCCCGTCGTGTGGCCGCGCAGGGCCTGGATGATCTCGATTCCCTTGTGGACCGGTGTCCGGAAGTGACCCGAACCCTTGATGGGGTCGCACTGGTAGAGATAGTAGGGCTTGACGCGCATGGTCAGCAGGCTGTGCATCAGCGACTTCATGACTTCGGTGTCGTCGTTGATGTCCTTCAGCAAGACTGTCTGCGATCCCAGCGGGATGCCGGCGTCGGCGAGCCGAGCCGTGGCCTCGCGCGTTTCGGGCGTGATTTCCGTGGGGTGCGTGAAGTGGATGCTCATCCAGAGCGGATGGTGCTTGCGCAGCATCTTGACCAGGTCACGGGTGATCCGCATGGGCAGGACGGCCGGGATCTTGGTGCCGATGCGCACGAACTCGATGTGCTTGATGCGGCGGAGCCGGGTCAGCAGCCAGTCGAGCTTGTCGTCGCCGATCGAGAGTGGGTCGCCGCCCGAGAGCAGGACGTCGCGGACCTCGGTGTGTTCCTCGAGATAGGCGAGCGCCTTTTCCCACTGGCTTGTGGAAAACTGATACTCGCCGCCCGGGTTGCCTACCATGCGGGACCGTGTGCAGTAGCGACAATAGGTTGAACAGAAGCCCGTTGTCAGGAACAGGACACGGTCCGGGTAGCGGTGAACAAGGCCCGGGGCGACGGTGTCATGGTCTTCGCTGAGCGGGTCGTCTTCCTCGCCCGGAAGGCGCACATACTCGTCATTGACCATGATGTGCGTGCGACGCAGCGGTTCGGAAGCATCGGCGTGCGCCATGAGGCTTGCATAATAAGGTGTGATCCCGACCGGGAGCGAGCCCTTGTGACGCAGCGCGGCGGAACGTTCGTCCTGGGACAGGTCGAACATCCGCTCGAGCTGCTCGAGCGTGCGGATGCGGGTGCGGGCCTGCCAGCGCCAGTCGTTCCAGTCATCCGGTGTCGTGCCTGGGAAATTGCGCTTGTAGAAGTCGCGCGCTCCTGCGCTGACAGGGAAGCGGTTTGCCTTGCGGGCAGCCGTTGCCGGTTGCTGGGCAGCATTGCCAGCCGGGGAAATCAATGATGGAAACTCAAGCGTTCCCTGGGTGCCGGCCTCCTGGCCGGTCCCGGAACCCTGTTCCACCATCTTGCGCTTCGCCGGTGACCTGAGGTGCGCCGCTGTGTTGGCGCCCTTTACAAAGGTGTGCACTGTCATCGACAGGTCTAAAGCCCCTCGAGTTGGTCGACTGCTTCCCCAAATTGTCCGCGCGCAGCCCTGCGCTTCCCCAACCTGTGAATCATGCCGCACGATTCGTGATACGTCAAATAGATCACGCGAGTAAATATGGGATTAGTGTGTGTTGATCACGTGGTGGCTCGTGTATTGAAAGCGGGTGCATATGAAGTAATGGCGTATTGACATGCATTCCGCCGGTCTATTGATCCCATTCTTTGCTTGCCGAATCTCCGTAATCGTTTTTGCAAGAGAAGAGATACTCGCTGCCGATATTGATTTCACTCGACGCGTGTACAGCTGATCTGTTGTCGATTGGCGTTAAACACTTTGATTGTTCGCCATGCGCATTTGCTTTGGCCTTGTGCGCGCAAAACGATGATTTGCGACGAAGCGCGATTAGTCCGTAGACGGACGATTAGAAAAAGATGGAAAAGTTGCCGCAGTCACCGGGCCGTTGAGTGCATGGAGATAAAAAATGCGCGTTCGCTTCGGGTCGAGACGCGTTTCGATGGTTCCGATGCGCTCGAAAGAGGTGAATGCGCCGGTAACCGTCCCGACATCCTTCCTGCGTGACACGAAAAGCACGCGTGACGCGACGTCCTGCGTCAGGGCGTGACGTGCTTCGTACTCGTTGGCGGGGTTCATGCTGGGCCACATGCGCAACGGGACCTGCCTGTCACGGGTATAGTAATAGAGTGAAGCCATGTCCTCGCGGTCGTCGCTGAGGATCGCGGTGAAGGACCCGGATGACGCCATTGTAACTATCGTGCGGCCGGACTCCGGCCAACCACGCAGGCGCTTTGCCGCGTTGTCCTGCCCAAGTGCGGCCACGAACGCGGGACTTATGGCGAGCGCGCACAGCAAGAGGGCGAGCGTGCCGTTCACCATCGCGTTCGCCACGAGTGGCCAGCGCTTCGTGCTGCGGACTGCCCAGGCGCAAGCAAGAATGCAGAGCGCGATGAAGGCGGGTGCTGCCCAGTTGGCGTTGGCCCGCGAGATGAACGCCTGAAGTGTCACCACGAGGATGATCGGCGCGGAGAGCGTCAGCATCAGCCGGTCAGCGGACGAGAGGCCCCATTTCCGCCAGGCCATCACTGCACCCCAGATCAGTATACCTGCAGCTACCGGGCCAATGATGCCGGCCTGCGCGCCAAGGAAGGAGAGCGCGTTCGCAAGGTTGAAGAGGTTCTCGGCGGTCCAGTTGGCGTTGGACGCGGTGTGCCTCACGGTCGCGAGGCTGTTGGAGATGTTCCAGATGATGTTCGGCGAAAAGACAAGGAGGGCGACGGCGCCGGCAACGGCAAAGCGCCGGTCGAGGAGGAAGCTGCGTCCCTCGCGCGTGAACAGGAAGGCGACGGCGATGCCGAGGAGAAAATAGAGCATTGCGTATTTGGACAGGAGACCCAGCCCGATGCTTGCGCCAAGCAGAACGGGCCACTGCCATGCGCGCGACGCCTGCATGCTGGCGAGGGCCCAGAGCGCAAGCGCCCAAAACAGGAGAAGCGGCACGTCCGTCGTGATCAGCAGCGAGGAGAAGCTCGTGCCGGGGATCAGCCAATAAGTGAGGGCGGACCAGAATCCGATCCGCTCGTCATAAAGACGGCTTGCCGCGAGAAAGAGGACGAAGCCGGTTGCTGCGTGCATGAAAGGCGAGAACAGCCGAATGCAATGTTCCTGCGTGCCGCAGATCGCGGTGGATCCTGCGATCAGCCAGGCGATCAGGGGCGGCTTCGAGAAGTAGCCGGCGGTCAGGTCGAGGCTCCAGGACCAGTACTGGGCTTCGTCGGGTCCGAGGTTCAGCGGTGTCAGCACGAGCGCTGTCACGCGCGCTGCCGTCAGCACCGCAACGACAAGGACAAGGAAGGCGACAGGGTGGTTGCGAACCCAAGCCCCGACCGTCGACGTCACGGTCCGGTCTTTCGCAGCTTGTACAGGGTCAGTGTGACCTGGCGCCCGCCCTTGGAGTAGTTGATGCCTGATACACTGTCGATCGCGTCGGCGCTGAAGTTGTTGCGCGTGAGGAACTGCTGGAAGTCCGCAACGTAGACGTCCTCGACCAGGGCCACCGAACTCGGCGTCTTGGTCAGGAAGTCGGCCGCTTCGGCGCCTGACCCGGCGAGCTTGATCTTCGTTCCAACAAGAAACACCAGGCTTGGCTCGTGATAGCCGGCGACCACGACGGCATTGGGTGCGGCGCCGGTCCTGGCAATGAGCTCTGCCGACCTGACGCTGACCAGCAGTTGCTGGAGCCCGGGCGCGACAATGGCCATGGCGACGGCTGCAAAGAGTGCGCCGGAGGCGATTGTTGCCATTGATGCGTTTTCTCCCTCTCCCCGGAGCAGGAAGAAGACGGCCGCGCCTGCCGCGATAATGATCGGGACGGCGAGGATCCAGAGGACGACCCCGCTGCCGGTGCCATATGTGCTGGGCAGGAACATGACCAGTGCGCCAGCGAGGGCGATGGTGACCATGACCCAGAGCAGCGTGCCGAGCTTGACCCAGATATTGTCGAGGAAGCCCCGGCTCTCGCGTACGCCGGCCATGACGGCGGCGCCGCACAGCAAGGCGAGAGCAGGATAGAGCGGCAACGGATAGTGCGGCAACTTGGTAGGCAGAAGCTCAAGGATGATCCAGGCGGGGACGATCCAGGCGACAAGAAAGCGGACGGCGCCTTCACGCAATCGTGCCAGGGCATACAGCAAACCTGGTGCGAGGAAGAGCCAGGCGGGCCAGAAGCCCAACAGCAATGAGATGAGGTAATAGCCAGGAGGTCCCCAATGTCCCTCGGCTGAGCCTGCCACCTTGCCAAGGAAGTCGAGGCCGATCGCGTCCTGGAAGTACTGGCCGCTGGTGACGAGACCAATGGCCACCAGCCAGGGGACGTTCAGCAGGATCACGATGCCGAGGCCAAAGAAGGGGCGCATCGACATTATCCAGGCCCACCTGCGTTCCCAAAACGAGAGCGCGAAGACCGACAGGCCCACGAAGAACAGGATCATGGGGCCCTTGACCAGGATGCCGAGACCCATGGCCAGTCCGAGAAGAGCGGAGTAGCGAAGCTTCGGCTGCTCGGCGCCCTGACGGGCAACCATGAAGAACTGTGCGATCAGGAATTGTGCTCCCAAGACACAAGCCAAGAGAACGGCATCGGTCTTGGCGATGTGCGCCTCGCCTATGAGCAGGAGAGATGAAGCCATGAGGCCGGCCGATATCAGGGCCACCTCGTCATCAAAAAGCCTTCGGCCCAAGCCGAAGACAAAAAGCGTTGCCAGTATCCCGGCAATGACCGAGGGCAAGCGATAGGCCCAGATGGCGTTGTGAGGCTCGGCCGTCAACCAGCCTGCGGTGATGGCCTGCATCCAGTGAATGCCGACGGGCTTCTTGTTGCGGGGCTCTTCCTGAAACCGGATCTCGATGAAATCACCGGTTTCAATCATCTGTTTCGTCGCTTGCGTGAAGCGCGACTCATCGCGATCCAGCGGCGGCAGCGCCGTCAATCCTGGCAGGTACATCAACAGGCACAAGGCCACGAGTATGGCGCGGGGGTGGGCGAGCATCAACGACCACAGGCTTGAGCTATCATAGGCTGCGGCGGAGCGGCGATTTTGCATGGAGAGGGTTAACCATCGGGGTTGCTTTGAGTACAATGCCCAGCCGGCCGGGATTTCTCAAGCGCAGGTTGGTTTGGTCGCAGGCGGATCGATCGTGTCGCCACGCTTGCCGCCTGGTGATTGATGCTGCTGCGTTAACCTCTGGAATGCAGACGCCGGCACTTGTATAAGCCGTCGTTTCCGGGCGCATGACAGCGTCATGCGCGTTGCTGCGGGTGCCGGGTGGCTGGTCCGCTTGTCATGGGTCCCCCGGTCTTTGGAGAAACGAGCTTGGCAGCCCTTCCTGAACTTTCAGTCGTCGTGCCTGTGAAGGATGAGGTGGACAATGCCGTCCCGCTCCTCATGGAGATCTGCACGGCGCTGCGCGGCAAGACCACGTTCGAGGTCCTGTTCGTCGATGACGCCAGCAGGGACGGGACGGCCGAGGCGCTTCTTGCCGCCCGCCCGAATGCGCCCGAACTGCGCGTGCTCAAGCACCGGAAGAATTCGGGGCAAAGCCGGGCCGTCCGCACTGGCGTGATTGCAGCACGCGGGCGGCTTGTTGCGACGCTGGACGGGGATGGCCAGAACGATCCTGCGGATATTCCCATGCTGCTTGCGGTCTGGGCGCGGGAGGAGGGATCGGACAAGAACCTCGGGCTCGTGGCAGGCCAGCGCATGAAGCGCGAAGACAGCTGGATCAAGCGTGTTTCATCCCGGGTCGGCAATGGCGTGCGGCAGTGGCTGCTCAAAGACGGAACACGCGATACGGGATGCGGCCTCAAGCTGTTTGCGCGTGATGCCTTTCTGTCGCTGCCCTATTTCGATCACATCCACCGCTTCATGCCGGCCATGATGCTGCGCGAAGGCTATCGCATCAGCCATGCCGACGTTCGCCACAGGCCACGGTCACATGGTACGTCAAAGTATGGAACACTTGACAGGCTTCTCGTATCGCTGTCCGACCTGGTTGGCGTGCGATGGCTTCTGCGCCGCTCGCGGCGGCCTGAAGCGATAGAGGAGCTCTAAGCAGACATGCTGGACTGGTTGACGTGGGAGCATGTCTGGATCCTGATCGGCTTTGGCGGGCAGGCGGTGTTCACATCGCGCATGCTGGTGCAGTGGTGGGCCAGCGAACAGGCGGGCCGCAGCGTGGTGCCGATCGCGTTCTGGTGGCTGAGCGTGCTGGGCGGCATTATCCTGCTCAGCTATGCCATCTACAAGAAGGACCCGGTCTTCATCTCCGGACAGGCTCTTGGCCTGATTGTGTACATACGCAACCTCTACCTCATATTCGCTGAACGTTCACGTTTCCGGGGGGGTGACGACAGCGCCACAAAATAGCCCTTATCGTCCCTTCAACTTGGCCCGGTCCGGTTCGGCTGCTACACTGTCCGTACAAAGGCTGAACCCTAAACGCGAGGCGAGGATTCCATGGGTCGATTCATTACGCTGCTCAACGTCATTCCGCTGCTTATCCTTCCTCTGCTGCTCTATAATTTCGTGGTCATGACGGGCCTTGCCGGCCGGGAACCTGACGTGTGGATGGTGCAGCCCATCTTCAGCGTGAACATGTTCTCTGGTGACGCATGGGGCGTTTCATTCGCCGATGTGTTCATGGGCCTCTGCCTGCTGCTACTGTTCGTGGAGATCGTGAAGGCGACACGTACCGACGCGATGTCGATCGTGAACCATGGGCTGTCCATGCTTCTGTGCCTGTTCTGCATCGTGCAGTTCATCGCCCTCCAGGGCTTTTCCAACTCGGTCTTCTTCCTGCTCACCATGATGAGCGTGCTGGATGTCGTTGCCGGCTTCACGATCACCATCGTGGCGGCGAAGCGCGACTTCGGCGCTTCTGGCGGTATCGCCGGCACCCACTGACGGGCGCTGGACTGTCACATATCGAGGGCGTGCTGCCTGTTCCCGGGCGGCGCGCCTTTTTTACATCAACAGGAAGAACAGGAAGGTCGCCAACACGACCGTCGTGAAGGCTGTCGTCCACCATGTGGGTGGTTCGTTGCGCCGGGACCTTGCCTCGGTCGACAGCAAGCGAGCGGCGAGCAGGTATTCACCAAGGTTTGGTTTGGACATGGGTGGCCCTGCGCGCGCGACTTGCCATTCCGGGACACACCCGGGGCTTATCCCAGCCTCGTCGCAATTCAGGTGCCGATGGCGCTAGCTTCTCCAGCGCAAGGTGGCGGGTTTCACGGGATTGGTAAACTCCCGGCGCTGGGCCAGCGCGTCCGTCCATTCCTTCTTCAGGCGGAAGTACCAGATTGCCGGCGTGTCCGCATCCTGGATCAGCATCATGCGGGGATTGAATTTCAGGCCTTCCATCTGGTCGGTCACGATCTTGCGGTCCTGGCCCAGGAAGGTGCGCGCAACGACCTGCGCAATCGGCTTGAATGGTGCGAGCCATGACAGGTTCCAGAAGAAGGTCTGGGTTACCTCGGTCTCGCCGGCGTTCAATGGGGTGCAGGTCGTCAGGCCGATGATCTCGGACCGGCCCGCCTTGATGTGCTCGATGCGGGTGCCCGGAAGCTGGAAGGAGATCTCCGTCGTCCTGTTACCACCGAGCAGTTTGTAAAGGGTCGAGTTGCTCGACGGCGTGTGCGTTACCATGGTGAAGCCCATGGGAGAGGGCTCGTACTTCTTTTCCTTTGCATAGCTCGAGCCTTGCGAGCGCCACCACCATGCCTTGTGCACGAAGGGGCCGTGGGCGGGGTCCATCAGGCCCACAACCGCGTGATCGATGGGGCAGGGGAAGAGTTGCGCCTCGATCAGGGTTGGCCTTGCGTCCGGTGCGATGGGAAGGTGCGGCGGTTCCTGTGTGGGCGCGGGGCTGCGTTCGTCCTCGGCCATGTAGATCCAGACCAGACCGTTCTGCTCGCGGACCGGATAGCGATAGACATGGATCTTGAGTGGATCGACACCTTCCTGCCCGACCAGAGACGGGATGAGGCGGCACTGGCCTGACGGCGCAAAGCGCCAGCCGTGATAGGGGCACTCGACCGTGTCATCGATCATCCGTCCTCGGGAAAGGGGGACACCGCGATGGGGACACAAGTCGCGCAGTGCAAAGACGTCGCCTGCCTTCGTCCGACCGAGGAGAACGGGCTCGCCCAGGATCTGCTTCGGCCTGATTTCGCCGGGCTTGAGCGTGTGCGCGTGGACAGCGAAATACCACAGGTTTCGCAGATGGTTCCTCGTGGGCGCTTCCGGGTTCTGTGTCATGGCCTTGGTCTTGGACTTTTGCGGAGCAATCTGTATCAGAATGAGTGCGCCAACGTCGACCTGCAAACCGGGCCCGTCACCTGTGGAGTTGCCATGATACGTCCGGAAACCGAAACGCTCACCGTTACCGTCGGGGCGGGCGTTGCGACCGTAACCATGAACAGGCCCGAGGTCCGCAATGCGCTCAATCAGCGGGCCTATGCGGATCTGGAATCCACCTTCCAATGGATCCAGACCGAGGCAGACATCCGCGTCGTTGTGCTGACGGGTGCCGACCCCGCGTTCTGTTCGGGGGAGGACGTCAAGCAGATGATGACCGGCCCAGAGCGGGAGAAAAGCCAGGAGCGACTGGCCGCCGTGAGACCGCGCCTCACGCCAGCGGCGGCGGCGATCCATGCCTGTGACCGGCCGATTATTGCGGCGATCAACGGCGCGGCTGTCGGCTGGGGCATGGAACTGTGCCTGCTCGCGGACATCCGCATCGCGTCTGACCGTGCGCGGTTCGGCGAGATCTTCGTCAAGCGGGGGCTTGTGACCGATGCGCCGGGCATGATGATCCTGCCGCGGCTGGTCGGGCCGGAGCGGGCCTGTGAACTCCTGTTCACCGGTGATGTGATCGATGCGCAGACAGCGCGGTCATGGGGGCTGGTCTCGCGAGTGGTCGAGCATGCGCAGTTGATGGCTGAGGCGGAGGCTCTTGCCGGCCGGATCGCTGCAAATGCCCCGCTCGCGGTTCGTTACCTGAAGGAGGGCCTGCGCCGGGCCTCGGCTGGCGACCTGAATGAATTCGGAAGCTGGGTTTCAGGAACGCTTGCGCGCCTCTTCCAGACGGAGGATCACAAAGAGGGTGTGGCCAGCTTCCTCGAGAAGCGCCTTCCTGTTTTCCGGGGACGCTGAGATGGCGCTGTTCTTCGATCAGGCATGGTTCGATGCCGAGCTTGCCCGGATGGGCGCGCGCCGTGACGATGTTGCGCGGCTGCTGTCGCTCACGCCGCAGCAGGTTGAGGAGCTGTGGAAGGACCAGCGAGAACTCACGGCACAAGATGTTGCGCGTCTGGGACGGTTCCTGAATCAACCCGCGCGCCTGATCGCGGAGCGAGCGGGCGTTTCCACGCCTGTACCGGATGAGACAGCAGGGCCCGATGCTGTCATCGCGGTGCTGCGTGAACGGGTAGACCAGCTTGAAGCGCAGGTCAGGCTTCTGCTGGCAGAGGTCGAGCGGCTGAAGTCATCAAAGCCGGGCTGACAGCCAGCGCCATGCGGGGGCATCGATGCGGTCGGCTGCTTCGTAGAGGCGTGCTGCGCGCTGGGCCGAGGGACCTTGCGCGGATACTGACTGAGCGAGAACCTGGGAGACAAATGCCGGCTGGAAGGTGCCTGAGGGAGGCCTGGGCCTTGCCGTCCTGCGATCAGCTTGAGGTTGCGCCGGTTGCTCCGCGCCAGAGGATGGCCGCGCTCCTCGGCCCTCCGTTCGGCAGGTCGGGGCAACCGGCGCTATCCGGCGCGTTGCGAACCTTGTCGTTCGCGCCGAAATGGGACAGGCGGGGCTGATCCTGGTCATCGTCATGCGGTCATCGCACGGGACATGCCACCCTTCTTGGAACATCCTTAAGCTTAACCCGAGGCGTGGTGCGGCTAACCTGGCGCTTGGGGTGGTCCCATTCCGGCTTTCTTAAAAACTGGCTTGTTAGGGTCGGGGCGTTGCGAGATGAGGCGAACGGCCCTCCGCCTTTCAGTTTTCGAGTTGGGGGAAGGCAGTGTTGTTCGCTCGTTCTCAAGCCGCGTCGGCAATCCATCGCATGAATGAATTGGGCGAGCTTGAGCGCATGCGTCTTGCGCTCGCTGCTTCCGGTGACCTGGTCTATGACTGGACGCCGGGTGACGGCGCCATCTTGTGGGCTGATGATCCGAGCAAGGCGCTGGGTATCGGCAGCGAGGCCGACTTCAGCTCCACGCAGCGTTTCCATGCGCTGATCGACAGCGAGGCCGCCGATGCGCGCTCGCGCATCGCCCAGGAGGCGCCAATCGACGGCAAACCCTTCCGGCTCGAGTATCCGCTGCTGACGTCATCGGACCCGCTGTGGGTCGAAGACTGCGGCGTTTGCGTGCCGGGGCGGGATGGCGGGGTGGGGCGCATTGTCGGGGTGCTGCGCAACATTACCGAACGCAAGCTGCGTGAGGCGCATCACAGCTGGGCTGCGCGGTACGACGAGATGACGGGGCACCTCAACCGCATTCGGCTGAGGGACTGCCTGGCGCAGGTGCTCGAACTCACGCCTGTCGCCGACCGCAAGGCTTCGGCCTATTTCGTGGTTGCGATCGATGATCTTGCAGTCATCAACGAGACCTATGGCTTTGACATGGCCGATGAAGTCATCGTCGCCATTGGTCGCAGGCTTGCCGAGACGGCGGGACCGGGCTGCGCCATCGGAAGGACTGCCGGCAACAAGTTCGGCATCCTTGTCGAGGGCTGCAAGCCCTCGGACATGTGCGTGCGTGCGGGCCAGTTCCGTGATGCCGCCAGGTCGAAGGTAATCCCGACGCGCAACGGTGCTGTCAGCGTCAGCGTTTCCGTTGGCGCCGTCTCGCTGCCGCAGGATGCCCGCAGCAGCCAGGAGGCGATGTCTCGGGCGGAGGAAGCCCTCGACCGGGCGAAGCTTCATGGGCGTGACAATTACGCCTCGTATTCCCACTCGCCCCAGCGCGATTCACTGCGCAAGCGGGCAGTGCTTATCGGCGACCAGATCGTCACGGCGCTCGACGAGAGCCGTGTGGTGCTGGCCTACCAGCCCATCGTTGACGCGCAGACTGGCGAGGTTGCCATGCATGAATGCCTTGCACGCATCGTGCGACCGGAAGGGCAAGTGATTGCCGCTGGCGACTTCATCGCGGTTGCGGAGCAGCTTGGCCTTGTCCGCAGGCTCGACCGGCGGGTGCTGGAGTTGACGGTGGACGCGCTCTGGCGAAGCCGGGGCGCGTGCCTTACGCTCAATGTCTCGGGCATGACAGCCTCGGACCGTCCGTCGCTGGAAGCCTTCGTGTCGTACATCGAAGCGCACAAGGACGTGGCGCCACGGTTGATCGTGGAGCTTACGGAGACGGCTGCGCTGATCGATATCGAGGAAAGCATTCGGTTTGTGAGCCGGATCCGCACGCTTGGCGCGCGGGTGGCCATCGACGACTTCGGGGCCGGTTATACGTCTTTCCGCAATCTACAGGCACTGAAGGTGGACATGGTGAAGGTCGACGGCACGTTCGTCAAAGACCTTGCCGAAAGCCGGGACAACCAGATCTTCGTGAGCACGCTTGTGAGCCTGGCAAGGAACTTCAACCTTTCGACTGTTGCCGAATGGGTTGGCAGCGAGCGTGAGAGCGGCATCCTGCGCGGTTATGGGGTCGACTATTTCCAGGGCATCCATTATGGCGCGCCCAGCATCGCCGAGCCCTGGGCCAGGCCGGTTTCGTAGTCCTTACTGCCTGCGACATCGAGGAGAGCGGCGGGGCGCTGCGGTCCGCTCTATTCTCATGCTCGTGACAGCTGAGAGATATCGGGTATCATGCAGGACGCAGGGCAGGACAGGAATTTCTGGCTCGGGTTTCGACGTGGCCTTTCCGGCCTCAGTCCCTGTTGCGGCCAGGCGCGGCTTTTTGCGTCGTATCTCAAGATTGTCTCACGCTGCCCTGCCTGCGGGCATGAACTGGCGCAATACAAGTCGGATGATGGTCCTGCCTATTTCACGATCCTGATCGTCGGGCATCTTCTGCTTGGACCGCTGCTGCTGCTTGAGATCGTGCGAACGCTGCCCATCGGGCTGACGCTGGCCGTGATGCTGACGGGGCTGGTTGCTGTGACGCTCTGGCTGCTTCCAATCGTGAAGGGAGCGTTCGTCGGTGCTCAGTGGGCTGTGCGCGACGACGGCACCCAATAGATCAGTTGCGGCAATAGGCGATGCGCATTCCCTTGGGAACGCGCGTCTGCGCGGTGGCGCAGGCGCGTGCAACCTGCTCAGCCGTCAAGCCGACGGTCCTGGACAGGTCGGTCGACTGGATCTGCGTGCCAATGAAGACCGCATTCGTGAGGTTCGCCCCCTCAAGATTGGCGCCAACGAGCCAAGTCCAGTTGAGCCATGCGTGGCTGAGGTCTGCGCCCCGCAGGTCTGCGCCTTCGAGGCGCGCACCCGAGAGGTTGGCGTAGCGCAAGGACGCGTTGCTGAGGTTTGCTCCATTGAGCTGAGCGCCCGCCAGATTGGCTCCATCAAGCTTTGCCCCGGACAGGTTCGCGTCAATGAGGACCGCGAGCTGGAAGAAGCCGTTCTCAAGGTCTGCTCCCGACAGGTCGCAGCGATTGCACTGGGGGATGCCCGAGGTGTCACGCGCGCGCGCAACATCCCGGCTGTTTGCCGCGAGCGTCATGTCCGACAAGACCAATACCAGACAGGCAGAGGCGAGCAGGGCTGTGCCGAGATTCCTCAAGATACTCTCCACATTTGAGCGGTTCAGAGAGCCAGAGTCACTTGCGATTTGCAAGCTCGTCGAGCTGGCGACGCATGGCATCGATCTGCGCCTTGAGTTCGGCAATTTCCTGGTCTGCGGATGTCCCGCCCGATTGATCGGCTGTCGCATCGGGTGATCCCTGCTCGTCCCGATCCTGTTTCCGGTTCGGCATCAGGGCGCCGAAGGGCGTGAACATGCGAAGCGTTCGCTCGAACATGGCCATGTTCTGGCGGGCAAGGCCTTCGAAGTCCTTCAGCACCGTGTTTCCGCCGAAGGTCGAGGCCAGCTGCTCGCGCATGCGCTCGTGGTTCCTGGAAAAGGAATCCATGCTCAGGTTCAGGTAGCCGGGGACAAGCGCCTGCATGCTGTCGCCGTAGAAGCGGATGAGCTGGCGGAGAAACTGGATCGGCAGCAATTGCTGACCGCCCTTGCCTTCCTCCTCGAAGATGATCTGGGTAAGGACCGCGCGGGTAATGTCCTCGCCCGTCTTGGCATCATGGACGTTGAATTCCTGGCCCCGCTTGACCATGTCTGCGAGATGGTCAAGCGTCACGTAGCTTGACGTCGCCGTGTTGTAGAGGCGGCGATTGGCGTATTTCTTGATCGTGATCGGTTCTGCGTTTGGCGTCGTCATGGGCGTTTCATCCCGAATTGCTGACTTGCCGCATTGCACGCAATGCGAGCTTGTTGCAGTGCATTCTAGGCGAGTTCGTGCGCCATTCCTATCGCTGATGCACAGAGGATGCCTGGGTGCCGGGTCATGATTCGGAAACTCGCACAAAACTGCCGGATTTCCGTGGCCCGTTGGCGCTTGACGTGCCATCCTCACCGTTAACCGCGAGACCCTCGTCTCGAGATCCCAAGGAGTGAACCCAATGACCGATGTCGCCATTGTTGCAGCTGCACGTACGCCCGTTGGCTCGTTCAACGGCTCCTTTGCCAGCGTGCCTGCCCACGAATTGGGAAAGACGGTGATTCGTGACGTACTCAAACGCGCGAAGCTCGAGCCGCGGGATGTAAGCGAGGTGATCCTGGGGCAGATCCTGTCGGCTGCGCAGGGGCAGAACCCTGCCCGGCAGGCGGCGATCCATGCCGGGATTCCGGTCGAGGTGCCGGCATGGGGGGTGAACCAGCTCTGTGGGTCGGGACTGAGGGCGGTGGCGCTGGGCCACCAGGCGATTGCCAATGGCGACTCGCAGGTGGTGATCGCCGGCGGTCAGGAATCCATGTCGATGGCTCCCCATGCGGCTTATCTGAGGGCCGGGCAGAAGATGGGCGCGCTCGAGTTCGTCGATACGATGATCAAGGATGGGCTCATGGATGTCTTCAACGGCTATCACATGGGCAATACTGCAGAGAACGTCGCCAAGGAATGGCAGATCACCCGCGAGCAGCAAGACCAGTTTGCGGTCGCCTCGCAAAACAAGGCCGAAGCGGCGCGCAAAGCCGGCCGCTTCAAGGACGAGATTTCCGCCGTCAGCATCAAGGAAAAGAAGGGTGAGCGCGTCATCGATACGGACGAGTATATCCGCGACGGCGTCACCTATGATGCCATCAAGGACCTGAGGCCCGCCTTCCTGCGCGAGGGGGGGACGGTCACGGCGGCGAATGCGAGCGGTATCAATGACGGCGCGGCGGCCGTCGTGCTCATGTCCCTCAAGGAGGCCGAGCGGCGCGGACTTGAGCCACTCGCAGTCATCAGGTCGTGGGCGCAGGCGGGGGTCGATCCCAAGATCATGGGCACCGGGCCGATCCCGGCGTCGCGCCAGGCCCTGAAGCGGGCTGGCTGGAGCGTTGCCGATCTTGACCTGATCGAGGCCAACGAAGCCTTCGCGGCCCAGGCCTGTGCCGTGAACAAGGACATGGGCTGGGATCCGGCCAAGGTGAATGTGAATGGTGGCGCCATCGCCATCGGGCATCCGATCGGTGCCTCAGGCGGGCGCGTGCTTGTCACGCTGCTCCACGAGATGCAGAAGCGCAATGCCCGCAAGGGCCTTGCCACGCTTTGCATCGGCGGCGGCATGGGCATCGCCATGTGCGTTGAACGCTAGTCACTCAAAAGCAAGGAGGAGCACATGTCGCGGGTTGCAATCGTCACTGGCGGTACGCGCGGTATCGGCGAGGCCGTTTCCATCGGCTTGAAGAAGGCCGGATACATGGTGGCCGCCAACTATGCCGGCAATGATGACCGGGCGCAGGCCTTTTCGCAGAAGCACGGGATCGCTGTCTTCAAGTGGGACGTGGCGGACCTCGAGCAGTGCATGAAGGGCGTTGCCGCCGTGGTCGCGAAGCTTGGTCCTGTTGATGTCGTCGTGAACAATGCCGGCATCACGCGGGATGCGACGCTCAAGAAGCAGAGCCGGCAGCAATGGGATGAGGTGCTCGACACCAACCTGGGTGGCTGTTTCAACATGTGCAAGGCTGTCTGGGACGGCATGCTGGATCGGGGGTTCGGGCGGATCGTGAACATCGGCTCGATCAACGGGCAGGCGGGTCAATACGGGCAGGTGAACTATGCGGCGGCCAAGTCCGGCATCCACGGGTTCACGAAGGCGCTGGCGCAGGAAGGCGCTCCGAAGGGCATCACCGTGAACGCGATCGCGCCGGGCTATATCGATACCGACATGGTGGCGGCGGTGCCTGCCAATGTGCTGGAGAAGATCGTGGCCAAGATCCCGGTCGGGCGGCTCGGCAAGGCCGAGGAGATCGCTCGCGGGGTGCTGTTCCTTGTGGCCGACGAGGCCGGTTTTGTCACCGGGTCCACCATGTCGATCAATGGCGGGCAGCATATGTACTGAGGCTCCGGCCTCGGGGGGCGGCCTGCCAGTGCGCAGTCTTCCATGCGGCCGGCAGCTCTGCCGTGCGGGTTACCCTGCGTAAACCATTCGTCGCGGCACTGTCCCCAAACCACATTGTTGCCACGATCTCGGTCGATAACCCTTGGGTTAAAAAGGGGCACGGGTGTGGGCCGCCGTTGGGGGCGAGGGCCTGCGGCTGCGTATTGTTGGAGCCAGATTTGCGATCCTGGTTGCGGGTCATCCTTGTTGCGATCGCCTTTCTTGCCGGGATGGGCTCGAAGGAGGCCCGCGCCTTCGAGCGGGACCTGCCAGCGCTTGCACATTACAGCTCCGAGTTCACACCCATCGGCTTTGTCCTCGACCTCACGGGGGAGGCGCCGAAGCTCAGGTTCGATGGCAGCGAGGAGATTCTGGTGTTGCGCTGGGCACCTGCCGCCGGGGGCGACAGATTGCTGATCCGGGAGGACCAGTTTGTCGTTCTGCGCATCTCGGCCTTGGGCGGCATCACCCTGTTCACGCCTGACAACATGCGCGGTGTGCCGGTTGCGCCTGACCGTCGTCCAGTGCAGCCGCTGCGCACCAATGCACCAGCGTTGGCCATGATCCAGGACTATGCCTCGCGCATCATGGCGCAGGCGCGGGCCGAGACGGGGCGCATGGTGCTGTTCGAGGCGGACTGGGCGCTGGCTGCGCGCGACGGCGAGACCCGTGCGCTGCTGTTCGACTCGATCCGCAACGCGGGTTCGGCGCTGATCAACTGGATCCGGTCAGGTCCGGGACGCGATGCTGCGGGTGTCACGCTCAAGCGTATCCGGTTCGTGGCGGGACCTGCGGTCATTCCCTATCGGCAGGGTGACATGCTTGTCATCACGTTCACTCGCGGGCTCGGGCTTGGTGGCAGGCCATCATCCGGCGTGATCCAGCGACAACTGGCGCAGTTCAGCCCGCGCTAACCGCGCGGTTCCCAGCCGGGTTCGGCCATTTCGAAGCCGCTGAATTCGAAGCCTGGCGCGACCGTGCAGCCGACCAGCGTGAATTCTCCGCACGAGCGGGCCATCTGCCAGCAGCGCGCCGGCACGATCACCTGGGGCGATTGACCCCCAGCGAGGGCGTTGCCCAGAACGCGTGTTTCCTGCGCAAGCCCGTCGAGAGACAGGCCCAACTCGAGGGGCGCGCCTGCGTACCAGTGCCAGATCTCGACGGCGTCCACGCGGTGCCATCTGGAGATTTCGCCGCGGTTCAGCAGATAGAGGATGGCCGTGGAGGCCGACCGGCCCGCAATGTTCCGGCTGTCGCGGAAGGTCTCCCGGAAATGGCCGCCTTCCGGGTGGGGCAGAAGTCCGAGACTGCGGATGATTGCATCGGCCGTCATGTCCGGCGGAGGCCTCAAAACACGTCCTTGCGGCGGCGGGTTTCGGCGAATACCTCGACCATGGCGGCACGTTCCATCCTCAGCGTACGGCGCAGTTCTTCGCTGTCGGGTCTCAGGAAGGGGTTCGTCTTCAGTTCGAGCCCGATTGTCGAGGGGATGGTTGGCAGGCCGCGCTGGCGCAGGTCGTCGACTTCCTTCATGCGGGCGACGAGGTCGGCATTGCCGGGCTCGAGGCTGAGCGCAAAGCTTCCGTTGGACTGCGTGTATTCGTGACCGCAATAGACGCGCGTGTCCGCGGGCAGGCGCGCGAGCGTCGACAGGCTTTGCCACATCTGGTCGGGCGTGCCCTCGAACAGCCGGCCGCAGCCCATGGCGAACATGGTGTCGCCGGTGAAGACGGCCTTGGCTTCCTCGAACCAGAAAGCGATGTGTCCGCGGGTGTGCGCCGGTATGTCATAAACCCGGGCGATGGCCGTTCCGATGGCGATGAGGTCGCCCTGGCCAACCTGGATGTCGATGCCGGGGATGCGATCGGCGTCTGCGCGGGGGCCGATGATCCTTGCGCCCGTGCGCTCCTTCAGTTCGAGGTTTCCCCCGGTATGGTCGAAGTGGTGGTGCGTGTTGAGGATATGCGTGAGCGCAAGGCCGCGCGCTCGCAGGGCCTCGATCACGGGCGCAGCTTCGGAGGGGTCGACCACAGCCACGGCCCGGCTTCGTGGTTCGTGGAGGATGTAGGCGTAATTGTCCTTCAGGCAGGGTACGAGGTGGATTTCCGTCATCTTCAGTTCGATATGTTGTAGGCGGCGAGTGCCGCCATGTTGACGATGTCACTCATCCGCGCGCCGAGCGGGGCAATCTGGACCGACTTCGAAAGCCCCACCAGCAGCGGGCCGATCACGGTGGCGCCGCCGATCACCTCGGTCATGGTGGTGGAGATCGACGCCGAGTGGATTGCCGGCATGATCAGCACGTTCGCTGGCCCCTTGAGGCGACAGAAGGGATAGCGGGCCATACGCTCCATATCGAGCGCGATGTCGGCGTTCATCTCGCCATCGTACTCGAAGTCGACGCTGCGCCTGTCGAGCAGTTCGACCGCTTCGCGTACGCGCTGCGACCGTTCGCCCCAGGGTTGGCCAAAGGTGGAGTAGGCGAGCAGGGCGACGCGTGGCTCGTAGCCGAACCGGCGAGCGACGGCTGCTGTCTGCACGGTGATATCGGCGAGTTCCTCGGCGGTGGGCATTTCCAGCACGTTCGTGTCGCCGACGAACACCGTGCGCCCGCTGTGCAGGATGATCGACACGCCCACCACGCGTTCCCCAGGCTTCGGGTCGATGACCTGGCGTACGTCTCCCAACGCGACAGCGTAGTGACGCGTGACGCCTGTCACCATCGCGTCGGCGTGTCCCGAAGCCACCATGGAGGCTGCGAAAACGTTGCGGTCATAGGTGACCTGGCGGGTGCAGTCGCGCAGCAAGGCTCCCTGGCGCTGCTTTCGCTCGTAAAGGGCCTGGGCGTACTGCGTCGTGCGCGGGCTCTGGCGTCCGAAGACGATCTCGAGTTCGTCGATCTCCTCCAGACCCGCTTCGCGTGCGGTCTCGCGGATGCTCTCCGGATTGCCGACAAGGATGGCCTTGCCGAGGCCTGCGTTCTGGTAGGCAAGGGCGGCGCGGATGACGGCCTCTTCCTCGCCTTCGGCGAAAACGATGCGCTTGGGGTCCATGCGGACGCGTGCCACGACGCGCTGGACGATGGATGCGACGGGGTCGAGGCGCGAGGCGAGTTCGTTGGCGTAGCGATCGAGGTCTGCGATGGGCTTCTGGGCGACGCCGCTGTCCATGGCGGCGCGTGCGACAGCTACAGGCACTGTCGAGATCAGTCGCGGATCGAAGGGGACGGGAATGATGTAGTCGGGGCCGAACTTGGGCCTGGCGTTGTGGTAGGCGGCTGCCACCTCGTCGGGGACATCCTCACGGGCCAATTCGGCGAGCGCCTTGGCGGCTGCGATCTTCATGGGCTCGTTGATCGTGCGGGCGCGGACGTCGAGCGCGCCCCTGAAGATGTAGGGGAACCCGAGCACATTGTTGACCTGATTGGGATAGTCCGACCGTCCGGTGGCCACGATCGCGTCGCTGCGCACGGCGGCAACGTCCTCAGGGGTGATCTCGGGATCCGGGTTGGCGCAGGCGAAGATGATGGGTTTAGCGGCCATGGAGCGCACCATGTCTGCCGTCATGGCTCCCTTTACAGACAGGCCGAGGAATATGTCGGCGCCCTTCACGGCCTCGGCGAGGGTGCGCGCCTTCGTGTCGACCGCGTGGGCGGACTTCCACTGGTTCATGCCTTCGGTGCGACCGCGCCAGATTGGCCCCTTGGAGTCACACAGGACGGCGTTCTCGTGCGGCATGCCCATGGCCTTGACAAGCTCGAGGCAGGCAATGCCGGCAGCGCCTGCGCCGTTGACCACCATGCGGGCGGTGCGGATGTCGCGACCTGTCAGATGGAGGGCGTTCACGAGCCCGGCAGCCGTGATGATGGCGGTCCCGTGCTGGTCGTCGTGAAATACGGGGATACTCATCAGTTCACGCAGGCGCTGCTCGATGACGAAGCAGTCGGGTGCCTTGATGTCCTCGAGATTGATGCCACCGAAGGTGGGGCCGAGATAGCGCACACAGTTGATGAAGGCGTCTATCTCCTGCGTGTCGACCTCGAGGTCGATGGAGTCGACGTCAGCAAATCGCTTGAAGAGGACGGCCTTGCCTTCCATGACGGGCTTGGAGGCAAGGGGCCCGAGGTCTCCGAGGCCCAGGATCGCCGTGCCGTTGGAGATCACGGCCACGAGATTCCCCCGGGCGGTGTAGTCATAAACTGTGGATGGATCGTCCGCGATGGCACGCACCGGCACCGCAACGCCCGGAGAATAGGCAAGGCTCAGGTCGCGCTGCGTCGCCATCGGCTTGGATGGCCTTATTTCAATCTTGCCAGGCTTGGGGTGGGCGTGAAAGAGAAGCGCTTCCTGGTCGGTGAATGGTCGCTTTTTCGACATGTGTCCACTTCGGTCCTCAACAGAACGCGAACCTCCGATTTCCCGGGCTCAGCGTTCTCCTGCTGCCCTCAATAGCCTTGGGCGACTGTCCTGTACAGGCAGGATAAGCCCATGAGCGTCGTGGAAAATCCGCAGGAGTTACACGATGCCGCAGGCCCGTCGCAGGTGGCGGGTGGCGCTACGCCGATGATGGCGCAGTATCTCAAGATCAAAGAGGCCCATCAGGACTATCTGCTGTTTTACCGGATGGGTGACTTCTACGAGCTTTTCTTCGATGACGCCGTGAAGGCTGCGGCCGCGCTCGACATTGCCCTGACCAAGAGAGGCAAACACCAGGATGCCGACATTGCGATGTGCGGGGTGCCGGTGCACTCGGCCGAGAGCTACCTGCTCGCGCTGATCCGCAAGAACTTCAAGGTCGCCATCTGCGAGCAGACAGAGGACCCGACCGAGGCGCGCAAGCGCGGTTCCAAGTCGGTTGTCGCGCGCGAGGTGGTGCGCGTGGTCACGCCGGGTACGCTGACGGAGGAGCAGCTCCTCTCGGCGCGGCGCCATAATTATCTTGCTGCCATCGGAAAGGCAGCAGGTGTCTATGCGGTTGCGTGGACCGACATCACCGATGGCACGTTCATGACATCGCAGGTGGATGCCCGCGCGCTGATGCCCCTGGTCGCGCGCATCGCACCGGCCGAGCTGCTGGTGGCCGACAATCTTGGCGATGATCCTGCCCTTGAAGCCGTTCGGCTCGAACTCGGTGACAGGATCACGGTGATCGCGCGGCTCAAGTCTGACGCGGATGCAGGCGAACGGCTGTTGAAACGGCAATTCGGGGTGAGTGCGCTTGAGGGATTTGGCAGCTTCACGCGGGCGGAACTTTCTGCGGCCGGTGGCGTTCTTGCCTATCTTGAGCTGACGCAGAAGGGCAGGCTGCCTTCGCTGCGGCCGCCGCGGCAGCAGGCGCAATCCGGCATCATGCTGATCGACGCGGCGACGCGGCGCAACCTCGAGATCTGCGAGACGCTGTCGGGGGCTCATGAGGGCAGCCTTCTGTCGACGATCGACATGACCCTGACGGCGCCGGGTGGGCGGGAGATGACAGAATGGCTCCAGTCACCGCTGACCGATGTTGCGCGGATCAATGGTCGCCTTGAGGCCGTCGACTTCCTTGCCTCGAGCGAGGACGTGCGCGCGCGTGTACGCGGCGTGCTTCGGCGCCTCCCGGACATGTCGCGGGCAATGGCGCGGCTGCTGCTGGGCCGTGGCGGACCGCGTGACCTGGGCGTCGTGCGTGATGCGCTGATGCATGCATTTGCGATCCCGGATGCGCTTGCGCCCACGACACAGACGCTGCGTCCTGTTCCTGCCGACATTGCCGCGCTGGCGGCGCGCCTTGGTGCGGCGCAGGTGGAACTTCGGGCCATTCACGACACGTTGGTAGGTACCCTGTCGGCAGAGTTGCCATTGCTTGCACGGGATGGCGGCTTCATTGCTGCTGGCGTGCAAGCGGAACTCGATACGCTGCGGCGCCTGCGCGACGATGCGCGGCTTGTGATCATTGATCTTGAGGCGCGGCTGCGCACTGAAACGGGGATCGGCTCGCTCAAGGTCAAGCACAACAATGTGCTGGGCTATCACATCGAGATCACGGCGGCGAATGCAGAGAAGCTGAAGACCACGGAGACGGGCCGCAGCTTCATCCATCGCCAGACGACGGCGCAGGCGCAGCGCCATACCAATGTCGAGCTTTCAGAGCTTGCGACCCGGATTGCCGATGCAGCCGAGCGTGCCCTGGGGCTTGAGCTTGGGATGCATCAGGAGATGGTTGCCGCGATCCAGGCGGCGTCGGGCGTGCTATCTGATGTTGCCCAGTGTGTAGCGCAGATCGATGTCCTGTCGGCGCTTGCGGCGCTCGCGGTCGAGCGGGGCTTCACGCGCCCGATGATTTCGGGCGGGCTGGAGTTCGAAATCGATCGGGGACGACATCCCGTTGTAGAGGCCGCACTTTCGCGACAGGCGCAGGGCTTCGTCGCAAACAGCTGCGACCTCTCTGCGGAGGGGCCTGGGCGGTTGTGGCTTGTCACTGGTCCCAACATGGCTGGCAAGTCTACATTCCTGAGGCAGAACGCGCTGATTGCGATCCTTGCGCAGATGGGTTCATTTGTTCCTGCAGCCGCTGCGCGGATTGGTCTTGTCGACCGGCTCTTCAGCCGCGTCGGGGCGGCCGACGACCTTGCACGCGGACGGTCGACCTTCATGGTGGAGATGGTGGAAACCGCCGCCATCCTGAACCAGGCGACTGAAAGATCGCTCGTGATCCTCGACGAGATCGGTCGCGGCACGGCGACCTATGACGGATTGTCGATTGCCTGGGCGACGGTGGAGCGGCTGAACCACGTGAACCGGTCGCGCGCGCTTTTCGCCACGCACTATCATGAGCTGACCACGCTGGCGCAACGGCTAGAGGGGGTCGCCAATGTCACCGTGCGCGTGCGCGAGTGGCAGGGCGGGATCGTGTTCCTGCACGAAGTGATGCAGGGTGCGGCGGATCGCTCTTACGGCATACAGGTGGCTCGGCTGGCTGGCCTGCCTGATGACGTGCTGAAGCGGGCGCAGGAGGTGCTGCGGGCGCTTGAGAAGGGTGACACCGGCCGGCGTGCGAAGACGATGCTCGATGACCTGCCACTGTTCTCGCAACTGGCGACTGCCCCTGCTCCGCCGCGGTCCAACGTGGTTGAGGAGAGGTTGCGTGCCATTGCGGTCGATGAGCTGACGCCAAAGGCTGCGCTTGACCTCGTTTATGAGTTGAAGCGGCTGGTCGATCAGGTAGGTTGACACACAGGGCAGAACAGCCGGGCCGGGACCCATGGATGCGACTGACGCCAAGGATGACCTTCGCACGCGGTTGACGGCGGCTGCGCTTGAGCAGGGTGCAGATGTGTCTCGGCTGAGGCGGGCGGCGCTGCCTATGTTCAAGGAAGCGCTGTTACATGCACGCCAGCGCATGCGTGAAGACCTGGAGCGGGGCGGGGCGGGCCTCGGCGCCGCCAAGGGGCTTGCGCACGATATCGATGAGTTGATCCATGCGCTCTATGACTTCACGACGAAGCACGCATTCTATGCGCAAAACCCGACGGAATCGGAGCGCATCTCTGTTGTTGCCGTCGGTGGCTATGGGCGCGGCGCGCTGGCGCCGGGGTCGGACATAGACCTGTTGTTCGTGATGCCCTTCAAGCAGACGGCGTGGGGCGAGAGCGTGGTCGAGTTCATGCTTTACCTGCTGTGGGACCTCGGCCTGAAAGTGGGGCATGCGACGCGGTCGATCGATGATTGCATCCGCCTTTCGAAGGCAGACCACACGATCCGCACTTCGGTACTGGAGGCGCGGTTCATCTGTGGGCACTTCCCCCTGTTCTTCACGCTCAAGAACCGCTTTGTGTCCGAAGTCGTGGCCATCGCCCAGAACGATTTCATCGAGGCCAAGCTGTCGGAGCGGCAACGCCGCCACGCGATGACCGGCGAGAGCCGGTATCTTGTCGAACCCAATGTGAAGGATGGCAAGGGCGGATTGCGCGACCTGCATACGCTCTACTGGATCGCCAAGTATCTCTATCGGGTCGATGATGTTTCGGGGCTTGTGGAGGTTGGCTTCCTGAACGTGGATGAACTTCGTGCCTTCGAAGAGGCGGAGGAGTTCCTCTGGCTGGTCCGATGCCACCTTCACCTCGTGGCGGGGCGTGCGGAAGAGCGCCTGGCGTTCGATGCCCAGATCGAGGTTGCCCGGCGGCTCGGGTTTGCAGACGCGCAGGGCGAGCGAGGCGTCGAGCGCTTCATGCAACGCTACTTCCTGACCGCCAAGACTGTTGGCGACCTCACGCGCATCTTCTGTGCGGCGCTTGAAGCGCAGAACAAGAAGTCGTGGCCGTCGTTCGGGCGCATGATCCCGGGCATCGGGAAGTGGCGGGCTGGAACGGATGGTTTCTTCATCGAGCAGAATCGCGTGAATGTGGATGGCGTCGAGACGCTGCGGGACAAGCCCTGCAACATGATCCGGCTGTTCCATATTGCCAACCAGAAGGGTGTCGATATCCATCCGGACGCGCTGCGGCAAGTGACGCGCAATCTTCATCTGGTGGACGACCGTCTGCGCGCCGACCCGGAGGCCAACCGGCTTTTCCTCGAATTGCTCTGTTCGCGGCGGGACCCTGAACGGGCGCTCCGGCAGATGAATGAAGCCGGCGTTTTCGGTGCGTTCGTGCCTGACTTCGGCCGGATCGTGGCGAAGATGCAGTTCAACATGTACCACCACTATACGGTCGATGAGCACCTGATCCGCGCGATCGGCCATCTCGCGAAGATCGAGCGTGGCGAGTACAAGGAAGAGCATCCGCTGGCGAACGAGATCATCCACAAGGTGCTCTCTCGTGAGGTGCTCTACATGTCGGTCCTGCTGCACGATATCGCCAAGGGTCGCGAAGGGGATCATTCGGAGGTGGGCGAGGACGTTGCGCAGGCGCTTTGTCCCCGGCTTGGCACGGGTCCTGCCGAGACCGAGACTGTCGCGTGGCTGGTGCGCAACCATCTTGTCATGAGCGACGTGGCGCAGAAGCGCGACCTGTCAGATCCCAAGACGATCAGGGACTTCGTTGCCGTCGTCCAGTCACCCGAGCGCCTGCGACTGCTGCTGTGCCTTACGGTTGCCGACATCAGAGCGGTCGGGCCCGGCGTCTGGAATGGCTGGAAAGGGCAGTTGCTGCGGCAACTCTACCATGAGGCCGAGGCGCAGATGCTGGGCGGGTTCAGCGCGACGGCTCGGCCTCAACTGGTCAAGATGGCGCGGGAGGGGCTGGAGCAGCGCCTCGACGGTTGGTCCCCGGAGGAGCGCGTGCGGGCGATTGCCCGGCACTACGACCCGTTCTGGCTTTCCCTCGATACCGAGGCGCATGAGCGCCTTGCGCTTCAGATGCGCGATGCCGACCGGCGTGGCGAGAAGCTCAACATTGCCCCCCGTGTCGATGTGCGGCGCTCGGTGACCGAGTTCTCGATCTATACCGAGGATCATCCTGGCCTGTTCTCGCGCATTGCAGGTGGCTTTGCGATGTGCGGTGCCAACATTCTCGACGCCAAGATCTTCACCACGGGCGATGGCATGGCCATCGACCTGTTCTCGGTGCAGGATGCCAACGGTGATCCGATCACGGAGGCGCGGGCTTTCGAGCGTATCCGCCAGACCATGGCGCGCGTGCTGGCTGGCGAGGTCGTTCCCCGGTCGGTCATCGATGCCAAGCGTGTGCGCAAGCGCGAGGAAGCGTTCCGTGTCGAGCCTCAGGTGCTGATCGACAATGCAGCGTCGGATTCACACACGGTGATCGAGGTCAACGGCCGCGACCGGCCCGGGTTGCTGCATGACCTGACGCGTGCGCTCTTTGTCGCGCGGCTGTCGATCCATTCGGCGCAGGTGACGACCTATGGCGAGCGGGCGGTTGATGTCTTCTATGTGAAGGATGTCTATGGCCTCAAGGTTACCCATCCCCAGCGCATCCAGGACATCCGCGACAAGGTGCTCGAGGCGCTGGGCGATGGCGGAATTCGTGTTCCGCGGCGCAGCCGCGGCGGCGCGGGCAGCTGAAGGCTCCGGTCCTTTCGCTTGCCCACGGCCTGCGGATTGGCCATAAGGCGGCCTCACGGTTCACATCTTCCGGACGACAACGATGAGCTCGGAACACTCTCCCCTGGTCTTTTCAGGCATGCAGCCGACCGGGAACCTGCACCTCGGGAACTACCTGGGCGCCATGCGCAACTGGCTCAAGCTGCAATCGTCGTATCGTTGCGTCTATTGCGTCGTCGACCTGCATGCGATGACGATGGATTTCGACCCGCAGCAACTGGCCAAGGCTTCGCGGGAGGTGGCGGCTGCCTATATCGCAAGCGGCGTCGATCCGCAGCGCTCTGTCATCTTCGTGCAGTCGGGCAACAGCGACCATGCCGAGCTTGCCTGGATTTTCAACTGCGTTGCCAGGGTGGGCTGGCTGAACCGGATGACGCAGTTCAAGGACAAGGCCGGCAAGAACAGCGAAAAGATGAGTGTGGGGCTCTATACCTATCCCGTTCTCATGGCGGCGGACATTCTGGGTTACAGGGCGACGCATGTGCCGGTTGGCGATGACCAGAAGCAGCACGTGGAGCTTGCGCGTGACATCGCCCAGAAGTTCAACAATGACTTCGCGGTGCCCGGCTTCTTCCCGCTGCCGGAGCCCATCATTACGGGACCGGCCACGCGTGTGATGAGCCTGCGCGACGGCAAAGCCAAGATGTCGAAGTCGGATCCGTCCGATTATTCGCGCATCAACCTCACGGATGATGCCGACACCATTGCGCTGAAGTTCCGCAAGGCGAAGACGGACCCGCATCCTCTTCCGGGGTCTGAGGCGGAGCTTGAGGGCCGGCCAGAGGCTGCCAACCTGATTGCGATCTATGCCGCGTTCCAGGAAAAGTCGCGGCAGGCCGTGATCGACGAGTTTGGCGGTGCGCAATTCTCGACGCTGAAGAACGCGCTGGCTGACCTTGTGGTGGCAAAGCTTTCGCCGATCGCCGACGAAATGCGCCGGCTGCTTGGCGACCAGGCGGAGCTGGATCGCCAGCTGCGCGAGGGTGCGAACAGGGCGCGCGAGATTTCAGGGCCGATCATGGATGAAGTCCGGCGCGTTGTTGGCATCGGGCGTTGATGCTAGACTGCCGCGCGCAGGACAACGGTACGCGCCCATGACCGAGAACAGGCCGCCTGATGTGCCTTCCCGCCAGCGGCGGCGGAAGTTCCTTGTGATCATCGACCAGTCGCCGGAGCACCGGAAGGCCCTGCGCTTTGCGGCGCGCCGCGCGCAGCACACGGGTGGGCTTGTCAGCCTCCTGTATGTAATCGCACCGGGCGACTTCCAGCACTGGCGCTCGGTCGAGGATGCCATGCGCGAGGAGGCGCTGAGCGAGGCCGAGCGGCTGCTTTATGAGGCGGCCAAGACCGTCAACGAGCTGTCGGGGCTGCACCCGGAACTGATCGTCAGGGAGGGCAAGTCACGCGAGGCCGTGCTTGGCCTCTTGAAGGATGACCCGGACATCATGGTGCTGGTCCTGGCGTCGAGTACCGGCCGGGAAGGGCCGGGTCCGCTGGTGTCACTCGTGGCCCAACAGGCGCAGATGGCCTATCCCATCCCGGTTACCATCGTGCCGGGCAGCCTGAGCGACAGCGACATCGACGACCTGGCCTGAGACGATCCGCCGGGGCGCGGCGGGGCGCCATTTTCACTGCGGGCTGTTGTTCCAGAGGCCAAGTCGAACTATCTCTCGGGCACGCCATTGCCATTCGAGGTCAAGCCCGCAGTGTTCATCCAGACAGAATCCACGCCCAATCCTGCCACCATGAAGTTCCTGCCGGGTCGCGTCGTGCTCAAGGAAGGTGCGGCTGATTTCCCGACGGCCGAGGCTGCGCAGCGCTCGCCGCTGGCGGCGCGGCTCTTTGAAATCGATGGCGTTGCCGGGGTCATGTTGGGCACTGACTTCGTCACGGTCACCAAGGGTGGTGGTGACTGGATGGCCCTGAAGCCGCAGATCCTCGGGGCGATCATGGAGCACTTCACGAAGGGGTTTGCGGTTCTCGAGGCGGAAGAGAGCGGGGCGGGGCCTGCCGAGTCCTATGATCCGAAGGATGAGGAAATTGTCCTGCAGATCAAGGAGTTGCTCGAGACGCGCGTGCGGCCGGCCGTTGCCCGGGATGGCGGCGACATTGTCTTCCGCGGCTTCGAAGGCAGTTCTGGGACGGTTTTCCTGAACATGCGCGGTTCCTGTGCCGGATGTCCGTCGTCGACGGCAACGCTGAAGAATGGCATCGAGAACATGCTTCGCCACTACATTCCCGAGGTGAATGCGGTCGAGGCCGTCTCCGCCTGAAGCCGCAACCTGCGGAGAGAAATCCTTCCACCCTTGCCTGAGGTACGCCCATGCACCACGCCTTGTCCGACGATGCACTGGACCAGCTCTTTCGTTCTGCCCGCTCGCAAAACAAGTGGCAGGACAAGCCTGTCTCCGAAACGCTTGTTCGCGCGCTTTATGACCTGACGCGGATGGCACCTACCAGTGCCAACAGCTCGCCCGCCCGCTTCGTGTTCGTGACGTCAGCGGATGGTCGGGAGAAGCTCAAGCCTTTCCTCCTGCCCAACAATGTCCCGAAGGTCATGACTGCGCCGGTGACTGCCATCATCGGTTATGACCTCGCGTTCTACGAGAAGCTTCCCGTGCTCTTTCCTCATGTGGATGCGCGCAGCTGGTTTGCCGGCAATGACCGGCTGGCCGAGGCGACCGCGTTTCGCAACAGCTCGCTGCAAGGGGCCTACCTGATCATGGCGGCCCGTGCGCTTGGACTTGATTGCGGGCCGATGTCGGGCTTCGACAACGAGGGTGTCGACAAGGCGTTCTTCGCTGGTACGCGCGTCAAGTCGAATTTCATCTGCTGCATTGGCTACGGGGATCCAAGCGGGGTGTTTCCGCGCTCGCCGCGCCTGTCCTTTGAAGATGCCTGCCAACTTGCATGAGCCGTGGGCTGCTCCTCGCGATCGATACAAGCATGGGTCCGGTTTCGGCGGCCTTGCTGGCAGCCGACGGGCGCGTGATCGGGCATCGCCGGGTCGCTGACGCTGCGGGGCAGCAAGCCGAGGTGCTCCCCCCACTTGTCGACGAAGTGTTCTCTGCGTGTGATGCCTCATTCGATGACCTTGGGCGGGTGGTGGTGTCGACGGGGCCGGGTGCGTTCACCGGCGTGCGTGTCGGCATCGCCTTTGCCAAGGGGCTCCATATCGCCACGGGTGCGGTGCTGGTCGGGGTTTCCAGCCTCGTGTGCCTTGCGGTGCAGGCGCAGGCATCCCATCCAGGTGTGCGGACAGGCGTGATCGTCGATGCGCGGCGTGGCGAGGCTTATCTCATCGTTCGGGATCCGGACGGAAGCCTTGTGGTCGATGCCATGCTGCTGCCCGTTGCGGATGCCGAGCGCCTGCTTGTGAAAGCATGCGCGCGGCCAATGCTGCTTGTCGGCAGCGGTCGGCATCTTGTCGATGCTCCCCTGGCCCTGGTGCCGGCGCAGGGAGATGACGGGATCGACGCTGTCCTGCTCGGGCGCCACGGGTTGGCGCTTGACCCGGCGCTTCATCCGGCGCGTCCTGCCTATCTGCGTGCGCCCGATGCGCGGGTTCCGGCGTGACAGCCGGCATCGTCATTCGTGCTGCGATCGCGAACGATGGCATGTCGCTTTCTGCGCTGCATGCGGCATCCTTTTCCGATACCTGGGGCGCGGCTTCATTCGCCACGCTGCTCGAGCGCCCACAGGTGCTGGGCCTCAAGGCCTTGGTAAATGACAAGCATATCGCAGGCTTCATCCTGACGCAGGTCATTGCCGGGGAGGCCGAGATCCTGACGATCTGTGTCGACCCTGCTTTGCGACGCACCGGCGTGGGCCGGTTGCTGCTGGCGGAAGCCTGCCGGCAACTGGAGGCGCGCGGCGCGCAGAGCCTTTTTCTTGAGGTGTCAGAAGGCAATGAGGGCGCGCGCGCGCTCTATGCACAATCGGGATTTGTCGAGGTTGGGCGACGAAAAGCCTATTACCGGGACAATGCGGCGGCGCTCGGGGCCCGCGATGCCCTTGTCATGCGACGACAGCTTGGCGCGTAGAGGGTTTTGTACGACGGCCCTATGCAGTAGAATGAACAAAAGCAATCGGTGAATCATGGATCGTATCGAGAAGCTCTGCATTGAAAAGGGCCTGCGCATGACAGGGCAACGGCGCGTGATCGCCCGTGTCCTGGCAGAGGCTGAAGACCATCCCGACGCGGAGGAGTTGCACCGACGCGCTGCGGCGATCGATCCGCACATCAGCATCGCCACCGTCTACCGGACAGTCCGGCTGCTCGAGGAATCGGGGATCCTCGAGCGGCATGATTTTCGTGACGGGCGTTCGCGCTATGAAGAGGTGCCGGACGAACACCATGACCACCTGATCGATGTGCAGACGGGCCGTGTCATCGAGTTCCATGATGACCAGATCGAGGAACTGCAGCGGTTGGTCGCCGAGAAGCTGGGCTACCGGCTGGTGGATCACAGGCTGGAACTCTATGGCGTGCCGCTGAGTTCGGCGTCGGGCGATCCCAAGCTGAAGCCGCGGAAGTAGGCGGCGTCCCATGCTGTTCATGCAGACACTTCGCGGGTTTGGAATCGCCGTTGGCTTCATCGTGCTGACGGCGGCTTTCGTGCCGGCGCAGTGGCTGGCCTTGCGGTTCAAGTCTTCCCTTGCCGACACGCTGCCCGTCGCGTTTGCGCGCGGGCTTTGTGCGCTGATCGGGATCCGGGTCGAGACGTTCGGGCGTCCCTGCCGGGAGAAGGGCGTTCTGCTTGCGTGCAATCACACTTCGTATCTCGACATGCCAGTGCTGGCTGCGGTCACTCCGGTCTGCTTTGTCGCCAAGGCGGAGGTCGGGCGCTGGCCCTATTTCGGGACGCTGTCGCGGCTCGTGCGTACGGTTTTCGTTGAACGCGAGCGGCGCAGCAAGGCGGGCGAACAGCGTGATGCCATCCAGGAGCGGCTGGAGTCTGGCGGGACGATCGTGCTGTTTCCCGAGGGAACCTCGAATGACGGGAACCGCGTGCTTGGTTTCAAGAGTTCGTTGCTGGGGTCAGCCAATTCCATGGTGCGCGATGCGAACGGGCAGCAGCGGCGGGTGCTGGTGCAGCCTGTCTCACTTGCCTATACGCGCCTTCACGGCATGCCCATGGGCCGGGAGTTCCGGCCGTTCTTTGCCTGGTATGGCGATATGGAACTGGTGCCGCATCTCTGGCAGGCCTTCTGCCTCGGGCCGATTGACGTCATGGTTCACTATCACCCTCCGCTGACCATCGACCAGTTTCCCTCGCGCAAGGAACTGACGGCGGAGTGCGAGCGGCTGGTTGCGGCGGGTGTGACCCATGCGCTCTCGGGTCGTCCGGGGGCGGTGGGGCCTGCCTACGAGGACGAACCCATCGCGATTGCTCCGATCCAGGACCGCTATGGCCGGGATTTCGATTAAGCTTGAGTTCAGCGGGGGTTTCACCCATAAGTCGCGCCGTTTTTCAACCAACTGGGCGAAGTCTTCCGGCCGGCCGTGACGCAGAAAATCTTCATCAAGACCTACGGGTGCCAGATGAACGAGTATGACTCCTCCCGGATGGCGGATGTCATGGCTCCGCACGGTTTTGTTCGCGCCGATGCGCCCGAGGACGCCGACCTGGTTGTTCTAAACACCTGCCATATCCGCGAAAAGGCGTCCGACAAGGTCTATTCGGAACTTGGGCGCCTGAGGGCCCTGAAGACGGCGCGTGCCGACGCAGGGCGGCAAATGATCGTTGCTGTCGCTGGATGCGTGGCGCAGGCCGAAGGCGAGGAGATGCTGCGGCAGGCTCCCGTGATCGATATCGTTGTTGGTCCGCAGGTCTATCACCGCTTGCCGGAAATGGTCGCTCGCGCCCGGACACGCACGCGCGTGGTCGATACCGAGTTTCCGGCTGTCGACAAGTTCGATGCGCTGCCGCAGAGCCGCGCGGTTGAAGGTCCATGTGCATTCCTGACGATCCAGGAAGGTTGCGACAAGTTTTGCACCTTCTGCGTTGTCCCCTATACGCGGGGGGCGGAATATTCGCGTCCGGTGCGGCAGATCGTGGCCGAGGCCCGCACTCTTGTGCTGCGGGGCGTGCGCGAGATCACGCTGCTTGGCCAGAACGTCAATGCCTATCATGGTGATGACGGGACTGGCGGGGAGTGCGGGCTTGGGCAGCTTGTCGACGCGCTCTCGCGGGTCGAGGGGCTCGAGCGGATCCGCTACACGACCAGCCATCCGCGCGACATGGATGATGCGTTGATCCAGGCCCACCGCGTGAATGACAAGCTGATGCCGTTCCTGCACCTGCCGGTCCAGTCGGGGTCGGACCGTATCCTCGCAGCGATGAACCGTGGCCATACGCGGGAGATGTATGTCGACCTGGCTGCCCGCATCCGGGCGGCGCGTCCGGACATTGCCTTGTCCTCGGATTTCATCGTCGGCTATCCGGGCGAGACGGACGAGGATTTCGCGCAGACCATGGACCTGATCCGCAAGGTCGGCTTCGCGCAGTCCTTCTCGTTCAAGTATTCCCCGCGCCCCGGCACGCCTGCCTCGGCTGAGCGAAAGCAGGTGCCCGAGGAGACCAAGGTCCGGCGGCTGGAGATCCTCCAGGCTGAACTGACGGTGCAGATGCGTCGTTTCTTCGAGGATTGCGTCGGTCGCCGGTTCGACATCCTGCTGGAGAAGCCTGGCCGCCATCCCGGTCAGATGATTGGCCGCAGCCCCTATCTCCAGAGCGTCAATGTCCTCGCGCCCGAGGCGCGCATTGGTGAGTTTGTGACGGTTGATATCGTCGCCGCCCTGCCCAACAGCCTGAAGGGCATGCTGGTGGGTCGCGGGGGCTCAAGGCAGGTTGGAAGAAATTGACATTCAAATCGAAGCGACAGATCCACAGCGGACAGGCGACCCAGGTCGAATTTGACGATAATTCCGTGCTTGCCCGCGTTGTCGGTCCGCACAACCTGCACCTGTCGGAGATCGAGCGGCGGCTGGAGATCTCGATTACCCATCGCGGCAACCGACTCGTCCTTCAGGGGCCGTCCACATCCCGGGCCCATGGCGCGCAGGCGCTGCGAGACCTTTATGCCTACGCGCTTGCCGGGCATGACATTTCATCGAGCGACGTGGAGCGCGCGATCAACCTTGGCCTCGGGTCGGAGTCGGTGGCGGCAAAGTCCGGCGTGTTCGCCACGCCCAAGCGCGTCATCTCTGCCCGAACGCCCGGGCAGGCGCGTTACATGGAGGCGCTGACCCACCATGACCTGGTCTTCGGGCTCGGACCTGCGGGCAGCGGCAAGACTTATCTGGCTGTTGCGGCCGGCGTGGCGCTGCTGTCCCGCGGGGCTGTGGATCGGCTGATCCTTTCGCGCCCGGCCGTCGAAGCGGGTGAGCGGCTCGGTTTCCTGCCGGGCGACATGAAGGAGAAGGTCGATCCCTATCTGCGCCCCCTCTATGATGCGTTGCATGACATGTTGCCCGGCGACCAGATCGAGCGGCGGCTGGATGAAGGCGTGATCGAGGTTGCGCCTCTTGCGTTCATGCGCGGGCGCACGCTGTCACACTGCTATGTGATCCTCGACGAGGCGCAGAACACGACGCCGCAGCAGATGAAGATGTTCCTGACGCGGCTTGGCGAGGGATCGCGGATGGCCGTGACGGGAGATCCGACACAGACTGACCTCTCGCCCGGACAGATGTCGGGCCTCGCGGAAGCGCGGGACGTGCTGGCGGGGGTCGAGGGGGTTTCGACGGTCGAACTCCAGGAAGAAGACGTGGTGCGCCATCCCATGGTCCGGCGCATCGTGCGCGCCTATGCGGCCCATGACCGGTTGAAGGCGGCCTCACCAGGCGCCCGGCGCCAGTCGGGCTGAGGCCATGGCGCAGGGCAGGATCAAGACCGAGATCCTCATCGAGGCGGCGGCGTGGAAGACGGCCTGGCCGCGATTGCGCGCCGATATCCGTTCCCTTGCCAGGGCGCTGGCTGCGTCGGATGCGCTCATGGCGGAAGAGGGACAGTTCGTCGTTGTCCTTGCCGATGACCGGCGCCTGCATGACCTGAACAAGCGTTTCCGGGGGAAGGACAAACCCACGAACGTCCTGTCCTTTCCGGATGCCGATGCCCCATTCGGGGGTGTTGCCCTGTCATTCGACACCATCAAGCGCGAGGCCCGGGACCAGGGGAAGCCTCTGATTAACCATTCCAAGCATATGATATTGCACGGTTTTTTGCATCTGCTGGGGCATGATCACCAGCGGGCTCGCGACGCCCGCTTGATGGAGAGCCTCGAAACCGCCATCCTTGCGGCCATGAGCATCCCAGATCCCTACCAAGCCAAGGGTCGTCCCCGTGCCTGACCCATCGGCGGGGCCGTTGCCCGGCGCAAAGTCATCCGAACCCATCCGCACGACGTCCTGGCCTTCAGCGCTCGTCACGCTGGTCAACCGGCTCCTGCGACGGCGGGATGAGTCTGCGCAGCTGCGTGAGAGCCTCGAGGAGGTCATCGAGCAAAGCGAGGCCGAAGATCGTCCGCTTGCCCGCGAAGAGCGATCGATGATGCTCAACATTCTCCAATTCGGGGAATTGACCGTTGCCGACATCATGGTGCCGCGGGCAGACATCATCGGGGTGGAAGCCAGCACGCCGCTCGACGCGCTGGCACGCATCTTCCGTGATGCCCAGCATTCGCGCCTGCCGGTCTACCGGGAATCGCTCGACCATCCGCTCGGCATGGTCCACATCAAGGACCTGATTGGCCTCGCCGTTCCCGAGAGCGAGGGCGTTCCACATCCCAAAACCATCCAGGACATCAGGCGGGACGTGCTGTTTGTGCCGCCGTCGATGCCGGTCGTGAACCTGCTGGTGAAGATGCAGTCCACCCGGGTCCACATGGCACTTGTCATTGACGAGTATGGTGGCACTGACGGCCTTGTCTCGATCGAGGACATCGTCGAACAGATCGTCGGCGACATCGAGGACGAGCACGACACGGACGAGGCGCAGACCATCGTGCCGCGGGGTGCCGGCGAGTTCGATGCGAGTGCCCGCACCGACCTTGAGGAACTGGAGAAGCTTGTCGGGTTCAGCCTTGCCGACGAGGACAAGGCCGAGGAGATCGACACGCTTGCAGGCCTCGTCTTCTCGCTGGTGAGCCGTGTGCCCCAACGCGGCGAAATCGTGAAGCACCCCGCTGGCGTCGAGTTCGAGGTCCTGGAAGCCGATCCGCGCCGGCTGCGCCGGCTGCGCGTACGCGTGGTCAAGCCATCGGGGGCGGCACAGGCGTCATCGGCAGATACCGGCGCGGTGCGCGTGCCGGCCGAGGCCGATGGCTAGCTTGTCGGGATTTCTGCCGCGGCTTTTGTCGCTGGTCCAGTTCGTCCCGGGCCTGGGTGGCTGGCGGCGCCTCATCTTCCTGGCGGCGGCTGGTGGTGCTTCAGCCCTCGGATTTGCACCGCTGCACCTCTGGCCGCTCTGGTTCCTTGCCCTCCCCGTGTTCGCCCTGTTCCTCGACGGGCTTAGTAATGAGCGGCCTTACCGGGCGTTTGTCGCGGGGTGGGCGTTCGGCTCTGGCCAGTTCCTCGTGGGCATGCACTGGATCGGTTATCCGTTTGTGGTCGACATCGATCGGCATGCGTGGATGCTTCCCTTTGTCGTGGCGCTGTTTCCGGCAGGCCTTGCCATCTTCTGGGGCCTTGCCGCGCTTGCCGCGCGGATGATGCGGCTCGAGGGTCCCGGGCGTGTCTTTGCGCTTGCGGCCCTGCTGGGCGCGTCGGAGTGGCTGAGAGGGCATGTGCTGACCGGCTTGCCGTGGAACCTCTCGGGCTATGTCTGGACGGGTTCGGACGCGATGATCCAGTCGGCGTCCTTTATCGGGGCCTATGGGCTCAGCCTTGTCACCTTGCTTGCGTCGCTGGCGCCGCTGCTTGCGCTGAATTCCGACGGCTCGCGCCGCGCCCGCGGCGGGTGGCTTGCGCTGGGCGGGGTCGGCATCGTTGCCGCGCTCTTTGTCTTCGGGAGCCTGCGCCTGTCGGAGGGGGCTGTGCCGGAGGTCGAGAACGTGCGGCTTCGTCTTGTCCAGCCCAATGTGCCGCAGCACGAGAAGTGGAAGCCCGAGCTGACCATTCGCAACTGGGAGCGGCTCGTGCAGCTCACGGCGACACCGGGTCTTGCGCAGGACAGCATCGTGGTGTGGCCCGAGGCTGCGCCGCCGTTCATGCTGCTCACAACTGACGGCGCGCTTGAAGTTGTTGCTTCACTGCTGCCCGACAATGCCGTGCTTCTGACGGGAACGCAGCGTGTGGAGCGCAGGGAGACCAATCGCTATTTCAACAGCGTGGTGGGGGTCGACGGCAGGGGGCAGGTGCGCGCCACCTATGACAAGTCCCACCTTGTCCCTTTCGGGGAATACCTGCCGCTGTTCGAACTGCTGCGGCCCCTTGGCATAACCCAGCTGACCGGCATGCATGGCGGCTTTTCGCAGGGTGAGGGGGTCCGCACGATCCGGATGCCGGGCGTGCCGCCTTTCGGCGTCCTGATCTGCTACGAAATCATTTTTCCCGCAGCAGTGGTCGAGCCTGGGGCGCGGCCGCAATGGCTCGTCAACATGACCGATGACTCCTGGTTCGGCCCTTGGGCGGGCCCCTACCAGCACCTCGATATCGCGCGCGTGCGCGCGGTGGAGGAGGGGCTTGCGGTCGCTCGTGCTGCCAATACCGGGGTTTCGGCCGTTATCGACCCCTATGGGCGAATCATCTCGTCGCTCGGCCTCGGCAAGTCCGGTGTTGTGGACGCTTCATTACCCGGTGCGATTGAGCCCACCTTTTATTCCTTCGCCGGAGACGCGATTTTTTTCCTGCTCCTGATCATTTTCGCCTTTGCTGGAGCTGTTTTTTCGCGTGCTACCTCTTAAAGGCAGTTGACCATCGTCGGCGCATCCCTTTATCTCGCGTGTATTGAGACCGGATGACTACTGGGGGTCGCTTGGTTTCCAAGACCGCTTGCGTGGGGCGCAGCGGGCATGATCCCCGAAGTCTCCTTTCTGGCGTTGCGTTCGCCAGGACTCAACCATAGCGGGGGCAAGGCCACCAGTCATAGGTGGCTGCCGAAAACGACGTTCAATCGTTGGCGTTCTGTCGGGGCTGCTGGTGGCTTCGGACGGGCGTCGTGTCGTACAAAGGAGTCCCCCCCTTGGCCAAGAAACAACCTTCCTCCGTTGACGCCCACGTTGGTAGCCGCGTTCGCCTGCGCCGCATGCTCATTGGCATGAGCCAGGAAAAGCTCGGTGAATTGCTGGGTCTTACGTTCCAGCAAGTCCAGAAGTACGAGAAGGGCGCGAACCGCATCGGTGCGAGCCGCCTCTACGACATCGCCACCATCCTCGGTGTTCCGGTGTCCTATTTCTTCGACGATATCTCGGCTGACCAGGGTGTCCGCCGCACAAACGGGCAGGCCCCGGCTGTGGATATCGAAGCGGGCCCGTACATGATGGAGTTCCTTTCCAGCGCGGAAGGCTTCCAGTTGGTGCGTGCCTTCACGAAAATCACGGATCCGCGGGTGCGCAAGCGCATGCTCGACCTCGTCAAGTCCCTCACGGGCGACGAAGAGGCCGCATTCCCGGATTTCCGCGTCGTCGAGTTGCGTGAAGCGCAACGCGCTTGACGTAACCGGTCATTACTGAGAGAAAGCCGCGCTTTTCGCGTTCGCGATCAGCGCGGCTTTTCCTTTTTTCCGGCAGCAAAGACATGTCATCCCACAAAAATTACCTGTTCACCAGCGAGTCGGTCTCCGAGGGCCATCCAGACAAGGTCTGCGACCGGATTTCAGATTCGATCGTCGACCTGTTCCTCAAGCACATGCCCGAGGCGCGGGTGGCGCTGGAAACGCTTGCGACGACAAACCGCGTCGTGCTGGCTGGCGAGGTGCGCGGTCCCGAGGCTGTCGGACACGAGCAAATGATCGAGACCGCCCGCATGGCGATCAAGGACATCGGCTATGACCAGGAAGGTTTCGACTGGCGCAAGGCCCGGATCGAGTGCCTCGTCCATGCGCAGTCTGCAGACATTGCGCAGGGCGTGGATGCGGCCGGCAACAAGGATGAAGGCGCGGGTGACCAAGGCATCATGTTTGGTTACGCCTGCCGGGAAACCGACGAGCTCATGCCGGCCCCGATCCACTATTCGCACCGGATCCTGAAGGCCCTTTCGGATTCACGTCGTTCGGGCAGGGCGAAAGAGTTGCTGCCGGATGCCAAGAGCCAGGTGACGCTGCAATACGAAAACGGCAAGCCGGTGCGTGCCACGAAGATCGTGGTATCCACGCAGCACATCGAAGGGCTCGACCAAAAGGATGTGCGCGCCATCGTGAAGCCCTACATCGAAGCGGTGATGCCGAAGGGCTGGATGTGCCCGGATGACGGGCTTTTCGTGAACCCCACCGGGCGCTTCGTGATTGGCGGTCCGGACGGTGATACCGGCCTTACTGGCCGCAAGATCATTGTTGACACATATGGCGGCGCGGCGCCGCACGGTGGCGGTGCGTTCTCTGGCAAGGACCCGACAAAGGTTGACCGCTCGGCCGCCTATGTGGCGCGCTATCTTGCCAAGAACGTTGTGGCAGCAGGGCTTGCCGAACGTTGTACGATCCAGATTTCCTATGCGATCGGCGTTGCTGATCCGATGTCATTCTATGTCGACCTGCATGGTACGGGCCGGGTTGACGAGGCGAAGCTCGAGAAGGCACTGCCAGAGATGGTCAGCCTGAAGCCTCGCGGTATTCGCGAGCATCTCAACCTCAACCGCCCGATTTATGCGCGGACGTCTGCCTATGGTCATTTCGGCCGGGCGGCGGAAGCCGATGGCGGCTTCTCCTGGGAGCGCACTGACCTCGTCGCGCAACTGAAGAGCCTGTTCGCCTGACGGATCACGCGCGGCGGCGCAGCGAACTTCACGGCAGGCGCAAGGGCCGACCGCTCAGTTCGCTGCAGCAGGGTCTCATTGGCGACTTGCTGCCGCGTGTCGGGTTACCCGATGGTCCCATCGACCTCAATGCCCTGTTCCCCGGCTTGAGCGGCTATGTGCTTGAGGTCGGGTTCGGTGGTGGCGAGCACCTGACGGCGCAGGCCAAAAATCATCCCGACACCGGCTTCATCGGCTGCGAGCCGTTCGAGAACGGCGTTGCCAAGCTGCTGACGCAGGTGAGCGAACATGGGCTGACGAATGTGAGGGTTCGTCCCGATGATGCGCGTGACGTCCTCGAGCGACTGCCCGAGGCCAGCCTGTCGGTGATGTTCGTGCTGTTCCCGGATCCCTGGCCAAAGTTCCGCCACCACAAGCGGCGCTTCATCCAACCGCGGACACTTGATGATATTGCGCGTGTCCTGAAACCCGGAGGAGAGCTGCGGGTCGCCACTGATCATGCGGAATATGCGCAATGGACGCTCATGCATCTCGTTCGTGACGTGCGGTTCTCATGGGGGGCGCAGCGTGCGGCTGATTGGCGCGTGCGCCCAGCGGACTGGGTGGACACGCGCTATGAGCAGAAGGCGCTGGCGGCTGGCCGAAGCTGCGTTTACCTCAGATTTTTCCGAACCTGAGCCCGTTTTGCCCTTGGATTGGCGAGGGGCATCCTGTAGAACACCTGCGATTTCCCGGACAAGATGAGCTTGTTCGCTGGCTGACCGAAGGGGCAGCCCGGCGCCAGAGGTTTTTTGTCCGGACAACGGACCGGACCATGGCAAGACGCGCCACAGAGCTCGAACACCTGATTGCCCCCATTGCGGAAGCACTGGGCTATGCACTCGTGCGCGTGCGGCTTTCAGGTGCCGTTCGCCCGACGCTGCAGGTGATGGCCGAGCTGCCCGATGGCACGATGCCGATCGAGGATTGCGCGCGCCTGAGTGAGGCTATCTCTGTCGCCTTCGAGCAGGCCGATCCGATTGAGGGCGAGTATGTACTCGAGGTTTCGTCGCCGGGCATTGACCGGCCGCTGACGCGTCGGCGCGACTTCGACGATTTCAGCGGGCATGAAGCCAAGCTTGACCTCGTGGCGCCCATCGACGGGCGCAAGCGTATCAAGGGCACGTTGCGTGGATTGCGCGGGGAAGACGTGCTCATCGAGACGGACGCCGGCCCTGGGGGCGGGCGGATCGAACTTTCCATTCCTCATGTTTCGATCGGCGAGGCCAAGTTGCTCTTGACCGATGCGCTGATCGAGCAGGATCTCAAGCGAAGAAAACAGGCCGGGAAGCCGGCGAAACCGAGGTAACGAACATGGCTGTCAGTGCAAACAGGCTTGAATTGCTTCAGATCGCGGACGCGGTCGCGCGGGAGAAATCCATCGACAAGCAGATCGTGATAGCCGCCATGGAAGAGGCGATCATGAAGGCCGCAAAGTCGCGCTATGGCCAGGAGAACGAGATCACCGCCGAGATTGACCCCAAGACGGGTGAGACCCGGCTCAACCGCAAGCGCTCGGTCGTCGACAAGGTGGAAAACGACGCAACCGAAATCACCCTCGAGGAAGCATTGAACCATAATCCTGCCGCCGAAGTGGGGGACGTCATCCTCGATCCGTTGCCGCCGATCGACTTTGGCCGCATTGCCACACAGGCAGCAAAGCAGGTCATCTTCCAGAAGGTGCGCGACGCCGAGCGCGAGAAGCAGTTCGAGGAATACAAGGACCGCGTCGGCGAGATCGTGCATGGCACGGTGAAGCGCGTGGAGTACGGGAATGTGGTCGTCGACCTGGGCCGTGGCGAAGCCTTCGTGCGGCGCGACGAGCTTCTCCCGCGCGAGACCTTCCGCACGGGCGACCGTATCCGTGCCTATATCTATGATGTCCGCCGCGAAGCCCGCGGGCCGCAGATCTTCCTTTCTCGGACCCATACGCAGTTCATGGCCAAGCTGTTCGCGCAGGAGGTACCCGAAATCTATGACGGGATCGTCGTGATCCGCTCGGTGGCCCGCGATCCTGGTTCGCGCGCGAAAATTGCCGTGATTTCCAAGGACTCCTCTATCGATCCGGTGGGCGCATGCGTCGGCATGCGCGGCAGCCGCGTGCAGGCGGTCGTGCAGGAGCTGCAGGGCGAGAAGATCGACATCATTCCCTGGTCGCAGGATGCCGCGAACTTTGTCGTCAATGCGTTGGCGCCTGCCGAGGTTTCCAAGGTGGTGCTTGATGATGATGCGCACCGCATCGAGGTTGTCGTGGGCGATGACCAGCTGTCGCTGGCGATCGGGCGGCGCGGTCAGAACGTGCGGCTTGCCTCGCAGCTGACCGGCTGGCAGATCGACATCCTGACCGAGGCTGAGGAATCGGAACGTCGCCAAGAGCAGTTCCGCAAGCGGACCGAGCTGTTCATGAACGCGCTGGACGTGGATGAGACACTCGCGCAGCTGCTGGCGTCGGAGAATTTTTCGGCCGTCGAGGACCTCGCCTATGTGGTGACGGAAGAACTTGCCGAGATCCAGGGCATTGGCGAGGAGACGGCGAGCGAGCTGCAGCGCCGGGCGCTTGAGTTTCTCGAGCGCCAGAATGAGGCGTTCGACACCAAGCGTCGCGATCTGGGCGTGGATGATGCGATCCTGCAGGTCGACGGCGTGACGCCTGCCATGGCGGTTGCGCTGGGCGAGGGCGGGGTGAAAACGCTCGAGGACCTGGCGGGATGCGCCACCGATGACCTCGTCGGCTGGAATGAGACGGTGAATGGCGAGCGAAAGCATTTCGCCGGCGCGCTGGAGAGCCTCGGTGTCACGGCCGATGACGCCAATGCGATCATCATGGCTGCCCGCATTGCGGCCGGCTGGGTCGAGGCACCGGCTGCGCCTGCTGAGCCTCCTGCAGCGGAGGCCGATGCCTAGTGGCCAACCACCAGACGATGCGGCGCAAGCGCGACGACGGCGATGAGGGGGTCGAAGGATCCCTGCGCCGCTGCATCGTGTCGGGGGAAAGCATGCCGCCGGCGCGCATGGTGCGTTTCGTCATGGGTCCGGAAGGCGACATCGTGCCGGACATTGCCCACAAGCTGCCCGGTCGCGGTTACTGGGTCGGCTCTGATCGTTTGCTCATCCAGCGTGCGGTCGAGCGGGAGGCCTTCTCGAAGGCTGCCCGGACAAAATTGGTACATCCGGCTGATCTGGCGTTCAGGGTCGAGGCACTGATCGTTGCACGGCTTGGCGAGCTTCTTGGCCTGGCGCGGCGTGCGGGGGTTCTTACGCTCGGCTTTGCCAAGGTGGAGCCGCTGCTCAAGGCGCAACCGGGGCGTATCGCCGCATTGGTTGAGGCGTCCAATTCAGGTGGCGCGGATCGCGGCAAGCTCATCGGGATTGCCCGCAGAAACCCCCGGATCCGGGTTGTGGGATGCCTTACCGACGAGGAAATCGGCGTGGCGCTGGGCCGTGAAAATGTGATACACGCTTGCCTGAGCTATGGTCCGCTCGCTGATCGGTTTTTGTCCGAGGCAGAGCGGCTTGGCGGCTTCCGCGTGTTGTGTCCAGCCGAATGGGACGTGGCTTCGCACCGCGAGGGCTGCGGCATTTGAGTTGGTGTTTCCTACGGTGATCCGAGAGAAGGGATTGAAAGGCGCGCATGACTGACAACAAGACTCCAGAAGGCGACAAGACACTGCATGCCTCTGGTGCGCCCAAAACCCTGTCGGTGAAACGCCCGGAGACGGGCGTCGTGCGTCAGGCCTTCAGCCACGGACGGTCGAAGGCCGTGGTGGTCGAGATCAAGCGGCCGACGGTCGTTCGGCCCGCGGGCAAGGCCGAGACGCCCAAGGTGCCAGCGGTTGCTGCCGAGGCACCGAAGGCCGAAGTTCCTGCTACACCTGCACCGCCTGCCAAGCCCGCGAAGCCTGCGCCCGTCCAGCCCAAGCAGGGCGGCATGGTGCTGCGCACGCTGACCGAAGAGGAAAAGGAAGCCCGTCTTCGCGCCCTCAAGGATGCCCGCATCGCCGAAGATGAAGAGCGGCGCCGGGCACAGGAAGAGGCGAGGCGGCGTGCCGAAGAGGATGAACGGCTGGCGCGTGAGCGCGAAGCTGCGGCCAAGCGCAAGGCCGAAGAAGATGCCCGCCGTGTCATCGAGGATGAAACGCGTCGCAAAGCCGACGTGGAAGCCCGCAGGCGCAACGAGCCTGCCGACGAGGCGGCGACCGCGCCGCTGGCAAAACCCCTGTCGCGTGGTCCGGCGCCTTCGGGACCGCGTGGCCCGCGTCCCGCCGGTGCGCCTGGTGCCCGTCCTTCAGGTACAGGCGCGGGTCCGCGTCCTGCCGGTGGCCCTCCCGGTGCTGCCGGCCGCGGTTCGGCATTTCCGCCCGCTGGCGGGCGCGGCGCGCCGTCGCCTGCCGGGCCTCAGGGGCCTGTGCGCAGACCCGGGCAAGGTGATGACGATGATGGACGCCGTCGCGCCGGTGGGAAGGGCGTTCCCCCCAAACCGGTTTCTGCCCCGCGCAAGAGTGGCGACGAGCGCCGCACGGGCAAGCTTTCGGTCGTGACCGCGCTCGACGAGCAGGAGCGCGTTCGCTCGATTGCCGCCTACAAGCGGCATGTGCAGCGCGCGCAGCGCGCGCAGCTTGGCATCAAGGACAACAATGATGCGCCGCAGAAGATCGTCAGGGATGTCGTCATCCCTGAATCGATCACGGTGCAGGAACTGGCGAACCGCATGGCCACGCGTGCGGTCGACATCATCAAGAGCCTGATGAAGCAGGGGCAGATGGTGACGATCAACACGTCGCTTGATGCGGATACCGCGCAGCTTATTGCCGAAGAGTTCGGCCACTCGGTGAAGCGCGTTGCCGAGTCCGACGTGCTTGAAGGCCTTGCCGGCGACGATGACACGAATGAGACGCTGGTGGCGCGCGCGCCTGTCGTGACCGTCATGGGCCATGTCGACCACGGAAAGACGTCGCTGCTTGACGCATTGCGCTCCACCGACGTTGCGGCGGGTGAGGCTGGCGGCATCACACAGCATATCGGCGCCTATCAGGTGACGTTGCCATCAAAACAGAGGATCACGTTCCTTGATACGCCTGGCCATGCTGCGTTCACTGCGATGCGTGCGCGCGGCGCGAAGGTGACGGATATCGTGGTTCTGGTGGTTGCCGCCGATGACGGCGTGATGCCGCAGACGATCGAGGCGATCAATCATGCCAAGGCGGCGAAGGTTCCCATCATCGTTGCCATCAACAAGATCGACAAGCCGGGCGGCCAGCCGGATCGCGTGCGCAACGAATTGCTGAGCCACGAAATCGTCCTTGAGGCGATGGGCGGCGATACGCTGTCCGTCGAGGTTTCGGCAACCAAGCGCATCAACCTGGACAAGCTCGAGGAGGCGATCCTCCTGCAGGCGGAAGTGCTTGACCTGAAGGCTAACCCGAACCGTCCCGCGTCGGGTGCGATCGTGGAGGCCAAACTCGACAAGGGGCGCGGTCCGGTTGCAACCGTGCTCGTGCAGCGTGGCTCCATCAAGGTGGGTGACATTGTCGTGGCCGGTGCCGAGTGGGGCCGCGTGCGGGCGCTCGTGAACGAGCGCGGCGAGCAGGTCCAGCGCGCGGGTCCGTCCGAGCCGGTCGAGATCCTCGGCCTTTCGGCACCTCCGGAAGCCGGCGATGACTTTGCCGTCGTCGACAGTGAAGGTCGTGCGCGTGAGGTGGCCGATTTCCGTGCCCGCAAGAAGAAGGAACTTCGCTCGCGTGCGGTGGGTCGCGCGTCGCTTGACCAGGTGCTTGCCGCAAAGGGACAGGGCGAGGCCAAGATCCTTCCGCTGGTCGTCAAGTCGGACGTGCAAGGTTCGGTCGAGGCCATCTCGGCCGCCCTGTCGCAGTTGTCGACGTCGGAAGTCAAGGCGCAGGTGCTCCATGCGGGTGTCGGAGGTGTCACGCAGAGCGATATCATCCTCGCGCGTGCCTCGGGTGCTCCCATCATCGCCTTCAACGTGCGTGCGACTGCGGAAGCGCGCGACATGGCCAAGCGCGATGGTGTCGAGATCCGTTATTACTCGATCATCTACAACATCATCGATGACATACGGGCCGCGATGTCGGGCCTGCTCGCGCCGACCTTGCGCGAGAACTTCCTTGGCTATGCCGAGATCCTCGAGGTGTTCAACATCACGAAGATCGGGAAAGTTGCGGGTTGCCGTGTGACAGAGGGCAAGGTGCTTCGCGGCAACAAGGTTCGCCTGCTGCGCGACAACGTTGTGATCCACGAAGGCACGCTATCGACCCTCAAGCGCTTCAAGGACGAGGTCAAGGAAGTCGTCGTCGGGCAGGAGTGCGGAATGGCCTTCGAGAACTACCAGGACATCCAGAAGGGTGACCAGATCGAGTGCTTCGAGGTCGAAACGATCAAGCGGACCCTCTAGTCCGGTGCGCGGACGGCGGGGGCGGGCCTCACGGGAGGCTTGCCCCGTCTCCTTGAAGGAATTGGTGCCAGCATGGCCCGCAAACCCCATCGACCCGAGACCGGCAGCGGGCCCAGCCAGCGGCAATTGCGCGTTGGCGAGGAGATCCGGCACATCCTTGCCGGCATCCTCATGCGCGGCGAATTGCGCGATCCGGCACTTGCGGGCGTATCGGTGACCGTCTCTGAGGTGCGGATCAGTCCCGACCTGAAGAATGCCACGGCCTTTGTCATGCCGCTGGGCGGGGCGCAGATTGAGCCCGTGCTCGATGCGCTGAACCGCACGTCTCCCTACCTGCGATCGCAGGTCGCCAAACTGCTGCAGTTGCGCCATGCGCCAGTCCTGAACTTCGTGGCCGACCGGTCGTTCGATGAGGCGCATCACATCGAGGAGATCCTGCGGTCCGAAAAGGTTGCCCGTGATCTTCGCCACGCGGGCGACGGGCCCGAGCCCGACGACGGTGACGATGGCGAAGCGAAAGGGTGAGCCGGTCCATGGCTGGCTTGTGCTCAACAAGTCCTGCGGGATCACCTCGACAAAGGCGCTTTCGATTGCCCGGCGCCTGCTGAATGCCAGCAAGGCCGGGCACGCCGGCACGCTCGATCCGCTCGCTGACGGTGTTTTGCCGCTGGCGTTCGGCGAGGCGACCAAGACCGTTCCCTACCTGGTCGATGCCCGCAAGACCTACCGGTTCACGGTCCGCTGGGGGCAGGAGACCTCCACGGATGACCGCGAAGGGCCTGTCGTGCAATCGAGCGAGGTGCGTCCGACGCAGGATCAGGTCCTCTGCGCATTGCCGGCCTTCATCGGACGCGTGTTGCAGATGCCGCCTGCATTCTCAGCCATCCTTGTCGACGGGCAGCGCGCCTATGACCTGGCACGGAATGGCGAGAGGGTGGAGCTTCTTCCGCGCGAGACCGACATCTTCCGGCTCGAGGTCCTTGAGGTGCCCGACGGTGACCATACCGTGTTCCACATGACGTGCGGCAAAGGGACCTATGTGCGGGCCTTTGCGCGCGATATCGGCCGGGCCCTTGGCTGTTTTGGCCACGTTGCCTCGTTAACCCGGACTGCGGTCGGGCCCTTCCGGCTCGCGGACGCGATAACGCTGGAAAAACTCGAGGAATCTGCTAAAGACCCCGCCATCACGCGTGGCCTCCGGCCGCTCGCGACCGTGCTGGACGACATCCCGGCACTGGCCGTGACAGATCAGGAGGCCTCCCAGCTCAGGCTGGGTCGGGCCATCCTGGCGCGCGGTCGTCTCTTCCTTCCCGAAGGGGTCGCCGATGACAGCGGGGCGCATGCCGTGCCGCCTGTCTATTGCCGTACCCGTTCCGGCGATCCTGTTGCGATCGCGGTCTTCGAGGCAGGAGAGGTGAAGCCCATCCGTGTATTCAACTTTTCACATTGAGGAACAATCCGATGTCGTTGACTGCAGAGCGCAAGCTGGAAGTCGTCAAGCAATTTGCCACAAAGCCGGGTGACACCGGTTCGCCAGAGGTGCAGGTGGCCGTTCTTTCGGAACGGATCAATGGCCTCACGGAGCACTTCAAGAGCCACGTGAAGGACAACCATTCGCGTCGCGGCCTGCTGAAGATGGTGTCGCAGCGCCGGCGCCTTCTCGACTATCTCAAGAAGACCGACAAGGCGCGCTACGACACAATCATCTCGAAACTCGGCCTGCGCCGGTAAATCCGAATGATGCCATCCAACGGACGGGGTGAAGGCCTCGTCCAGTCCAACAGGTTTCCGGGTTGCGCGCACGGCGCGCAGGCCCGGAGGCGTCGGCCGCGCGTGCCCATTCTCCTTACAACCATTTCCCTGCAAGAAGAGAGCAGAGAAGGCTGTCCGCAATCCGGCGGACCGCAAACTCAGGACTGAAACAGAATGTTCGACATTCACAGAGAACACATTGACTGGGGCGGCAAGACGCTTGTCCTCGAAACAGGCCGCATCGCGCGGCAGGCCGACGGTGCGGTGCTCGCTTCGATCGGCGAGACAAGCGTGCTTGCCACCGTAGTCTCGTCCAAGTCACCCAAGGAAGGCATCGACTTCCTGCCGCTGACGGTGAACTATCAGGAGAAGGCCTTTGCCGCCGGCCGCATTCCGGGCGGCTATTTCAAGCGCGAAGGACGCCCCACCGAGCGCGAGACGCTGATCTCGCGCCTGATCGACCGTCCCATCCGCCCGCTGTTTGTCGACGGCTATCGCTGCGACACGCAGGTCATCGTGACAGTTCTCAGCCACGACCTCGAGAATGATCCTGACATCCTGGCCATGGTGGCCGTGTCGGCCGCGCTGACGCTTTCCGGTGTTCCCTTCCAGGGTCCGGTCGGCGCGGCACGCGTTGGCTACATCAATGGCGAATATCTGCTGAACACCCCGATCGACAAGATGCCGGAGTCGGTGCTTGATCTCGTCGTGGCGGGTACCAGCGATGCGGTGCTGATGGTTGAATCCGAAGCCAAGGAGCTTTCGGAAGAGATCATGCTGGGCGCGGTCATGTTCGGGCACCGCTCGTTCCAGGCCGTGATCAACGGCATCATCCGGCTGGCCGAGAAGGCTGCCAAGGATCCCCGCGATTTCACGCCGCCTGACCACAGCGTGCTCTTCGGGAAGATCAAGTCCTTCGCCGAGCCAGACTTGCGCGCAGCCTATGGCGAGCGGCAGAAACAGGTCCGGCATTCAAAGATCGATGCGGTGAAGAAGCGCGTCATGGCCGAGTTCACGGGTGAGGGCAAGCCCGACACGGCGCTCACGGTCAGCGGCCAGTTCAAGGAACTGGAAGCTACCATCGTTCGCAATGATATCCTGGACACGGGCCGACGCATCGACGGCCGTGATACGAAGACCGTCCGTCCGATCGTCTCGGAAGTGGGTGTGCTGCCCCGGACGCATGGTTCGTCGCTCTTTACCCGCGGCGAAACACAGGCCCTCGTTGTCACGACGCTGGGTACGGGCGAGGACGAACAGTATGTCGACTCGCTCGAGGGGACATACAAGCAGCACTTCATGCTGCACTACAATTTCCCCCCGTACTCGGTGGGTGAGACCGGCCGCATGGGCAGCCCGGGCCGTCGCGAGATCGGCCATGGCAAGCTTGCGTGGAGGGCCATCAATCCGCTGCTTCCAGCCAAGGAGAGCTTCCCCTACACGATCCGCGCGGTGTCGGAGATCACGGAGTCGAATGGTTCGTCCTCGATGGCCACTGTCTGCGGTACGTCGCTGTCGATGATGGATGCGGGCGTGCCGCTGAAGTCGCCCTGTGCCGGCATTGCGATGGGCCTCATCAAGGAAGGTGGCCGGTTCGCCGTGCTGTCGGACATCCTTGGAGACGAGGATCACCTGGGTGACATGGACTTCAAGGTTGCCGGGTCGGCCAACGGCGTCACCGCGCTGCAGATGGACATCAAGATCACCGGCATCACCGAGGAGATCATGAAGGTCGCGCTGGGGCAGGCCAAGGACGGGCGACTGCATATTCTGGGCGAAATGTCGAAGGCGATTTCGGGTGCGCGCGCCGAACTGGGCGAGCATGCGCCACGCATCGAGGTGATCAACATCCCGACCGACAAGATCCGTGAAGTGATCGGTTCGGGCGGCAAGGTCATCCGCGAGATCGTCGAGAAGACGGGCGCAAAGATCGACATCCAGGATGATGGTACCGTCAAGGTTGCCTCGGCGAATGGCGAGTCGATCCGAGCGGCACTCAAGTGGATCAAGTCGATCGTGGCCGAGCCCGAAGTGGGCGAGATCTACGAAGGCAAGGTGGTCAAGGTCATGGACTTTGGCGCGTTCGTGAACTTCTTCGGCGCGCGTGACGGCCTTGTGCACATTTCCCACCTGTCCAAGCAGAAGGTTGCGAAGACCAGCGATGTCGTCAAGGAAGGCGACAAGGTTTTCGTGAAGCTGCTTGGCTTCGATGATCGGGGCAAGGTGCGCCTGTCGATGAAGGCTGTCGACCAGTCGACTGGCAAGGAAATCGTGCCGGAGGCCGGCGACAAGGGCGAGGGATGATCAATTGATGGATGCTGTTATTTTTGATTGTGACGGCGTCCTCATTGATTCTGAAACGATTGCACATGAAGTGGAGCTCGATGCGTTACAACGCGTCGGGCTTTTTCTTGACAGCAGCGAACACAGAGGCCGGTTGCAAGGGCTCACTGTCAGGGGCTGGGGTGAAGCCCTGAATGAGTTCCACATGGCCCAGAAGGGTGTGCCACTTCCCTCAGGCTTCATGGATCAGCTTAGTGCCGAGATCACACGGCGCATCCTGGCCGACATCCGGCCCATCGCGGGCGCATCCGATGCTGCCCGCGCATTCCGTGGTGCCAAAGCGGTTGCGTCTTCGAGCCCGAAGCTGGAATTGCACGGGAAGGTCAGGGCGCTTGGTCTTTGGGATGTGTTCGACGGCCACGTTTTTTCCGGAGACGATGTCGCGCACGGAAAGCCTGCGCCGGACCTGTTCCTGCTGGCTGCAGGGCGGCTGGGCGTGGTGGGATCGCGCTGCATCGTCATCGAGGATAGCGTCAACGGCGTGAAGGCCGGCGTTGCTGCCGGCATGACGGTGTGGGGCTTCACGGGCGGTCCGCATTGCCGCCCGGATCAAGCGCGCGATTTGCTGGAAGTGGGCGCGGCGCGTGTCTTCCAGCGCATGGGCGCGCTGGAGGCGGTTCTGTTGGGTCGAGAGTGAGGGTTGTTGGCCGGGTCGAGCCCGGCCATGACGTTTGGCCGGGTCGAGCCCGGCCATGACGTTTGGCCGGGTCGAGCCCGGCCATGACGTCTGGTGGGTTACTCGCCCTGGTCGCCTGCGAAGAGGGCCTTGATCTCGGGGGCGCCGGGCATGCCGGTTACGTGGAAGCCAGCGTCGATGTAGTGGATCTCGCCGGTGACGCCGGCAGACAGGTCACTCAGGAAATAGAGTGCCGCGCCACCGACGTGCTGGAGTTCCACCGCCTTACGCAGGGGCGAGTACTGCTTGTACCACTTGAATACGTTGCGTGCGTCGCCGACGGCGGCGCCTGCCAGCGTGCGCATGGGGCCCGGCGAGAGCGCGTTGACGCGGATGCCTTGAGGGCCGAGGTCGGCTGCGAGGTAGCGCACCGAGGCTTCGAGTGCCGCTTTTGCGACCCCCATGATGTTGTAGCTGGGCATGACGCGCTGCGAACCGGCGTAGGTGAGGGTGATGAGCGAGCCGCCCTGCGTCATGAGCGGGGCCGCGCGGCGCGCGATGTCGGTGAAGGAGAAGCACGAGATCTCCATCGAGCGACGGAAGTTCGCGCGCGACGTGTCGATGTAGCGGCCCTTCAATTCGTTGCGGTCGGAGAAGGCGATCGCATGCACGACGAAGTCGAGGCTGCCCCACTCGCGGCCAAGGGTTGAAAAGACCTTGTCGAGCGACGGGTCGTTCTCGACGTCCGCCTCGAGGATGATTTTCGCGCCGACGGTTTCAACGAGCGGCTTCACGCGCTTGCCGAATGCCTCTCCCTGGTAGGTGAAAGCCAGTTCGGCACCGTGATCGTGGAGCGACTTGGCGATCCCCCAGGCGATGGAGTGGTCGTTGGCGACGCCCATGATGAGGCCGCGCTTGCCGGCCATGAGGTTGGTCTTGAGGGTCATGAGGGTCAGTTCGGTCGCTGGAAGACGAGGGTTGCGTTGGTGCCGCCGAAGCCGAACGAATTCGACATGACCGTGTTGAGGCCGGCGTTGTCGATGCGGCGCCGGATGATGTTGGCGCTGGCCACCTCGGGATCGATTTCCTGGATGTTGGCGCTTTCGCAGATGAAGTCGTTGTTGAGCATGAGCAGCGAATAGATCGCCTCGTGCACGCCGGCTGCGCCCTGGCTGTGACCTGTCAGCGACTTCGTCGCGCTGATGGGGGGCGTTTTCTGGCCGAAGACTTCGTGGATGGCCTTGATCTCCGGGATGTCGCCGACCGGGGTGGAGGTGGCGTGCGGGTTGATGTAGTCGATCGGTGCCTTCACGTTCTGGATGGCCATGCGCATGCAGCGAACGGCGCCTTCGCCCGACGGGGCCACCATGTCGGCGCCATCGGATGTTGCCCCATAGCCCACGATCTCGGCGTAGATCTTCGCGCCGCGCGCCTTGGCGTGGTTCCATTCCTCGAGCACCAGGATGCCGCCGCCACCCGAGATCACGAAGCCGTCGCGGTTCCTGTCATAGGCACGGCTCGCGACTGCCGGCGTGTCGTTATACTTCGAGGACATGGCGCCCATGGCGTCGAACAGGACGGACAGGGTCCAGTCCAGTTCCTCGCCACCGCCGGCGAACATGATGTCCTGCTTGCCCCACTGGATCATCTCGTAGGCGTTGCCGATGCAGTTGGCCGAGGTGGAACAGGCCGAGGAGATTGAATAGTTCACGCCCTTGGTCTTGAACCAGGTCGAGAGGTTGGCCGAGCAGGTCGACGACATTGCCTTGGGGACCGCGAAGGGGCCCACTTTCTTGGGGCCTTTGCCGGGTTCGCTGCGCGCCGTGTCGGCTGCCGCGACGATTGCCTTGGTGGAGGGGCCGCCCGAGCCCACGATCAGGCCCGTACGTTCGTTCGAGACGTGATGAGGCTCGAGGCCGGCGTCGGCGATGGCCTGGTTCATGGACATCCAGGCATAGGCTGCGCCATCGCCCATGAAGCGGCGGGCGCGCCGGTCGACGGCGGCGTCGAGGTCCACCTTGAGGCTGCCGTGCACCTGGCTGCGGAAGCCCATCTTCTGATAGTCCTCGGCGGCGACGATGCCGGATCTCGCCTCGCGAAGGGAAGCGAGGACCTCCTGTGTGGTGTTTCCGATCGAGCAGACGATGCCCATGCCTGTCACAGCGACGCGTCTCATGTCAGTCATGTCCCTTCATTGTTGCCTGACGGTGCCTGCGCGGGGTTTCAGGCGGGTACGGCATCATCCTGGAAAACGCCGACGCGCAGATCCTTGGCCTCGTAGATCGTCTCGCCGTCGACCATCATGATCCCGTCGGCGATGCCCATCACGAGCCTGCCTTTCATCACGCGGCGGAAGTCGATCGCGTAGGTCACGAGCTTTGCTGTCGGCAGGACCATGCCGGTGAACTTGACCTCGCCTACGCCAAGCGCGCGGCCCTTGCCCTTGCCGCCGGACCAGCCAAGATAGAAACCGACAAGTTGCCAGAGCGCGTCGAGGCCCAGGCATCCCGGCATGACGGGGTCGGATTCGAAGTGGCACTTGAAGAACCAGTGGTCGGGTGAAATATCGAATTCGGCCTTGATATGGCCCTTGTTGTTGGCGCCGCCCTTTTCGGTGATTTCGGTAATGCGGTCGAACATCAGCATGGGCGGCAATGGCAGGCGCGGGAAGCTAGGGCCAAAAAGCGTGCCGTGGCCGCACTTGAGCAGGGCGTCCCGTCCGAAGCTGGAGAATGCCCTGGCCGGATTTGTTTCTGTCGCTTCCATCTGGATCCTTCAGCCCTTTCGTGCGCCGACGCGGTCTTGACTTTTTGCGTTAACCATCCAAATTCCAGACAGCACCGTTTTGAGTTATTCAAAACTGGGTGAGCTGAAACCTGGCGCGGGTTTTCTATCGCGCGGGGACTCTAAGGGCTGGCTCTCGGTGTTTCAACCTCGGACGGCAGGGGAAGAGTTTGTCAGGCATGCGCTCCACAGGATCGAAGCCAGCAGCCGCACAGGCGCGGCATGGCCAGCGGCACCGGGCGGACTTCGTGGCGCGACTGCGTGCGGCGCAGTTGCGGCCCACAGAGCAGCGCCTGGCACTTGCGCGGCTCCTGTTTTCGAGCAGCGACCGGCATGTCACCGCAGAGGACCTCCATGGCGAGGCCCTGCGGGCCGGGGCGAGGCTGTCGCTGGCCACCGTTTACAACACGCTGCACCAGTTCACGCAGGCTGGCCTGTTGCGACAGGTCATTGTCGATGGCGACAAGATCCATTTCGATACCAATACGGGCGAGCATCATCATTTCTATGTCGAGGATGACGGCGTCCTGATCGACATCCCGGGCAGCGATGTGCGCATCGAAGGCTTGCCAAGGGCGCCCGCGGGCAAGGAAATCGAGCGGGTCGATATCGTCGTGCGCCTCAAGTCGCGTTCATGAAATTAGAATAATTCCAACTTATTGACTTCGTGACGAAGGTGAGTAGTTTTAACCATCCGAATGATCGCCTTTTTCGTTTGACTGGAAGGAGAGAGGAAGCATGACGAAACTTGCAGCATCGAAGACACTCGAGAACCTGAAGGCGGCCTTCGCCGGCGAGAGCCAGGCCAACCGCCGCTATCTCTATTTCGCGCAAAAGGCAGACGTGGAAGGCTACAACGACGTGGCTGCCGTCTTCCGTTCGACGGCCGAAGGCGAGACGGGCCATGCGCATGGCCATCTCGAGTTCCTGGAGGCCGTGGGCGACCCGGCGACGGGCCTGAAGATCGGTTCCACGTCGGACAACCTCAAGGCTTCCATTGCCGGTGAAACGCACGAGTACACCGACATGTATCCGGGCATGGCCAAGACAGCGCGCCAGGAAGGCTTCGACGAGATCGCCGACTGGTTCGAGACGCTGGCCAAGGCAGAGAAGAGCCACGCCGGGCGCTTCCAGAAGGCTCTCGACAACCTGGGCTGATCTTTTTCGGGCGGCGCGGGGCCTGTCGTCCCGCGTTTCCCTCCCGTTCCCCCAGGCGATCAACGGGCGGGCAGGATGCCCGCGCTCCGAGGACATCCATGCGTGAAGGCAGTCTGCAGGCTCCGGTGAGGCATCCGCTGAACTGGGACGAGCCCGATTTCCTCGACGAGAAGAAACTCGATGAGGAGATGCGGCGCGTATTCGATATCTGCCATGGGTGCCGGCGCTGCTTCAACCTTTGCGATTCATTCCCCCGGTTGTTCGACCTCGTCGACAACTCGCCGACGGAAGAAATGGATGGCGTGAAGTCGGAGGACTTCGGGCAGGTCGTCGATGCCTGCACGCTGTGCGACATGTGCTACATGACGAAGTGCCCTTACGTGCCACCGCATGAATTCAACCTGGATTTTCCCCACCTGATGCTGCGTTACCGCGCGGCAGAGGCTGCCAAGGGGAAGACCCATTTCGTGGCGCGCCAGCTTGCCGAGATGGACCGCAACGGTTCCGTGGCCGCCATGGTGGCGCCGGTTGCCAACTGGGGCTCGGACGTCAAGAACAAGACCACGCGCAAGCTTGCGGAGAGTGTGGCTGGCATTGATGCCCGCGCTGAGCTGCCGAAGTTCAACGCCCGTACGTTCGTCATGCAGGATCGGGACGATCCGGGGTTTGCAAACGAGGCGGCGCCTGCGTTCGGGAAGCGCAAGGCGCTGCTGTTTGCGACGTGCTTCGTGAACTACAACAGGCCGATCACCGGCATGGCGGCACGCAAGCTGCTCAATCACTTGGGGGTTGACGCCATCGTCGAGTATCCGGGCTGCTGCGGCATGCCGTTCCTCGAACAGGCCAACCTCGAGCGCGTGGCCGCGCAGGCCGAGAAGGTTTCGGCAGCGCTCGTACCCTTTGTCGACAAGGGCTATGACATCATCACGCTGACCGCGAGCTGCGGGCTCATGTTCAAGTTCGAGTGGCCGCTGATCGTGCCCGGGAACGAGAATGTCGCGCGGCTTTCGAAGGCCACGTTCGATATCGACGAATATGTGGTCGACATAGCCAAGAAAGATGGATTGCCGGCGGGTGCGAAACCTGTCGATGGCGGCGTCAGCGTGCACCTCGCGTGCCACGCGCGCGCGCAGAACATGGGGCCGAAGGCGGCCGAGATGCTCAGGCTCCTGCCGGAAACCCAGGTTGATGTCATCGAGCGCTGTTCGGGGCATGGCGGCACGTTTGGCGTGCTCAAGCCGACCCACGACCTTGCGGTGAAAGTCGGGCGTCCGGCGGCGCGCACGGCGGCGGGGCAGGGACATGCTCATGTCGTGTCGGATTGTCCGCTGGCTGCCAAGCACCTGAAGCAGATCATGCGGGCGCAGGACGAGAGCAAGGTCGTTTCGGACACGGCGCATCCGATCGAACTCATGGCCAAGGCCTATGGACTGGTGGAGTAGTCAGATGCCACAGAAGCTCAGGAAAATCACACGCGACGACATCATCGATACGTCGGCCTATGCGGTGCAACGTGCCGAGCGCCGCAAGGCGATCCTGCCGCGCAAGAAGCTGCGTCGGGTCGAGGTCGGCCCGCATGCCACCTTCTATTTCGAGTGCTTCGAGACCATGCTGCAGCAGGTGCAGGAGATGCTCTATATCGAGAAGGGTGGCGCCGAGCAGGTCGACGACGAGCTGAGGGCCTATAATCCCCTTATCCCTCAGGGCAACGAGCTTGTGGCCACGGTCATGTTCGAGATCGAGGATGAGCGGCAGCGTGCGGTTATCCTTCGCCAGCTCACGCATGTCGAGGAGACCATCTTCCTCGATATTGGCGGGGAACGCCTCAAGGCCGGCTTCGAGCAGGAAACCGAGCGCACCACGCCGGATGGCAAGACTTCGTCGGTGCATTTCATCAGGTTCACCCTGACGCCGGCGCAGATTGACCGGTTCCGCGATCCCGGCGTGTCCGTGTTGCTGGGGTTCACCCATTCCAACTACGGGCACATTGCCGTGCTGCAGGGTGCGGCCCGGCAGGAACTAGCGGGTGACTTTGCGTGATGCCGAGGGCAGGCGTCCTGCTATAGTGGCACCATGAGCCTTTCTGACGAGGAAGTCGAGCGTTACGCGCGCCACCTGATCCTGCGCGAGGTTGGCGGGGCGGGGCAGGCTCGCCTGTCGCAGGCCCGCGTGTTGGTCATCGGCGCCGGCGGGCTCGGCAGCCCTGCTATCCTTTATCTTGCTGCGGCGGGTGTGGGCAGGATCGGTGTCGTGGACCATGACAGGGTTTCGCTGTCGAACCTGCAGCGCCAGATTGCGCATCGCACACGGGATGTCGGGCGGCTCAAGACCGAGAGTGCGGCCGAGCGCGCGCTCGCCATCAATCCGCATGTGCATGTGGAGACGCATCCCACGCACTTGTCGTCCGAAAATGCCGAGGCGCTGGTGCAAGCCTACGACCTGGTGCTGGACGGGTCGGACAATTTTGCAACGCGCCTCTTGGTCAATGATGTCTGTTACCGCAAGGGGCGCACGCTCGTGTCGGCGGCCGTCGGGCAGTTTGACGGACAGCTTGCCGTCTACAAGGCGCATCTGCGCCCGGAGGGGCAGCGCTTGTATCCCTGCTATCGCTGCCTTGTTCCGGAGGCCCCTGAAGGTGCTGCGACGTGTACTGAGGCCGGTATCCTCGGGGCCCTGACGGGCGTGCTCGGGTCAATGCAGGCGCTTGAAGCGCTCAAGGAGATCCTGGGCATCGGGGAGACGCTGGCCGGGCGCCTGCTCCTCTATGACGGCCTTGGCAGCACGGTGCGGACGGTGAAGCTGCCCCCGGATCCCGCCTGCCAACTCTGCGGGATGGGATAGGCGCTGCCGTCCCTGTCTCAGGCCGGGGCGGGCGGATTGTCATCGCAGGGTTCTCGCAATTTGCGCCGGGAGGCGATATTCCTCGGCCCCCTTTATCATTAGCCGGGTCCGGGAGATGCCTGAAACGCGTCATGGTCGACGCCAAGCGCGCCGCTTTGCGGCGGGGCTGCTCACACGTGAGCCGCCCGAGGAGCCGCTTGGCGAGGTGATGGCACCCGAGCGGGTGCCTGGCTCGCCCTTTGCCTTCCTGCTGTTCATGGTTGCACGCCACTACCGGCTGCACGTCGCGGGCTTCGTCGTTGCGGTTGCGCTTGCTACCGCGATTCAGGCCATGAGCCCCTATGTGCTTGGCCGGATGATCAACGCGCTGACCGAGGCCGTCCGCTCGGGCAGCGGCGACTGGGGTACGGTTGCGCCCTATGTGCTGTTGTTTGCGTTCGTGTGGTATGCGCCGGCAGTTGTGTTCCGATCGGCAGAGGCGATCGACATCTACATGAGCCCGCGCATGCGGGCGCTGGCGCAGAAGTACCTGTTTGCCTATCTGCTGGGGCACAGCCCTCGGTATTTCCAGGAGAATTTTGCCGGCAAGCTGGGCCAGAAGATCAAACAGGCCGGGCAGGCGACCGTGTCGCTGCTCAACATCGTCGCGTTCGAGTGCGTGCGCATCGTGGTGCTCCTGGGTGTCGGTGGCGTCCTGCTTTCCATGCAAAGCGCCACGTATGCTGTTCTGCTGTTCGGATGGGCGGTGGTCTATCTGGTCATGGTCGTGTTCCTTGCCCGCCGGTGCGTCGAGCTTTCCATGTCGTTTTCAGACGAGGTCTCGACCTCGACCGGCAAGCTGATCGATGCGATCTCGAATGCAGACCTTGTCCGGGCCTTCGCCCGGGCCGCGCATGAGCGGCAGTTCCTGTCCCGATTCCTCGCCGACGAGATGAATGCGTCGCAGTCGCTTCGCTGGTTCCTGATCGTCATGCGGCTGTTCATGTCGACGGCCATGCTTGTGCTGCTGGCGGGACTCATCATCATGTCGGTGAATGATGCGCTTGCCGGCGCGATCACCATCGGCGCATTCACCATGATCTTCTTCCTGGGGTCGATGATCGCCAACTCGGTGCAGGAACTCTCGTACCGCATGCTCGATTTCTTCGAGCAGCTGGGTACGCTTTCCGAGGCTCTTGCGCTGGTCACGCAGCCCCATGAGATCGTTGACCGTGCGGGTGCCAGGCCGCTTGTGGTGACCCGCGGCGAGATCCTGTTCGACAACATCACCTTCTCGCATGCCGACGGGCATCCAGTGTTCGAGGGGTTGACACTGAAGATCAATGCGGGCGAGCGGGTGGGCCTGGTTGGCAAGTCGGGCGCCGGCAAGTCGACACTGGTCAAGCTGATGCGCCGGCAATTCGAGCCGCAGTCGGGACGTGTGCTGATCGACGGGCAGGATGTGTCGGCGGTGACGTGGGATTCCGTCAATGAGGCTATTGCCGAGGTGCAGCAGATGCCAGGCGTGTTCCACCGGCCGGTGCGCGACAATATCCGCTATTCGCGACCTGATGCGGAAGAGCAGCTTGTTGTTGCGGCGGCCAAGGATGCCCATGCCCATGACTTCATCACCGGGCGGGAGGCGGGCTATGACACGATCGTGGGCGAGCAGGGGATCAAGCTCTCGGGCGGCGAGCGCCAGCGTGTGGCCATCGCGCGGGCCCTCATCAAGGATGCACGGATCCTCGTGCTTGACGAAGCGACGTCATCGCTGGATTCCGAGAGCGAGCACCTGATCCAGGAGGCGCTGTTCGAACTGATGAAGGGGCGCACGGTGATTGCCATTGCCCACCGCCTTTCGACGATCGTGGGCATGGACCGGATCGTCTATCTGGAGGATGGCCGGATTATCGAGTCGGGCAGCCATGCCGAACTCCTGGCGCGCAACGGACCTTATGCGCAGCTCTGGAACCGGCAGGTCGGCGGGTTCATTGAAGGATAGCTGCAGGGCCTCGACCCTCAGGGATGGCTCCGGCGTATCTCTTCGACAGCCTTGCCTATAGCGGCCTCGCGTGCGGGGCCTGTGGGATGGGTCGCTGACATCCCTGCGGCCACCTGCAGGCTGTTCAGCTTCTTCCAGAGAGCAGGGGCGGCGTCGATGTCGAAGCCTGCGCGCGCTGCAAGTTCGAGCCCAGTTCGGTCGGCCGCGATCTCGCGCGCTGGATCTTCAGCCGGCCCCATCTTTGTGTGGCCGAGCAGGATGTGGGCGAGTTCGTGACCGAGGATGACGGCGATCTCGTCATCCGAGCGCAGCAGGCCGTAGAGACCTGTTGTCATGGCGACGGCGTTTCCATCGGTCGCAGCGTTCACGTCCTCGCTACGGACCAGCAGGACCGGGCTGTCGCAGACCTGTGTTGGCCTGATGGTGCGTTCCTGGCCATCGGCCAGCCGGAGGGTCACGCTGCCGCGTCCGGCTGCTTCATTCGACAGGCTGATGAAGCGCGCGGTGGCCCCTTGTCCAATCGGCAAGCCAACACCTTCGACATGGGTGATGACGTGGCCGGGCCTGATCCCTGCCTTGCGGGCGGGACCGTCGTCCACGGCGAGCGCCACGGTGACTGCTTGCGTCAGGTTGAAGAGGCGTTGCAGCCTTGCGCGGTCGTCGGGGTTCGGGAAGTTTGCCAGCGACCACACCACGAGACCGATGTCATTTCGCGTCGCGCCTTGCCTGGCGCAGGTGGGTGTTGCTGCCTGCCGCAGGCGAAAGCCGACGCTTTCAACCCGCATGCGCTGCTGCATATAGGTGTCGATGCCTTCCGTGACGGCGGGTCCGGGCGGTGCTGCCCGGGGGGACATTCCCATGTCGTCTTGCAGTCCCAGCGAGGTGCAAGCCGGAAGTGCGGAGACAAGGGCGATTGTGATGGCCTTGCGCAGCATGACGGGTCAGTCCAGCTGGTAGACGAAAGACTTCAGGTAGGCCGTCTCCGGCAGCATGGGATGCACCGGATGATCGGGGCCTGCGCCGCTGGCGCGAATGATGCGCGCCTGCCTGCCGGTGCGATGGATGCCGATTGCACATTCTTCCTGGAACCGCTCGGCCGAGATCGCGTGGCTGCACGAGGCGATGCAGAGAAAACCGCCCGGCGACACCAATTGCGCACAGAGGCGGGCGAGCTTGCGATAGCCACGCGCGCCAGCTTCGAGATCCTTGCGTGCGCGTACGAAAGGGGGCGGGTCGCAGGAGACGATGTCGAAGCGGTCGCTGCGCTGCCCCATTGCCTCGAGTTCCAGCATGGCGTCGCAGCGGCGTGCCTCGATGTTACCCTGAAGGCCATTCTCGCGGGCGGTGGTCATCGCCTGGTCAAGTGCCGGCGCTGAAGAATCGAGCATCAGGGCGCTGGCTGCACCTTGCCTCGATGCAGCGAGCGCAAGCGCTCCGGTATAGCTGAAGGCATCCAGAAGGCGTTGTCCTTTCACCAGATGCACAAGGAATGCCCGGTTTTCGCGTTGGTCGAAATACCAGCCGGTCTTCTGTGCGGCGATTGGCGCGAAGTGGTGCACGATGCCACCTTCCTCGACCGTGGCGATGGTGCCGGCATCGCCGCGGGCGCAGCGTATGTCTTCGGCAAGGCCTTCGTACGCGCGCGTCGGGGCATCGTCCTTGATGAAGATGGCACGGGGCGAGAAGACCTCTTCGAGGGCTGCGCACCAGAGGGGTTCGAGGGCGTCCATGCCAGCTGTTCCCGACTGGGCCACGAACACTTCCCCGAAACGGTCGATGACGAGTCCCGGGCAACCGTCAGCCTCGGCGTGAACGAGACGATAGAAGGGGTTCGGCAGCAGGCGGTCGCGAAGGGCTGCGGCCGCCCTGAAGCGCGCAGCGAAGAAGCGTGTGTCGATCCCGGCTGCCGGCGTTGGCGAGAGGATGCGTGCGGCAATGAGGCTGTGAGGGTTGAAAGTTGCCGTGCCAAACCGGCCATCCTGCTCGCCGCCGACGTCCACGAGCGTGCCGGGCCGCAGCGCCTTGGTCGCGCGGTCCATGACCACTTCGTTCGAATAAACCCACGGTGCGCCAGCCTTCAAGCGGGCGGCCTGCTTCGGGTTAACGCGCAGAAGAGGGCGGGGGCTCACAACATCGCCGCAAGCACGCGGTCAGGCGGCTTGTGACCGTCGGCGAAGGTCTTGATGTTGATGATGACCTTCTCTCCCATGTCGATGCGCCCCTCAAGCGTCGCGGATCCCATGTGCGGCAAGAGCACGACGTTGCGCAGCTTCAGGAGCTTGGGGTTGACCGCAGGTTCATGCTCGAAAACATCGAGGCCTGCGCCAGCGATTTCGCTTGCCTCGAGCATGCGGGCCAGCGCGTTTTCGTCGATCACCTCGCCACGGGCGGTATTCACGATGAAGGCTGATGGCTTCATCAGCTTCAGCCGCCTGGCCGAAAGCAGGTGATAGGTTGCCGGCGTGTGCGGGCAGTTGACCGAGACGATGTCCATCCTTGCCAGCATCTGGTCGAGGCTGTCCCAGTAAGTCGCCTCGAGTTCTTCCTCGATCGGCTTCGCGACTGCCTTGCGGTTGTGATAGTGGATCTGGAGGCCAAAGGCCTTGGCCCGGCGCGCCACGGCCTGTCCGATGCGGCCCATGCCTATGATGCCGAGGCGCTTGCCCGTCAGGCGCTGACCGAGCATCCACGTCGGCGACCAGCCCTTGAATTCGCCCCGCGATATGATCGAGGAGCCCTCTACGATGCGGCGGGGCACAGCAAGGATCAGGGCCATGGTGATGTCGGCTGTGTCCTCGGTCAGTACGCCGGGCGTGTTGGTTACGGTGATGCCCCGCGCCCGTGCGGTCTCGAGGTCGATGTTGTCGACGCCAGCGCCGAAATTTGCGATCAGGCGCAGCTTCTCGCCCGCGCGGGAAAGGATGCGCGCGTCGAGGCGGTCGGTCACGGTTGGCACAATCACGTCGGCGCGCTGGACGGCGTCGATCAGCTGCTCGCGCGTCATGGCCGCGTCGTCAACATTCAGCTTGGCGTCAAAGAGTTCCCGCATCCGGGTCTCGATGGCGTCCGGCAGCCTGCGCGTTACGATGACCAGCGGTTTCTTGTTGGGCATGGATCGAATTCAATACGGGGTGACCGTTTCTCTCTAGCAGGGGAACAAGACTGTTCATAGACAAAAATGACCCGGAACATTTCTTCAGTCGATAACCCAAAATTAAGCGGCTTGACCCTGATATTGCTCATCAAAATGGCAGCTCAACCATAAGAGACGGCGGCAAGTAGCCGACCGGGTACGAGGGTAACTTTGCGACGGGTCTTGATGGTGTTCGTGGCCGCGTTGGTCGGTCATGCGGGATTTGTTTCGACTGGTGCCGCAGCGGCTTCGCTGGCTGGGGGGACAACTCCGCAACTCCAGGCTGCCCTGTCGCCAACGCCGGCGGCCAAGGTGCCGCCGCCGATCGTGGCGACAGGTCGTCCGGTGCCGCGCTGGGTCACCATCAAGGCCAACCGGGTCAATGTCCGCCAGTTGCCCGGGCTCGAACATCCCATCCTCTGGACCTACGTTAAGTCTGGCACACCGGTCAGGATCATCGAAGAGCACTACCATTGGCGCAAGATCGAGGACATGAACGGCACCAAGGGCTGGGTCAAGGCCGCGATGCTGGATGGCCGGCGCAACGTCAAGGTCAGGGGCAGCGTCAACCAGCCATTGCTGGACGCGCCGCATGCAGAGGCGCGAACGATTGCCTATGCGGCACCGGGCCTTGTGGCCAAGGTCGTTTCCTGCTCGGGGTCCTGGTGTGTGATCTCGTCGCGTGGCTACGAGGGTTACGTTGATAGACGGCACCTCTGGGGCATTGAGCCAAAGGAGAGCTTCGACTGATCCCTGCGAGGATGCCCCGGTTGGGTCAGAGCCCGTCGAAGAGGGCGGTCGAGAGGTAGCGTTCGGCAAAAGACGGGATGATCGTCACGATCGTCTTTCCCACCATATCGGAGCGCTGCGCCAGTTCCAGCGCCGCAGCGACGGCTGCGCCGGACGAGATGCCGACAGGGATGCCCTCGAGCCTGGCCACCCTGCGGGCGGTCGCGAATGCGGTTTCGTTTCCGATGGTAATGATCTCGTCGATCACCTCGCGGTCGAGGATGCCCGGCACGAAGCCCGCACCGATGCCCTGTATCTTGTGAGGGCCCGGTTGGCGCCCGGACAGGACAGCGCTGTCCTCGGGTTCAACAGCAACCATCCTGATGGACGGTTTCAGCTTTTTCAGGGCGCGGCCCACGCCCGTGATCGTGCCGCCCGTGCCTACTCCCGATATGACCACATCGACCTTTCCCTGCGTGTCGTTCCAGATCTCCTGCGCCGTGGCGCGCAGGTGGATGTCGGGATTGGCCGGGTTCTCGAATTGCTGCGGGATGATGGCGTTCGGGATCTCACGGGCGAGTTCCTGTGCGCGGGCGACGGCGCCACGCATGCCCTGGGCGGCGGGTGTCAGTTCGAGGCGTGCCCCAAGCAGAAGCAGCATCTTGCGCCGCTCCATGGACATGGATTCCGGCATGACGAGGATGAGCGGATAGCCCTTTGCGGCGGCGACGAAGGCGAGAGCGATGCCCGTGTTTCCGGACGTCGGTTCAATCAGGGTGGTTCCCTGCCTGATGCGCCCTGCGCGCTCGAGGTCATCGATCATCGAGACGCCGATGCGATCCTTGACGCTTGCCAGGGGATTGAAGAACTCGAGCTTGAGCAGGATGTCTGCCCGGGCGTTGGCCTCCTTCGCGACGCGGTGGATGCGCACGAGGGGTGTGTTGCCGATCGTGTCGACGATGGAGTCGTAGATCCGGCCGCGGCCAGTCGCCTCAGTGCTCATTCATCTGGTTCCTTAAAGGGGCTTGGTTTCTCAGATCGCAAAGTCGACGCGCGGCGCTCCTGGTTCGTCAAGGCCCTGCTTCTCGGCGTCGGCGCACAGTTCCTCTATGGATATGGCGTCAAGCTGGCGCAGCAGGTCAAGATGCACGCGCTCGATGGCAGGCCTGACAATCTTCTCGCTGATGGCCGAGGTGCCGCCGAGAGCGGGCTCGTCCGCCACTTCCAGTTCGGCTACGATCCGCACGACTTCACCTGCGGTAATGCGGCGGCGCTCCTTGGCGAGGCGATAGCCGCCCCGTGGTCCGCGCACGCCCTTCAGCACGCCCTGGCGCACGAGGGCCTGCATGACCTGTTCGAGGTAGCGATCGGGGACACCCTGGCGGCGCATTATCTCCCTCGACTGCACAGGCTCGGGCCTTGCGTTGCATGCGATGTCGACTACTGCTTCGAGCGCGAGTATGGCTTTGCGTGATAAACGTAGCATCAGCTTACCTTTCGTGCTGGGGGCGCATGCCGGTTGAACCGAACCCGCCGCTGCCGCGCCGGGTCTCGGGCAGTCTTGCAACGGGTTCAAATACGCAAGTCGTCACTGGGGCGATCACGAGCTGGGCAATCCTGTCGTTGCGCTTCAGCGTGTATGTTTCCGTTCCGTGGTTTACGAGGATGACCTTCACCTCGCCGCGGTAGTCGGCATCGATCGTGCCGGGGGCGTTGAGCACGGTGACGCCATGCCGTGCGGCGAGGCCCGACCGCGGACGCACCTGGCCCTCGTAGCCATCGGGTATCGCGATTGCGTAACCCGTGGCGATGGCGCGAAAGGTGCCCGGTTCCAGCGTCGCGTCCTCGGCTGCATGAATGTCGTGGCCGGCGGCGCCAGCTGTTGCCTGAAGGGGCTGATGAACCCCTTCGGCCCCGGGCAGGCGCATGCAGTGGATGGCGAGCGTGTGCCTTGTCATTGCTGGCCCTTTCCGAAGTGGCGTGCCATCCGCTCGACGAGCCTGCGGGCGACTTCCTGCTTTGCGAGTTTCGGCCAGGTCTCTTCGCCCGTTGCCGAAACAAGGTGGACCGTGTTCTCGTCGCCGCCGAGCACGCCGCTTGCGGGTGCTACGTCGTTGGCCACGACCCAGTCGCAGGCCTTGCGTGCGAGCTTGGCGCGCGCATGCGCAATCACGTCCTGCGTTTCCGCGGCAAACCCGATGACCAGCGTCGGTCTTCCCTTGGGCAGGGTTGCGATGGTCCGGAGGATGTCGGGGTTTTCGACGAGGTGAAGCTGGGGCGGGCCTGCGCCGTCGCTTTTCTTGATCTTTTGATTGCTTGCGCTGTCGACGCGCCAGTCCGCTACGGCTGCCGTGAAGACCGCGATATCGGCAGGCAGGGCGTTGTTGCAGGCGGCCATCATGTCCGTCGCGGCTTCGACACGCACGGTGTTGACACCTGCGGGTGCGGGGATGGCGGTCGGCCCGCTGACCAGTGTGGTCGCAGCGCCGGCTTCAGCGAGGGCTGCCGCGATGGCGTAGCCCTGCTTGCCGGACGAGCGGTTGGAGATGAAGCGGATGGGATCGATGGCTTCGAGCGTGGGGCCTGCAGTCACCAGCGCGCGACGTCCGGCGAGCGGCTTGCCCGAGGTCAGTGCGGCGATCACGGCGTCGACAATATCGGGGGGCTCGGCGAGGCGACCGATGCCGTATTCGCCGCACGCCATGCTTCCTTCGACCGGTCCGACGGTACGCGTGCCGCGGGCGATGACGCGGGCCAGGTTTTCCTGCGTGGCGGGGTGGTGCCACATGCGGACATTCATGGCGGGGGCGAGAAGGACGGGCTTGTCGGTTGCCAGAAGGGCTGTCGCTGCCAGGTCATCGGCGCGCCCCTGGGCCATGCGGGCGATCAGGTTCGCCGTGGCGGGTGCGACGACGACGAGGTCGGCCTCGCGCGACAGGCGGATGTGTCCCATCTCGGCCTCGTCGGTCAGGCTGAAAAGGTCCTCGAACACCCGTTCGCCAGACAGTCCGGCGACCGAGAGAGGGGTCACGAAACGGCTGCCGGCCTCGGTCAGGATGCAGCGGACGGCGGCACCCTGCCGCCGCAGGAGGCGGATCACCTCGAGGCTCTTATAGGCAGCGATGCCGCCACCGATAATGAGCAGTATGCGCTTGCCGGCGAGCACTGCGTTTGTCCCTATTCACGATGAAACAACCCGAGTATAGCTGTTCCACTACCCCGAATGTGAAAATTCTGTGCGGCTTGGTTAATCCCACTCAAGTTCCCGCGAAACCTAGATAATTGCGAAGGCGGCAATTACAAGCGCCAGCAACACGATCCATGGCACGGGTGAACCCCATCGCAGGGCCTGAGGGCGGGCTTCTGCGATGGCCCTTGCGCTGTCAGGGTGAAGGCGTATGCCCCCTTCCTGAAGCTCTGCCGCGATACGGGCGACCCGCTGCAGTGCATCGGGCAGGGCTGCGACCGCCCTGCCGAGGGACGCGATGCCCGCCGAGGCGTCCCGCAAGCGGGCCTCGGGACCGATGCTGTCGATCATCCAGCGCTCGATCACAGGGCGGGCGGCGTCCCAGATCGAGTGACCGGGATCAAGCTGGCGGGCCACGCCCTCGACCACGACCATGGTCTTCTGGAGCATGACCAGTTGGGGCTGCATGGGCATGTCGAAGAGACGGGTGACCTCGAATAGCTGCCCGAGCAGGCGGGCCATCGACATGTTCGAGGCTGGCCGTCCGAAGATCGGTTCGCCGATGGCACGCAGGGCCTGTGCGAAATCCTCGACCGCATGGTGCGGCGGGACGAAACCAATCTCGAGATGAATGCGGGCCACGCGATGGTAGTCGCGCGCGAGGAAGCCGGCGAGGGTCTCTGCCATGAACCGGCGCAGCTGCGGGTCCAGGCGTCCCATGATGCCAAAATCGACGACCACAATCTTTCCCGATGCATCGACGAAGAGATTGCCCGGGTGCATGTCGGCGTGGAAGAAGCCGTCGCGCAAGGCGTGGCGCAGGAAGGCCTGTATCAGGTTTGTTGCCAAACGCTTGAGGTCGTGGCCCTGCGCCTGAAGCGCCTCGCGGTTGCGCAGGGGCGTGCCGTCGATCCATTCGGTTGCCAGCACGCGCCTTGAGGTAAAGTCCCAGTCGACCTCGGGAACGCGCAGGTCCGTGTCCTGGACAGAGTTGACGCGCATTTCATCCGCGGCGGCCGCCTCGAGGCGCAGATCCATTTCCAGGGCGACAGAGCGTGCCAGCGTGTCAACGAAGGCGCGCGGCTTCAGGCGTCTTGCCTCGCTGCCGAAGCGCTCGACCTGGCGGGCAGCCCAGGCAAAGGCCGACAGGTCGCGTGCGAATTCTGCTTCGACATCGGGGCGAAGTATCTTGATGGCGAGGCTGCGGGGTGCTTGAGCCTCCGCTGCCGGTGTGAGGGTCACCTTGTGGACCTGGGCAATCGAAGCTGCGGCCACGGCGTCGCTGAGGGTGCCGAGCCGGACCAGCTTTTCCTCGCCAAGCTCGGCTGCGAGTATGGCCCGGGCCTGGCTGAGGGAGAAGGGCGGCAGGCGGTCCTGCAGTTCGGACAGATCCGTTGCAATTGCGGCACCGATGACGTCGGGGCGGGTCGCGAGGAACTGCCCTGCCTTGATGAAGGAGGGGCCCAATTCGGTGAAAGCGCGTGCGAGGCGTTCACCGCTGCGGCCCGAGCGTGCGGCGCGGCCTTTCGGCACGAGCCTTGCCAGGATGCGAACAGGAGGGGGTGTCAGCGGCAGCCATTCCTCCGGTGGCAGGACGCCATGCTTCGCGAGGACACGCGCGCCCCTCGTGAGGCGGACGATTTTCTGGAAGATCCCCAGCATCTCAATCCGCCCACGCGGAATGGATGGTAACCACGCCAGCCGTGAGTTCGCGCCATTTCGTGCGCTTGAAGCCGGCTGCGTCGATCATTGCGGCGAAATCCCCGCGCGAGGGGAAGCGGCGGATCGACTCGACCAGGTACTCGTAGGCCGCCCTGTCATTTGTGACCGCCTGGCCGATCGTGGGGATGACGTTGAACGACCAGAGGTCGTAGAGGCGGCCAAGCAGCGGGTCATCGACCTTCGAGAACTCGAGACAGAGAAAGTGTCCGCGGGGCTTGAGGACGCGGCGGGCCTCCTTCAGGGCCCGATCGATATGGGTCACGTTGCGAATGCCGAAGGCGATCGTATAGGCGTCAAAGCTGGCGTCTGCCATCGGCAGCTGTTCGGCGTCGCCACAGGCAAAAGTGACCCGGCTCTCGAGGTGGCGCTGGCGGGTTCGCTGGCGGCCGACGCCCAGCATGCCCTCGTTGATGTCGCAGACCGTTGCGTGCGCCGTGGTGGCGCGGGCCCCGAGGCGGTCAAGGAAGCGGAAGGCGATGTCCCCGGTTCCGCCTGCGACATCGAGCAACTGCATGGTGGGTGTTGGGGCGAGCCAGTCGATCAGCGCGTCCTTCCAGATGCGATGGATCCCCATCGACATGAGATCGTTCATGACGTCGTAGCGGCTTGCGACGGCGGTGAAGATCTCGCCGACAAGGCGCGACTTGTCGGCCTCCGGCACATCGCGGAATCCGAAACTCGCGGTGGGTTCCCTGTCTTTCATGGCTTTGAGCTTCACTCTAGTCTCTCTTTCAGGTCCCTGCCACGCTACACTGCGTCCCATGCCCGAATTGCCTGAAGTTGAAACGGTTCGACGCGGCCTTGGGCCTGTCCTTGAGGGACGTGTCCTCGCGCGCGTACTGGCGCGCCGGAATGACCTGCGCTTTCCTTTACCCAAGAACTTTGCCGGACGGTTAACGGGTCGGCGCGTTCTTCGGCTCAGCCGGCGCGCGAAGTACATTCTGGCCCATCTGGACAATGGGGAGGTGCTTCTCATTCACCTTGGGATGTCCGGGCGCTTCCAGATCGAGGGGCAGGGGGTCGGCCATTACGTGCACCCCGGCGCGCCGCCGGGAAAACATGACCATGTCGAGTTCCTGACCGATGCTGGCGCAAGGATCGTCTACACCGACCATCGCCGCTTCGGGAGCATGGACATTGTTCCCGGGGCAGATCTCGGCATGCACCGGCTGCTGCGCGCGATCGGGCCGGAACCGCTCTCGGAGGAGTTTAATGGCGCCCTGCTGGCGGCAAGGCTTGAGGGCAAGCGAACCCCCATCAAGGCGGCGCTGCTCGACCAGCGGGTGGTTGCGGGGCTCGGCAACATCTATGTGTGCGAGGCGCTGTTCCGCGCCGGAATTTCGCCGCGGCGCCAGGCCGCGACCGTGCGCCTGGCGCGAACTGCGCGGCTTGTTGCCGACATCAAGGCTGTGCTCGAGGCGGCGATCCTTGCCGGTGGATCGACCTTGCGCGACTTCAAGGACACGAGCGGCGAGGAGGGCTATTTCCAACATCGTTTCGATGTCTATGACCGGGAAGGCGAGGCTTGCCGGCGCTGCGGGGCGCCTGTTCGCCGGATCGTGCAGGCCGGACGGTCGACGTTCTTCTGCAGCGGGTGCCAGCGCTGAGCGGGAAAATGTGACAGGCCTCGGCTTGTCGGGTTCGAGGGGACGCGCTAAACCGCCGATGGCAACAGGACGGGTGTGCGCATGAGCTATGAGACCATCAAATATGACGTTCGTGGCGCGGTGGGTCTGATTACGCTGAACAGGCCGCAGGCGCTGAATGCGCTCAACACCCAGTTGATGCAGGAACTGAGCAGCGCACTTGACGCGGCCGAACGGGATGCCGGGATCCGGTGCATCGTGATCACGGGCTCTGAGAAAGCCTTTGCCGCTGGTGCCGACATAAAGGAGATGCAGCCCAAGACCTACATGGAGGCCTTTGGCGAGGACTTCATTTCCACCCACCACGAGCGCGTGGCGCGCTGCCGCAAGCCGGTGATCGCGGCCGTGGCCGGGTTTGCCCTTGGCGGAGGCTGCGAGCTTGCCATGATGTGCGACTTCATCATCGCCGGTGACAATGCGAGGTTCGGCCAACCCGAGATCAAACTGGGGGTCATGCCCGGAATTGGCGGAACCCAGCGGCTGACGCGCTTCATCGGCAAGTCGAAGGCCATGGAAATGTGCCTGACCGGGCGGATGATGGATGCGGCCGAAGCGGAACGTTCGGGCCTGGTGAGCCGGGTCGTACCCGTGGCTGATCTCCTGACAGAGGCATTGAAGGCGGCTGACACAATCGCCGAGATGTCCCTGCCGATCGCCATGATGACCAAGGAGGCCATTAACCGTTCCTACGAGACCACCCTTTCCGAGGGGGTGCTGTTCGAGCGGCGGGTCTTCCATTCCATGTTTGCCACGGCTGATCAAAAGGAAGGCATGACGGCCTTCATCGAGAAGCGGAAGGCCAAGTTCGAGCATCGCTGAAGGGCGCGGCAACTCTTCCCGGTTGACGGGGTCCTGCCCCCCTGTCTATAAACTTCGCCCTCTAAGCCTCAGGGCAAGCCTTTCCAGGAGATTATCCATATGGCGAATATCCGTTCAGCCGCGAAAGCCGCGCGCAAAGCCAAGCGGCGCGAGGGTGTGAACGTCGCCCGCAAGAGCCGTGTTCGCACCTTCGTGCGCAATGTCGAGGAAGCCATCGCAAGCGGTGATGCCAATGCGGCCGCGGCCGCACTGCGTGTTGCCGAACCGGAACTCGTTCGTGGCGCCAACAAGCGCGTGCTGCACAAGCGCGCGGCGGCCCGCAAGGTGTCGCGCCTGACCCGCCGGGTCCGCTCCATGACGAAGAAGGCCTGAACGGCCGTCTCCCTGCCCCTGCCGGGGTCATATCCCAACCAGACGGAAAACCCCCGCATCGCCCGACGGCGCTGCGGGGGTTTCGCTTTTCAGGTCGTGCGCGCGCTGCCCGATACATCGGCACGATGTGCGCCTTAACGCACGCTGCGTTGCATCGCACGTCCCTAACTTGATCCGTATACGGAGCAAATACAGCATTGCCACATTGACCGTGATGTGGTGCAAGCCTAGATTTCGCCTGTCGCAAGAAACCCCTTTGTTTTTCTATGCGGCGTGCGCGCCGTGTGCGCATTCGCAGTGTTGGATATTCATCACCGTGAATCGCATTTAATGACGCGCTCCAGCGTTTCAGGGATTCCGTTTCGCAAATTCTTCTTGATGCGCGCCGGGATGTTGGATTATGGTTAAACGGTCGCTTGGAACGCGGATTGAGCCAATGACAAAAACGATTGTTCCAGTTCGTTCAGTGGGTGTTTTCCGAAGCAGTCCTTTGCTTCCTCCAGTCTTCTAGTTCATCGCCCGGTCCGGGCAACAATCCAGGGTATTGCGTTGAAGTTTCGTGGCGTTCTCGCCGCGGAGATGAGTTGTTGCCTGTGTCGCAGGCAGCAGGAAGTTGTTCCATGTCCGGTTGTTCCTGCTTCTGACAAGGCGGGGCGGTTTTGCCGGAAAGTGCGGGTTTGTGGGGCGTTCGTGTTGGCCGGGTGGTGGTCCGGTCTTCATTTCCCAGCAAAAGGCGGGTGGGCTCGGTGGAAGGGGCCCTTTGGGCAGGTGTCAGCCTGCGCCTGCGCGAAACGTGCAGACAGTGTGTGGCCATGGCCGGTGCGGGAAAGTGAAGCTTCCCGACGCTGTCAGGTCGAAGAGGCAATGCAATAGAAGGGAAAAAGAGAAGTGACCTCTCAGGAAGCAAAATCCCCCGTCGCAGATCAGATCGAGGTTGTGTGGCAGCGCGTGCGCGAACGTCTGAAGCTGGAGCTTGGCGTTCAGCGTTTCCAGTACTGGATCGATCCGCTGAGGCTGGTGGCGGCCAAGGACGGCCGTGTCGTTATCGCTTGCAACAGTCATTTTGAGCGCGACAAGATCGTGGAAGGCCACGGCGAGCGCATCGCCAACATGATTGCAGAGATGATCCCGGCCTTCGGTGCCGTGGAATTCGTCGTCGACATGCGCCCGCGCGCCGCGCAGCCGGTGAACCCGGTGCGCACGACGACCGCTGAAGCGGCTCCCGCCGAGCTTCCGCTGGTGGAGGGCTCGTCCCCGCTCAATCCCGCCTATACGTTCGAGAGCTTCGTCATCGGGCGCACCAACCAGATCGCCTTCCATGAGGCGCGCCGCGTTGCGGAGAGTGACGTGCCTGTCGCCAATCCGCTGTTTCTCTTCGGGGCCACGGGGCTGGGCAAGAGCCACCTCATGCATGCGATCGCGCGCCAGAAGCTGCTGCGCAATCCAAGCCTTCGCGTGATGCTGATTTCAGCCGAGAACTTCATGCGGCTGTTCATCACGGCCATCAAGGCCAATGACACGCTTTCGTTCAAGAACCTGGTGCGGAATGTCGACGTTCTGCTGATTGATGACCTGCATTTCCTTATCGGCAAGGAGGCGACCCAGGAAGAGCTTGTTGCGGCGCTTGATTCATTGCTCGACCAGCAGAAGCAGATCATCCTGTCGGCCGACCGGTCCCCGTCGCTGTTCGAGAGCATGTCGGACCGGGCGCGTTCGCGCCTGATGAGCGGGGCGTCGATCGAGATCCAGGCGACGGATTTCGAGCTGCGGCTGGCGATTCTTGAGTCCAAGGCGCGGCAGATGGCGAAGGAGCGCCCCGGCTTCGTTCTGAACTCGGAAGCCGCGCATTTCATGGCCCAGCGTATCGCGACCAACACGCGGGAGCTGGAAGGTGCGCTGACGCGGGTCGTGACCCAGAGCAGCGACGGCTCGCGCCCGGTGACCATCGAGAACCTGAATGTATGGCTGGCGGACTTCCTGCGGGCCTATGACCGTCGGGTGACGATCGAGGAGATCAAGAAGAAGGTTGCGGAGCACTATGGCCTCAAGGTCGCCGAGCTCGAGTCACCCAACCGGTCGCGCTCGATCGTCAGGCCCCGCCAGATTGCGATGTACCTGGCACGGCTTCTGACGCCCCGGTCCTATCCGGAAATAGGGCGGCGGTTTGGCAACCGTGACCACACGACGGTGATGCATGCGGTTGAGACAATCCAGCGCCTGACCAGCATCGATCCGACGTTTGCCGAGGAGGTCGAGCGGCTTCGTCTTTCGATCCGGAACTGGCCGGTTGACGGCGGTAACACCCCTCCGCGCCCGCCTTCCGGCGGCGAAGGTCCCGGCAGGGATGCTCAGGGCTGAAAATACAAGCTGTATCAACAGCTTATATCCTTAGTACAAACGGCGCCCCGGGGACGATTTCTGTTCCCTTGGGGCGCCGTAAGCCGTTATAATCACATGTTGCAGTGCCGCGAAATCTGGTGCCGGTTTCCCCCTCGCGCGGGCCCGGGCCTTATTGCGCCCGCGGCGCGTCTCTCCAATCAGGCCTAACTCCGGAACCGGCAATGCGCATAACGATCGAGCGGGCTAGCTTCCTCAAGTCGCTGAACCACGTGCAGAGCGTCGTCGAGCGGCGTAACACAATTCCCATCCTGTCGAACGTGCTCCTGCAGGCGCGGGAGGGGAAGCTGTCGCTGACGGCGACCGACATGGACATCGAGGTGGTCGAGACGGTCGCTGCGGACGTGTCGCGCGCCGGGGCAACGACCGTTTCGGCGCACACTCTCTATGACATCGTGCGCAAGCTGCCAGAGGGAGCGCAGGTCCAGCTGGAATTCGCCGAGGCGGATGGACGTCTGGTGCTGTCGGCTGGCCGGTCGCGCTTCCAGCTTCAGGCCCTGCCCAAGGATGATTTTCCGGCGATGCCGCCTGGCACGCTGCCGCACATGTTCAAGCTTTCCGTGCCCGAGCTCATCGCGCTCATCGACAAGACCCGTTTTGCTGTCTCGACGGAGGAGACGCGCCATTACCTGAACGGCATCTACCTGCATGCCCATGGCGAGAAGGGCAAGGTGCTGCTGAAAGCCGTTGCCACCGACGGGCACCGGCTTGCCCGGTTTGAGCTGCCGGCGCCAAAAGGCGCGAACGAGGTCACGGGTGTCATCATCCCGCGCAAGGCGGTCAACGAGGTGCGCAAGCTGCTTGAGGATGCCGACAGCGAGGTCGAGGTCTCGCTTTCGGACACGAAGGTGCGCTTCAAGCTTGCATCGCTGACGCTGACCTCGAAGCTGATCGACGGCACGTTCCCGGACTACCAGCGCGTCATTCCCACCGGTAACGACAAGGCGCTTGAAGTCAATCGTGACGAACTCAAGGCTGCCGTCGATCGCGTGTCTGCAGTTGCGAGCGAGAAGACCCGTGCGGTGCGCCTGAGCATCGACAAGGGCAAGCTGGTGCTGAGCGTTGTCAGTCCGGAAGCGGGGACAGCCACCGAGGAAATCCCTGTCAGCTACCAGCATCCGGCCATGGAGATCGGCTTCAACGCCCGCTACATTCTTGACATCCTCGAGCGGATCGACGGGGAGACGGCGGTGTTCCTGTTCTCGGATCCGGGATCTCCGACGCTGGTGCGCGAAAGCGAAGGCAATGCCGCGCTCTATGTGCTCATGCCGATGCGGGTGTGAGCACGGTTGAGGGTATTGCAAAGATGAGCGTCCGGGAGCCCATGGTGGCGATGGCTCACAGAGCGGTGCTGCAATGCGCCGTGACACGTCTCATGCTGACCAATTTCCGGTCCTATGGCATGCTGGACCTGAAGGTTGACCGCGCGCATGTCGTGCTTGTCAGGCCGAATGGCGCGGGCAAGACGAATGTGCTTGAGGCCCTGTCCATGTTCTCGCCAGGGCGAGGGTTGCGGGGAGCGCGACTTGGCGAATTGTCCCGCATGCCGGCGCATGCCAGCGATGGTGCTGCCGAGCGGCCCTGGGCGATCTCGGCGACGGTCAGCGCCTCCGACAGTTCCTTCCAGGTGGGTGTTGGTTTCCTTCCGGGGCAGGGCGAAGGCGACAGCGCCAAGAGGACCGTGCGAATGGACGGCGTTCCGGTGGCTGGTGTCGCGGAGCTGGCGCAACATGTCCGGCTGACGTGGCTTTCGCCTGCGATGGACCGGATTTTCGTGGAGGGCGCTTCGGAGCGGCGACGTTTTCTTGACCGGCTGATCTCGAGCTTCGATCCCGTGCATGCGCGTCGCTGGAGCCGTTACGAGACTGCCATGCGCGAGCGCATTGGTGCCCTGCGCAGCGGGGCGGGCGATGGCTGGCTGTCGGCGCTTGAGCAGACGATGGCCGAGACGGGTGTTTGCGTATCGGCCTCGCGGCTGGCAGGTCTCGCGCGGCTGGCGGCGGCGATGGACCTGCAGGGTGGCACGCCGTTTCCGCGCGCCGACATGGCCCTGTCGGGTTTCCTCGAGCAGGGGCTGGGCACGCATGCTGCCGTCGACGTGGAGGATTCCTTTCTCGCGCGCCTGAGGGCCAACCGCGGGCGTGACCTTGATGCGGGCCGCACACATGATGGGCCGCATGCAACGGATTTCCTGGTTTCGCACCGTGAGAAGGGCCGGGCGGCCGAGAGTTGCTCCACGGGCGAGCAAAAGGCGCTCCTGATCCGGATCGTGCTTGCCTCGGCGTCGCTGCCGGCGCCAGGTGCCCCTGAGAAGCCTGTGCTGCTGCTCGACGAGGTGGCCGCGCATCTCGATGACGTGCGCCGGCGAGCGCTTTTTGAGGAGATCGAAGCGCTTGGCGTGCAGGCGTGGCTGACCGGCACTGATGCGCCACTGTTTGCCGGGCTGGAGGGTCGCGCGCAGTTCATGCGCGTTGCCGACAGCCAGATACGCCACTTGTAATTGCTGCCTGCGCAAGCGGGCTGTACGAAACTGATCGACTGGAACGACCGATGACTGACGAGATTGCCAAGAACGAAGCTACCTATGACGCCGACAGCATCAAGGTGCTCAAGGGACTTGACGCGGTGCGCAAGCGTCCGGGCATGTATATTGGTGACACCGATGACGGATCGGGCCTTCATCACATGGTCTATGAAGTCGTCGATAATGCGATCGACGAGGCCCTGGCAGGCCATGCGACTGAAGTAAATGTCAGGTTGAATGCGGATGGGTCCTGCACCGTCAGCGACAACGGGCGCGGCATTCCGGTCGACATCCATCCCACCGAGGGCGTGTCCGCGGCCGAAGTGATCATGACGCAGCTGCATGCGGGCGGAAAGTTCGACCAGAATTCCTACAAGGTGTCCGGTGGCCTGCATGGCGTGGGCGTGTCGGTGGTCAATGCGCTGTCGGAGTGGCTTGACCTGCGCATCTGGCGCGACGGGAAAGAGCATTACATGCGCTTTCGCATGGGTGAACCCGAAGCGCCGCTGGCTGTTGCCGGCGAAGCCCGGGGTCGGCGCGGCACGGAGGTTACTTTCCTGCCATCACCCAAGATCTTCACGAAGACCGAGTTCGATTTCGGCACGCTTGAGCACAGGTTGCGCGAGCTTGCGTTCCTCAATTCGGGCGTGACCATCCGCTTCCAGGACTTGCGCGGGGTCGAACACAAGGAAGTGCAACTGCACTACGAGGGTGGCGTCGAAGCCTTCGTGCGCTATCTCGACCGGACCAAGACGGCGCTCATTTCCAAGCCGGTGACCTTCCGCGTGGAGCGGGATGGCATCACGGTTGAGGCCGCGATGTGGTGGAACGACAGCTATCACGAGAACACGCTCTGCTTCACGAACAATATCCCGCAGCGCGATGGCGGCACGCATCTGGCCGGTTTCCGCGGTGCGCTGACGCGCGTCGTCAATGGCTATGCCAATGACAGCGGACTTGCCAAGAAGGAGCGCGTGGCGCTCACGGGTGACGACTGTCGCGAAGGCCTGACGTGCGTTCTGTCGGTGAAGGTGCCTGATCCGAAGTTCTCATCGCAGACGAAGGACAAGCTTGTTTCATCGGAAGTGCGGCCTGTCGTCGAAGGTGTGGTCAATGAACAGCTGTCGACATGGCTGGAGGAACATCCCGCCGAAGCCAAGGCCGTTGTTGCCAAGGTCGTCGAGGCGGCTGCTGCGCGCGAGGCGGCGCGAAAGGCACGTGAACTGACCCGACGCAAGAGTGCATTCGACCTGTCCTCGCTGCCCGGAAAGCTTGCTGACTGCCAGGAGCGGGATCCGGCCAAGTCGGAGCTTTTCATCGTCGAGGGTGACTCGGCCGGTGGGTCTGCCAAGCAGGGGCGCAACCGGCTCAACCAGGCGGTCCTGCCACTCAGGGGCAAGATCCTGAATGTGGAGCGCGCGCGCTTTGATCGCATGCTGTCATCCGGTGAAATTGCAACCTTGATCACTGCGCTGGGTACCGGCATCGGGCGCGAGGAATTCGCGCCCGACAAGCTGCGCTATCACAAGATCATCATCATGACGGACGCAGACGTCGACGGTGCGCATATCCGGACGCTTCTGCTGACGTTCTTCTACCGCCAGATGCCGGAGCTGATCGAGCGCGGGCATCTCTATATTGCCCAGCCGCCGCTCTACAAGGTGACACGCGGCAAGTCCGAGCGGTACCTGAAAGACCAGCGTGAATTCGAGATCTTCGTCATGGCCGAGGGTATCCGCGACGCCGTGCTGACGCTTGCAGGCGGCGAGCAGATAGCGGGTCCCGACCTGGGCGCGCTTTCGGAATTTGCCCGCATGGTGAAGTCGTCAGTGCAAAGCCTGTCGGCCAAGTATCCGGCGTTCCTGGTCGAGCAGGCTGCCATTGCCGGTGCGCTGAACCCGGAAACACTGGCCGATCCGGCGCGCGCTGCAGAGGCGGTGCGCGTTGTTTCGGCCCGGCTGGATACCGTTTCCAACGAGCTCGAGCGGGGCTGGAGCGGGCGGGTTGGAGATGGCGGGCTCTTCTTCTCGCGCAAGGTGCGTGGCGTGCTCGAGGAGGTTGCCGTCGACACCGTTCTGGTGACGTCCGCCGAGGCGCGTCGCCTGGATCGATGGTCGAAAGATCTCGTTGCGAGCTACAAGGACGCCGCCCAGCTGTCGCGCGGTGACGACACGCATGTCATTCACGGACCCAGCGAGCTTGTCGATGCGATCCTTGCCTGGGGGCAGAAGGGCCTGACATTGCAGCGCTACAAGGGTCTTGGCGAGATGAACCCCGAGCAGCTCTGGGAAACCACGCTTGACGACAATGTGCGTTCGCTGCTGCAGGTGCGCATCTCGCATGGTGATACAGCTGACGAGATCTTCTCGAAGCTCATGGGCGACATTGTGGATCCGCGCCGCGAGTTCATCCAGGAGAATGCCCTGGCGGTCACCAATCTCGACATCTGAAAAAGGTTTCATTCCAGCATGAATGTCAGCGAAGCGATCGATACCCGCCTGACCGCGCGTGCGTTCCTCGACACGCCGGTCGAGGGTCGGGTCATTCGCGAGATCCTCGAGGTTGCCCGGCGTGCACCTTCGGGCGGCAACCTGCAGCCATGGCATGTGTGGGTGGTCGGGGGGGAGGAGCTCGTGCGGTTCAAGGCCCTCATTCGCGAGAAGATGTCGGGCAATCCCCGCGGGGAAGGCACCGAGTACAATATCTATCCGCCCGAACTGAAGGAGCCCTACAAGTCCCGCCGTTTCAAGGTCGGCGAGGACATGTATGCGACCATCGGGGTGACACGCGATGACAAGCTGGGCCGCCTGATGCAGTTTGCGCGGAACTTCGAGTTCTTCGGTGCGCCCTGCGCGCTGTTCTTCGCGATCGACCGGCAGATGCAGCAGGGCCAGTGGGCTGACCTTGGCATGTTCATGCAGTCGATCATGCTGCTGGCGCGCGAGCACGGGCTTCATACGGCGCCACAGGAGGCGTGGGCGATCTGGTACAAGACGGTGGGTGAATTCCTGTCGATCCCGCCCGAACTCATGCTGTTCTGCGGGATGGGCATCGGCCATATCGACCCGAAGGCTTCCATCAACGGCTTGCGCACGGACCGCGCGCCGCTTCAGGAATTCGTGACCTTCAAGGGGGTCTGAGACGCTCTGGCGCCGACAGGTTCAGCCGGGGCCGGTTGCGCCTCGTGCGATGCGCTCGCGCGCGGCTTGCGGGATCTCGAGTTCGTCTGCCACGCGCTCGAGCATCAGGGCCTCGAGCCCGTGCAACTGGCCGTCGGACATCGCGATCTCCCAGAGTTTGCCGAGGATGGCGATCCTTTCGTCCAGGCTGTAGGTGCGCTTGATGGCCTGGCAGAAGATCCAGTCATGCCACGTGCCGGCCTGGCGTATCTCGGCGAGGGCCAGCAGTTCGCGGGCCTGGGGTGCCGGCAGTTTCAGGGTTTCGCGGATGATGCGGACAATCGTGCCCTGTTCGAAGGCCTCGTAGTGGCCGTCCATGCGCGATGCCTCGACGAGGAGGGCTGCGACCGCGACATGGGCCCGCTCGAACGGGTCCGGATTGATGGCGCCCTGTTCCATGCGGGCATCCAGAAAGGCAATGATCCTGTCGAGCATGCGTCGTGTGTCCGGGCGGGTGCGTGCCAGAGGGTGTGCCATAAAAAAGAGGGCCGGAACATCCCTGTCCCGGCCCCTTGTCCTGCAATGCGTGGCAGCGCCTAGTGCCAGTGGCCTCCCGGTTCGGGGCCCGGGTAGGGCAGCTTCTTGCGTGGCATCAGCTTGTCGATGACGACTGCTATGCCCGGCAGTGCCGTGAGCGCCATGATCATGTTTGTCATGAACATGAACGTCAGCAGCGTTCCCATGTCGGCCTGGAACTTCAGCGGCGAGAATGACCAGGTCGAGACACCGACCGCGAAGTTCAGGGCGGTGAAGAACACACCGTTGCCGGTCTCGAGGATGGTCTCCTCGTAGGCTTCCGTGATGCTTACGCCTTGCGAGAGATGGTACTGGAGCCGGTTGTAGATGTAGTAGGCGTAGTCAACGCCCACGCCAACCACCAAGACGATCACGGGCAGCGTGGACACCTTCAGGCCGAGATCCAGCTCCATCATGAAGAAGTAGCCGAAGAACGTGGCGAAGAGCAGCGGCAGCATGCAGCCCACTGCAGCGCGCCAGTCGAAATACGTGATGTAGGTGAGGAAGAGCACCATCACGTAGACGATCAGCGTGGAGGGTAGTTCGTAGATCTCGAGCGTCTCGTTTACCGCCGCCGTAACGCCCGCGTTGCCGGAGGCCATGCGGATGTTGAAGGCGTCGGGAACGCCGTCGATCACGAAGAGCTCGGCGTTCGCGAACTCGGGGCGCGAGATGAGCGGCAGAAGGTTGACGCTTGCCTTGCCGTCCTTCCCGGCCACGACCTCGATGGTACCTTCGGCGCCCTTGACAGCCTCGCCCACAAGGCCGCGAAGTTCGATCTTGTCGGATGGCGGAGACAGGTAACCCTTTACGGTCTAGGACGATGCCGGGCTCTGCTCGTCGCGGATCGGCTTGCCGTCCGACAGGAACTGCGGTGGCATCACGCGCGTGCCGTCGGGCCGTCCTGCGGAAAGCACCGGCGGGAAGCCGCGGGCCTCCATCCATGCCTCTACTGCCTTGACGACAGTCTTCAGCGTGGTCGCCTTGCCATCGACGAGGTAGATCTGCAGCGGCATGATCGTGCAGTTGTTATCGAGAAGCCCCGAGCTTGATCCGATCGGGCCGGTGGCCTGCACGAGGGCCGAGCGGTCGTGGGGCAGGGCGCGCCATTTGAGGTTGCCCTCGTTCCAGCCGGCGGCGATGGTCTTGGCCGTGAATGCGGCGCTCTGAACATCACGCACGCCCTCGATGTTGCGCATGTACCAGCTGAAGTCGTTCATGTAGACCATCGCCGGATAATCCACGCAGGATTCCGGCGGCGTCTCGACGATGACCGTGAGGAGATCGAGGCCGACCGAGAACTTCTCGGAGATGGCCTTTGCGTCGAGATTGTAGCGAGCGTCGGGGCGCAGTTCCGGTGATCCGGGGTGAAGATCGCCGACATGACGGTCCTGGCTGTAATAGACCGAACCCGCGAACATGGCGAGGAAGACGGCCGTCACGGGATAGGCCACCTTCGGGAGACCGAACACGCCGAGGAGCCTCATGAAGCGCAGGCGGGACCCACGCGCCTTGGTCACGCGGGCGCGGTAGCCATCGTCGAATGTCAGGTAGGACACGAAGACAGGCAGCATGACCAGGTTCGAGATCAGCTTGAGCCCCGTACCGATCGAGGCGGTGATCGCCAGTTCCTGGATCTGCGGGATCGGAACCACGAGCAGGGCGGCGAAGCCGACGACCGCCGTCACGAGCGACAGGGACCCCGGGATCAGCAGGCCGCGGAAGCTGGAGCGTGCGGCCTGTTCCGGGGTCGATCCGTGGGAGATCTCGGCGGTGATCATGTTGAGCTGCTGGACGCCGTTGCTGGTTCCAATCGCAAAGACGAGGAACGGCACCAGGATCGCGAGCGGGTCGAGGCCGAAGCCCAGCAGCGTGATCATGCCGAACTGCCAGACGACCGAGGTCAGCGAGCAGCCAACGGTGATGATCGTCAGTGGCTAGTTGCGGCAATAGAAATAGACGGCAAGGACGGTGAGGATGAAGGCACCACCGGAAAATAGTGGTGCGGATTCCGATCCGCCCTTGGCAATGTTGGAAATGTTCTTGGCAAAGCTGATGATGTGGACCTTGAGGCCATCCTTCTCGAACTTGCCGCGGATTTCCTGCTCGAGTTTCTCTCCCAGGGCAATGTAATCAAGCTTCTCCTGGGTCGCCGGATCGTTTTCCAGCAACTCGGTGACGATCATGCTCGACGTGAAGTCGTTGGACACCAGGCGGCCGACGATGTTCCCCTTGAGGACGTCGTTGCGGAGCTGCTTGATGGCCGCGCCATTCATCTCGTCGGGGGTCAAGGTGCCCGGGATGATGTCGCGGGCGTTGATGCCGTCTTCCGTGATCTCGAGAATGCGGGTGTTGGGCGTCCAGAGGCTGGTCACCGTCCTGCGGTCGACGCCCGGCAGGTAGAAGATCGCCTTGGTCGCTTCATCGAGGGTTTTCAGGAATTCCTTGTTCCAGATGTCGCCCTTGGTGTTGTCGAGGACGATGATGACCCGGTTCGCGCCGAACAGGCGGTCCTGGTACTCGAGGAAGGTGTCGATGTACGGGTGGTCGGTCGGCAGGCTCTTGTAGAAGCCCGCGTCCATGCGCAGCTTGGTTGCCTCGAAACCCAGGAAGATGGTTGCGATTGCGATGACCGCGAGCACGAGAACGCGTCCACGGAAGAAGATTGTCTCGAGGAACCTGATCATGTGATTTGACTATCTGTTTTTGAGAGGCAGTTGCACGGCACTTTCCGTAAATAAAGACACCCGCTTCTTTCGAAGCGGGTGTCCCTGTAATTCAACCCCAGTGCATGTTCTCCGGGGTAGGGGTCATTGCCAGTGGCCTCCCGGTTCGGGGCCGGCGTAAGGCAGCTTCTTGCGCGGGAACACGGTGTCGATGACCACCGCGAGACCAGGCAGGGCCGTCAGTGCCATGACCATGTTGACCATGAACATGAAGGTCAACAGCAAGCCCATGTCCGCCTGGAACTTCAGGGGCGACAGGGACCAGGTCGATACACCGATTGCGAAGTTCAGCGCGGTGTAGAACACACCGTTGCCGGTCTCCAGAATGGTCTCACCGTAGGCTTCGGTGATGTTCTGGCCGCGAGACAGATGGTACTGGAGGCGGTTGTAGATGTAGTAGGCGTAGTCGATGCCGATGCCCACGACGAGCACGATCACCGGCAGCGTCGAAACCTTCAGGCCGATCTCCAGTTCCATCATGAACCAGTAGCCGAAGAACGTGGCGTAGGTCAGCGGAAGCAGACAGCCGATGGCTGCGCGCATGTCCCAATAGGTGATGTATGTCAGGAAGATCACGATCGCGTAGACGATCAGCACCGACGGCAGTTCGTAGGTGTGAACCGTCTCATTGACCGCTGCGGTCACGCCCGAGTTGCCCGAGGCCATCCTGATCGAGAATGAATCCGGCACGCCGTCAATCACGAAGAGTTCGGCGTTCGCGAATTCCGGCTTTGCGATGAGGGCCGCAAGTCCGACCTGGGCCTTCCCGTCCTTGCCGGGGGTGACTTCAAGCGTGCCTTCGGCACCCTTGACGGGCTCACCAACCAGTCCGGTCAGTTCGAACCTGTCGGGTGGCGGCGGCAGATAACCCTTCACTGTCCAGGTCTGCGGCTGGTCCTTGGCAAGAGTGGGCGCCGTGTAGACAAGACCTTCAGCCTGTTCGCGCGAGAGCGTCCAGCTCGTCGTCGGGCTCTGCTCGTCGCGGATCGGCTTGCCGTCGGGCAGGAACTGGGGTGGCATGACCCGGGTTCCGTTGGATCGACCAGCGGAGAGGACCGGGGTAAAGCCGCGCGCTTCCGTCCAGGCATTCACCGCCTCGACAACCCTCTTGATCGTGGTGGCCTTGCCGTCGGTCAGGAAGATCTGCAGAGGCATGATCGTGCAGTTGTTGTCGAGCAGGCCCGAGCTTGACCCGATCGGGCCGGTGGCCTGCACGAGCGCGGAGCGGTCGTGGGGCAGGGCGCGCCATTTCAGGTTGCCTTCGTTCCAACCAGCCGCAATCGACTTGGCCGTGAACGCCGCGCTCTGTACATCGCGCACGCCTTCGACGTTGCGCATGTACCAGCTGAACTCGTTCATGTAGACCATCGAGTCGTAGTCCACGCAGGACTCCGGCGGGGTTTCCACGATCACGGTGAACAGGTCGAGGCCCAGCGAGAACTTCTCGGAGATCAGCTTGGCATCGACGTTGTAGCGCGAGTCGGGACGCAACTCGGGTGAGCCGGCGTGCAGGTCGCCGATGTGACGCTCGTTGCTCTTGTAGACCGCGAAACAGAAGGCAATGAAAAACACGGCGGACACGGGGAATGCCACAGCCGGTTTTCCGAAGATGGCCATCCACTTCATGGCGCGCAGGCGGCGCTCGCGCGCCTTCATTACCTTCTCCCGGTAGTTCGACGGGAAGGTGAAGTAGGTCATCACCACCGGCAGCATGATCAGGTTGGTCACGATCTTCAGGATCGTGCCGATGGCTGCCGTGATCGCGAGTTCCTGAATCTGCGGGATGGGTACGATGTAGAGCGCCGCAAAGCCGACGGCGTCGGTCAGGATCGAGATGGTGCCCGGTACCAGAAGTCCGCGGAAGCTCGACCGGCCCGCCCTTTCGGGGTTCGAGCCGTGCGACAGCTCGGCGGTGATCATGTTCAATTGCTGGACGCCGTGGCTGGTGCCGATGGCGAACACAAGGAACGGGACGAGGATCGCCAGCGGGTCAAGACCGAAGCCCAGAAGCGTGATCAGGCCGAACTGCCAGACGACCGAGGTCGCCGAGCAGAATACCGTCAGCCAGGTCAGCTTCCAGTCGCGGCAATAGAGCCACAGCGACAGGACCGTGAGGATGAAGGCGATGGCGAAGAATTTGGGCGCTTCCTCGATGCCGCCCTTGGCAATGTCGGAAATGCTCTTGGCGAAGCCGATGATGTGGACCTGAAGGCCTTCCTTCTCGAACTTGGCGCGGATCTTGGACTCGAGTTCCTCACCGAGGGCGATGTAGTCGAGCCGCTTCTGGGTGGCCGGGTCGTATTCCAACAGTTCGGTGACGACCATCGCGGCCGTGAAGTCGTTTGAAACAAGGCGGCCGACAAGGTTGCCCTTCAGGACGTCATTGCGCAGCTGCTTGATTGCGGCGCCTTCCATCTCTTCAGGCGTGATCGTGCCGGGGATGACGTCGCGGGCGTTGATGCCGTCTTCTGTGATCTCGAGGATCCGGGTGTTCGGTGTCCAGAGGCTGGTGACGGTCCTTCGGTCAACGCCGGGAAGGTAGAATATGTCCTGCGTGATGTCGTTGAGGGTCTTCAGGAACTCCTTGTTCCAGATGTCACCCTTGGTGTTGCGGAGCACGATGATGACGCGGTTCGCGCCAAAGAGCCGATCCTGATACTCAAGGAACGTCTCGATGTAGGGGTGGTCGGTCGGCATGCCCTTGTAGAAGCCGGCATCCATGCGCAGCTTCGTGGCTTCGAGGCCCAGGACAATGGTCAACAACGCCAGCGAGGCAAGAAAGAGCACGCGGCCACGAAAGAAAATCGTCTCAAGAAAGGTAATCATCGAACTCGCTCACTCCCCACTCGTCGCCGGCGAAACAGCCAGAGCTCCGTTGCAGTCCCCACCAATTTCATCCGGAGCGGAAGAGGATTGACCGGGGCGCCTTCTGCCAGCTGCGGTCCATGGACCCGCTGACTCAAGTCGTCCCCTGTTCCCTCCCGACCCTCACCCGGAGCGGCCGGCCATCCCAACCGAACGCCGAACCGGTGGCCGACGGACCGCACAAGCGGACGCGCCGGACCATTTTGTAATACTGTAACACAGCGAACAGGCTCGGCGAACTATTTGCTCGGTTTTTTGCCAATCCGGGGTCGTGTGTGGGTCGTTTGCCTCAGTCTTGCTCCGAAGTGCAATCACAGGTTGAATTAATCATAGCATGGTGCGGATTAAGGCGGTTCTAACTTGCGTATGGCAACATAAAGTTGACGCCTGCGTCATTTTTAAATTGACGTCGGCGTCATATTTGGATTTTATACTCATGAAGTCACAACGACGGGGCCGGAAGACAATGACGATCACCCAGATCACCAAGGACAATGCCTACGATGCGCTGGATCCGACGGATTTTCCGGCGATGATGAACGCGGATCGCTACAACGCGCGATCGACGGCGTTCGACAAGATCATTTCGGCGACCCATGACCATTTCTGGGATCCGCTCGACAAGAAGTACATCGACTACAGCGAGCCGTTTGATCTCGAGAACGAAAGCATCCTGCCGGATGAATTCTTCCCCATCTTCCAGACGAAGCTCGGCGAGAAGATCTCGGGGCGCGACCGCGTGCGCTTTGCCAATGAATCGGCGCGCTGGATCCTGTCCTCGATCCTTCACGGCGAGCAGGGCGCCCTGTCCCTGTCAGCCTCGCTCTGCCACATCCTGAAGGACCCCGGTGCGCAGGAATATGCCGCCAACCAGGCGCGCGAGGAAGCGCGCCACGTGACGGGCTTTGCCCGCTACATCCAGGCGCGCTGGGGCAAGCCGCTTCCCGTTGGCCCGACGCTCGGCAGCCTTCTCACGGAACTGGTTCTTGCGCCGGAGGTCTACAAGAAGATCGTCGGCATGCAGATGCTGGTCGAGGGTCTTGCCATGGGCGCGTTCGCCACCCTGTACACGCGGTCGCGCGATCCGCTGCTGGTGCGCCTGACGCAGCTTGTCATGACAGACGAGGCGTTCCACCACAAGTTCGGCAAGATCTGGGCCGACCGCACGATCCCGAAGCTGACCACCGAAGAGCAGAACATCGTCGAGGACTGGGCGGCCAGCTGCTTCCAGACGCTGCTGTTCAACCTGATCAATCCGGAACAGATGAAGTCGGTCTACGCCATGATCGGCATCGACTGGCAGGATGCGCAGCAGGCCCTGATGGAAGCGATCACCGACTCCGAGCGCAAGGAGCGCATGAAGGAATCGACCGATATCTTCCGCGTCCTGATCAAGACACTGTTGAAGGCGGGGATCATCACGGACCGCACCAAGCCGTTCTATGCCATGTATGTGAACATGGACGAGCTCAAGGCCGAAGGTGACCGCATGGTCGGTGACGACATCGCCGAGGAAGGCATTCGCTTCCTGCAGACGGTCAATTTCGGTGGAAAGCCGTCGCGCTCGCCGCTGCTGGCCGCTGAATAGGTCCAGAGGCCTCCTGACGTTTCAGGGGCGGTCCGCTTCCGCGGGTTGCCCCTTTTTCATGTCCGATCAAGGCGCGCTATGGTGAGCCCGTGGCAGGAACCTATCGCAGCTTCGGGTCGAGTGCGGATGTCGCCCGCGGTGTCAGCCGGCTGATGCTGGATCTGGGCTATGCGCCGCTGTGCGAGTTCGTCCTTGCCAGTGGCCGGCGGCTCGATGTTGCAGCGGTCGGACCGGATGGTGTGCTTGTCGGCATCGAGATCAAGGTGAGCGTCGAGGACCTGCGGGGTGATCGCAAGTGGCCGGAATACCTGGATTATTGCGACCAGTATTTCTTTGCGGTGCCGGAGGGCTTTCCCGAGACCCATCTGCCGGTCGAGCACGGCCTGATCGTGGCCGACCGGTTTGGCGGTGCAATCGTCAGGCCCTCGCAGGCGCTGAAGGTGTCGGCGGCGCGACGCAAGGCCACCCTGATCCGGTTTGCCCGGTGCGCGGCAGAGCGTTTCGCGCGGCAAGGACTTGTGCCGCCCGAAACGTGAGGGACGTGATCGCGCTATTTCGGCGAGCGCTTGGCGAGGATCCGCTGGAGTGTGCGGCGGTGCATGGCGAGGCGTCGCGCGGTCTCGGAAACGTTCTGGCCACAGAGTTCGTAGACGCGCTGGATGTGTTCCCAGCGGACGCGGTCGGCCGACATCGGGTTCTCGGGCGGCGCCGGCTTCGTGCGCGGCAGGGCGAGGAGGGCAGCAGCTACATCATCGGCATCGGCCGGCTTGGAAAGGTAGTCGACGGCGCCATGCTTCACCGCTGCAACGGCGGTCGCGATGTTGCCATAGCCGGTCAGCATGACGACGCGCGCATCGGGGCGTGTCTGGTGGATCACTTCGACAACGTCGAGGCCGTTTCCGCTCTGTCCGAGGCGCAGGTCCACCACGGCGAAGGCAGGCGGAGAGCGACGCGAGATGGCTATGGCTTCCTCGGCGGTTTCCGCCGCAGTGACCACGAAGCCACGGGATTCCATCGCGCGGGCCAGTCGCTGGCGGAACGGCGCGTCATCATCAACGAGAAGCAGTGACTTGTCGGGCAGGCCCTCAGCGGAAAGTGCCACTGGAAGATCCCTCCTCAGCGATTATCGAATGCAGTGAGTATAAATCCGGCGGGGTCGATTTGCCAGCACCGTATCGGGTCATTCTGCGCTGATACGGCCCCGGGTCTCAAGGCTTGCCCGCGGAATTGTTAACCGGATATGTGCGCCCGCCCCTGGCTGGTTACCAAAGGTCATCTGTGCGCCGATGCGTTCAAGCAAGGTCTTTGCGATGAAGAAGCCAAGGCCAAGGCCTGCGTGGCCCTCGGCGTGGGTCGTGCTGTTCAGGTTTGACGGGCGCGATGCCTCGGTTCCGGCGCGCGATGTCACGTAGGGCTCGCCAAGGCGGCCGAGGATCTCCGGATCGAAGCCCGAACCATCGTCGATGATGTCGATGCGGACCGAGCCTTCGTCCCATCGGGCCTCGATGTCTACCTTCGTGTTGGCGAAATCGACAGCGTTCTCGACCAGGTTCCCGAGCCCATGGATCACTTCAGGTGCGCGCGCGACGGACAAGATGCCCGGCGTGGATGTGGCGACATTGATGTCGATGCCAAAGCCGCGGTGCGGCTCGGCGATCTCGTCGAGCAGGGCTGCCAGCGGCAGGCGCTTGGAAATGTTGTCCTCGTCCGTGTCCTGCTGGGACAACTGGGAGAGGATCTCGCGGCAACGTTCGGCCTGGCTGCGCAGGAGGCGCACGTCCTCGATCCACCTGGCCGACGGACCCATGTCACGTTCGAGCTCGCGGGCCACGATGGCGATCGTGCCCAGAGGCGTGCCTAGCTCGTGGGCCGCGGCGGCTGCGAGTGCACCGAGGTCCGACAGGCGCTGCTCGCGTGACAGCGCTGACTGGGTGGCGGCGAGTGCGGCCTGCATGCGGCGGGCCTCGTCGGCCGTCCGCCAAGCATAGATCACGCTGAAGCCGATGCCGAGGCTGAGGGAAATCCAGTTTCCTGCGACATAGAGCGACGGCAGGAGCAGGGGTGCCTGAGGATCCCAGGGCAGGGGCCAGTGGAAAATCGAGATGAAAGAGATGCTGCCGAAGGCCAGCATCGCGACGGACAGCGTGGCCCCAAGTGGCAGGTTGCTGGCGGCGATCACGACCGGGGCTAGGTAGAGAATGGCGAAGGGGTTCTCGATCCCGCCCGTCAGGGCGAGCATGGCCGTCAGCTGGCAGATGTCGAAGGCCAGGTGCGCGGCTGCGTCGCGCTGGCTCAGGATGTGGACGCTTGGGTAAAACGCCATCAGTGCCGTGTTGAAGGTGATTGCCACGGCAATCACGGCCAGACACTGGCCGATCGGCATCTGGTACTTCAGGCCGAAGAAGACGATGAGCACGGCGACGATCTGGCCCACGATGCCGAGCGAGCGAATGAAGACCAGCGTCCGCAGGCGAATGCCCGAGCTTGCCGTGTTGCTGAAGGCGAGTTGCAGTTGCTGGGCAAAGGCCGACTCGTAGGCGGACTGCGCGCCCGCCCTTGCTGCCGGTGCCGTTTCCATGTGGGTTTCTATTTCCTGCCTGCCTTCCTGAGAAGTTCAGCCGTGTCCATCCAGCCCGCGCGCTCTGCAATCTCGAGCGCGGTCGCGCCGGTGGTATCGGTTTCCTCGAGGTCGGCGCCGCGCGCAAGCAGGATCTTGATGACGGCGTTCTTGCGGGCGCGCGCGGCCTTGATGAGCGCGGTCTCGCGCAGCGAACCGGGTGCATCGATGTCGGCGCCCTTGTCGAGCAGGTAGGTCACGATGTCGGCGTTGCCGATCTGGGATGCGACGGTCAGGGCGGTGGCCTCGTCGCGGGCCCGGTCATCCGGTCGGGCGCCGTTCTCGATGAGGAAGCGGACGACCTCGAGGCTTCCGGCCTGCACGGCGAGGATGATGACGGGCGTTCCGTCCGCCGTCTTCTTGGTGACGGAGGCGCCGTCAATGAAGGCTGCCTTCGTATCCTCAAGCGATCCCTTGCGCACCGCCTCGATCATCGGGTCGCCTGCGAAAAGGCCGCCGAAAGGGCTCTTGCTTTCGGCTGATGCCGTGCCTGCGGACCACAGAAGCGTGACCAGCGCAAGCGCGAATAGTGCCCGCATTGCTTTCGTCCTGTCTCCTGGTTTCCGGTGCTCGGGCCATGGCCGCTGACCGGTCGCTCGTTTCTAGCAGCATTTTCCACAGCAATGAAATGATGCCAAGGGGGTGTGCGGCGAGCCTGATTCAAGGGCCGTTAAGGCTGCAGGCTTAAACCTGAGTTAAACAGCGGGTCAGCCATCGGCCATGGGAAAATCCAACAAGAAAAGCGGCAAGGGTCCGGCTGACCCGCGTGGCGGCGCTCGCCGGGCGCGCAAGGGTGAGGCGGGCATCGCGCCACGGCAGGGCGGTATCCTGGGCCGCATTGCCTACACGCTGACCCTTGTCCTCGTCTGGGGGGCGGTCGGGCTCGCCGGCCTGCTCGCGTTCATTGCCAAGGACCTGCCGTCCACCGAGGGGCTGATCGGCGGCGCGAACAGCCAGACCGTCACTTTCATCGATGTCCATGGCAAGGTCATCGCCCGGCGCGGGCGGCTGTCACAGTCATTCGTCGCCGTCGAGGACCTTCCCCCGCACGTGATGCAGGCGGTGATCGCCAGCGAGGACCGACGCTTCAGGTCCCATTGGGGCATCGACCTGCGAGGTCTTGGCCGTGCCTTCTGGGTCAACATGCAGGAAGGCCGGGTGGTGCAGGGTGGCTCGACCATCACGCAGCAGCTGGCCAAGAACCTCTTCCTGCGGCCTGACCGCACGATGTTCCGCAAGGTGCAGGAGGCTGTGCTTGCGATTTACCTGGAGGCCTCGTTCTCGAAGGATGAGATCCTGTCGCTCTATCTCAACAAGGTTTATTTCGGCGCCGGCGCGGAAGGGATCGACGAGGCCGCGCGTCGGTATTTCAACAAGCCGGCCAGCCAGCTCAGCCTCGTCGAGGCGGCGATCCTTGCGGGCCTGCTGAAGGCACCCTCGCGCTACTCACCCGCAAACGGCAACGACCTTGCGCTATCGCGTTCGCGCGTGGTGCTGCAGGCCATGCTTGAGACCGGTGCCATATCGCAGGCAGACTTCAGCGAGGCGCTGCGCACGCGCCCCAAGTTCGCACCGAACCTGTTTGGCAAGGGCAGCGTCTACTTCGTCGACTGGGTTCAATCGCAACTGCAGGACCTGATCGGCAGCACGGACAAGAACATCGTCGTTGAGACCACGCTTGACCTGAACCTGCAGCGACAGGCGGAAGAGGCCGTCATGGGCGTCCTCGCCGGGCCCCAACGCGAGGCGCTGCAGGTGGCGATGCTGGCGATGACACCCGATGGCGCGCTCCGGGCGATGATCGGCGGGCGCGAGAACGGGCAGGGGCTGTTCAACCGTGCGACACTGGCCCGCCGGCAACCTGGCTCAGCCTTCAAGCCCTTTGTCTACCTGGCAGCCCTTGAAGCCGGCGCCACGCCGGACATGATCGTGATCGACCAACCGGTACGGTACAAGGACTGGAGCCCGGAAAACTTCACGCCGGGCCATGAGGGCGAAATGACGTTGTCGGATGCCCTGGCGAAGTCGGTGAACACGGTCGCGGCGCAACTGTGCCTGCAGGAGTCGCCGGAGACGGTTGTCGCCGTCGCGCAGCGGCTTGGCATCGTGTCCGACCTGCCGGCCTTTCCCTCGCTTGCACTTGGTGCGGCCGAGGTGACGCTGGCCGAACTGGTCACGTCCTATGCACCTTTTGCGAATGGCGGGGATGGTGCGATCATGCATGGTGTCCGGCGCATCCGCACGCAGGACGGCGACGTGCTCTATGCGCGATCGGGATCCGGCATGGGGCGTGTGGTTGCGCGGCTGCATGTCGGGCAGATGAACCAGATGCTGATGAAGGCCGTGCGCAATGGCACTGGCCGGCAGGCCGACCTCGGGGCGCGTCCTGCTGCGGGCAAGACCGGCACGACGCAGGATTACAAGGATGCCTGGTTCATCGGCTATACGCGCCAGCTCGTCGCGGGCGTGTGGATCGGCAATGATCGTGGACCTGCCAATGGCGTGCGCATCACAGGAGGTACCTTGCCCGCGCAGGCGTGGAAGGCCTTCATGCTGAAGGCGTCGGCGAACCAGCCGATCATGCCGCTGCCGGGCCTTGATGCGGTCGAAGCCGACGTTCCCTCGGGTACTGCCGCGACATCGGCCTTCGATGAGCTGCTGGGGCAGATCCTCAAGGAGAGCGAGGCCGAGGCGGGCCGCAACTGACGTTCAGTCGGCCGATGCGGTGTATCGGTGAAGCTCTGCGCCGTTGTCGCGCAACCAGGCCTGGGCTGCTTCTGTTTCCTCCCTGCCGACGAGTTCATCGACAAGGCGCCAGAAGCGCCGGCCATGGTTCATCTCGCGCAGGTGCGCCACTTCATGCGCACAGACGTAATTCAGAACAAATCCCGGCGCGAGGATCAGGCGCCACGATACCGAGATGGCGCCGCGTGTCGAGCATGAGCCCCACCGGCTTGCTGCGTCGCGAACGGTGATGCGCGAGGGGCTTGCGCCGAGCTGTTCGGCGAGGACGGCGATGCGGCGCGTGATCTGCGCGCGCGCCTGCTTCTTCAGCCAGTCCTCGACGCGCCGCGGGATGTGTTCCCAGAAGCCTGACACGCGGATGAGCGGCTTGTCGGCTTCGAGGTCGATCCAGACGCCGCCCCGCTCGTCGGGTGTCGAGCGGATGATGTGGGGCGTGCCGCGATAGGGGATGGTCTGTCCGGCCCGCAGGTTGATGCGCTCGGGAACGCGCGACAGGCGGTCGGCGATCCATTCGCCTTCCTGGCGGGCGAAGTCGAGTGCCTTGGGCAGTGAGCGGCTTGAGGGGGCAACGACGGCGACTTCGCCGGTGGAGGGGTGGACCTTGACGATCAGTCGACGCGCGCGCGGGTTGAGACGCACCTTTACCGGCACGGACTGGCCTGCGATCCTCAACGTCCTGTGATGCGCCTTTGCCACCTCTTGCCTACCCTCGACGTTTGACGTCCACTTGACTGCACCCATGCCTGCATCCGGAGACGACATGACCGAGCGGCCCCGATTTCATCTCGCCTTTCCCGTCCATGACCTCGAAGCTGCGCGCAGGTTCTATGGCGACGTGCTTGGATGTCCGGAAGGGCGATCCTCGCCAGAGTGGGTCGATTTCGACTTCTTCGGGCACCAGATCGTTGCCCATTTGAGCGCTTCGGCAGGGGCGTGTGAAGGGGCAAACGAGGTTGACGGAGAGCAAGTGCCGGTGCGGCATTTCGGACTTATCGTAAGTACTTCAAAATTCAAGGAAATTTCCGATTCCCTCCAGGCGAAAAAAATACGGTTCATCATTGAGCCGCAGGTTCGCTTCCAGGGTCAGCCGGGCGAGCAATTCACCATGTTTTTCCTTGACCCTTCCGGCAATGCGCTGGAGATCAAGGCGTTCGAAGACGAGCGTGCCATTTTTGCCAGGTAAGTGTTCCCGTCGTCGGGGCGGTTAACCCTCAGGCGAGGGGGACCCCGAGCAGGCCCTGGAGGGCCCCGATGGCGTCATCGCCCGTCACCACTTTTATGGTGGTCATGCCCATCGCCTTCGCCGGTTTCAGGTTAATGCCGAGGTCGTCGAGATAAATCGCGCGGCCGGGCTCGACCTTCAGGTGATCGAGCATCAGGGCATAGATCCGCGGGTCGGGCTTGCGGATGCCGAGTTTCGAGGATTCGATGACGTGGCCGAAGAGGGCGAACGCCTCGGTAACCCTTGCATCGCGTGTCGCATGGTCCGGGCCGTCGCTGCGCACGTTATTCGTTATGCACCCGGTCTTGTAGCGGGCGGAAATGCGCCTGAGAGCCTCGAGCATGCGTGGACGAACAGAACCCTGGAGGCATGACAGCACGTCGCGGCCGGAGAGGTTCACGCCGAACGCTGCGGCTTCCGCGCAAAACCGACGGTCGAACTCGATGGCATCGATTTCGGACCGTTCGAACATGGCCCAGGCATTGGTGTCCGGATTTGTCGCGTTGATTCGGCGCACGGTATCCGGCGAAATTCCGAGGCGTGCTTCCATGCGGTTAAATGCTTCGAATGGGCTTTCGGTGATCACACCGCCAAAGTCGAATATCACGGCTTCAAACATCGAAGTGTCCCCGCTGGCAACCTGCGTCCGGGCAAGTCCTGCTTGCTCATACAGTCCGCTTGTGAAAATTAGTAGCCGAATGTTCCTGATGTTGATTTCCTGCACACGACCGAGGATCGCCCATCATGCCTGAGGCTCCGGCCAGAAGGGGCGCTGCCGCAAGGCCGCTCTCGCCGCATCTCCAGATCTATCGCTGGCCCATCACGATGGGCACGTCCATCCTGCACCGCATAACGGGGGTCGGGCTTTCGGGTGGAACGCTGCTGCTTGCGTGGTGGCTCCATGCGGTGTCCGACGGTCCGGAAGCCTACGCGGTGTTCGAGAGCGTGGCCGGCCACTGGTTCGGGCAACTCGTGCTGTTCGGGTTCACGCTTGCGCTTGTCTATCACGCGCTCAATGGCGTGCGGCACCTGTTCTGGGATGCGGGCGTGGGCTTCGACATGAAGTCTGCCAACCGCTCGGGGCTGATCGTCTATGGCGTCACGCTGCTGACGACGCTGGTCATCTGGATCTCGGCGTATCAATCGATGGGGACCTGGCAATGACCATCCGCACCCCGCTTGGCCGCGTGCGCGGCCATGGTTCGGCGAAGTCCGGCACCATGCATTTCTGGCACCAGCGGCTTTCGGCGCTCGTGCTGCTGCCGCTCACGCTCTGGTTCGTGTGGGCGATTGTCGGCCATGTGGGCGCGCCGCATGCCGATGTGCTGATCTTCCTTGCCAACCCGCTGAATGCGATCGGCATTGCGATGTTCGTGATCGCCGGCCTCTTTCACATGCTGCTTGGCGTGAAGGTCGTGATCGAGGACTACATCCACAACGAGGGGACCAAGGTCGCGCTTCTCGTCCTCGTCCACTTTGCTGTTCTTGCGATCGCGGTGACATGTCTTGTCTCCGTGCTGCGCATCATCGTCTAACCCCCGGGGATCCGTTCCATGTCCGCTTACACCATCACCGACCATACATTCGACGTTGTCGTCGTAGGCGCCGGTGGGTCCGGCCTGAGGGCCACGCTCGAGGCCGCCAAGCGGGGCCTGCGGGTTGCCAATGTCAGCAAGGTCTTCCCCACGCGCAGCCACACGGTTGCCGCGCAGGGCGGCATCTCGGCCGCGCTGGGCAACATGGAGGCCGACGACTGGCGCTGGCACATGTACGACACGGTGAAGGGCTCGGACTGGCTGGGCGACCAGGACGCGATCGAATATCTGTGCCGGAACGCGCCGGAGGCGGTGTACGAGCTCGAGCATTTCGGCGTGCCGTTCTCGCGCACCGAAGACGGCAAGATCTACCAGCGTGCGTTCGGCGGCATGACCAAGGAATTCGGCAAGGCACCGATCCAGCGGACCTGTGCCGCGGCCGACCGTACGGGCCATGCGATGCTGCATACGCTCTACGGACAGAGCCTTCGCTACGACGCCTCATTCTTCATCGAGTATTTCGCGCTGGACCTGATCATGGAAGAGGGCCGCTGCCGTGGCGTGATGGCGTGGTGCCTGGATGACGGTTCGATCCACCGCTTCCGCGCGTCGAAGGTGGTGCTGGCGACCGGCGGCTACGGGCGTGCGTACCAGAACTGTACCTCGGCCCATACGTGCACGGGTGATGGCAACGCGATGGTGCTCCGCGCCGGCCTTCCGCTGCAGGACATGGAGTTCGTCCAGTTCCACCCGACAGGCATTTTCGGCGCAGGCGTGCTCATCACCGAGGGCGTGCGCGGCGAGGGTGGCTACCTGACCAACGGGAACGGTGAACGCTTCATGGAGCGCTATGCGCCGAACGCCAAGGACCTCGCGTCGCGCGACGTCGTCAGCCGTGCCATGACGATCGAGATCCGCGAAGGGCGCGGCTGCGGTCCGAACAAGGATCACATCCACCTGCACCTGAGCCACCTCGATCCGAAGATCATCCACGAGCGCCTTCCTGGCATCTCGGAGTCGGCGCGCATCTTTGCGGGTGTCGATGTCACCAAGCAGCCCATCCCGGTGCTGCCGACCGTGCACTACAACATGGGTGGCATTCCGACGAATTATCATGGCGAGGTGCTGACGCTGAAGAACGGCAATCCCGACAGCATCGTCCCCGGCCTCATGGCCATCGGCGAGGCGGCCTGCGTTTCGGTGCATGGCGCCAACCGGCTTGGCTCGAACTCGCTGATCGACCTCGTGGTGTTCGGCCGTGCAGCCGGCCTGAAATGTGCCGATGACGTGAAGCCGGGCGAGCGGCAGGCTGAGCTGCCGAAGGGTGCAGGCGACAATGCTCTGGCCCGTCTTGACCATTTCCGTCAGGCGAAAGGCAGCGTGCCCATGGCCGAGTTGCGCCGGCGCATGCAGAAGGCGATGCAGGACCATTGCGCGGTCTTCCGGGCGAAGGATGTCCTGAAGGAGGGTTGCGACCTTGTCTCGGGTGTCCATCGCGACATGAAAGACATCGGCGTGAAGGACCGCTCGATGATCTGGAATTCGGATCTTGTCGAGACGCTCGAATTCGACAACCTGATCTCGCAGGCGGCCGTCACGGTCGAGGGTGCTCACAACCGCGAGGAAAGCCGCGGGGCCCATGCGCGCGAGGACTTCCCGACCCGCGATGACCAGAGCTGGATGAAGCATACGCTGACCTGGTTCGATTCGCAGACGGGCAAGGTCAAGATCGACTATCGGCCGGTCCATACCTACACGCTGTCGAACGATGTGGAGTACATCGCGCCCAAGGCGCGCACGTACTGAGAGCGGCGGGCTTGCGTGTCCTTGTCACGGGCGGGTCCGAGGGGATCGGCCTGGCGATTGCCACCATTGCGGCGGGTGCGGGCGCGCAGGTTGAGATATGGGGACGTGATGAGTCGCGGCTTAGCGCTGCGCTGCGCCTTTCGGGTGCCGGATCCAGCCAGTCGGTCGATGTAACGAACATGGACCGCGTGCGCGCGGCGGTGTCACGGTTTGTGGCGGGTGGTCCTGTCGATCGTGTGTTTCATTGTGCCGGCTATGCGAAAGCTGCGTTCATCGACGAGGCTTCCGACGATGATGCGCCGTGCATGTTTGCGACCAATGCCGTGGGCAGCGTGAATGTGGTGCGAGCGCTGGCGCCCCCGATGATGGCGGCCCGGCATGGGGCGATCGTGCTGACGGCGTCGGACCTTGGCTATGTCGGGCTGTTTGGCTGGTCGATCTATGCCGCGACGAAGCATGCGGTCGTCGGCCTGGGCACGTCGCTGCGCCATGAGCTTGCGCCGCATGGCGTCAGCGTGCAGGTGCTGTGTCCGCCCGCCACGCAGACGCCGGGCTATGACCGGGAGAACCTGACCAAGCCTTCGTCCGTGCGGCGCGCGGAGGAAGCGGGCGGGGTGATGCCGGCCGAGGCCGTCGCACGCGTGGCGTGGAGGCGTTGTGGGCAGGGTGGTGCGTTGATCATTCCCAACCTGTCATCGCGCGTGCTCCATGCGCTGTCGCGCGTTTCGATCGGACTGGTGCACCGGCTGGTGCGCGCGCCGGGTCCGGGAGACATGCGCTAGGGCTTTGCGCCCGGGGCCGTCAGGAGTGTGGCCTCGATGCTCGCGCCGGAAGCTTTCTTCCACGCATGGCAGCGTGCCACGGTCTCGAGCGTGTTGGCCAGCGTGCGGGGTGCGCCCACGATCCGGGCCGCGCGTGGTTCGAAGAAGCTGCGGATCTCGTCCTCGTGTGCGCTCGTGCACAGGCTGGCTGGCAGGCTGACGAGGCGTGACTGGCTGCCTTCGCCCGTCACCTCGACGATGCGGCCGTAATCGCGGCGCAGCCATGACCAGGCGGCCTCGCGGCTGGGGCCGCTGGCGAAGGCCTCGCGCATGTAGTTGAAGACTTCGCGTACGCGCAGGTCGCCTGAGAGGATGAAGGACTGGATCGTGGCGATGGCCTGGGGTTCGCGCGCGGCGGCGAGGGCGCGGACGATCATGTTGCGCTGTTCGGCCTGACGGGTTGCCTTGAGCGCTGCGATGCCCTTTGCGGCGCTGTCCGTGCCGCCGGTCGACAGGGCGGCGTGAAAAAGGGCAGGCGTCATCTCGTCAAACGCAGCCGCCTGGCCACGTGCCACTGCATCGAGCAAGGCGTTGCCCTGCGGCGCCATCAGCGCGAGGGCCGTCGCGTCGCGGGCGACAGATACAGCCAGCATCGCATGGGCGGCACGCGCGAGGGCGCGGCCCGGTTTTTCTGCGGACGGCGGGCGCTGGAGGCGGGTGAAGGGCTTTTCGAAGCTGCGTGCGAGGCTTGCCTCAAAGTCTGCGTGCCGGGTCGTTTCGAGAAGGTCGTCGCGCAGTTCGCGCAGGAGTATCGTTGCCAGCTCGACCACGTCCCATGCGCCCGCGGTTACGGCGTCGTTCAGCGCCATGACATAGGTTGGTGCGATGCCGGGATCGGCACGGAACGCGGCGCGCAAGGCATGCAGGAGTGCCAGTTGCTCGGCCGCGTTCACGGACTTGAACGAGCCCGCAAGTCGCGACCAGTCTGCGGCGGGCATCGTGAAGCGGTAATATCCGGCAGCATCCGTGTTGGGCATCAGCGGCACATTGCAGAGCTTGCGCACGGTGAAGGTTCGTGGTGTTGCCGTCAGCATGGTGCAGGGCAGCTTGCGCCCCTTGCCCAGTTCGCGCATGCAGACAGGCACCGACCAGGTCCGCGTGTCTCCCGCCTTTGTGGCGCCATAGGGCGACTGGCGCAGCGTGACGTTGAGGTCCTTTCCCGTGCAGGCGGTCTCGACCGTCACCAGCGGCAGGCCTGGCTGGTTGAGGAAGGTCTCCATGGCGCGGACCACCTCGGGCTTGCGGGCGGCGGCTCCCAGCGAGGCGAGGAAATCGTCGGTGTCGGCGGTGCCGTGGGCGAAGCGGCGCATGTGCAGGCGCACGCCCTCGCGGAAGGTCTTGGGCCCGAGGTACTGCTCGAACATCTGCAGGACGGCTGCGCCCTTGTCATAGGTCAGGCCGTCGAAGGCGTTGAAGATATCGTCGTTCGTGACGATGGGCTGGCGGATCGCGCGGGCGCTTGAGAGGGCGTCGAGATCCATCACATCGAGCGCTTCGCGCGCGGTCTCGCGACGGATCTCGTCCTCGGGCCACAGTTCTGCCGAGATCCGGTTGCCGAGCCACGAGGCGAAGGCCTCGTTGAGCCAGATGTCGTTCCACCAGCGCGGTGTGACGAGATCGCCAAACCACTGGTGGGCCACTTCGTGGGCATGGAGAAGCTTGAAGTAGCGTCGCTGCGCGATCGAGGGGTTGTCGCCGAGCAGGATGCCCCGCTCGGTGTAGGTAATGGCGCCTGCGTTCTCCATGCCACCGGCGAGGAAGTTCGGCGGCGCGATGAGGTCGAGCTTGGGATAGGGGAAGGGCGCTGCGAAGTACTTCTCGAGGCCCGTCACAAGGCGCGGTGTTTCGTCCAGCGCAAATCTGGCGGTTGCGATCTTGCCCATCACGGACACCGCGCGCACGGGAAGGGGCTGGGGGCGTATCTTCGAAGGGGGAACCGGCGGGCCGGATGCGGTCTCATAGGGTCCGACGGCGATGGCCACGAGATAGGTCGGCAGCGGTGCGGTTGTTGCGAAGGTCGTGCGTGTCACGCCTTCGGCGACCTGTTCCTGCGTCACCGGCAGCGTGTTCGAGATCGCCTGATGGCGGGCGATGTGGGTGATCGTGATGTCGAAGGGCGTCTTGAAACGGGGTTCGTCGAAGCAGGGGAAGGCGCGGCGGGCCGAAATTTCCTGGAACTGCGTCCAGATGTAACGCACGCCGCTTTCGCTCATCGCGGTCAGCGCGTCGGGCTGGGTCTCGAAAGCCGCCGTGAAGGGCAGCGTGAGGCGAACCTTGCCGGCGGGCAGTTGCTGGTCGAACGCCACCAGGGCGACGCCGCTGGGATCGACCTGGGTGTAGGTGCCGCCGACATCGGGTCGGCCTGGCGCGCGTGCGGTGACACGCCCGACGCCAAGGTCCCTGCCGTGCAGGTAGATCTCGCGCCGGGGTGCCTTCAGTTCGATCTGGATCTCGACCTCGCCCTCGTAGCGGCGCTGGTCAGGGTTAAGCATCAGGTTGATGCGATAATGCAGCGGTTCGACATTGGGGGGCAGTTGCCCTAGCGGAATGTCGCGCTCGGCGGGCGTGCCGGTTTGTTCCGGCGCGCCGGCCGCCCCGGAGGCGGTAACGTTCGCGGGCTTGTCGGTGCTGCCCGAATCGCACGAAGCCGCAGCGAAAGCCGCTGCGAGCAGCAAGGCATAGGACCGCACACGCATGTCTGAGACCCCCCGGTCAACCTGCCGACCCTAATGCGGCATTCAGGACTTGTGTACCCCGTGGACGTTACAACCCCAAGACACTACATAGTGTGGCGACATTTACCCAGCGGCGTTGGTTCCCTCCCATGGCAAAATTCACGCTTCCCAAGAACAGCAAGGTTCGTCCCGGCAAGACCTGGACCGCGCCGGCCGGCGCGAAACGCGTGAAGACGTTCAAGGTGTATCGCTGGGATCCCCAGGATGGCGAGAACCCGCGGCTGGACAGCTATGAGGTCGACCTCGATACGTGCGGCCCCATGGTCCTCGACGCGCTGCTCAAGATCAAGGCCGAGATCGATCCGACGCTGACGTTCCGCCGTTCGTGCCGCGAGGGCGTGTGCGGGAGCTGCGCGATGAACATCGACGGTTCGAACACGCTGGCATGCACGAAGTCGATGGATGACGTGAAGGGCGCGATTGCGATCTATCCGCTGCCCAGCATGAATGTCATCAAGGACCTCGTGCCGGACATGTCGCATTTCTATGCGCAGTACGCGTCGATCGAACCCTGGCTGCACACGAGCACGCCCACGCCCGAGAAGGAGTGGAAGCAGTCGCCGGAAGACCGGCAGAAGCTCGACGGGCTTTACGAGTGCATCCTCTGCGCCTGCTGTTCGACTTCGTGCCCGAGCTACTGGTGGAACCAGGAACGGTATCTGGGCCCCGCCATCCTGCTTCAAGCCTATCGCTGGCTTGCGGATTCGCGCGATGAAGCGACCGGAGAGCGTCTCGACAATCTCGAGGATCCGTTCCGCCTCTATCGCTGCCACACGATCATGAACTGCGCGAGCGTGTGCCCCAAGGGGCTGAACCCGGCGCAGGCGATCGGTGAGATCAAGCAGATGATGGTCAAGCGTTCGGTCTAGGCGCTGGCCTCCACCACATCGACGATGGCGTCCGTCAGGATCGTGAGGTCCTGGCGGCTGATCGTCAGTGGTGGCGTGGTGTAGACAATGTTTCCGAAGGGACGAATCCAGACGCCGCGACGGATGAATTCCTGGCGCAGGGCGATGCGGTCGAGGCGTTCGAGCTGCACCACGCCGATCGCACCTTTTGTGCGGACATCCACGACGTGCGGTTTTCCCTTCAGCGGGGCGAGTGCGGATTGGAGATGGTGCCCGATTGCGAGGGCCTGGGCGGTGCGCGGCTCGCGCTCGAAGAGGTCGAGCGAGGCGTTTGCTGCCGCGCAGGCCAGTGCATTGCCCATGTAGGTCGGGCCGTGCATCAGGGCGCGCGAGGGGTCGTCATCAAGGAACGCGTCGAAGACCCGGGTGGTGGCGACGGTTGCCGCGAGCGGCAGGGTGCCGCCCGTCAGGGCCTTGCCGAGGCAGATGATGTCGGGGACGATGCCTGCCTGTTCGCAGGCGAACATCGTGCCGGTGCGGGCAAATCCCGTGAAGATCTCGTCGAGGATCAGCAGTACGCCGTGACGACGCGCGCTTTCGGCGATGGCCTTCAGGGTTTCTGGCGTGTGGAACAACATGCCGCCGGCGCCCTGGACGAGTGGCTCCACGATGACGGCGGCGATGTCGGGCCTTGCCATGATCGCGTCGAGGCGGTCGATGTCCTGGGGCGTGTCGGGCAGGGCTGATATCTCGTTCTGCGGGAGCATGCCGGCGAAAAGCGCGTGCATGCCTTCGTCAGGATCGCAGAGCGCCATGGTTGCGAAGGTGTCACCGTGATAGCCCCCGCGAAAGTGCACGATGCGCTGACGCTGCCGGTTGCCCCGGTTCACCCAGTACTGGATGGCCATCTTCAGGGCCACTTCCACGGCGACCGAGCCTGAGTCGGTGAAGAAGGTGCGCTCGAGGCCCGGGGGCAGGACGCGCGCGAGGCGCGTGGCCAGCCTATAAGCCTGCTCGTGCGCGAGACCGCCCAGCATCACATGCGGCAGGCGCGCGAGTTGCGCGCCGATCACGTCGCGCATGTGCGGGTGGTTGTATCCGTGGGCTACGGTCCACCACGACGCCACGCCGTCGACGAGTTCGCGGCCATCGGCAAGGCGGAGGCGGCTTGCGTCTGCGCCTACGACCGGCAAGGGCAATGGCGCGGTCTTCATCTGGGCATAAGGCAGCCAGATGTGCTGCCAGCCCTCGTTCAGCCAGGCGGGTGTCGTCACGCCGTCATCGCGCGGATGCCGAGCTTTGCCCACAGGCGGTCATCGCGCTCCTTGGCGGGGTTTGCCGTCGTGAGCAACCTGTCGCCGATGAAGATCGAGTTGGCGCCTGCGAGGAAGCACAACGCCTGGAGTTCCTCGCTCATCGTTTCGCGGCCTGCCGAGAGGCGCACCATGGATGTCGGCATCATGATGCGGGCGGCGGCGATGGTGCGAACGAATTCGATCCCCTCGACGGCATGCGAATTGCCAAGCGGGGTGCCGCGGATCGGAACGAGGGCGTTGATGGGAACCGATTCGGGCGGGGTTTCCATGTTGGCGAGCAGCATCAGCATGCCGATGCGGTCGTCGCGGGCCTCGCCCATGCCGATGATGCCGCCGCAGCAGACATTCATGCCGGCTTCGCGGACGTTCTGGAGCGTGTCGAGACGGTCGGACAGGGTGCGCGTCGTGACGACCTTCCCGTAATATTCCGGGCCGGTGTCGATGTTGTGGTTGTAGTAGTCGAGGCCTGCGCCGGCCAGGCGTTCGGCCTGCGACTTCGTGAGCATGCCCAGCGTCATGCAGGTTTCCATGCCCATGGCCTTGACCTCGTGGACCATCTCGCAGAGCGTGTCTATGTCCCGGTCCTTGGGTTCCCGCCAAGCGGCACCCATGCAGAAACGCGTGGCGCCACCGGCCCTGGCCCGCGCTGCGGCGGTCCTGACTTCTTCCAGCGCCATCAGCCTGGAGGCCTTGAGGCCGGTCTCGAAATGTGCGGACTGGCTGCAATAGCCACAGTTCTCGGCGCAGCCGCCGGTCTTGATGGACAGCAGCGTCGACATCTGCACCTCATTCGGGTCGAAGTGCTGGCGGTGCGTGGTCTGTGCCTGGAAGATCAGGTCGCTGAAGGGCTGCTCGAAGAGCGCGCGGGCGGCGTCGAATGTCCAGCGCGGGTTGGTGGATTGCGGGGCGGGAGAGGCCTTGTGTTGCGGGGCGCTGGTGGCTGTTGTTGTCATTGACGATGGTGCCTGGTTCAGATGTGATTGCGCACAATAAGCACCAACCGTTCCGGGTCAAGGAACCCCATGACTGCAAAGCCCATCCCCCATGGTTAGCCTCGATGTTTTTGCGGCCGAAAAGCTCGAGACCGCGGCGGCGCGCTCGCTTTTGCGCCAGCTGCCTGATCCGGCGAGCGCGGGGATCAATTTCTGTTCGAACGACTATCTCGGGCTGTCGCAGGATCCGCGGCTGGCGGATGCGGCGCGCGTGGCGCTGGAGCGTCATGGCGCGGGCGCAGGCGCGTCGCGGCTGGTCACGGGAAACCACAGGCCCTATGCGGAATGCGAGGCGGCCCTGGCGGCGCTGAAATCCACGGAGGCTGCCCTTGTCTTCGGGTCGGGTTATCTTGCGAATATCGGGACCATTCCCGCACTTGTCGGGCCTGGGGACATGATCGTTGCGGATGCGCTGTCGCATGCATGCATGATCTCCGGGGCGCGGCTATCGGGGGCGGAGGTGCTCCTGTTCCGCCACAATGATGCGGGTCATCTGGGCGAGTTGCTCAGGACCTACCGGGATGCGTTTCGCCATTGCCTGGTGCTGACCGAGGGCGTGTTCAGCATGGACGGCGACCTTGCACCACTGGCGGACATCCACGCGCAGGTCCGCGCGCATGACGCGTGGCTGATGGTCGACGATGCACACGGGCTTGGCGTGGTCGGGGCCGGGCGCGGAGCCGCGCAGGCGGCTTGCGTCGTGCCTGACATCCAGATGGGAACGTTCTCGAAGGCTGTCGGCTCGTATGGTGGCTATGTTGCCGCCTCGCGGCCGGTGATCGAGATGCTGGTCAACCGGGCGCGCAGCCTTGTCTTCTCGACGGGCCTGCCGCCTGCGGTGGTCGCGGCAACGACGGCGGGGCTTGGCATCATTGCCTCGGATCGTGCGCTGTGCGCGCGTCCGGTGACGTTGGCCAGCCTGTTCTGCCGCGAGGCGGACCTGCCGGCGCCGGCGTCTGCGATCGTGCCGGTCGTGCTCGGCGAGGCCGCAGCAACGCTGGAGGCCTCGCGTGTGCTTGAGGCGCAAGGGTTCCTGCTGCGCCCGATCCGGCCGCCGACCGTGCCCGATGGAACGGCGCGCCTGAGGATCACGTTCTGCGCCAACCAGAGGGAGGAAGATGTCCTGAGGCTTGCCACTGCCGTTCGTGCGCTGCGACCCCGGACCGGGGGGCCGCGCGCATGACACCCTGGTTTGTCTCGGCGACCGGAACCGATCTGGGAAAGACCTACACGCTGTGTGCGCTGCTACGGGTGCTGCGGGAGCGCGGCGCGCGTGTCGAGGTGCTGAAGCCGGTGCTCAGCGGGTTCACGGCGGATGACATTGCAGCCACCGACAGCGGGCGGCTTCTGGCAGCGGCGGGGCAGGCGGTGACGCCCGGGAACGTTGCGCGCATCACGCCGTGGCGCTTCGTGCCGCCGCTGTCGCCAGACATGGCGGCGGCGCGTGCGGGTGTCACGATTTCGCTGCAAGACGTGAAGGGTTTCTGCATGACGGCGACGGCGCCGGGGGCGATCCACTTCGTCGAGGGGGCCGGCGGGATCCTGTCGCCCCTGGGGACAGACTTCCTCAATGTGGACCTGGTGCAGGCGCTCAAGGCGCGGGTGCTGCTTGTGGCGGGCGGCTATCTTGGAACGATCAGCCACACGCTCACGGCGCTGGCGGCGCTGGACCAGCGCGGGATCCGGGCGGGCGCCGTCGTGCTCTCGGGCTTCCAGGCGGGGCCGGTGCCGCTGGAGGAGACGCAGGCTTCGATCATGAAGCACACGGATGTGCCGGTGTTCTGCGTCGCGCGGGGGGCTGATGTGCCCGCGGCACTGGTCGATCTGGTCAGGGCCGGATGAGGATGGGTGTGCCGACGCGGACGGCGGCAAAGAGTTCCTCGATCTCTGCATTGGTGATGGCGATGCAGCCGGCTGTCCAGTCGGTGTAGAAGCCCATCGCGTTCAGCGACGCGAGGCCTGGTGGCGTGCCGTGGATCATGATCGCGCCGCCGGGCGAGAGGCCCTTGCGGCGCGCGTTGCGTGTGTCGGTGCGGTTGGGGTAGGAGATCTTGAGCGAGAGGTGGAAGCTCGAGCGCGGGTTCCTGGCGTCGATTGCATAGCGTCCCTCAGGGGTCCGGGAATCGCCCTCGTGCTGCTTGTGGCCCAAGGGGTTCCCGCCGAGCGCGATGCGGTAGGTCTTGAGTGCCCGCTTGCCGTTGTAGACGGTCATGAGGCGCTTTTCCTTTTCCACCACGATGCTGGTCACGCGCGCGTCGAGCTCCTTGGCTGTGGCCATGCCGGTGAGGAGGGCGGCGACGAGGATGCAGGCTGTGAGCGTGCGGATCATGGGGTGGGGGTCCCTTGATGGAGGCCCCATGATTGTCTCCAGAAAAGCGGCGTGCGTGTGGCGGGAACCTTACAAAACATTGAGCCGGGGCTTTTGGCGCTGCGCCGGTTCGAGGGGTGAGGCCGCACTTTCGCTGGCGACATCGCGGGGCGGAATGCCTATGCTTTCGCAGATGTTGGCTTGCACTGATCAGGAGACATGACCCTTGGGCAATATCGAGGACATCTACGCGCCGGACAGCGGCGTCAATCGTCGTGGCATCCTGGTTTCGGGGCTGACTGCGGGCTTTGCGCTGGCAGTGCAGCCGGTCGCTGCGTCGGCCATCGCCACGGATGCGGCCGGGCTCGAGGCGGGCGATGTCGAGATCCCGGTTGCGGATGGAAAGATCCCCGGCTATCGCGCGCAACCCAAGGGGCGGGGGAACCTTCCTGTCGTCATCGTCATCCAGGAGATCTTCGGCATCCACGAGTGGATCAAGGACATCTGCCGACGGCTGGCGAAGGAGGGCTATCTGGCGGTCGCGCCCTATCTCTATTCGCGCCAGGGCGATGCGATGGCCTATACGGACATCAAGTCGCTCGTCGAGCAGGTTGTCTCGAAGGTGGATGACACTGTCGTGCTCAGCGACCTCGATGCGACGGTTGCGTGGGCTGGCAGGAATGGTGGCAACGGTGCGCGTATTGGTGTCACCGGATTTTGCTGGGGCGGGCGGCAGACATGGCTTTACACGGCGCATAATGCGCAGGTGAAGGCGGGCGTTGCATGGTACGGAAACATGGTGCGCCGCGAGGGCAATACGGCGCCGCGCCATCCGGTCGAGGTGGCGGGGCAGCTCAAGGGGCGCGTGCTGGGGCTCTATGGCGAGCTGGACAAGGGCATTCCCCTCACGCAGGTCGATGCCATGCGCGCGGCGCTGCAGGCGGCCGGCGACAAGGGGTGCGAGATCGTCGTCTATCCTGGCGCCGACCACGGGTTCCTTGCAGACTATCGACCCAGTTACAACGAGGCTGCAGCGAAAGACGCGTGGGCGCGCTGCCTTGCGTGGATGCGGGCGCGGGGCGTCTAGCAGGCTGTTGAAAAACTCTCGCGGAATCTGCCGTCACGTGATTCACTTCGCAAGCTGATTTGCGAGGCTGAGATGCGTGGAACGGACGAACGGTCGGGGGCTCTTTTTTCCTACGTTGATCTGGAATCCCGGGTTCCCCGGCAGCATCCCCTGAGGGCTATCCGGGAACTGGTGAATGAGGCGCTTGGGGCACTCGATGGCGAGTTTGCGGCGC